>OJRC01000316.1_pt1 | contig 36276 bp, 23 predicted proteins | sample 1599081 | NCBI WGS metagenome assembly OJRC01 (sample SAMN03922519, study PRJEB24848) | human gut metagenome | isolation source: stool sample | host: Homo sapiens | place: Germany | collected 2010-02 | reverse complement strand
CACAACAACCAGGCCCCATTGCGTCACCGCAATGGGGCCTGTCCGCACAATGCGCCTCTTCGCGCCACCTCTACGCGCTGAACTGCGCCTGATAGATCTCCCGGTAGAACCCGCCCTTCTCCATCAGCTCCTCGTGCGTGCCCTGCTCGACGATGTCGCCGTCCCGCATGACCAGAATCAGGTCCGCGTTGCGGATGGTCGAAAGCCGGTGCGCGATGATGAAGCTCGTGCGGCCCTTCATGCTCTCGTCCATGCCCTTCTGGATGCGCACCTCGGTGCGCGTATCGACGGAGCTGGTCGCCTCGTCGAGGATCATGATCCTGGGGTCGGCCAGAATGGCGCGCGCGATGGTGAGCAGCTGCTTCTGTCCCTGAGATACGTTGCTGCTCTCCTCGTTGACCACCATCCGGTAGCCGCCGGGCTGCGTGCGGATGAAGTGATCGGCGTGCGCGGCGCGCGCGGCGGCCTCCACCTCCTCGTCGGTGGCGTCCAGACGGCCGTAGCGGATGTTGTCGGCGATGGTCCCCTCAAAGAGCCATGTGTCCTGCAACACCATGCCGAAGAGGCGGCGCAGGTCGTCGCGGTCAAACTCGCGGATGTCGCGCCCGTCGATGAGGATGCGCCCGCCGCTCACGTCGTAGAATCGCATCAGGAGCTTGACCATGGTGCTCTTGCCCGCGCCCGTGGGGCCGACGATGGCGATCTTCTGCCCCGGCAGGATGTGCGCGCTGAAATCGTGGATGATGACCTTCTCCGGCGTGTAGCCGAAGCGCACGTGGTCGAAGGTGACCTCGCCGCGGATGCCGGCGGTCGGCGCGGGATGCGCGGGCGCGGGCTCCTCCTCGGCCTCGTCCAGGAACTCAAAGACGCGCTCGGCGGCGGCCATGGCGCTCTGCAGGATGTTGAAGATCTGCGCGATCTGCGATACCGGCTGGTTGAAGCTGCGCACGTACTGGATGAAGCTCTGGATATCGCCCACGGCGATCACGCCCGCGGCGGCGTAGCCGCTGCCCAGCACCACCGCGGCGACGTAGCCGAGGTTGCCGACGAAGGTGGTGATGGGCTGCATCAGGCCGCTCAAAAACTGGGATTTCCAGGCCGAGCGGTACAGCTTTTCGTTGACCGAGGCGAAGGCGCGCTCGGCGCTCTCCTGCGCGCCGAAGGCCTTGACCACGACGTGCCCGGCGTACATCTCCTCGACCTGGCCGTTGAGCTCGCCCATGTAGCGCTGCTGGCCCACGAAGTATTTCTGGCTCTTGCGCACCACCAGGCCCATGAGGATGCCGCTCAGCGGCAAAATGAGCAGCGCCGCGAGCGTCATCTGCCAGCTGATGGACAGCATCATCACCGCCACGCCCACCGCCGTGGCCAGCGAGCTGACCACCTGCGACAGGCTCTGGTTGAGGCTCTGGCCGAGGGTATCGACGTCGTTGGTCACGCGGCTGAGCACGTCGCCGTAGGTCACGCGGTCGAAGTAGCTCATGGGCAGGCGGTGCACCTTGGCGGCCAGCCGCCCGCGCAGGCTGTAGGAGAGCTTCTGGCTCACGCCCGTCATGATGAAGTGCTGCGCGAAGCTCAGCGCCGCGCTCACCACGTACAGGCCCAGCAGCCACAGAAGCAGCACGCCGATGCGCCCGTAGTCGATGCCCGGCCCGCCGCCGAGACGGCTGACCAGCCCGGTGAAAATCTGCGTCGTCACCTCGCCCATCTTCCTGGGCCCGATGATGGAAAACGCCGCGCTGCCCACGCCCAGCACCGCCACCGCGATCAGGCTTAAGCGCCAGCGGCCCATCTCCCGAAGCAGGCGGCGCATCGTGCCCGAGAAGTCCTTCGCGCGCTCGCCCGCGCCCATGCCGTGCGGGCCGCCCATGGCCCTGCGGGGCCGGTTATTTCGTTCCATGCGCCAATTCCTCCTTTGACAGCTGGCTCACGGCGATCTGCCGGTATACCTCGCAGCTTTCCATCAGCTCCGCGTGCGTGCCCTTTCCGGCCAGCCGCCCCTCGTCGAGCACGAGGATCTCGTCGGCGTGCATCACCGTGGCGATGCGCTGCGCCACCACGATCACCGTCGCATCCGCCGCCTCCTGGCCCAGGGCGCGGCGCACGGCGGCGTCGGTCTTGAAGTCCAGCGCGGAAAAGCTGTCGTCAAACAGGTAGATTTCGGGCTTTCTGGCCACCGCGCGGGCGATGGACAGGCGCTGCTTCTGCCCGCCGGACACGTTCGTGCCGCCCTGGGCGATTTCGCTGTCGTAGCCGCCCTCGCGCTCGAGGATGAATCCCTCGGCCTGCGCCACCTGCGCGGCGCGGCGCACCTGCGCGTCGGGGATGCCGTCGCTTCCGAAGGTCAGGTTTTCGCGCACCGTCCCGCTGAACAGCACGCCCTTCTGCGGCACGTAGCCGATGCGCGCGCGCAGCCCCGCCAGGGACGCGCTCCGCACGTCGATGCCGTCCACCATGACCCGCCCGCCGGTCACGTCGTAGAACCGGGGAATGAGATTGAGCAGCGTGCTCTTGCCCGACCCCGTGCCGCCGAGGATGGCGGTGGTCCGGCCGGGCCGCGCGGTGAAGGTGAGGTGGCTCAGCGCGTCCTCGTCGGCGCCGGGGTAGCGGAAGCACACGTCCTCGAAGCATACCGTCCCGGCCTGCGCGGGGTCGAAGTCCGCGGGGGTTTCAGGCTCGCGCACGGCGGGCTCGGTGTCGAGGATCTCCTGAATGCGCCCGGCGGATACGCTGGCGCGCGGCAGCATCACGCTGATGAGGGAGATCATCAGAAACGCCGCGATGATCTGCATCGTGTACTGGATGAAGGCCATCATGTCGCCCACCTGCATGTTGCCCGCGTCGATGCTGCCCGCGCCCACCCACAGGATCAGCACGCATACGCCGTTCATGGCCAGCATCATCATGGGCATCATGCCGCCCATGAGTCGGCCAACGAACAGCTGGGTTTTGCGAAGCGCCGTGGAGGCCGCGTCAAAGCGCTCCTCCTCGCGCTTCTGGGTCACGAACGCGCGGATGACCGGCAGGCCGGTGAGGGTTTCGCGCATGACCAGGTTGACCCGGTCGATCTGCTCCTGCATCCGTCTGAAGCGGGGCAGACCCAGCGCGAAGAGCACGCCCACGATGGCCAGCACCAGCGCCACGCCCACGGCGATGACCCACGCCATGGAGGCGTTGGTCTGCAGCGCGCGGATGATGCCGCCCACGCCCAGAATCGGCGCGTAGATGGCGATGCGAAGCAAAAGCACCGTCACGTTCTGCACCTGCTGGATGTCGTTGGTGGACCGGGTAATCAGCGACGCCGTGGAAAACGCGTCCATCTCCTGCTGCCCGAAGCTCAGCACCCGCGCAAACACCTTTTCCCGCAGGTCGCGGCCCATGCCCGCGGCCGCGCGGCTGCCGAGGTATCCCACCGCCGCCGCCGCTGCCGCGCCCGCCAGCGCGATGAGCAGCATCAGCCCGCCGTATTTCCAGATGGCGCGGCTGCGCATGCCGTTCATGTCCATGCCCAGCGCCCGGTATTCGGCGGCCGCCGCGGCGATGGCCGCCTGCCGCGCCGCGTCGCCGCTCATCCCGGCCAGGCCCGCCGCCTCCGCGTACAGCCCTTCAAACGCCGCCTCCAGCGCCGCCTCGTCCGCGTCCTTGCGCAGAACAAGCACCGTATCCGCCCGCTCCGTCACGCCCAGCCGCGAAAGCGCCGCCTCGTCCGCCGGCGCGTAGGCCGCGCGCACCCGCGCCGCCGTCTCCGCGTCCATCCCGGCGAGCATCCCTTCCAGCGCGCTCTCCCGCACCGCCTCCGGCACGGGGCTTTCCACGCCCTCCTGCTGGATGCCCACGTCCACAATCGCCGCCGTGTACGTCGGCAGCCACAGCTCGCACGCCGCCTGCGCCGCCAGCAGCACCACCACCGCCGCCAGCATCCACGCGTAGCGCCGCATGTGAATCATCATTTTCAGCACGTCTCTTCCTCCTCCCCCGCGCGCTCCCCGGCGCGCAGGTTCCCCATGATCACGTCGCACAGGCGCAGCATCCGCGCCCGCTCCTCCGCCGTCAGGCCGCACAGCGCCTCCCGGCTCACCCGGTCCATCAAATCGCCCAGCCGCCGCGCCTCCGCCTTTCCCGCTTCCGTCAGGCCGATCACGTTGGCCCGCCGGTTGTCCTCGTTGACCCGCCGCGCCACATAGCCCAGCTTCTCCAGCCGCGCCGCCGATACCGCCACCGTCGCCGCCGTCACGTTCAGCGCCCGCGCCACCTCCGCCTGGCTCATCTCGCCCCCGCGCGCCAGCACGCCCAGCACCGGGGCCTGCCGCGGCTGCGCGCCGATCTCGCCGCCCATCTCGCCCCGCGCCTTCTCAAAATACAGCCGCACCGCCGAGAGCATGCGCAGCATCAGCCGGGTTTCCTCCTCCAAGGCCGCTCCCTCCTCCGCCGACTCTTTGTTAGCCGGCTAACACAGTATGAGCATTGTACGCCCACCGCATCACCAAGTCAAGCGGCGGACGCGGTGTTTACAGTTTGTTTAAACACGCGCGGAGCGCGCGTCGAAAAAGTCCGCCTGCGGCGGCCTTTTCCGCCGGGTTGCGCCGCTTCCCTCCACGCCAAGATGGACACTCGAAACGCTTGCGCGCAGCGGAACCGGAGCAGACCCGCACCCATGCCGCGAGCGGTGGGCGCGGCCACGCGACTTCCGCGGCGAGCGCATGCGGCGGAAGGGCGCTCGAAACGCCGACTCCCGGGCAGAAAAAAGCGGCGCCCTCCCCCGCCATGGGGAAGAGCGCCGCGCGTCATTGCTTCCTTAATTCTCAATTTTTCCAATCGGCCTGACCCGGCGCGCACCATCCGCGCCCGGCGCGCACCGCACCGCCCGCAGCAGCACCACCGGCAGCATCAGCACTCGCTACACACCGCGCACCATCCGCGCCCGGCGCACACCGCACCCGGCCCAGCATCCGCGCCCGGCGCACACCGCAGCCGCACCGCCCGCAGCACCACCACCGGCAGCATCAGCACCGCGCCCGGCGCCCCCCGGTCGCACCCTCAAGCCTCAGCCCAGCTTCTGCCCGCAGCCCGCGCAGAATTTCGCGCCCGGCTCGGCCTTGCGCCCGCATCCGGGGCAGAAGCGCTCCGCGGCCTGCCCGCAGGGCGCGCCGCACGCAGGGCAAAACCGGCTGCCCGCCGGCAGCGCCGCGCCGCACCCGGCGCACACCGCGCCGCCCGCAGCACCAGCACCCGCGCCGCCCGCAGCAGCCACGCCCGCAGCGCCACCAGCCGCACCCGCAGCAGCACCAGCCCCGGCCACGCCAGCAGCGCCGCCCGCAGCACCCGCGCCGCCGCCCAGGCTCTGCGCGAACATCTGCCCCATGGCCGCGCCCGCGCCCATGCCCACGCCCACGCCGGCCATGCCGCCGGGATTGGCCGCGGCCTCGCGCATGGCTTCGGCGGCCTGGAACTGCGCGTAGCGGTTCAGATCGCCCGCCACGCCCATCGAGGTGCGGCGGTCGATGGCCTTTTCGACCTCTTCGGGCAGGCTGATGTTTTCAATCACGAAGCCGCACAGCGCAAGGCCCAGCCCCTCCACACGGGGGGCGAGGGTTTCCAGCGCGCGGCGGGAAAGCTCGTCGTACTTGCTCGCCAGGTCCAGCGCGGGGATGCCGCTCTCGGCGATGGCGTCGCTCAGCGCGCTCACGGCGAGGCTGCGGATCTGGCCCTCTACGCCCTCGGCGGTAAAGAGGGAGCTGGTGCCGAACACCTCGCGCATGAAGGCGGCGGGGTCCTTGACCCGGAAGGAGAAGGACCCGAACGCGCGCACGCGGATCATGCCAAACTCGCTGTCGCGCATCATCACGGGGTTGGCGGTGCCCCACTTGCGGTCCATGAACTGCCGGGTGGAGACGAAGTACACGTCGCTTTTGAAGGGCGAGTTGAAGCCGAACTTCCACGCGCGCAGCGCCGTCATCACGGGCAGGTTGCGGGTGGTCAGCTCGTAGCGTCCGGGGCCGAACACGTCGGCCAGCCGGCCCTCGTCCACAAAGACGGCGGCCTGGCTCTCGCGCACGGTGAGCTGCGCGCCCATCATGATCTCCTTGCCGTTCATGTCGTATTTGTGCACCAGCGTGTCGCTCGAATCATCGGTCCATTCGATGACGTCAATCAGCTGGCCGCGAACCATGTCAAACAGTCCCATCGGCGAATCCTCTCCTTCATCCAAAAATCGTGCGGCGGCTCAGATCGCGTCGTTTTCGGCGGCGAAGTCGCACAGCCCGGCGATGCGCCGCACCTCCAGCACTTTCAGCGCAAGGCCCAGGTACCGGGCGATCTGCTCGATGGTCTCCTGCACGTATTCAAAGGCGGCGTTTTCGCTCAGCCCCTCGGCCTCGTCGCGGGGATAGCACAGCACGCGCACCTCCTGCGGGGAGACGACCGCCACCCGCAGCAGCATATGCCCGTGCTCGCGGCCGAAGAAGTTGCGCAGGGCGATTTCCAGGCGCTCGCCGCCGTAGTGCCAGCGCTCGGTCATGAAGCCGTCGTCCTCGGGCACGCCCAGGCGGGCGAGCACGCAGGGCACGCCGGGGCGCATGGCGCAGCGGTACAGCTTCAGCCCGCGCACGATGTCCTCTGCGGTGGGCTCCAGCCCGCCGATCACCCGGCGCAGCCAGCGTGCGCGCTGCTTTTCCATCATGTAGGCGGGGTCGTACTCGTCGTTGGAGTCGTCGGCACGCAGGCGGGTAAGCAGGTTCACCGTCTGGCGCACCGTTTCCAGCTGCGTTTTTGCGTCGGCCTCGATGGCGAATACCGGCATGGCGGGCGCCTGTCGGTCCAGATAGTCCGCCAGCGGCGCAAAGACGGGCGCATCCTCCACGGCGATCGCGTCGATGGGATGCTTTTTCATGCACTCCACGGCGTCCTCCACCGTCTCGCGCACGCGCGGGGGCTTGACGCCCAGCGCTTCCCACCCCTCCATGGAGGCCAGCATGTCTTTTGTAGCCTGGTTCGTGGTGACGATCAGCAGTCTGTACACTCGTTTCCCTCCATATGCCTGTCCGGATTCGACATTTATTATACAATGACGTGCGTCAAATTTCAATGCCCGGCAAAATTTGCGCCCCGGCGCGGGCATCCCCTCCCCCCCTCCCCGAAAGGAGCCCGAACCCGTCCGCCGCCCCGCGCTCCGCATTGCTTTTCTCGGGCAACTGCGGTATACTGTGTAGGCGAAAACGCCTTTTTTTCCCGAAAGGAGGTCCCCATCCGGCATGCGCATCACCATGATCTGCATAGGCTCCACCGGCGACGTGCGCCCCTACCTGGTGTTGGGGCGCGAGCTCAGGCGCCGGGGGCATGAGGTGTCCGTCTGCGCCTTTGCCAATTTTGCTTCCGCCGTGAAGGCCGAGGGGCTGGGCTTCAAGCCCGTCAGCGGCGATGTGAAAACCTTCATGGCCAATCTGATGAACGGGGCCAATGGCGTGGCGTTTCTCAAGCAGGTGCGCGACACCCTGCGGGAGTTTATCGAGCCGTTCCTTGCCGATCTGGAGGCCGCCACGGAGGACGCGCAGGCCATCGTGGGCACCTATTTCGGGCAGGTGTTCCAGTCCCTGGCGGAGATGCGGCATGTGCCCTATGTGCAGACGCAGTATTTCCCCATCGACCCCAACCCGCAGGCGCCCATCGCGTCGGCGCCGGGCCAGCGGGTGGGCAAGGCGTGGAACCTGGCGACCTACCAGCTGGGCCACCTGCTCATCAGCACGCTGGAGAAATACTACCTCTCCGACTGGCGGCAGTCGCGCGGCATGAGCCCGCGCAAGCTGGAGGCGGCGCCGTGCTATGAGCTGTGCGGGCACCTGATTCCGGTGCTCTATGCCATCAGCCCGCTGATTATGCCCCGGCCCGCGCGCTGGGGGGAGAACATCCACATGACGGGCTTCTGGCTGGACCGGCGCGAGAGCACCTACCAGCCGGACCCGGCGCTCGCGGATTTTCTCGCCGCGGGTGAAAAGCCCGTCTATATCGGCTTTGGCTCGATGACCGCCGGCGACATGGCCGAGACGCTGGACATCGCGCGCGAGGCCGTGCTTCTCAGCGGGGTGCGCGCGGTTCTGTCCACCGGCTGGGGCGGCGTGGACGTGCCCCCGGCGGAAAACCTGTACGTGGCGGGCTTCGTGCCGCATGACTGGCTGTTTGACCGGGTGAGCGCCGTGGTGCATCACGGCGGCGCGGGCACCACGGCGGCGGGCATCACGGCGGGGCGGCCCACGCTGGTGGTGCCCTTCGGCGGCGACCAGCCCTTCTGGGCGACGCGCGTGCAGGCGCTGGGCCTCGGCCCGCACGCCATCCCGCGCGACCGGCTGACCGCGCCGCGCCTGGCGCGCGCCCTCATCGACCTCACCGAGACGCCGAAGTACCGCGTGGCCGCGCGCGAGCTGGGCGAGCGCCTGCGCCTGGAGCAGGGCGAGTTCATCGCGGCCAACATCATCGAGCACGAGCTGCGCAAATGGCTGCGTGAGGAGGACCGGGCCCCCGACCCGGTGCTGGAGCACAACCACGCCGAGCCGCCCGTGCCCGCCGGGCCGCCGGACTGACGGCCCCAACATCCTGCCTGAAAGGTGGTCCTTTTCATGGAGACCCGAACCCTGGCCGACCTCAAACCCGGCGAGAGCGGCGTGGTAGCCGCCGTCGGCGGCGAGGACGCACTTCACCGCCACCTGCTGGACATGGGCATCACGCCCGGCGTGACCGTGCTCCTGCAAAAAACCGCCCCCATGGGCGACCCGGTGGAAATCCACCTGCGCGGCTACGCCCTGACCCTGCGCCTGGACGACGCCAGAAAAATCACCCTCCGGTGAGCGTCGGAAAAGATCGGCGCCAGCCGGTCTTTCCCCCCGAACGACAGCTTTTGACAGAAAAGAGCGACTTTTCATGCATTACACCTTTGCCTTGGCCGGTAACCAGAACAGCGGCAAAACCACCCTCTTCAACCAGCTCACCGGCAGCAGCCAGCACGTGGGCAACTGGCCCGGCGTGACGGTCGAAAAAAAGACCGGCGCGATGCTGCACCATCATCACGGCCAGCAGACCCACCTGGGCCTGCCGCGGCGCTTCCGGCGCGCGCACGAAAACGGGCAGGCGGTGCCGGATAAGTATTCGGACGTGACCATCGTGGATTTGCCGGGCATCTATTCCCTCAGCCCCTATTCGATGGAGGAAATCGTCAGCCGCAACTTCATCGTCCGGGAGAAGCCCGACGTGGTCATCAACATCGTTGACGCGACCAACCTTGAGCGAAACCTTTATCTCACCCTTCAGCTGTTGCAGCTGGGGCGGCCGGTGGTGGTGGCCCTCAACATGATGGACGAGGTGCGCAGCCACGGCGACGTCATCGACCTGGCGGCCATGGAGAAGGGGCTGGGCGTGCCGGTGGTGGCGATCTGCGCGCGCAAGGGCGAGGGCCTGGACGAGCTGGTGCGCCGCGCGATGGACGCGGCGGAGAACCACCGTCTCCCGCCGAAGCTGGATATCTGCACCGGGGCGGCGCACAAGGCGCTGCACGCGATCCAGCATCTGGTGGAGCAGCCGGCGCAGGCGCACAGCATGACCTCGCGCTACGCGGCGACCAAGCTCTTCGAGGGCGACGCGCCCATGATGGAGGAGCTGGACCTTTCCGAGGACACGCGGCACATCATCGAGGAGATTCTCTCCGCCATGGAGCGGGAGGTGGGCATGGAGCGCGCGGCGGTGATGGCCGATACGCGCTACCGCTTCATCGAAAAGCTGCTCTCCACCTGCTACACGCGCGCCACGGAGGAGGGCGGCACCCTCACCGACCGGCTGGACCGGGTGCTCACGCATCCGCTGCTGGCGATTCCGGTGTTTTTGCTCATGATGCTGCTGGTGTTCTACATCACCTTCGGGCCGTTTGGCACGTGGCTGGCGGACGGCTTTGCCGCGCTGGTGCAGCAGGGCGTGGACGCGCTGGGCGCGGCGCTGGCGGGCTGGGGCGTGGCCGGCTGGGTGCGCAGCCTCCTGGTGGACGGCGCGCTCACGGGCGTGGGCAGCGTGCTTTCGTTCCTGCCCACGATTCTGCTGCTGTTCTTGCTCCTGTCCATTCTGGAGGACAGCGGCTATATGGCCCGCGCGGCGTTCCTCATGGATAAGCCGCTTCGCAAGCTCGGCCTCAACGGACGCGCTTTCATCCCCATGATGATGGGCTTTGGCTGCACGGTGCCCGCCGTGATGAGCGCCCGCAGCATGAACAACCAGCGCGACCGGCGCTTCACCATCCTCCTGACCCCCTTCATGAGCTGCGGGGCCAAGGTGCCCATCTACGCGCTCTTCACCCGCGCGTTCTTCGGCGGCCATCAGGTGCTGGTGATGAGCGCATTCTATCTCACGGGCGTTGCGGTTTCCATCGTCGTGGGGCTGATTCTCAAGCATACCGCCTTCCACGGCGACGCCGCGCCCTTCATCATGGAGCTGCCCGCCTACCGCCTGCCCGCGCCGCGCAACGTGGCCCGGCAGCTGTGGGATAAGGCCAGCGATTTCTTAAAGCGCGCCTTCACCGTCATCTTTCTGGCCACCATGGTGGTGTGGTTTTTGCAGTACTTCACCTTCACCCTCTCGCCCGCGCCCGATATGGCGCACAGCATGCTCGGCGTGATCGCCGGGGCCATCGCGCCGGTGTTCGCCCCGGCGGGCTTCGGCACGGTGGAGGCGTCCACCGCGGTGCTCACCGGCGTCATGGCCAAGGAGAGCGTCGTCAGCACCCTGAGCGTGCTCGCCGGCGTGGACCCCGACAGCGCGCAGATGGTCACCGCCCTGCACGCGGTGTTCCCCACGGTGCTGCAGGCGGTTTCGTTCCTGACCTTCGTGCTGCTCTACATGCCCTGCGTGGCGGCCTATGCCGCCATGCGCCGCGAGATGGAGAGCGGCCGTCTGGCCACCGTCGCCGTGGCGGGGCAGACGGTGCTGGCCTGGGCCGCGGCCACGCTGGTGTTCCAGGTGGGGCGGCTTCTGGGCCTTGGCTGAGGAGGCGCGAAGATGGGCCTTGCCTTGGATATCCTGATTCTCATCGCGCTGCTGGCGTGGGCCGCGTGGGCGATTATGCGCCTGCGGCGGCGGCGCGGGTGCGGCGGCGGCTGCGCCGGGTGCCCTTACGCCGGCTCCTGCAAAACCCAACGGGGAGACGATTCGCATGACTGATACCATCCGCCTCTACGGCCTGGTGACCGATTCCATCGTGGACGGGCCGGGCTTCCGCACGTCCATCTTCACGCAGGGATGCCCGCACCACTGCCCCGGCTGCCATAATCCCGGCAGCCACGACTTTGACGCGGGCACGGTCTATTCCCTGTCCGACGTGGAAGCGAAGTTTTCCAAAAATCCCCTGCTGGACGGCGTGACCCTCACCGGGGGCGAGCCGTTCTGCCAGGCGGCGGCGTGCGCGGAGCTGGCGCGCCGTGCGCATGCGCGGGGCCTGAACGTGTGGACCTACACCGGCTACACCTATGAAAAGCTCCTTGACATGGCCGCCTCGGACCCCGACGTGGCCGCGCTGCTTGACGCCACCGACGTGCTGGTGGACGGCCCGTTCGTCCTTTCCGAGCGCTCGCTGGAGCTGGACTTCCGCGGCAGCCGCAACCAGCGCCTGATCGACCTCAATCGCACCCGCGCCGCGGGTGAAATCGTGCTCTACACCCCGCCGGAGTGGTAGGCGAACCGCGCGGACTTCCGGCGCCCCTTCCCGCAGCGCCCGACGGCCCGCGCCTCGCCTATCCTCCCGCGCACCCCGCGCACCCCGCGCACCCTCGCGCAACCTCGCGCAACCTCGCGCACCCCGCGCACCCCGCGCCCCTCGCGCACCTCGCGCCCCTCGCGCCCCTCGCGCACCCTCGCGCACCCTCGCGCACCCCGCGCAACCTCGCGCACCCCGCGCACCCCGTGCGCATCCCCCCTTCCTGCCTCATCCCCCCTGTCTATCCATCCCGCGCCGCGAGTTCTCCGCGGCGCATTTTGGAGGAATCCGCCATGCTGACTTTGCTGGCCACGGGCGGCACCATCGCGTGCACGCCCGGCAAGAACGGCCTTGAGCCCACGCTGGGCGCGGCGGACCTGCTGCGCATGCTCGGCCCCGCGGCGCCGGAGTCCGTGCGCGCGCGGGACGTGTTCACCCTCGATTCCAGCAACGTGCAGCCGGAGGAATGGCGCGCGCTGGCCCGTGCGGCGCACGAGGCGCTGAAAACCTGCGACGGCGTGGTCATCACCCACGGCACGGACACCATGGCTTACACGGCGGCGGCGCTGTCGTTCATGCTGGCGGGCGAGCGCAAGCCCGTCATCCTCACCGGCTCGCAGCTGCCCATGAACCATCCCCTCACCGACGCGCGGCTCAACCTTCTGCGCGCCTTCGCGGCGGCGCAGGCGGGCGTGCCGGGCGTGTACGTGTGCTTTGGCGACCGGCTGATCTCGGGCGTTCGCTGCGTCAAGACGCACACCACCTCCATGGACGCCTTCTCCAGCGTCAACGCGCCGCAGGCGGGCCATTTCGACGTGGAGGGCGTGCACTTCAGCCATCCCCAGCGCTACACCCCGCCGCCCGGCGCGGAGGACCTGCCCCTTCGGGACGGCATCGACCCGCGCGTGTTTCTGCTCAAGCTCGTGCCCGGCACCTCGCCGGACGTGCTGCGCTTTGTGCGGGAAGCGGACTATCGCGGGCTGGTGATCGAGGCGTTCGGTCTGGGCGGCCTGCACTACATCCGCCGAAACCTCGTGCGCGCGCTGGACGCGCTGGCCAAAAGCGGCGTGCGCGTGCTGGTGGTGAGCCAGTGCCTCTACGAAAAGGCCGACCTTGGCATCTACGAGGTCGCCAGCGGCCTGGAGCCCTCGCGCGTGCGCGGCGGCGCGGACATGACCACCGAAGCCGCCGTGTGCAAGCTGATGTGGGCCCTCGCGCAGGACGACCCGGACCTGTGGCTCAGCCACCGGATCATCGGGGAATACCGCTAGCGCGCGTCGAAAACCGCCGCCGGTTGCTCAATCCTTCGCGCTTCCCTTCCCGCCTCCGGCCGCTCGAACCGCTCGCCCTCTGCGGCATCCGTTCGCATCTTCCCCCACCCAGCCCTTTTTCCAGCACCCAAAAGGCGCGGGAGCCATGCCGCTCCCGCGCCTTTTTTCTATTCCTTTTTATACCTCTTTTTCAAACAGCACCAGCGTCTCCGGGATCACGCCCTCGTGCAGCACGTCGGCGCGCCCCGCGAGGCGGAACCCCAGCCCCGCGTACAGCGCCCGCGCCGGGGCGTTGCCCTCGTAGGTGTCCAGCCGCACGGCGCGCATGCCCGTCTCCCGCGCGTGCGAAAGCGCAAACCGCACCATCTCCCGGCCGATGCCCCGCCCGGCGCACGCCGGGTCCACGCACAGCGTGTGCAGCACCAGCACGTTTTCCGGCGCGGCGGCCACCTGCCAGTCCGCGTCCCGGTAGCAGGGCGGCTGCTCGTGATTGAGGATCATGCTCGCGCAGATGCCGCCCGCGCCGTCCTCCTTCACATACAGCCAGCTCGCCTCCTGCGCGCGCCGCGCCGTCTCCCGCGTGGGGTATACGCCCCGCTTCCAGTTCGTCGCGCCCTGCCCGGCTTCCTCCCGGTCCATCAGCGCCTCATAGATGCGCGCCGCCGCGTCCACGTCCTCCTCCCGCGCCCTGCGTATCATCGCATTCCGTCCTTTCTCCGGGCTGCGCGTCCGGCCCGCGCCCCGGTCACCCGCCGCGCGCACGCCGCTCCGGCCCAACGCCTCACGCGCCGCCCGGCAACCGTGCCCGCGCCCCGGCCACGCACACCCGCGCCCCGGCTTGCGCGCCCGCGCTCCGGCCTCACGCGTCCGCGCCCGCCCCGGCCTCCGGTCCGCTCTCCGCCGGCATCGCCGCGTTTCTTGCGCCTACAGGCGCTCGCAACGCTTGCATTTTGTGCTGCGGCACAGGGCTTGGGGCGCTGCCCCAAACCCCGGCAGGGGCCTGAGGCCCCTGCACCCCGCACTTTCTCATTCTTCCTCCGTCACTCCCCGGTCTCCGCCGTACTCTCCGCCGCAGGCTCCACCGCCGTCACCACGTCGTCCATCAGCGCCATCACCAGCGGCAGGCCCTTATCCTGCTTACCCTGCAAGGGCGCTTCCTGCGCCATGAGCACCGTCGGCGGGCTCATGCGCTGCTCCACGCGCACCTGTGCGCCCGCACCGTCGCCGGCAAGGAGCGCCGCGCCCGCCACACAGGTCCCGTTGGAGCCGCTCTTGTTGAAATAGAAGGCCTTCACGCCCTTGCCGCCGCGCGCCTGCGGCTCAAAGTCCATGTACAGCACGCGCTTGGCAAATCCGCGTTCCGTCATCAAAAACACCTGATCCGCGGCCTGCGGCTGGCCGCACCAGAGCACCGCGTCGCCGGGTTCGAGGGTCATGCCCTTCACGCCGCCCGCCATGCGGCCCTGCGCGGGCACGCCGTCGGCATGGAAGCGCACGCTCATGCCGCTGCGGCTGATGATGAGCACATCCGCCGCCGCGTCCAGCGGCACAACGCCCATCACCGCGTCGCCCTCGCGCAGCGTCAGCGCCGCGAACTTCGCGCGCCGCACGTCGTACTCCGCCGCCGCCGTGCGCTTGACCTGCCCCTTTCGCGTAACGAACAGCAGGTCCGGCGCGGAGGCCAGCTCCGAGGGCTTCATGCACAGGATGTTCACCGGGGTTTCGTTCTCCTCAAGGCCCGCCAGAACGCCGCTGAGCAGCGCGCCGCGGTCCTTGGGCTTCATCTCCGGCAGGGCCGCCACGCTCAGCGGGTAGCAGTTGCCCCGGCCGGTGAAGAAGTAGAGCGTGTGATCGGTCTGCGTGTCGAAGCGGTACAGCGGCGCATCCTCCGCGCCCTCCTCCGCCGCCTGCCGCCGCGCCCGCGGCGGATACACGCGCCGAAGCAGCCCCGCGCGCGAATACGTCACCAGCGCGTCCTCGGCGATGATCTCCTCCTTCGCGGCGGCCTCCACCACCTCGCCCGCGCGGACGATCTCGGTACGGCGCTCGTCGCCGTAGCGCTCGGCCACGGCGCGCAGCTCCTTCTTGATCACGTTCATCAGCTTCTTTTCGCTGGCGAGGATGGCCTCCAGCTCCGCGATGCGCTTCTTGAGGTCGGCGTATTCCTTGCGCAGCGCCAGGATTTCGAGGTTGGTCAGCCGCTGCAATCGCATGTCCAGAATCGCCTGCGCCTGCGCGTCCGACAGCGCGAACCGCTCCATCAGCGCGGCCTTGGCGGCCTTGGGGTTCTCGCTCTTTCGGATGAGGGCGATCACCTCGTCGAGGTTGTCCACCGCCACCATCAGGCCTTCGAGGATGTGGGCGCGGGCGAGCGCGCGGTCCAGCTCGTAGCGGGTGCGCGCGGTCACAACGTTTTTGCGGTGGCGGATGTAGTAGCCGATGGCGCGCCGGAGCGAGAGCTGGCGCGGCTTGCCGTCGGCGATGGCCACGAGGTTCACGCCGAAGGTGATCTGCAAATCGCTGTACTTGAGCAGGTAGGACAGCACCTTTTCCGCGTCGGTGTCCTTTTTCAGCTCGATCACGGCGCGCATGCCGGTGCGGTCGCTCTCGTCGCGGATGTCGTAGATGCAGCCCAGCGCGGCCTTTTTCTCCTCGCTGAGCTTGAGGATCTTCTCCAGCATCGCCGCCTTGTTCACCTGATAGGGAATCTCGGTGATGACGATCAGCTTTCGCCCAGCGGGCCCGTCCTCGATGTGCGTGCGCGCGCGAAGCGTGAGCTTTCCGCGCCCCGTCTCGTAGGCGGCGCGCAGCTCCGGCGTGTCGATGAGCACGCCTCCGGTGGGAAAGTCCGGCCCCGGCACCAGCTTCATCAACTCGTCCAGCGAAATGTCCGGGTTGTCGATCTGGGCCGCCGTGGCCTCGATGATCTCGCGCAGGTTGTGCGGCGGGATGTTGGTCGCAAGGCCCACGGCGATGCCGCTCGCCCCGTTGACCAACAGGTTCGGGAAGCTCGCGGGCAGCATGTCCGGCTCCTTGAGCGTGTCGTCGAAGTTGAGCCGGAAGGGCACGGTGTCCTTGTCGATGTCGCGCAGCATCTCCACCGCCAGCGGGGTCATGCGCGCCTCGGTGTAGCGCATGGCGGCGGCGCCGTCGCCGTCCACGCTGCCGAAGTTGCCGTGGCCGTCCACCAGCGGCGCGCGCATGCTGAAATCCTGCGCCATGCGCACCAGCGCCTCGTAGACCGAGCTGTCGCCGTGCGGGTGATATTTACCCAGACAGTCGCCCACGATGCGCGCGCACTTGCGGTGGGGCGTGTCGGGGCCGATGGCCAGCTCGTTCATGGTGAAGAGGATGCGCCGCTGCACGGGCTTGAGGCCGTCCTCCACGCGGGGGACGGCGCGCTCCATGATGACGTGCTCGGCGTAGGGGATCATGCTGTTGTGCATGACCTCCTCCATGGGCGATACGATGATGTTGTGGTCCACCCCGATGGGCGGACGGTCGTCCTGCCTGCGGCTCACCGGCTTTCCCTCCCTTCGCCCGCGCCGCCGCCGAGGGCCTCGAAGCGGTCCTCGCGGTTAAAGTTGGCGTGCTGGCTGATGTACTGCCTGCGCGGCTCCACCTTGTCCCCCATGAGGATGGTGACCAGCCGCTCGGCCTGCGCCGCGTCCTCGATGCTCACCCGCATCAGCTTTCGCTGTTCGGGGTCCATGGTGGTCTGCCAGAGCTGCTCGGGGTTCATCTCGCCCAGGCCCTTGTAGCGCTGGAGGGTGTAGCCCTTGGTCTGCCCGCGCGTGAGCTTTCGAAGCTCCGCGTCGTCGTAGGCGTATTGCACCTTGTTGCCCCTTTGCACCTTGTAGAGCGGCGGCATGCCGATGTACACATGCCCCTCGGTGATGAGCTCCTTCATGTAGCGGTAGAAGAAGGTCAGCAGAATGGCGCGGATGTGCGCCCCGTCCTGATCGGCGTCCGAGAGGATGATGACCTTGTTGTACTTGAGCCCCGCCAGCGAGAAATTCTCGTCGATGTTCGTGCCCAGCGCCGTGATGATGGAGCGGAACTCCTCGTTGCCAAGCACCTGATCGAGGCGCTTTTTCTCGGCGTTGAGCGGCTTTCCGCGCAGCGGCAGAATCGCCTGAAACCGCCGGTCGCGCCCCTGCTTGGCGCTGCCGCCCGCGCTGTCGCCCTCCACGATGAACAGTTCGTTCTGCTCCGGCTTTCGCCCCGTGCAGCTGGAGAGCTTGCCCACCAGCGGCGCGGCCTCCAGCGCGCTCTTGGTGCGCGCCACGTCGCGGGCCTTGCGCGCGGCCTCGCGCACGCGCGCCGCCCGCACCGCCTTTTCGATGATCTGCTGGGCCAGGTCCTGATGCTTGAGGTCCTCGAAATACGCCGTCAGCTGCTGGGTCAGGATCGCCTCCACCAGCGGGCGCACCTCGGTGTTGCCAAGCTTGCCCTTGGTCTGGCCCTCAAACTGCGGGTTTTTCACCATCGCCAGCATCACGGCGGTCATGCCCTCGCGGAAGTCGTCGCCGCTGAGGTTCGCGTCCTTGTCCCTGAGCACGCCCAGCCTGCGCGCGAAGTCGTTCATCACCTTGGTGTAGGCGGCCTTGAAGCCCGTCTCGTGCGTGCCGCCCTCGCCCGTGGGGATGTTGTTCACATAGGAAAACACGTTTTCGGTGTAGCTGTCGGTGTACTGAATTGCCACCCGGAAGATCACGTCCTCCCGCTGCCCGGCCAGATAGATCGGCTCCTCGTGCAGCGGGGTCTTGTCCGCGTTCAGGTAGCGCACGTAATCCACCAGTCCGCCGTCAAAGCGGTAGATTTCCCGCCCGGCGGGGCGCTTGTCCTCCTCCTCGGCGGCGTCCGCGGCCGTATCGCGCTCGTCCAGGAACGTGATCGTAAGGCCGCGGTTGAGATACGCCAGCTCGCGCAGGCGGCGCGAGACGGTCTCGGCGTTGAACGCGACCGTCTCAAACACGCGGTCGTCCGGCAGAAAGCGCACCCGCGAGCCGCGCTCCCTGGTGTTGCCCACCAGCGTGAGCGGCCCGGTCGCGCGCCCGGCCACGACCTTCTTTTCCTTCTCGTCCCACGCGCTTTCAAAGCGGATGTGCCAGTGCTGGAAGTCGCGGCACACGTCCACCTCGACCCAGCGGCTCAGGGCGTTTACCACGCTCGCGCCCACGCCGTGCAGGCCGCCGGAATAGGCGTAGTTCTCGCTGTTAAACTTGCCGCCGGCGTGCAGCTTGGTGTAGATGACCTCCACGCCGGACACGCCCATGGTCGGGTGGATATCGACGGGCATGCCGCGCCCGTTGTCCTGCACGGTCACCGACCCGTCGCGGCCCAGCGTCACGTCCACGCGCGTGGCAAAGCCGGCCATGGCCTCGTCGATGGAATTGTCCACGATCTCCCACAGCATGTGGTGCAGCCCGCGCGCGCCGGTCGAGCCGATGTACATGCCGGGCCGCATGCGCACCGCGTCCAGCCCTTCCAGCACCTGAATGTTCCGCGCGTCGTAATGGTTGGTCAATGCATTTCACCCCTTGGCGAATTGGCGCGCATGCAAAAAGGCATGCAACGCAACACTTTATTATAGCACGAAACCCCGTTTTTGCACAAGAAAAACCCCCGCACCCTGACGGGGGCGGGGGCAGCGTGGCGAAAAGCCGGCCGCTTGCGATCTTTTCCGACGCTCTTAGAAATTCTCCACCAGCTCGATATCCTTGTACCGCCTCATGCCGGTACCGGCAGGAATCAGCTTGCCGATGATGACGTTTTCCTTCAGGCCCAGCAGCGGGTCCACCTTGCCCTTGATGGCGGCGTCGGTGAGCACGCGGGTGGTCTCCTGGAAGGAGGCGGCGGAGAGGAAGCTCTCGGTGGCGAGGCTGGCCTTGGTGATGCCCAGCAGCACGCGCTTGGCGATGGCGGGGCGGCCGCCGTTTTCGATGGTCTGGCGGTTGGCCTCCTCAAAGCGGTAGATGTCCACGAGGGAGCCGGGCAGCAGCAGCGTATCGCCGCTGTCCTCGATGCGCACCTTGCGCAGCATCTGCTTGACGATGATCTCGATGTGCTTGTCGGAGATGTTCACGCCCTGCTGACGGTACACGCTCAAGACCTCGCGCAGCAGGTAATCCTGCACGGCCTTCACGCCCAGGATGCGCAGCAGGTCGTGGGGGTTGATGGAGCCTTCGATCAGCTCCGCGCCGGCCTCGACGTGCTGGCCGTCCTGCACCTTGAGGCGGCTGCCGTAGTTGATCTGGTAGACCTTGGTCTCGGAGGGATCGTCCTCGCTGGTGACGGTGACCTCGCGCTTCTTCTTGTTTTCGCCCAGGCTCACGCGGCCGCTGATCTCGGTGAGGATGGCGTCGCGCTTGGGCTTGCGGGCCTCGAAGAGCTCCTCCACGCGGGGAAGACCCTGCGTGATGTCCTCGCCGCTGGCGATGCCGCCGGTATGGAAGGTACGCATGGTCAGCTGCGTGCCGGGCTCGCCGATGGCCTGCGCGGCGATGATGCCGACGGCCTCGCCCACATCGACGGCGCCGCCGGTGGCGAGGTTGGCGCCGTAGCAGCGGGCGCACACGCCGGTTTCGTTGCGGCAGGTGAGGACGCTGCGCACCTGGGCCTTCTTGATGCCCGCGCGGGCGATGGCCTTGGCCTGATCGTTGGTGATGGTTTCGTTCAGGGCGACGATGATCTCGCCCGTGGTGGGATCGACGATGTCCTCGGCGGCCACGCGGCCGAGCAGGCGGTCCTCCAGGCTCTCGATCACCTGGTTGCCGATGGTGATCTCCTGCACGGTGATGCCGCGCACCTTTTCGCCGCGGGCGGCGAAGCAGTCGGACTCGCGCACGATCACCTCCTGCGACACGTCCACCAGACGGCGGGTCAGGTAGCCCGAGTCGGCGGTACGAAGGGCGGTGTCGGCCAGGGACTTGCGGCTGCCGTGGGAGCTCAGGAAGAACTCCAGCACCTTGAGGCCCTCGCGGAAGTTCGCGCGGATGGGCAATTCAAGCGTCTTGCCGCTGGGGGAGGCCATCAGGCCGCGCATGCCGGCCAGCTGGCTGACCTGCGCCGCGCTGCCGCGGGCGCCGGAATCGGTCATCATGCGGATGGGGTTGAACTTGTCCAGACCCGGCAGAATCCGGCTGCGCAGGTTGGCGGTGGTGGCGTTCCAGATATCGACGACCTTCGAGTAGCGCTCGTCCTCGGAGAGCATACCCATGCGGTACAGGCCGTTGATCTCGGCCACCTGATCGTCGGCCTCCTTGAGGATCTGGCCCTTTTCGGGCGGCACGATGATGTCGCTGACCGACACCGTGACCGCGCCGCGGGTGGAGTACTTGAAGCCGAGGTTCTTGATGTTGTCCAGCACCTGGGCCGTCTCGTGGATGCCGTGCTTGAGGTAGACCTCGTCTACGATCTTGCCCAGCTCCTTCTTGCCCACCAGGCTGTCGATCTCCAGCGCAAACATCTCGTCAAGACACGTGCGGGGCTTGCGGCCGATGTCCTGCGGGATCACCTCGTTAAACAGCAGCAGGCCCAGCGTGCAGTCGATGATCTTGCGGCCCTTCACGCCGTTAAATTCGCGCTCCAGCCGCACCTTGATGGGCGCCTGCAGGCTCAGCTGTCCCAGCTGGTAGGCCATCATGGCCTCGTCGGGGCTGGAGAACACGCGGCCCGCGCCCTTGCCGTCCGGGCGGTCGATGGTCAGGTAGTAGCAGCCGATGACCATGTCCTGCGAAGGCGACATGACGGGCTTGCCGTCCTGGGGCTTCAAAATGTTGTTGTGCGCCAGCATGAGGAAGCGGGCCTCGGCCTGCGCCTCCATCGAAAGGGGCACGTGAATGGCCATCTGGTCGCCGTCGAAGTCGGCGTTGTAGGCGGTACACACCAGCGGGTGGAGCTTGAGCGCCTTGCCCTCCACCAGCATCGGCTCAAAGGCCTGAATGCCCAGGCGGTGCAGCGTGGGCGCGCGGTTGAGCAGCACCGGGTGCTCCTTGATGACCTCTTCCAGAATGTCCCATACCTCGGGACGGCCCTTTTCGACCATGCGCTTGGCGTTCTTGCCGTGGTGCGCCTTCTTGAGCGTCACGAGGCGCTCGATCACGAAGGGCTTGAACAGTTCGAGGGCCATCTCCTTGGGCAGGCCGCACTGATAGAGCTTGAGCTCCGGGCCCACCACGATCACCGAGCGGCCGGAGTAGTCCACGCGCTTGCCCAGGAGGTTTTGCCGGAAGCGGCCCTGCTTGCCGCGCAGGAAGTCGGACAGGGATTTCAGCGCCCGGTTGCCGGGGCCGGTCACGGGGCGGCCGCGGCGGCCGTTGTCGATCAGCGCGTCCACGGCCTCCTGCAGCATGCGCTTTTCGTTGCGCACGATGATGTCCGGCGCGCCCAGCTCAAGCAGCCGCTTCAGGCGGTTGTTGCGGTTGATGACGCGGCGGTAGAGGTCGTTTAGGTCGCTGGTGGCGAACCGTCCGCCGTCCAGCTGCACCATGGGGCGCAGGTCCGGCGGCATGACCGGGATCACGTCCAGGATCATCCACTCCGGCTTGTTGTGGCTCAGGCGGAAGGCCTCCACCACCTCCAGCCGCTTGACCGCGCGGGCGCGCTTCTGGCCCTCGGTGTCGCGGTCGCGCTCCTTCTCGGCCAGCTCGGCGATCTCCTTCTTGAGCTTCTCGCTGATGGCGTCAAGGTCCAGCTCCATCAGCATCTCCTTGACCGCCTCGGCGCCCATGCCCGCGCGGAAGCTCCCCGCGCCGCAGCGCGCCTCGATCTCGCGGTACTTGGCGTCGGTGATCAGCTCGTGCTTTTTCAGGCCCGTCTCGTTGGGGTCGCCGGGGTCGAGCACGATGAAGTTGGCAAAGTAGAGCACCTTTTCCAGCGTGCGGGGGCTGATGTCCAAAAGCATGCCCATGCGGCTGGGGATGCCCTTGAAGTACCAGATATGGCTCACGGGCGCGGCCAGCTGGATGTGGCCCATGCGCTCGCGGCGCACCTTGGAGCGGGTCACCTGCACGCCGCACTTGTCGCAGATCTTGTTCTTGTCCTTGAACTTGATGCGCTTGTACTTGCCGCAGTTGCACTCCCAGTCCTTGGTGGGCCCGAAGATGCGCTCGCAATAAAGGCCGTCGCGCTCGGGCTTGAGGGTGCGGTAGTTGATGGTTTCGGGCTTGGTTACCTCGCCGTAGCTCCACTCCAGAATCTGCTCGGTGGACGCCATGCCGATCTGGATGGAATCAAGGTTTGTCAGGTCAAACAAAACGCGGCACTCCCTTTCGGTCTGTCAGGCGGGAACGGATCACTCGCCGTCCTTGGGCTTATCGTCTTCATCATCCAGGTCGATGGCGGCCAGATCGTCGTCGCCCAGATCCATGTCGAAGTCATCCAGCTCGTCGTCCATGCTGAAATCGACCTCCACATCCTCCTCGGCGGCTTCGGGCTTCCCGTCCTCCTGCGCGGCGGCGGGCTGATCGCTCTCTCCGCCCTCCTCGTCCAGGCGCGCGGAAGGCGTGCTGTCCATATCCAGATCGTCGTCGTCCAGCTCGCGGATGATGATTTCGTTCTTGTCGCGGTCCAGCACCTTGATGTCCAGCGCGAGGGACTTGAGCTCCTTGATGAGCACCTTGAAGCTCTCCGGCACGCCGGGGGCGGGGATGTTGGTGCCCTTGACGATGGCCTCGTAGGTCTTGACGCGGCCCACGATGTCGTCGCTCTTCACGGTCAAAATTTCCTGCAACGTGTTGGCGGCGCCGTAGGCCTCCAGCGCCCAGACCTCCATCTCGCCGAAGCGCTGGCCACCGAACTGGGCCTTGCCGCCCAGGGGCTGCTGCGTCACCAGCGAGTAGGGGCCCACGGAGCGGGCGTGCATCTTGTCGTCCACCAGATGGTGGAGCTTGAGGAAGTACATGTAGCCGACCGTGACGGGGTTTTCAAAGGGTTCGCCGGTGCGGCCGTCGTAGAGGATGGTCTTGCCGTCGGGGCGCTTGCCGGCCTTGACGAGCAGCTCCTCGATGTCCTCCTCGGTCGCGCCGTCAAAGACGGGGGTGGCCACGTGCCAGCCGAGGGCCTTGGCGGCCATGCCCAGGTGCACCTCCAGCACCTGGCCCAGGTTCATACGGGAAGGCACGCCCAGCGGGTTCAAAACGATCTGCAAGGGGGTGCCGTCGGGCATGAAGGGCATATCCTCCTCGCGCAGGATGCGGCTGACCACGCCCTTGTTGCCGTGGCGGCCGGCCATCTTGTCGCCCACGCTGATCTTGCGCTTCTGGGCGATGTAGACGCGCACCATCTCGTTGACGCCGGGGGAGAGTTCGTCCTTGTTCTCGCGGGTGAAGATCTTCACGTCCACCACGATGCCGCCCTCGCCGTGGGGCACGCGCAGGGAGGTGTCGCGCACCTCGCGGGCCTTTTCGCCGAAGATGGCGCGCAGCAGGCGCTCCTCGGCGGTGAGGTCGGTTTCGCCCTTGGGCGTCACCTTGCCCACCAGAATATCGCCGGCGCGCACCTCGGCGCCGATGCGGATGATGCCGTCCTCGTCGAGGTCCTTGACCGCGTCGTCGCCGATGTTGGGGATGTCGCGGGTGATCTCCTCCGGTCCCAGCTTGGTTTCGCGGGCCTCGGACTCAAACTCCTCGATGTGGATGGAGGTGTACACGTCCTCCTTGACCAGCTTTTCGCTGATGAGCACGGCGTCCTCGTAGTTGTAGCCCTCCCAGGTCATGAAGCCGATGAGGACGTTGCGGCCCAGGCCGATCTCGCCCATCTCGGTGGAGGGTCCGTCGGCCAGCAGGTCGCCCTTTTCGATGACCTGCCCGGCCTTGACGCGGGGGCGCTGGTTGATGCAGGTGCCCTGGTTGGAGCGGGCGAACTTGCTGAGCTTGTAGGTGTGGCGCTCGCCGAGGGTGTCCTTGACCACGATGCGGTCGCCGGCCACCTTCTCCACCACGCCGTCCTGCTTGGAGAGCACCACCACGCCGGAGTCGTGCGCGGCCTTGTACTCCATGCCGGTGCCCACGATGGGGGCTTCGGGCACGAGCAGCGGCACGGCCTGGCGCTGCATGTTGGAGCCCATCAGGGCGCGGGTGGCGTCGTCGTTTTCCAGGAAGGGAATCATGGCCGTGGCCACGGAGACGATCTGCCGGGGGCTGACGTCGATGAGGTCTACGTTCTCGCGCGGCACGCGGATGATCTCGGCCTTGTCGCGCACGGTGACGTACTCGTTTTGGAAGGAGCCGTCCTCGTTCAGGGGTTCGTTGGCCTCGGCGACCTTGTAGAAGTCCTCCTCGTCGGCGGTCATGTAGACGATCTTGTCGGTCACGCAGTGGGTCTGGGGATCGACGGTGCGGTAGGGGGCTTCGATGAAGCCGTATTCGTTGATGCGCGCATAGGTAGCCAGCGAGCCGATCAGGCCGATGTTGGGGCCTTCAGGCGTCTCGATGGGGCAGATGCGGGCGTAGTGGCTGTAGTGCACGTCGCGCACCTCGAAGGAGGCGCGGTCGCGGTTGAGGCCGCCGGGGCCCAGGGCGCTCAGGCGGCGCTTGTGGGTCAGCTCCGCCAGCGGGTTGGGCTGGTCCATGAACTGCGACAGCTGCGAGGACCCGAAGAACTCCTTGATGGCCGCGCTCACCGGGCGGATGTTGATAAGTTCGCCCGGGCGCACCTCGTCGGCGTCCTGAATGGCCATGCGCTCGCGCACCACGCGCTCCAGACGGCTCAGGCCGATGCGGATCTGATTTTGCAGAAGCTCGCCCACCGAGCGCAGGCGGCGGTTGCCCAGATGGTCGATGTCGTCGGTAAATCCGAGGCCCCAGGGCAGGCCCAGCAGATAGCTGATGGAGGCCACGATGTCCTCGGTGATGATGTGCTTGGGCACCAGATCGTGCGCGCGGGCGTGCACGGTTTCGCGCAGCAGCTTTTCGTCATCCCCGCAGGCGCCCAGGATCTCCATGAGCACGGGGTAGAGCACGTTCTCCTGCACGCCGGCCTCTTTGGGATCGAAGGGCAGGTACTGGGCGGCGTCCACGAAGTGGTTGCCCACCACGCGGTGCACGCGGCCGCCCTCCAGGCGCACGTCAACGGTGTTGACGCCGGCGTTCTGGATCTCGCGGGCCTTTTCGCGGCTGATGGTCTCGCCGGCGCGGATGAGCACCTCGCCGGTGGCGGGGTCGGCGATGTCGGCGTCCGCCACCTGGCCCTGAATGCGGGTGGCCAGGGACAGCTTTTTGTTGAACTTGTAGCGGCCCACGCGCATGAGGTCATAGCGCTTGGCGTCAAAGAAGAGCGAGTTGAACAGGCTCTGGGCGCTCTCGCGGGTGGGCGGCTCGCCGGGCTTCTGGCGCTTGTAGATCTCGATGAGGCCCTCGTCGCGGCTGTGGGCGTTGTCGCCGCGCTGGAGGGTGGCCATGAGGCGCTCGTCCTCGCCGAGCAGATCGACGATCTCCTGATCGGTGCCGTAGCCCAGCGCGCGCAGGATCAGCGTGATGGGCAGCTTGCGCGCCCGGTCGATGCGCACCCACAAAACGTCGTTGGAGTCCGTCTCGTACTCCAGCCACGCGCCGCGGTTGGGGATGACCGTGGTGGAAAAGAGATGCTTGCCGGCCTTGTCGATCTGATCTTCGTAGTATACGCCGGGGGAGCGCACCAGCTGGCTGACGATGACGCGCTCCGCGCCGTTGATGATAAAGGTGCCATGCTCGGTCATGAGGGGGAAGTCGCCCATGAATACGTCGGATTCCTTGATTTCGCCGGTCTCGCGGTTTTTGAGGCGGACGAACACCTTCAGCGGGGCGGCATAGGTCATGTCGCGCTCCTTGCAGCGCTCCACGCTGTTTTTGGGCTCGTCCAGCGAATAGTCCACAAACTCCAGCGAGAGGTTCTCGGTGTAGTCCACGATGGGACTGACGTCGTCGAGCACCTCGCGCATGTCCACTTCCAGAAAGCGGCGGTAGGAGTTTTTCTGCACTTCAATGAGATCGGGCATGTCCAGGATCTCGTCGATGTGCGAGAAGCTCTGCCGCTTCCTCAGCTTCCCCATTTGAACCTCATGCACCATAAATGCCATCACCCCTTATGTTCCTCGCATGTGTATCCGCTGCGAAAGCCGCGTCCCTTTCCCCTGTTCCCGGTCAAAAAATTTCCTGTTGCATTTTTGCGCCGGGGCATGTACAATACTCAACAACGGACGGGCGCGGCTTCGCACAGTAACGATACTGATGCAAGTTTAAATTATAGCGCCTTTTAGCCCATGTGTCAATACGCATGGGCAAAATTCGTTCCGTTTTTTACTTTTTCATGCGGCCCCGCGGCCGTCAGGAGGCGTGCCAGAGATGATCAAATTCGGCCAGGTACAGGCATACGACAAAACGACCGGAGAAGCCACCATCGTTTACATGCGGCCCGACGCGTGCGCCAAGTGCGGCGCGTGCGGCGGCGGCGGCAAGAGCCGCTCCATCCGCCTGAAGGCCGACTGCGCCGTGGGCGACTGGGTCAAGGTGGAGCTGCCCGACGGGCGGTTCCTGGGGGCCACGGCCCTCGCCTACGCGCTGCCCCTCGCCTGCTTTCTGCTGGGCCTGTTCCTGGGCTACAGCCTGTCGGGCGGGATGGAGCTGTGGGCGCTTCTGGGCAGCGCCATCGGGCTTAGCCTGTCGGCCGTCGCGCTGCGCCTTTTCGAGCTTCGCCTGCGCCAGCGCCCCGAATGGACCCCCCGCGTCTGCGCCGTCTACCCCGACAAGCCGGAAATTGAAGATATCGGCTGCGGCGGCGGCAAATAATCCCCTAAACGCCCCTCGCGGCGGCGGCAAATCATCCCCGCCGCCCCCTTTTTTGTCCCGGCGCGGCGCGGACGGGCGTTTCCGGCCGAAAAATGGCCAGAAACCCCGTTTTGCGCCGTTTTTTCGGTAAACCCGCCCGAAAAAGCCTTTGCAAAGTCTGTGAAGAAATCCTTTGCATTTTTGCTGTTCAAAATGCCTTTTCTGTGATATACTAACAACGATATAAGGGTTCGTGGGCTTTGGCGGGGACCTCGCGCCCCCTTCATACACCGGTTCCGGCGCGGGCTGCAATGGCGCGGTCCGAAGCGTGTTTTTTGCGTGCGTGCGGAGCCCTTGCCCCGGAAATGATCGGGCGGTCGGCGGCCGGATGGCGCGTCCGCCTCCAGATAGGGACCCCATCACAGGCGCGGCGCGCCGCGCAAAAGGAGGCTCCAATGGCAGAGAGCGAACACAAAATCCGCATCATCCCGCTGGGCGGTGTGGATGAATTCGGCAAAAACATCACCGTTGTCGAATACGGAGAAGACATGCTGGTGGTGGACTGCGGCTCCATCTTCCCCAAGGAAGACATGCTGGGCGTAGACCTGGTCATCCCGGATGTGACCTACCTCATCAAAAACCGCGAGCGCATCCGGGGCATGCTGCTCACCCACGGGCACGAGGACCACATCGGGGCCACGCCCTATGTGCTGCGGCAGGTGCCCATGGCCCTCTACGGCACCAAGCTGACGCTTGCGCTGGTGGACCTCAAGCTCAAGGAGCACCGCATCGCGGGCGTGCCGCTCAACGTGGTGCGTCCGGGCGACGTGATCCGCCTGGGCTGTTTTCAGGTGCGCTTCCTTCACGTCAACCACTCCATCGCGGGGGCGGTGGCGCTGGCGATCACCTGCCCGGCGGGCACGGTGGTGTTCAGCGGCGACTTCAAGGTGGACTATACGCCCATCGACGGGCAGGTGACGGACCTGGCCGGCTTTGCGGAGCTGGGCTCGAAGGGCGTGCTTGCGTTCCTGTGCGAATCGACCAATATCGAGCGCAAGGGCTACACCATGAGCGAAACCAAGATCGGCCAGACGTTCATCGACATGTTCCAGCAGGCCAAGGGCCGGGTGATCGTGGCGATGTTCGCCTCCAACATCCACCGCGTGCAGATGGTGGTGGATTCGGCGGCGATGTTCGGCCGCCGGGTGTGCTTTGTGGGGCGCAGCATGGTCAACGTCACGCGCGTGGCCATGTCCATCGGGGAACTGTCCATTCCCGAGGAAAACCTCATCGACGTCGATGATCTGGAAAACTATGCCGACGAGGAGATTCTCGTCGTCACCACCGGCAGCCAGGGCGAGGCCATGGCGGGCCTGACGCGCATGGCCTACGGCGAGCACCGCAAGCTCCAGATCCGCCCCACGGATATGGTCATTCTCTCGGCCCACCCCATCCCCGGCAATGAAAAGCCCGTGGCGCGGGTCATCAACCAGCTCTACCGCTGCGGGGCCAACGTCATCTACGGCCAGCTGGGCGAGGTGCACGTCTCCGGCCACGCCTGCCAGGAGGAGATCAAGCTCCTGCACGCGCTGGTCAAGCCCAAGTATTTCCTGCCCATCCACGGCGAGTATTCGAAGCTGTGGCAGCACGCGGAGCTGGCCGAGGCGCTGGGCACCCGGTCGGAAAACATCGTCATCCCGGAGATCGGTCAGGTCATCGAGATGAGCCAGGACAGCCTGGCCATCGTGGGCGAGGTGCCCACGGGCGGCGTGCTGGTGGACGGCCTTGGCATCGGCGACGTGGGCAACGTGGTCCTGCGCGACCGCAAGCACCTCAGCCAGGACGGCCTGATTATCGTCGTCATGGCCATCGACCGCGACAGCGGCGCGCTGGTGTCCGGCCCGGATATCATCAGCCGCGGCTTCGTCTACGTGCGCGAGAACGAGGACATCATCGAATGCAGCCGCGAGCTGGCGCGCAACATCGTCCTCAGCTACGGCCAGGTGGACGGCAGCGAGTGGCAGAACATGAAAAACCGCATCAAGGACGAACTGCACCGCTACATCTTCGACAAGATCAAGCGCAACCCCATGATTTTGCCGATCATTATGGAAATCTAAACGCTGATGCGCGCCGGAAAAGCTCGCCTGCGGCGATCTTTTCCGGCGGGTGCTTAAGAAATGTTTGCGCCGGGGGGCGCAAACTCCCCGCCCGCCCGGCACCGTAGGGAAGCGCCAGCCCTGTGGGCTGTTGGGCCGAAGGCCCAAAGCGACCCGAAGGTGGGGAGCGAAACGAGCGGTGGGCGCGTTCAGCGCCCTCCGCGAAGATTGAGCGACCGGGAAAAGCCGGGCGATACGAATCCACTTTGGAGGGCTTCGGCCCTCCAAACCTCCCGGAAAAAGTTTGCCAACATTCTAGTCCGCCGCAGGCGGACTTTTTCGACACACCGAAGGCGTACAAAGGAGGCGCACACCATGAATCAGCATCAGGCAGCCATCTGGGGCGCCGGAGGCATCGCGCAGACCCACGCCATGGCCCTGCGGACCGTCGGCGTCCCCGTCCGCACGGTGGTCAGCCACAGCGAGGCGGGGGCCAGAGCCTTCGCGCAGCAGTGGGGGATTCCCGAGTGGTCCACGGACCCGGCGGCGCTGCTGGACGCGTCTGTCGGCTCGGTCCACGTCTGCACCCCGCCGGGGCTTCATTATGAAATGGTCAAATTCCTGCTGGAACACGGCCGGCATGTGCTGTGCGAAAAGCCCCTGTGCCTGGACCCGGATCAGGCCGGCGAGCTGGCCCATCTGGCGCGGGAGAAGGGGCTTGCGTGCGCGGTGAACCTGAACGTGCGCTTCCACCCGGCCTGTCAGGAAGCGAAGGCGCGGGTGGCCGACCCGGCGTTCGGGCCGGTGTTTCTGGTCCACGGCGCCTATCTGCAGGAGTTCCACGCCCTCCCCGCCCCCGATGGCTGGCGGTATGACGAGGCCGTGGGCGGGACCATGCGGGCCGTCACCGAGATCGGCACCCACTGGCTGGATCTGGCGGAGTACCTCACGGGCGAGAGGATCACGTCGGTGCAGGCCCTCTTCGGCTGCTTTCAGCCGCAGCGGATGTTGAAGGACGGCATGATGGAGCCGCCCGAAGCGGCGGAGGGCGTCCCCGTCACCGTGCGCTCGGAGGACAGCGCCCTCCTCCACTTCCGCATGGCGGGCGGGGCCATCGGTTCAGCGGTCCTCTCCGAGGTGTCCCATGGCCGCACCAACCGCCTGAGCCTGGAAATCACCGGCAAAAACCGCAGCCTGTGGTGGGACAGCGAGGCCAGCACCGCCCTGCACGAAGCCTCCAAGGGCAGCGGGGTGCAGACCGCCCTCTACCCCTTCGGCTTCAACGGCTTCACCGATACCTTTATCACGCTGGCCGCGCGCTACTATGCCGCGCTGGGCTGGACGTTCCCGGCGCGGCAGGGGGATTTCCCCACCTTTGAGGACGGGGCGCGGCTTGCGTATCTGTGCCGGGCGGTGGAGCGCAGCGCCCGGGAAAACGGGGTCTGGGCGGACGTGTAAGGAGGAGAGGGCATGGACGACATTCAGAAGATCATTGATATTCTGGGCCTGACCCCGCTTTCGCAGGAAGGGGGGCTCTTCCGCTCCAGCTACCGCTCCCCCGGCAAGGTGGACGGACGGGACATGGGCTCGGCCATCTACTTCATGCTCACCGGGCAGGGGTATTCCCACCTGCACCGGCTGTGCACCGACGAGGTGTACCATTTCTACGCCGGCGACCCGGTGGAGCTTTTGGAGCTGCTGCCCGACGGCACCAGCCGGGTGACGGTGCTGGGGAGCGACCTCTGCGCCGGGCAGGAGGTGCAGCATGTGGTCCCCGCCGGCGCGTGGCAGGGCAGCCGCCTCTGCCCCGGCGGGCGGTACGGCCTCATGGGCACCACCATGAGCCCCGGCTACGAGGACTCCGACTACGAGCACGCCTCCGATCCGGAAGCGCTGATTGCGCAATACCCCGCCGAGGCGGCGCGCATCCGCCTGCTCACCGGCAAGGTCCGCTACCGCTGACGCGCGGCGGGCCTCCAACCCTCCCCAAAGGGTGCTTGTGTGCGAAGCCTGAACCTTTCTTTCCGCATCCCCCGGATTTTTCAGACATCCCAAAGCGGGCCGCCCCGGAGAAGCAACCTCCTCTTCCGGCGCGGCCCGCTTTCTTTCTATTTAATTCTGTTTCCCTGTCTTTTCCGCTTCCGTCTCCTGCGTCTGGCCCTCGCGCTCGCGCACGGCGGCCACCACGCGCGCCACGGTCTCCTCCACGCCCAGCCCCTCGGCGTCCACCACCGCGTCCGCCCATTTCAGATAGGCCGGCTGACGGCGCTCGTAGAGGTCGCGCAGCGTCTGCCCCTTCTCCATGGCGATTCCGCGCGTTTTCATGTTCTTGAGGCGGCGCGAGAGCGTCTCCAGCGGCAGCCTGAGGAAAATCACCAGGCCGTCTTCCTTCAGGTGCTCCATGGCCGCGTCCTCCATGGCCACCGATCCGCCCGTGGCGATCACCGTGCCGCGCGCCTCCAGCCCGCACACGCACGCCTCCTCCACGTGCGCAAAGCCCTCCGCGCCCAGTTCGTCCACCATCCGCTGCAGAGGCCGCCCGGCCTTTCGCTGAAGCAGCAGGTCCGTGTCCACAAAATCCATCGTCAGGGCCTTGGCCGCCAGCACGCCCACCGTGCTCTTGCCGCATCCGGGCATGCCGATCAGAATCACATTGCGCATGCGTCCGTCCCCCTTTCGGCTCACCATTGTACCATGGTCCGGCAAAAAACGCCACACGCACATGCCGCGCGCCGGAAACGTCCCGCCCCCGACTTTGCATCTTTTCAAGCCGCCGGTCTGTGTTATAATGGAAGCGGCGCCCCCATATCCGTTTCATGAGGAGGCTTTTTCCATGAATATTTACCTGCGCAGGGGCCGCGAGCAGCGCGTGCTCGGCGGGCATCCCTGGGTATTCAGAAGCGATATCGAGCGCGAGGACGGCGCGTCGGACGGCCTGCCCGTCCGGGTGCTCACCTCGGCGGGCCGGTTTCTGGCCATGGCGGTGTACAATCCGCGCTCGCAGATCAGCCTGCGCATCCTCTCCCGCCGGGACGAGCCCATCGACGCGGCGTTCATCCGCGGGCGGGTCAGGCGCGCGCTGGACTACCGCCGCCGCTTTGCGGACCTGAACAGCTGCCGGCTGATCTTCGCCGAGAGCGACGGCCTGCCCGCTGTGATCGCGGACAAGTTCGGCGAGGTGATCGTGCTGCAGATTCTCTGCCTTGGCATGGAGCGGTTCAAGGGGGATATCGTGGACGCGTTGGCGCAGGAGCTTTCGCCGCGCGGCATCTACGAGCGAAACGACGTGCCCGTGCGCGAGCTGGAGGGCCTGAGCCAGCAGACGGGCCTGCTCTTTGGCGAGGTGCCGGATCGCGTGGAGATGCAGGAAAACGGCGTGCGCTTTCTGGTGGATGTCAAGGAGGGCCAAAAGACGGGCTTTTTCCTCGACCAGAAGGAAAACCGCGCCGCCATCGCGCCGTTTGTGTCGGGCATGCGGGTGCTGGACTGCTTCACGCACACGGGCAGCTTTGCCCTGCACGCGGCGCACTACGGCGCGGCGGAGGTCACGGGCGTGGACATCAGCGAGCACGCCTGCGCCTGCGCGCTGGAAAACGCGCGCCTCAACGGCGTGGAGGACCGTGTGCGCTTCGAGTGCGCCAACGCCTTCGACTTCCTCCGCGCGCACCAGACCGCGAAGGAGCAGTATGACGTGGTCATCCTCGACCCGCCGGCCTTCACCAAGACGCGCTCGGCGGTGGAGGGCGCGCTGCGCGGCTACAAGGAAATCAACCTGCGGGGCATGAAGCTCACGCGGGACGGAGGCTTCTTCATCACCTGCTCGTGCAGCCAGCACGTGACCCCCGACCTGTTCCGGGGGATGCTGCTGGAGGCGCAGAAGGACGCGCATGTGCAGCTTCGGCAGATCGAATGGCGCACGCAGGGGCGCGACCATCCCATTCTGCTCGCCTCGCCGGAGACGCAGTACCTCAAGTGCGGCATTTTTCAGGTGTTCAAATGAGCGCCGCGCGCACCTTTGCGGTGATGGCCCACGTGGACGCGGGCAAGACCACCCTGTGCGAACAGCTGCTGCTTGCCTCCGGGGCGCTGCGCCGGGCGGGCCGCGTGGATCACGGCGACACCGCGCTGGACGCGGACCCCATCGAGCGCGAGCGGGGCATCACGGTGTTTTCGGGGCAGGCGTGGCTTTCGTGGCAGGGCCGCCGCCTCACCCTCATCGACACGCCGGGCCACGTCGATTTCGCCTCCGAGACGGCGCGGGCGCTGACGGCGGCGGACCTGTGCGTGCTGGTGGTGGACGGGACCGCCCGCGTGGACGCGCACACCGCCTCGCTCTTCGCCCTCGCGGCGGAGCGGGGCCTGCCCACACTCCTGTTTCTCAACAAATCGGACCTGCCGGGCTTTTCCCTGCCGGACGCGCTTTCCCGCCTCCGGGAGCGCCTCGCCCCGCAGCTCGTGCCCATTGTGGACGGCGCGCCGGACATCGACGCGCTTTCCCTCCTGGACGACGGCTTTCTCGAGCGCTGTCTGGAAGGGACCCCCTCCACGGACGACGCGTGGGACACGCTCGCGGCGCTCTTTGCCCGGCGCGGGGCGTTCCCGGTGCTTTCGGGCGCGGCGCTGCGCGGGCAGGGCGTGAGCGAACTGCTGGACGCGGTCGCGCGCCTGAGCGACGCCCTGCCGGAGCCGCCCGCGGACGGCGCGCCCGAGGCGCTCGTCTATCAGGTGCGCCGCGACCCGTCGGGCGAGCGCGTGTGCTTTCTCAAGGTGCTTGCGGGCACGCTGCGCCCGCGCGACGCCTTTGACCTGCCCGGCGGCACGGAGAAGATTCACCAGCTGCGCCTCTACCGCGGCGCGGCCTTCATCCCCGCCAATGAGGCGCGCGCGGGCGACGTGGTGGGCGCGACGGGCCTGACCGCGCCCCGCTGCGGCGATATCCTGCGCCCGGACGGCCTCGCGCCCTCGCCCGCGCCGGCCCAGCCCGTGCTGGCCGTGCGCGTGGAGCCGCCGGAGGGCACGCCGCCCACGCGGCTGATGGAATGCCTGCGCGTTCTGGAGGACGAGGACCCCGCCCTGTGCGTGGCATGGGACGCGGAGCACGCCAGCGCCACCGTGCGGGTAATGGGCCCGGTGCAGATCGAGGTGCTCGCGCGGCTGCTTCTGGACCGCTTCGGCCTCGCCGCGCGCCTCCTGCCGCCCCACGTGCTCTACCGCGAGACGATCGCCGCGCCCGCCGTGGGCTGCGGCCACTACGAGCCGCTTCGGCACTACGCCGAGGCGCACCTGCTCCTTTCCCCCGGCCCGCGGGGCAGCGGCGTCACCTTCGACTCCCGCTGCCATGTGGACGACCTGCCCGCGCCCTACCAGAGCCTCATCCGCACGCACGTTCTGGAGCGCGAGCACCGCGGCGTGCTGACGGGCGCGCCGCTCAGCGACGTGCGGGTGACGCTGCTCTCCGGCCGCGCGCACCTCAAGCACACCGAGGGCGGCGACTTCCGGCAGGCGGTGTACCGCGCCATCCGGCAGGCGCTGATGAAGGCGGGCTGCGTGCTGCTGGAACCCTTCTACCGCTTTTCCCTCACCGTGCCCGCGGAGCATGTGGGCCGCGTGATGACCGACCTTGCCGCCATGGGCGCGGACTGCGGCGCGCCCGAAACGCAGGGCGCGTGCGCGCGGCTTTCGGGCCGCGGCCCGGTGGCGGCGCTGATGGACTACCCCGCGGCCCTGCGCGCGCTCACCCACGGCGAGGGGGAGATCTCCCTCCTGCCCGACGGCTATGACCCCTGCCGCGACCCCGCGCCCGCCGTCGCGTCCGCCGCCTACGATCCCGGCGCGGACACGGACAACCCCGCGGGCAGCGTGTTCTGCTCGCACGGCGCGGGCTACTTCGTCCCCTGGGACGAGGCCGACGCGCTCATGCACCTGCCCGTGGAGCAGCCCTGACGGGGCCGCGCCCCGTCCCCCCCGTTTCGCCCCCCGACTCCCTGCCAAAAGGAGGATACCCCCATGCGCACACTGCTCCAAAACGGCTGGCTCTACGACGGCACGGGCGCGCCCGCCCGCCGGGGCAGCCTGCTCATCGACGGTGAAACCATCGCCGCCGTGGACGCGCCGGAGGGCGCGCAGGCGGACCTCGTGCTCGACTGCGAGGGTCTGGCCGTGGCCCCCGGCTTCATCGACAGCCATTCCCACAACGACTGGTTTGCCTGCCGCCCCGATCCCCTGCCCTACTTCGCGCCGTTTCTGGAGCAGGGCATCGCCACGCAGGTGGCGGGCAACTGCGGCTTTTCGCCCTTCGGCTGGGAGGCGGATACGCCGCACCGCGCGCTCATCGGCAGCGGCCTGTTTTCCCTCCTGCCCGGCGCGCCGGACGTGCACGACCTGCCCGGGTTCGCCGCGGCATGCGGGCGGCCGCCGGTGAACCTGCTGCCGCTCTACGGGCACATGTCGGGGCGCATCAGCCTGGCGGGGTATGACCCGCGGCCCCTGACGGCGGAGGAGCTGGACCGGCTGGACGACCTGATGGCCTCCGCGCTGGAGGCGGGCGCGGGCGGCATTTCGCTGGGCCTGATGTACGAGCCGGACCGCTACGCCCCCTATGAGGAGCTTCGGCGCGCGGCGCGGATGGCGCAGCGCTACGGGCGGGTGCTCACGGTGCACGCGCGGGCGTGCTCGGCGGCGTCAACGTCGTATTCGCCGCCGGTGGGCGGCCGGGCGCATAATCTGCGCGCGCTGGACGAGATGCTCGCCCTCGCGCGCGAAACGGGCGTGAAGCTGCAATTCTCCCACCTGATCTTCGTGGGCGCGCGCACCTGGCGCACCGTGGACGAGGCCCTGCGCCTGATCGACCGGGCCAACGCGGAGGGGCTTTCCTTACATTATGATTCCTACGCCATGATGTACGGCGCGTCGGTCATCACGGTGGTGCTGCCGCCGTGGTACCTCACTTTGCCCGAAAGCAGGCGGCGCTCGGCGGCGGTGCGGGCGCGGCTGGCGGTGGAGATCGGGGTGACGAAAAAGCTCCTCGGCTTTGACTTTGACGACATCGTGATCACCTGGGCGGGCGATCAGCACCGCGATATCGCGGGCCTCAACGTCAAGCAGATCGCGCGCCGTTGGGGCCGCAGCGCGCTGGATACCTACCTTCAGCTCGTGGACGACACGCGGGGCCAGGGCCGGGTGCTGATGTACAAGTACCTGACCCCGGAGATTCTCAGCCGTCTCATGGCGGACGAAAAATGCCTCTATATGACCGACGCCTGGATCGAGGACGAGGGCATGCAAAACCCCGCGGCCTTCTCCTGCTTCCCCGAATTTCTGCGTCTGGGCCGGGAGAAGGGCACGCTGCCCCACGTGGTGCGCCAGATGACCGGCGCGGCCGCCGATCGCTTCGGCCCTGTCTCTTATACACATCTGACGCTGCCGACGATCTACTC
>OJRC01000308.1_pt1 | contig 37152 bp, 35 predicted proteins | sample 1599081 | NCBI WGS metagenome assembly OJRC01 (sample SAMN03922519, study PRJEB24848) | human gut metagenome | isolation source: stool sample | host: Homo sapiens | place: Germany | collected 2010-02 | reverse complement strand
AAATATGGGGGTCTGGGGTCTCCCCAGCGGTTTTTTCCCCCATTTTTGGGCGTCCAAAAATGGGGCCGCCGGAGGCATAACAGCGTCGAGGGCCACTGCTGGCCCCTTCAGAAAATCCCGGGGCTTGGGGACACACAGCCCCCGCCCGCTGGTCAAAGGAGCGCCGCTCCTTGCTATGTCAGCTTTCCCCCCTGGGTGTGGAACACTTTTCCGTTAAGGAGCCGTCCCAGCCGGTCGTCCTCACAGCAGGTGATAAATACCTGTCCCCCGCTGATGCGGTTGAGGACAAATTCCTGCCGCTTGGGGTCCAGCTCACTGAGCACATCGTCCAGCAGCAGCACCGGGTACTCCCCCAGGATCTCCCGGTGGATCTCCCGTGCCGCCAGCTTCAGAGACAGCGCCGCCGTCCGGGTCTGGCCCTGGGAGGCATAGGCCCTGGCGCTCAGGCCCCCCAGCAGCACCTCCAAGTCGTCCTTGTGGGGTCCCGACAGGCACTGACGGGAGGAAACTTCCGCATAGTGGTGCTGCCGCTGGTGTTCCAGCAGCTGCGCCACCAGCTGGCGGTAGTCCGCCATGGGGTCTGTTACGGTTTTCACCGTCTGGTACCGGACAGAAAGCTCCTCCTTCCCTCCGGAGCACTCCCGATGGGCCGCCGCGGCAAACTCCGTCAGCATGGCGGCGAACCTGGCCCGGTAGTGGATCAGCACCGCCCCTGTCTCCGCCATACGCAGATTGAAGTCCGGCAGTGTGGAAACAAGGTCAGGCCGCTCATCGCAGTCCCGGAGGATGCGGGTCTTGTGCTCATGGAGGCGGTTATATTCTGCCAGAGCTTCGGCATACTTCGGCCGCAGCTGGCACAGGGACATATCCATAAATTTCCGCCGCTCCGCCGCACCGGAACGGATGATCTGCAGGTCCTCTGGGGCAAAGAAAACGGTGCTCAGCACCTGCCCCAGGGCCGCGGAGGTCTTGGCAGGCACGCCGTTGACGGTGATCTTCCGCCGCTTGCCCCGGAAGGCCTCGATACGGCTGACGAATTCCCGGTCCCGGCTGGTGATCTGTCCGGTGATGCGGAAGCCCTCCGTGTCAAAACGGATCAGCTCCCGATCCCCCCGGGTCCGGGGTGATTTTCCACAGGACAGGCAGCAGATGGCCTCCAGCAGGTTGGTCTTGCCCTGGGCGTTCTCCCCCCAGATCACGTTGCACACCGGGTCGAAATCCACATGTTCCCCGGCATAGTTGCGGAAATTCTCCAGATCCAGACTATTGATCCGCATAGGATACTGTGTACTGTCCGCCCTGGAAGGACACTACATCCCCCGGCCGGATCTTCCGGCCCCGCTGGAGACAGACCTCTCCGTTGACGGACACCTCCCCCTCCTGGATCAGCACCTTGGCCTCACCGCCGGAGGATACCATGTCGGCAAATTTCATCAGGTCCTGAAGTTTGATAAATTCCGTGGTAATGGTAATGGTTTCCATAAAAGTATACCCTTTCAGCTGTTTTTCAGCCGTACCGGCAGCACCATATAGAGGAAATTCTCCTCTCCCTCCAGGGGTACGATGATGCAGGGGGAGATGCCGGTGTTCAGCTCCATGCGGACGCTGTCCGCCGGGCAGTACTTCAGGGCCTCCAGCAGATAGCGGTTATTGAAGCCGATCTCCAGGTTATTCCCGTCGCCGGAAATCTTGCATACATCCTTGGCCTCGCCGTTGGCGGTCTTGGCGGAGAGGGAGACTTTGTCCTCCCCAAAAAGACACCGGACGGGGCTCTTCTGCTTGTCGGAGATCACCACGCTGACCCGGTCGATGGAGGCGATCATGGTCTTGGTATCCACAACGATGTGGATAGGATTGGCCCGGGGGATGGCGGTCTTGTAGTCCAGGAACTCTCCCTCCAGCCGGCGGCAGATCAGCTGGGTGGGGCCGACCTCAAAGAGGAGGTGGCGGTTGCCCAGGGTGACGGCAGCCAGATCCTCGGTGTCGTCGCAGATTTTTTCCACTTCACTGAGGGCGGAGCCGGGGGCTACGAAGGAGAAGGCGCCGCCGTCGACTTTTTCCACAGGTTCCCGGCGCAGGGCCAGACGGAATCCGTCCACCGCCACCATGGTCAGGCCTTTTTCCCCGATTTCAAAGAGGGAACCGGTGTGGACCGGCCGGGCCTCGTTGGTGGATACGGCGAAAGAGGTCTCGCCGATCATGGCCCGCAGCACTTTTTGCTGGATCTGGAAGGAAAATTGGTCCTCTACCTCGGGCAATTCGGGATAATCGGCGGCAGAAATGGCGGAAAGATCGTAGGAAGCGTCGCCGCAGGTCAGCTTTACATTCATATTTTTATCGGAGGCGAACACCACCACGTCGTCGGGCAGGCGGCGGATCATGTCGCCGAACAGCCGTGCACTGAGGACAAGTGAACCTCCCTCGGTGACATCGGCGGCCACTTTGGTCCGGATACCGGTCTGCATGTTGTAGCCGGAGACGGTGAGGCCGTTGTCTGCCTCCAGCAGAAGGCCTTCCAGGGCAGGAATGGAGCTTTTGGCGGACACGGCCCGGGAAGCGGTGTTGACCGCTGACAGCAGAAGGGCTTTTTCACAGGAAAATTTCATGGGCTGTATTCCTTTCTTTCTGCCGGCAGAAGGAATAATGTGCCGTACAGAAGCATAAACTGTTATATTTTTCAGTAGTAGGGGCAGTAGAGAAAAAATTTGTGGATAAGCTGCGAAAGCTGTTGAAGGACAAGGGATTGCGGCTCCACACGGGGGTGTGGAAAATGGGGATGCTTGTCCACCGGTTTCCACAGGTGCCGGGGATGGATGGATTGTCCACAGGCCCTGTGGAAAACTTTTTGTGGAATCGGTGGAAAATTTAGGGGAAAATGTTGATAACTCCAGGTGAGGGTTTTATTTCTTGGAGTTGATGTTGGTGATGATGGCTTTCACGGTCTCAGCGAAGGCAGGATCTTTCTTCATTTTCTTCTCCACCTGCTCAATGGAGTGGAGAACGGTGGTGTGATCCCGGCCGCTGAATTCCATACCGGTGTCGCTGAGGGAGTTGCTGGTCATCCGCCGGATGAGATACATGGCGATCTGACGGGCGTTGACGCAGTCACGGCTGCGGGACTGACCGCGGATCTGGTCCTCCTCCAGCCGGAAGTACCGGCAGATCTCCTTGATGATGCTGTCAGGGGTGATGATGAACTCGTTGGACTTGCTCATATCCTGGATGGCCCGGTCCACGGCGTGCTTGTCGATCTCACTGCCCTCCAGATCTCGGAAGGCCTTGATCTTTTTCACGGTGCCCTCCAGCTGCCGGACGTTGGCGGTGATCTTGGAGGCGATGTAGGCGGCGATCTCGTCGGTGAGGACGAAGCCCAGCTGCACCGCCTTGTTCTTGATGATGGCGATGCGGGTCTCCAGATCCGGCGGCTGTACGTCTACCAGCAGGCCCCATTCAAAACGGGTCCGCAGACGGTCATCCAGCTGGGCCATCTCGTGAGGCGGCCGGTCGGAGGTGAGGACGATCTGCTTTTTGCTCTCGTAGAGGGTGTTGAAGGTGTGGAAGAATTCATTCTGGGTCTCCACCTTGCCGGCCACGAACTGGATATCGTCCACCAGCATCAGGTCCGCTTCCCGGTATTTGGTGCGGAAATCGCCGGCCTTACCGGTACGGACAGATTCGATGAAGTCGTTGATGAATTCGTCGCCCTTGATGTATACGATCCTGGCATTGCGGTTGTTCTGCCGGATCACATGGGCGATGGCGTAGAGGAGGTGGGTCTTGCCCAGTCCCGAGTCGCCGTAAATGAAGAGGGGGTTGTAGTGCTGGCCGGGAGCGTCAGCCACCGCCCGGGCGGCGGAGCAGGCCAGCTTGTTGGAGGGGCCCACCACGAAGGTCTCGAAGGTGAACTCCCCGCTCTCCATCAGGGAGGTAGGCTTTTGCTCCTCCTGATTCTGGTAGCGGCGCAGCCCCTCATCGTCCAGAAGCCTTACCGTCATGTCGGAGGAGAAGATGTCCTTGAGTCCCGCCTCGATATTGGTGAGGAACCGGTCCTGGATATTGGTGCGCTTGAAGTCGTTGGGACAGTGGAGCACCAGGGTATCCCCCTCCAGGGCCACCACCGTAGTGTCGTCAAACCAGGTCTTGATGGTGGTCTCCGACAGCTCCTCCCGGAGTCTGGCCAATATCATGGACCAGATATCGGAAACAGATTGCATAGAAGCTCTCCCTTTCTCTGTGTGTAGTACGTCAAACAAAAGCGGAGGCTGTCCGGCGCCGGCATACAGCGGCGCATCCGCCCGTCCGCCGCCGCGGCCGTACCCCCTGTGTCCGCCCCAAAAGAGGCGGACCGGCGGTGATGTCTCCGGTCCGCGGCGAAAATACCCTAACCAGTATACCAAAAAACAGTCATAAATGCAAATACATATTCTAATAATAAGATAAATTTTTTGGCGGGAAAAAAGGCCATATCTGGTGTTTCTCTTGGGATAAAAACCACTAGATTTTGTATAATTTTTCTTTTGTTCGCAAAAGGTGGGGATTTTTGGGAAAAGACGGGAGATTTCAGAAGTTTTTATTGACACAGGTTTCTTTTTTATGTATAATAACTGATGCTTGTCGTAAGACGGGCCTGATTTCATCAACTGCGGGGTGGGACATCCTGTCCGCCCGCCGTCGAGTAGCGGGGCCTTTTGGCGCCGCAGCAAAGAAAAGTAGGAGGTGTATGCAAATGTTCCGTACCTATCAGCCCAAGAAGCGCCAGCGCTCCAAGGAGCACGGTTTCCGCAAGCGGATGAGAACTGCCAACGGCCGGAAGGTCCTCTCCCGCCGCCGCGCCAAGGGCCGCGCCCGCCTGACCCATTGAGGCCGCGGAGTTTGCATCGCAAATAGATAGATCAAGAGGGACGGCAAGGTGGTTTTCCTGCCGTCCCTTGGGCGCTTTGTCCCAAAATAGGACAAACTGCCCGGATCTTACTGCCAGATCAGCCGGGAAGGTGAAGTAAGCCGTGAAAAAGACGGTGACCATCAAAGAGAATCATGTGTTCCGCCGGATGTACAGCAAGGGCCGCTCGGCGGTAACGCCTATGGTGGTGGTGTACTGCCGGAAAAACCGCCTGGACCACAACCGTCTGGGGGTCACTGTCAGCACCAAGCTGGGGGGAGCCGTGGTCCGCAACCGGGCCCGCCGCCGCCTCAGGGAGGTCTACCGTCTGGCCCAGCCCCACATGGCCCAGGGCTATGATATCGTGCTGGTGGCCCGGACCCGCTGCCTCACCGCCCCCTGGCCCAAGCTCACCGCCGCCTTTGACAAGGCCTGCCGGCAGCTGGGGCTTGCGGAGGAGGCGGAGGGATGAAAGGCCTGCTGAAAAAGCTGATGCTGGGGGCCATCCGGTTCTACCAGCGCCAGATCTCACCCTGTCTCCCGCCCCGGTGCCGCTTTATTCCCACCTGTTCCCAATACGCGGTGGAAGCCATCGAGAAGTACGGCCCCCTGAAAGGGGGCTTCCTGGCTCTGAAGCGCTTTTTGCGATGCCACCCCTTTTACAAGGGGGATCTCTACGACCCTGTTCCCTGACAAGGCCGCTGTCCTCTCCGGAGGATGCCGCGGCTCTGTCTCCGCCTGCCAACAATTGAATCGACCGGAGGAAATAAGCAATGTTTTCTGCCCTCGGCAACATCATTACCGTGCCCTTTGCGGCGCTGCTGCGCTGGCTGTACGCCTTTACCGGCTCCTACGGCATTTCCATCATCCTCTTCGGCCTGGTGGTGAAGCTGGTGGTGCTGCCCTTCCAGATGAAATCCAAGCGCAGCATGGTCCGTATGGGCCGGCTGAGCAGCAAGCAGCAGGAGCTGCAGAAGCAGTACGCCAAAAATCAGCAGAAATTCAACGAGGAGCTGCAGAAGCTCTACCAGGAGGAAGGGATCAACCCCATGGGGGGCTGCCTGTGGTCCTTCCTGCCCCTGTTCATCCTGATCCCTCTGAACTCTGTCATCCGTATGCCCATCACCCACTTCATGGGTCTGAGCCAGGAGGCCTGCGACGCCCTGCGGGAAACCGCCATGACGCTGGGTTATACCCCCACCATGGCCGGCAGCAGCTACGGCGCCTATGAGCAGCTGGGCCTGTCCCAGTTCATCTCCCAGCACTGGGAGAACTTCCAGGGCTCCTACGACGGACTGATCAACGTCAACTACAGCTTCCTGGGTCTGGATCTGTCCAAGATCCCCTCGGAGATCATCAAGGAGGGCTTCAGCTTCTCCTGGGCCTTTATCGGCGTGATGCTGATTCCCATTATCTCCGCCGTCCTCAGCTATGTGATGAGCGTCGTCACCATGGCCAGCAACGGCCAGACCCAGCAGCAGGGCAGCATGAAGGCCATGAACCTGATGATGCCCCTGATGTCCCTGTGGATCGGCTTTATCATGCCGGCAGGCCTGGGCATCTACTGGATTGCCAACAGTGTGTTTGCCATGGTCCAGGAGGCACTGCTCGGCAAGTTCTATACCAAGAAGATCACCGCTGAGGAGGAGGAGCGTGCCGCCAAGCGGGACGCCGCCCGTCAGCTCCGCATGGAGGAGGCCAAGAAACGGGCCGCCGAACTGAAGGAGCTGGAGGGAAAGAAACCCAAGAAGCAGCCCCAGAAGTCCCCGGAGAAAAAGGTCTCCACCAATGAGGCCGGCCGTGTGGGAGATCGTCCCTATGCCCGAGGCCGCAGCTATAAGGAAGACCGATACGATACAAAGGAGTAAGTACCCGATATGGCAATGAAATATCTTGACATGACGGGCAAGACCGAGGAGGAGGCTGTCAGCCGCGCCCTTGCGCAGCTGGGCCTCGATCGGGATGAGGTGTCCGTCGAGATCCTGGAGCGCGCCAAATCCGGATTTTTCGGCATCGGCGCCAGCCCCGCCAAGGTCCGCGTGACCTATGGCCTGGAGGAGCCGGAGGTTGAGCTGGCACCCAAGGCAGCTCCCGCTCCCAAGCCGGCAGAGAAGAAGCCGGAGGCTCCCAAGCCGGCGGCAAAGCCTGTGGAGAAGGCTGAGGAGAAGCCCCAGGCCGTTCCCGCCTCCGCTCAGGAGGCCCCCCGGGCCGAGAAGCCCGAGCGGAAGAAAAAGAAAAAGCCCGCCGATAAGTCCCAGCGCCGGGATCAGGAGGCCGCCGGTGAGGAGGAGATCAATATCCCTCTGCCGGAGCCTGAGGATCTGGGCGAGCCCTGCGGCGACGACGATGAGAAGGCAAAGCAGATCCTTACCTTCCTGGAGGGCCTGCTCCAGCATATGGACTCTGCCGCTCAGGTGACCATCTATCAGCCGGAAAAGGGCCGCTACAAGGTGATCCTGGAGGGTGAGAAGCTGGGCGCTCTCATTGGCCGCCGGGGTGAGACCCTGGACGCCATCCAGCAGCTGACCAACTACAGCGTGAACCGGGGCAGCGACAAGCGGGTGCGTATCCATGTGGATGCGGAGAACTACCGCCTCAAGCGGGAGCAGAGCCTGCAGCACCTGGCCCGGAAGGTGGCCGCCAAGGTTATCAAGTACAAGCGCAACGTGACCCTGGAGCCCATGAACGCTTACGAGCGCCATGTGATCCACACTGCTCTGCAGGATGTGGAAAACGTCACCACCTACTCCATGGGTACCGAGCCCAACCGGCGGGTCATCGTGGCCTACGACCGGGAAAACAAGGGTTGATCCACCACTTTATGCACAAAATCCCCTGGACTTGTGAAAAAGTCCGGGGGATTTTTTTGCTTTCCCTGGGACTTGCCCTGTGGACCCCGGCACAAAAAACGGGAGAGAGTCTTGACAAATCCGCCTTCCGATGTATTATATAGATAATCTACATATATAGGGAGGCAACTATATGGACAAGGCCCTTCTGTCCGGCAGCACAGCCATGCTGCTGTTAAAGCTGCTGGAAGAACAGGATATGTACGGCTACCAGATGATCGAGACCCTGGCCCGCCGGTCCGACCACACCTTCGACCTGAAGGCGGGGACCCTCTATCCCCTGCTCCACACCCTGGAGGAGCGGGGGGATATCGAGGCCTACCTGGAGGGAGAGGGCAGTACCCGACCCCGGCGGTATTACCGCCTCACTGCCGCCGGTCGGGGGCGGCTGGTGGAAAAGGAACAGGAGTGGCGGCAGTATGTGACCGCTGTGGAACAGGTGCTGAGGGGAGGCGAGTGCCTTGCCTGACCGGATCGACGCTTTTGTGGAGGCCGTAGGGGCGGAGATCCGTTGGAAAAAGGCCCGGTCCCCCCTGACAGAGGAGATCCGTACCCACCTGCTGGATCAGCGGGACGCCTACATGGCCCAGGGCATGGACGAGGATAAGGCCCAGGTGGAGGCGGTGCGGCAGATGGGCGACCCGGCCATTTTGGGGGCCGACCTGGACCGGGTCCACCGGCCCCGGCCCCAGTGGGGACTGCTGCTGATGGCTCTGGCGCTGACGGCGGCGGGGGCCTTTCTGCGGTATTCCCTCACCGCCGATGTCCCGTATATCAGTCTGTGGGACCGGCAGATGGACCTGCTGGGGGGCCTTGTGGGGGCGGCAGCCCTGGCCGCCGGGTATCTGCTGGATGTGAGCGCCCTGGGCCGGCGGGCCTGGTGGGCCTGCGCCGCCCTGGGGGTGGGGTTTCTCTGCTTCCTGCCCTGGAGGGTCAGCGGTCCGGCCTGGCTGTCCGCCCAGCTGCTGGCCCTGTTTGCCCTGACCCTGGCTTTGCTTTTATGGACCCAGCGGGGAAAGCGGTGGCGGGGGGCCGCTCTGTGCCTGGGCTGGACGGCCTTTGTAGCGGCCGCCTGCTGCCTGTGCCCCAGTGTCTATGCCCTGGTACAGGTGACGATGGCGGCGCTGGTGCTGGGCCTGTTCTTCGCCTGGCGGGACTGGCTGGGCCTGGGCCGCTGGAAATCCGTGGTCCTGGTGCTGGCGCTGGGTTTGGGGGTATTGGCCCTGATCATTGCGGCCCGGTGGGAGCGTCTGCAGTATAGCCTCTTCGCGGGCCTGAGCCCCACGAACCAGGGCTATTTTGCGTTTATCCTCCGGGAGGCCCTGTCGCTGGCCCAGTGGATCGGCCCGGCGGATACCCCTGCCTGGGCGGCGACCGAGGGCTTCACCCTGCAGCAGGCCGTCCCTGAGATGGACGGCGATGCCCTGCTGGTAAACCTGATCTGCACCTGGGGGTGGCTGCCCTTCCTGGTGCTGGTGGGGGCGTTTCTGGCCTTTTTCCTGTGGCTGCTGTGGAAAACCATCCATCTGCGGCAGACTCTGGGCCGGGCGGTGTGCCTGGCGGTCCTGACGACTCTGGCGGTCCAGGCTCTGGCCAGCCTGAGCCTGACCCTGGGGGTGCCGGTGCTGCCCGGAGGATTTCCCCTGGTGGTAGGCAACGTCAATACGGCGGTGGATCTGTTTCTCATCGGCCTGGCCCTCTCTTCCCTCCGGGACGGCGGTTTGCCGGAGACGGCCCCCGCTGTCTGCCGGAACAGGAGTGCCGCTTTCCGGAGAGTCCGCTGGGAGAACGGGGAATTGATCCTCTCCCTGCGGCCCAGACAGGGATAAAACCCACGCTATACACAAATCACGCCGGATCTGTGGAAAGATCCGGCGTGATTTTTTGTTTCAGGCCCTGTTTGACAGGGATATTTCCCAAAAAGAGTGGGTTATCCTCCGACTTTTCCCCATTTGACCCGTCCCCTGTGGAAAGTGGATTTTTGACCTTTCCAGGGCAAACGGAGTTTGCCTAAGAATGCCGTATTTTCCCGCCGGGGCGGGAAAACCCCTGCTGCGCAGGCCGCTGACGCGGGGCATTCGATTTGATTCGAGGCGGGCTCCGCCCCCTCGAGCTCCCCCAAGGGTGCTTCTCTGGTTACTTTCCAGGGCAAACGGAGTTTGCCCCTAAAGTTCTTTTGTTTCTTTTCTTTCAAGAAAAGAAAGAGAACCTTCGTAAATTGTCACCCTTCTGCCGAGAGGATGGTCTCCGCCAGGGCCTGGCCCAGGAGCCGACCAGAGAGCAGGGCCTCGTCCAGGGAGTTGCCGGCGGCGCCCATTTCTACCAGGAGGCTCCCGGTGGTGACATGCTGGTTGTACCGGGAGTTCCGGACAGTGATGGGCCGCATGAGGGTGGGGTAGTCATCCAGCAGATTCTGCTGCACCGCTGCCGCCAGCTTCAGGTTCTCCCGCCAGTTGGGATGCTCCAGGCCGCCGCCGTCGGTGCCGATGACGAAGGTCATCTGGGCGGCGTTGACCCCTGCCACATTGCTGACCACCTTGTACATGTTCCCCTCCCCGTCGGAGATGGCGTCACGGTGAATGTCCAGCACAAAGGAAATACTGGGATACTGCTCCAGATAGCTGTTGATGGTGGCAAGGGATCGGTCATAGGCCCCGCTGTACTGGGGATAGTCGTGGAGAGTGGCGTCGTGAATGACGCTGATGCCTGCTTCCTCCAGGGCAGCAGCGATCTCATCCCCTACCCTGACCACGTTGTAATTGCAGTCGGTGGTGCGGCACTCGCTGCTGGCCTCGTATTCCTCCCCGGGAGGCATGGTGTAGGCCTCGCTGCCGTGGGTATGTACAATCAGGACCTGCGGCCCTTCCTCCTCCGACAGCCGGGCGGCAAAGGTGCCGTCAAAGAGAGAGGCGTCAAAGGCGTTGACAGAGCCGTTGCTGATATATACGTCCCCAGCGACGATGTAGCCGTCAGTGGAGGTAGGTACCAGGGTCCGGGCGGTAACGCCGTTGTCGGCAAAGACCAGAGGCGTCTCCGGTTCCTCCGGCGTTTCTGTGACCGGCTCCTCCTGCTGGGGCTGGCTGTCGGGGGTGTCGTCCTCCTGACTGCGCCGCAGATCCAGGATCTCCGTCCTTCCTGCCAGCAGGACCGGGCTCTGGCCGATGGCCAGGGATACAGAGGCGGGAAGGGCATCCTCCTCCCTGCTGTCTCCCAGCTGTCCCCGCAGGATGTGCAGTGCCAGGTCCCCCTGCTGTCCCAGGGCGCTGAGAGCTGCCTTACCGGTGTCGCTGGCGGCGGTGACCGCTACCAGCCAGGGAATGGCTATGGCCAGTGCCAGTGCGGTGAGCTGCCGCCGCCGCTGGGGCCGGGGCCTGCGTTTGATGGTCATGTGTCATCTTCCTTTCCATAGGTGCCTCTCTCAAGGTGCATGTCCCACTGTATGCACGGCCTGTCCGGGATATACCTCTCTGTTTCCGCCATTGCAAAAGAGAAGAAAAGGGGGTATCATGAAAGCATACCAACCAAGAGAGAAAGGGCGGAGAGCGCCATGGGAAAATTTGACGGCATGCTGCTGCTGAGCGACTACGACAACACGCTTTTATATACGGAGGAGGCCCTGCGGGATGGTTCCCCCCGGCCCCCCATGAGCCAGAGGAACCTGGATGGTATCCATCGCTGGATGGCGGAGGGAGGCCGGTTTGCGGTGGCAACCGGCCGGGCCCTGGAGGCGTTCCGCCGCCATGCCCACGAGGTACCGATGAACGCCCCCATCATCGTGGACAACGGCGGAGCCATCTATGATCTGGAGCGGGGGGAATATGTGGTGAAAAACTTCCTGCCGGACGTGGCCCCGACCCACATCGCCGCCATAGCGGAGCGTTTCCCCCAGGTGGCGGTGGAACTGTACCCGGACGCCAATTTTGTCCAGGTCCTGCGGCCTACAGCCTGGAATGCCCGCCACGCCAAGCTGACAGGAGCCCGGTATGAGGAGATCTCCTGCATAGACCCGGAGAAGGTGCCCCGTCCCCTGGTGAAGGCCCTGTTTGTGGGGCCCAAGGAGGAGCTGGACACCCTGCGGGCGGAGATGGTCCGGGAGGGGCTCACAGAATATTACGAATTGATCTTCTCCAGCGGAGAGCTGCTGGAGCTGACAGCCAAGGGAGCCAACAAGGGAGAGATGGCCCGAAAGCTCCGGGATCTGTGCGGCTGCCATACGCTGCTGTGCGCCGGGGACCATCTCAATGACCTGCCGATGCTCTCAGCGGCAGACCGGGCCTTCTGCCCGGCCAACGCTGTGCCGGAGGTCCTGTCCTCCGGGGCTACGGTGGTGTGCCACTGCCTGGAGGGATCCATTGGGGAAATCGTGGAGAGAATGGAAAAAGAGCGCTGAAAAGCGCTCTTTTCTCTTTCTCATCCTGCTGCAGGCAGTTTCGTTCCCGTTCAGGCCAGGAGTGCCTCCAGGTCCTCATAGGACAGTCCCGGCTGGAGCGCCAGGCTGATCCCCCGGGCCAGTACCGCCGACAGCTCCCGGATCTGCCGGTCGATGCCGTCGGGGGTGACAAACAGCTTTGCCCCCTTGCCGTGGAGGGCGGCGCAGTCCTCCGCCGGCCGCCCCGCCTCCTCCAGAATGTGCACCGCTACCGTGGCGGCGTCCACCACCGTGGGAACTCCCAGAGAGATCACCGGAACCCCCAGAACGTCCTGGGTAAGGGCCTTCCGGTGGTTTCCCACGCCGCTGCCCGGAATGAGCCCCGCGTCAGAGATCTGAATAGAGCTGCACAGTCTGTCCAGGTCACCTGCCGCCAGGGCGTCAATGACGATCACCCCGGCGGGGCGGATGTGCTCCGCCGCTCCCCGGACCCACTCCGCCGCCTCCAGCCCGGTGTCTCCCAGTACCCCCGCCGCCAGGGCGGCCACAGGCCGCAATCCCGGCAGGACGCCGGTGAGATGCCGGGTCACCAGCAGCTGGTCCACTGTCCGGGGGCCCAGGGCGTCGGGGGTCATGGCCCGGTTTCCCAGCCCCGCCGCCAGGATCGGCCCTTCTTCCGGCAGCAGAGGCGCCAGCAGCTCTGCCACCGCCAGGGCACAGCGGCGGGGGGCGTCCTCCTTCCGCCGCCACAGGGCGGATACGTCCAGGGTGCAGTAGCGGCCCCGGGGCTTGCCCAGGACGTTGGCGCCCTCCTCATCCAGGATCTCCACATGGGTCACCGGCAGACCCCGGCACAGGGACTCCCCGGCGGAGACCCCGGACAGCGCAGCTGTCTCCCCTGCCTTCCGCCGCCACAGGGCATGGGCCTCCACCGCCAGGTCGGTACGAATGGTCAGCATAATTTGTGATACCCCGCCTTTCCGGACACAAAATCTGGTAGTACGCCTTTATTTTGTCCTTCGGCGCAGAAAATATGTGAAAAAAGGTAGAAAAAATTCAAAAAATCCCTTGCAATTTTGAAAAGACCATGGTAAAATACATTTCTGCGTGGGGTGGGTGTTACATTTGCCCCATAGATCCCACTGGAGGAGGTGTTTGGTTTGCCGAATATTAAGTCCGCTAAGAAGCGCGTGCTGGTGGCTGAGGCGCGCAATGCCCGCAACAAGGCCGAGCGTTCCGCCATGAAGACCGCTGTCAAGAAGTTTGAGGTCGCTGCCGCCGAAGGCAATCGCACCGAGGCCGAGGGCGCGTACAAGGTCGCAGTCAAGGCCGTGGATAAGGCCGCTGCCAAGGGCATTCTGCACAAGAACAATGCCGCTCACAAGAAGAGCGCCATGACTCTGAAGCTCAACAGCGTCGGCTGATTTTGACAAGCAAACCAAGAGAGCCGTCCCCATACGGGGACGGCTCTTTTCGTTGTTTTCATCAGGGGAGGGGGCCTCTGAGAGTCTCTTTATTAACCCTTCGGGATGTTTTATGGGTATTCCGTGCTCCGGCACGGGTTACTTTGCCCTCGGCGGCAAAGTAACCCACTCGGCCTAAGAGCCGCCGCCATGCGGCGGTTGGCCTCGTAAGCGCCCGCCTGTGGGCGGGTGAAAACGCCGCCGGGGTTCCCCTGGCCCAGGCCACCCTCTCTTGGCCTTCGGCCAATTCACCTTGCGGACCCCGTTTTGTCCAATCGGACGCCTGCAAGGGGGATACCCGGTTGCCATTGAATTTCCGCGGGGCCTACGGTTCCCTCGTAATCGGTGCGGTGGGTATCCCGCTTCGCCTGTCGGCCCTCGGGCTGAGGGGCGTTTCTTTTTTGCTGACGCGAACCTGCGCAGTTTTGATAGGCGCAATGGCCAGACACAAAACTCAGATTCGCCTGTCTCTTTAACAGGGCGACAGCCGAAGCTGGACGAGCAACCCGCCACAGATCAGATGCCAAAAAGCGCTGCTTCAGCGGCAGGGAAGTTTCAAATCTGATAATGACCGATTGGACAAAAGCGGGGGTCCAGCCCGAAGGGGGCTGGCGCTTTTTCCGTCCGCTTTTGTGCGTACAAAAGTGGACCCGTCGGAGACAAAACAGCGCTGAGGGCCGCTTCTGGCTCCTTCGGAAGTCCCCGGGCTCCGGGACTAAAGTCGGCCCCGCTGCGTTCCTGCCCGCCCGGCGACGGGCGAATCAGTCCTGCATCGGTTGACTGCATCCGCCCAGCCGGTGCGAGGCTGAGGCTCCGGGGCAGGACGCCCCGGGAGTTTTCTCACTTCAGCTCCAGCAGTACCGGGCAGTGGTCGCTGCCGTACACATCGGAGAGGATGTCCGCTGCTGCCACCCGGTCGGTGAGCCGCTGGGAAACGATAAAGTAGTCGATCCGCCACCCGGCGTTGTTCTTCCGGGCGTTGAAGCGGTAGCTCCACCAGCTGTAGGCCCCGGTACGGTCCGGGTACAGATGGCGGAAGGTGTCCACGAATCCGGCAGAGAGCAGCTCCGTCATCTTGCCCCGCTCCTCGTCGGAGAAACCGGCGTTGCCCCGGTTGGGGCCGGGGTTCTTCAGGTCGATCTCCTGGTGGGCCACATTCAGGTCGCCGCAGAGGACCACCGGCTTTTTCCCATCCAGCTCCGTGAGGTAGGCGCGGAAGTCGTCCTCCCACTGCATGCGGTAGTCGATGCGCTTGAGGCCGTCCTGGGCGTTGGGGGTGTAGCAGCACACCAGATAGAAGTCGGGAAATTCGGCGGTAATGACCCGGCCCTCGTGGCGGTGGAGGTCCTCACCGAAGCCGTAGGTCACAGAGAGAGGCTCCTGCCGGGTAAAGATGGCGGTGCCGGAGTAGCCCTTCTTGTCGGCGTAGTTCCAGTACATGTGGTAACCGGGCAGGTCCACCTCCGCCTGGCCTGCCTGGAGCTTTGTCTCCTGCAGGCAGTATATGTCGGCGCCGCTGTCCCGGCAGAAGTCCAGAAAGCCCTTCTGCAGGCAGGCACGCAGGCCGTTGACGTTCCAGGAAATCAGTTTCATGGGCAGTTCTCCTTTGGTGGGGAATAGTGATATCAGTATACCAGGGGGTCCTGGGGAAAACAATTGCAATTTGCGGAAATACACGATAAGAAGGAGAAAGAAATCTGAGGGAGAGGAGCGCCCCGCCTGGGCGGAGGGAGAGATGGAGAAACAGACAAGCAGCCACAAGCTGCGGAATATGACGGAGGGAAGCATCGCCGGCCATTTGCTGGCCTTTGCCTTCCCTATGTTTTTGGGGAGCCTGCTGCAGCAGCTGTACAACATGGTGGACAGCTGGGTGGTGGGCCGGTTTGTCAGTGAGGCGGCTCTGGCCGCCGTAGGCATCGGCTATCCGGTGATCTTTATGTTCACGTCCCTCTTTATGGGGCTCAGCAACGGTACCACCGTCACCATCGCCCAGTACTACGGCGCTGGGAAGATGGAACGGATCCGGGACGTGGTGGATACCACCTATACCTTCTTCACCCTGGCGGTGGTGCCCATTACAGTGGTGGCCCTGCTGATCGCCCGACCGGTACTGGTGCTGATGCGGGTGGAGGACGCCGCCATGGGAGAGGCCTACCTGTACCTGATGATCGTGTCCGGAGGCCTGATCGGTACCATTGGCTATAATATCAACTCCGGTATCCTCCAGGGAGTGGGCAACAGCCGGGCCTCCCTGCTGTTCCTGGGTATTTCGGCGGTAATGAACATCGTGCTGGACCTGCTGTTCGTCCTCCAGTTCCACTGGGGGGTGGCGGGCGTGGCCATCGCCACCATTATCTCCCAGTTCTGCTCCTGGATCTTCGGCGTGTTCTATATCAACCGCAACTATACCGCCTTTGCCATCCGGCCCTTCTGCCTGCGCTTTGACAAGGGCCTGTTCAAAAAGATCATGGGCATCGGCCTGCCGGCGGGCATCCAGTTTGCCACCGTATCCATGGGCATGATGGCCGTCATGAGCCAGGTCAATCTCCTATGCCGCCGGCTACAACGTGGGCAACAAGCTGGACAGCATGGCCTTCCTGCCCATCCAGGCCATTGCCTCTGCCATTACCGCCTTTGTGGGGCAGAATGTGGGGGCCAAGAAGGAGGACCGGGTCCGCCGGGGCGTATTCACCGGTATCTGCTACTCCATCGCCTGGTGTGTGCTGATCATTGCCATCCTATACCCTGCCCGGTTTGCCGCCGCGTCCTTCTTTACCGACAGCCAGGGGGCCATCCGGGGGGCGGCTCTGCTGCTGCAGTGTATCCTGCCCTTCTACCCCTTCTTTGCGGTGCAGTTCACCATGTGCAGCGTGATGCGGGGGGCGGGCGAGAGCGTGGTGCCCATGCTGACGGTGGTGACCAGTCAGGTGCTGCTGCGTATCCCCGGAGTGTATCTGCTGGCCCACTTCTTCGGGCCGGATTATATGTACTATGGCTTTGGTATCGGCTGGATCTTTGGTTCCATCGCTACCGTGCTCTACTTCCTCTCCGGCCGCTGGAAGCGCCGGGGCAGTCTGGCGGAGTAAAAAAGCATGACAGAGAGGGCCTGTCCGGTTTTACCGGTACAGGCCCTCTTTCTTGTCACCACAAACACAGGAATACACCATAAATGGCGCTGGCGATGACGCCGTAGACGATCACCGGCCCTGCCACGGTAAACATCCGGGCGGCCATACCGGTGACGAAGCCCTCGCTGCGGAAGTCGATGGCCGGGGAGGCCACAGCGTTGGCAAAACCGGTGATAGGCACCAGGGTCCCCGCCCCGCCGAACCGGGCGATCTTGTTGTAGACGTTGAGTCCCGTCAGCAGTACCGACAGCAGGATGAGCGATGCGGAGGTAGCGGTGGCGGCGTCCTGGTCGCTGAGGCCCAGGGACAGCCAACCCTCCCGGATCAGCTGGCCCAGTACGCAGATGGCCCCGCCGATGAGAAAGGCCAGGGTGCAGTCCTTTACGATGGGCGAGGGCTTTTCCCGCTGTTTGATCAGCGCGGCGTATTCCTGTTTGCTCATGTCCCGGGTAATATCCACAGACATTCCTCCTTTTGGGGAAAGTTTTTCCCAAAAGAAAAATTTTATGCTGATGAAAGGAATTATTTTGCCGCTTTCCACCGGAGGGAATGGAATCCTGGTGCTTACCAGCGGGAGCTCCACCCCGCACCCCGGGGGTTCAAAGGGGGCGGGCAGCGGCCCTCAGCGCTGTTTTGCCTCCGGCGGGTCCACTTTTGTACGCACAAAAGTGGACCGAAAAAGCGCCGGCCCCCTTCGGGCCGGACCACCGCTGTTGCCCAATCGGACACGATCAGGGGTGATACCCGGCTGCCGCTGAAATACCGCTTTGCCTTCGGCCTCCTCGTGATCGGTGCGGTGGGTATCCCACTTCGGCTGTCGCCCCTCGGGATGGGGGACTTTGCACGTTTTTCTTATCGGAAACCTGGTTGCTTTTCATAGGCGCAGGCAGTTCGCGGCAGAAAAAAGATTCATCTTCCCCTTCAAAAGGGTGTCAGCCGAAGCCGGACGAGATACCCGGCGGAGATCAGATACCCGAAGGATTCGGTAGTTCAGTGGCTGCGCAGTGCTCCTTTGCAGGTGTCCGATTGGGAAAAAACGGGGGTCTGGGGTCTCCCCGGCGCCTTTTTGGTAACTTTTTGTGCGTACAAAAAGTTACCCGGGTCCGGGCCGGGTAGGCCCGGGAACCGAAGCCCGAAGCGGCTTACTTCGGATATGCCGCCTGGGCCGGGTAGGCCCCGCAAAAACCGGGCACCGGGGCCGCAGCCCCGGCAAAAACAAAAAGAGAGGTCCGCCCACCGGCGGACCTCTCTTTATCCCTCTCCTGTCAGGCCAGTAGCTTCCCCATATGGGCGCTGCGCAGAGCCTTCATCACCGCCACGCCCAGGATAGGCGCGCCCACCATAGCCACCACGCCGTTAAAGACGGTGGCAGGCATCTTGGACAGCACCAGCAGCCAGCACTGATCCGCACCGGGCAAGCCCTGGATCAGCATGCCGTTGTAGAAAAACACCTTCACGGAGTAGACCACCATATAGCACACTGCGGCGCAGGCGGTGGCGATGAGCTGGGGACCGTACTTCTCCTTGGCATTGCGGAACAGATAGTAGAGTACCAATCCCGCTACCAAGCCGTACATACCCTTGGTCACAAAGGTGATGGGGGCCTCCACAATGTACTCCGGGTCCAGCATATCAAAGATAGCGGAGCCAAGGCCCGCCGCCAGGCCGCCCCACCAGGGCCCCAGCAGCAGTCCCGACAGGGCGCAGAGGATGTTGGCCAGGGTGAAGGCGGTGGTGCCGCCCAGGCTCACGGGGATCTTCACCCGCATATAGTTTCCGGCAAATACCAGGGCGGCCATCATAGCGGCCACGCACAGCTTCACCAGCAGTTTTGTCTCTTTACTTTCGTGGATCATGGTTCGTTCCTCCCTGCCGCCGCCTTGACGGCGGCTTTTTCTATGTGCTATTATACAAATATCTGATTCTATTGAAACACCCAGAATATAGATATTTTATGGGTTCAGTTTGGGAGGTGGTCCTATGCTGCAGCTGACGCTGTGTCTGGACAGCGGCGGGGAAAAACCCCTGTATCAGCAGCTCTATGAGAGCCTGGCATCACAGATCCGTTCCGGTGTTCTGAAGCCGGGAGACCGGCTGCCGGGAAAGCGGGCCCTGGCGGGCCAGCTGGCGGTGGCGGTAAACACGGTGGACGCCGCCTACCAGATGCTGGTGGCGGAGGGGTATCTGGAGGCCCGGCAGCGCAGCGGCTTTTTCGTGCTGGAGAGCGGCGGTTTTCCGGCGGTGGAGGCGCCTCCCTCCCAGCGGCTTTCCGGCGGCGGGCGCCCCGCCGGGGATGAGGAGCCGCCGCCGAAATTTGACCTCTCCACCGGCGGCGTGGATACCGCCCTGTTCCCCTTCCGCACCTGGGGAAGAATTCAGCGGGATCTCCTCTACGGAGAGCCGGAGCTGCTGCGCCACGGCCACCGTCAGGGGGACGAGGACCTGCGCCGGGAGCTGGCGGAGTACCTCCGGGCCTACCGGGGGGTGGACTGCGGCGTGGAACAGATCGTGGTGGGAGCCGGTGTGGAGTATCTGCTGGGCCTGGCGGCCCGGCTGCTGGGGCCGGTGACGGCGGCGGTGGAAAACCCGGGCTACGACCGCTCCCGGATGATTTTGGAGAACAACGGCATACCCTGCCGGTGTGTGGTCATTGACGAGGGGGGCCTCTCGGCGGAGGGCCTGGAGCAAAGCGGGGCGGACCTGTGTTATGTCACCCCCAGCCACCACTTCCCTACCGCCGTTACCATGCCTGCCGCCCGCCGCTCCCAGCTGCTGCGGTGGGCCCAGGCCCGGCCGGGACGGTATATTCTGGAGGACGACTACGACGCGGAGTTCCGCTTTGATACCCGGCCTCTCCCCAGTCTCCAGGGTATGGGCGGCCGGTGGGGACCGGTGATCTATCTCTGCACCTTCTCCAAGAGCCTGGCTCCCAGCATCCGTATCGCCTGCATGGTGCTGCCCATGGGCCTGCTGGGCCGGTACCAGGCGGTGTTCGGCAGCTACGCCAACACCGTCAGCCGCTTTGAGCAACAGACCCTGTGCCGTTTCCTGTCCCAGGGCCATTTTACCCGCCATCTCTCCCGGATGCGCAGCGTGTACCGGGGCCGGATGTCCGCCCTGGCCTCCGCCCTGGAGGAGGCCTTCGGCCGGGAGAACATCGTCCTCCAGGGCCGCCACACCGGGCTCCACCTGCTGCTGACCCTCCGGGACGGCCCCGGGGAGCAGGCCATGGTCCATTCCGCCCGGCGGGAGGGGGTGGCCCTCCGGGGCTTGAGCCAGTACTACATGGAGGACCGGGAGACCTGCCCGGAGAATACGGTGGTGCTGGGCTACGCCTCCCTTCAGGACGAGGACATCCCCGCCCTGACGGCGGCCCTGAAGCGGGCCTGGGGCTGATGGGGCTAAAACCGGCATCGGCAGAAATAAAAGAAAGGTTTATGAGAAAACATATGGATCAAGAAATCAGAGGGAAACGGATTATTTTGCGGGAGCAAAGAGAAGAAGATGTGCCGTTTTATACCTATTGGTTCAATCAGCCGAAGGTTATGTTTCAATGCGGTTTTGAGAAGCCTATCATTGAGGAAGAGATGAAAACTTGCATTACCGTCAACCATAAATCGAAAGACTCGGTTTGGTTCACGATTACAGATCTGGACGGCAATATCATAGGTGAGACGGGCCTGCTCCGTATGTTTCCCGCATGGCACCAGACCGATCTTACGATCATCATTCCCGATCCAAAGATGCAGCATAAGGGCTACGGGACAGAAGCCATTCGCATCATGCTGGATATGGCCTTCCACCAGTATGACATGCACCGTGTCTCCATCGGGGTAGTGGGATTGAATACCGATGCGCTGGCGTTCTACAAGAAGATCGGATTCAAGCAGGAAGGTATTCAGGAAGAGGCCTATTACTACAACAATACATACAGTGATTTTATTATGATGCGGATTCTCAGCCACGAATGGAAATAAGGGATACGTTCCAATGGATGGGACCACCCGGTGGGGATTCCGGACGGTCTATAGGGCGGAACGGTCCTTTTTCCGCCGGACCAGGGCCAGGATGCCCCACCAGAGCAGCAGCAGCACCACCGGCGGCAGGACCATCAGCTCCACCGGCAGGTAGTAGTCGATGGGCTGGTAGAGCCCGTCCAGCAGGGCGAAGGGCACGGTGACTGCTCCGGCAGCGGCCAGGAAGGCCAGAAAGGCCCAGACCACCGTTTTGGCGGGGGGCAGGGGCTTCACAAAGGCCATGACGGCCCCCAGAATGAGACAGCCCAGGAGGGACACCGTCCCTGCCAGGCTTTCCAGCCCTTCACAGAAATCGCCGATGGCAATGCGCTGATCCAACAGGGGCTTTGTGGCCTCGGTGATGATCGTGCCGTCGGGGAAGGCCAGGAAGGTGTTGGCCCACAGCCTCACCGCCGAGCGCAGCAGCAGCAGTCCCAGCACTGTCACGGCAAAGCCCAGGGCCAGCCGCCGCAGGAGCCGCAGCCGCTGCTGGCGGGGGGCGGCGCCGTAAAGCACGTCTGTGATCTCCACCCCGTAGACCTCCGCCAGCTTTTCCAGCATGGCAAGGTCCGGCTGGGTCCGCCCGGACTCATAGCTGGAGATGGCCTGCCGGGTCAGGCCCACCTTCTCCGCCACCTGCTCCTGGGTCATACCGGAGAGGCGGCGCAGGTCCTTTAGATTCTGTGGGATCGTCATGTCTATCACCTCGCCGCCACGGTAGCAGATTTTGCCCGTACCGTCAAGAAACGATTTGTTGCGCCGGGATTTTAGGGCGTTTTCCGCCATTTTCCCGGAAAAATACCCCTTGTTTCACAGCAGAAAAAGAGGGCGGCTCCCCCCGATCGGGGGGAGCCGCCCTGCCTGTTTTTTTCCGGCAGAGAGTGTCCGGGAAGAGTTTTACATCACCACCACAGGCTTGATGAGATCCTTGGGCTTGTCCTTCATCAGCAGCAGGGCCTCCTCCAGGTGGTCAAAGCCCTGGTAGCGATGGGTCAGCAGTTTGGAGGTGTCCAGCCGGCCGTTGACCAGCAGGGCGGCCAGCTTCTCCATCCGCAGCCGTCCGCCGGGCATGAGGCCGCCGGCGATGGTCTTGTGGCCCATGCCGCAGCCCCACTCCACCCGGGGGATGCGGACATAGTCACCGGAGCCCAGGTAGTTGACGTTGCCGATCCGTCCGCCGGGCTTGAGCATGTTGATGGCCTGGATAAAGGTGTCGTTGTCGCCGCCGGCGATGATCACCTTGTCCACGCCCTTGCCGCCGGTTTTGTCCATGATCTGCGCCACGATGTCGCCCTCACGGTAGTTGATGATGTCAGTGGCGCCGTAGGCCTTGGCCACCTCCACGCAGTTGGGCCGGGAGCCCACGGCGAACAGCCGCCCCGCCCCCCGCAGGGCCGCGCCCGCCACGGCCATCAGGCCCACAGGGCCGATGCCGATGACGCACACGCTGTCACCGTACTGCACATCTGCCAGCTCCGCGCCGTGGAAGCCGGTGGGCACCATGTCGCTGAGCATGACGGCAGCGGCAGGGTCCAGGCCCTCCGGCAGCCGGGCCAGATTGGCGTCGGCCTCGTTGACATGGAAGTATTCAGCAAATACGCCGTCCTTGAAGTTGGAGAATTTCCAGCCGGAGAGCATGCCGCCGGAGTGCATGGAGTAGCCCCCCTGGGCCTCCAGACTGCCCCAGTCGGGGGTGATGGCGGGGACGATGACCTTCTCCCCCACCTTCAGGTCCTTGACCAGGGAGCCTACCTCCACGATCTCGCCCACGGCCTCGTGGCCCAGGATCATGTCGGTGCGCTCGCCGATGGCGCCTTCCCAAACGGTGTGTATATCAGAGGTACAGGGGGAGACGGCGATGGGCCGGACGATGGCGTCCAGGGGCCCGCAGGCGGGAACGTCCTTCTCGATCCAGCCGGTCTTGCCGATACCCAGCATAGCGTAACCTTTCATTTTCATGGCATTGTCCTCCTGTGCGGTTATTTGTTAAATTATTAACGTTAATATAATAACAAACTTTTCCGGTTCTGTCAACCACAAGTTGTCCTCTGCCGGAAAGCTGTCTCTAGGGTGCCCGCAGGGAGGAAAATTTATTCCATTTTTCACATTGGCGGCGGGGCGGTCCGGAGGCGGCCTGGAAAAATATGCCGCAAGATAAAAAAAGAAGGCCCGGCAATGCGGGCCTTCCCTTTTGTGTCTGACAGAGTGGACCCATCAGTGGGCCTCCCCTTTGGCGGAGCTGTTTTTCCCACGGAGCCAGGCGGCGGTGTCCCGCAGGGTCTGTACCAGATCCCGGGGCCGGTAGCCCAGCTCGGCGGTAGCCTTGTCGTGGGAGAACTTGTCGTTGCTGCGGAGAGTGTAGAGGGAGTAGCTGGTGTAAAGGGGCCGTTTTTTCTGCCGCCGGGCCAGCCATTGGAGCCCCGGCGCCGCTGCCCGGGCCATCCACATGGGCAGCACCGGCAGCCGTCTGCCGCCTGCCACGGAGCGGAGGATGCTCAGCAGCTCCCGTACCTCATAGTGACGGTTGGAGAGGATATAGCACTCCCCTTTCCGGCCCTTTTCCGCCGCCAGCAGGCACCCCAGAGCCACATCCCGTACGTCCACAAAGTCGTAGCCTCCGGTGACGCAGGCGGGCAGCTTCCCCTGGAGATAGTCGTTGACCAGCTGTACCAGGTGGTTGCCGCTGCGGTCATAGGGCCCCAGGATGCCGGAGGGGTGCACCACCACCGCGTCCAGGCCCGCCGCTGCCGCGTCCAGTACCGCCTGGGTGGCCTCCGCCTTGGTCTTGGCGTAGCCTCCCACCACCGCGTCGGGGTCAAAGTGGGTGATCTCATGGAGGACCTGGGTCTTATCCCCCTCCGGGATGGCGTGGACGGAGCTGACATATACCAGCCGGTCCACAGCGTGCTTTTGGCAGAGGGAGAGGATATGTTTCGTGCCGTCCACGTTCACGGCCCGCACCAGAGGCAGCACCTCCCCGGAGATGTCCACGATACCGGCGGTGTGGATGAGGCACACCCAGGTGCCGGCGGGAATGTCCTGAAACAGTGGCTCCAGGCTCTCCGGCTGGCATACATCCCCCTGGAAATAGGTAACGCCGTCCCCCACAGGGGGCATGTGGCCCGGCAGCACCAGACCGCGGACCATAGCCTTCCGGCGGCGCAGCAGGCGGATCAAAGTCCCACCCAGGTGACCGTCCGCTCCGGTAATGATAAACAGCCGTTCCATAGGATCGCCTCCTCGCGTTACTGAACAGCGTGTTGCTTTACGTCTCTATGTGTAGTATACTCAAAGAAAACAGGCCGAACAAGGGACACATTTTTTCTCTGTGTCCGTTTTATCAACATCTTTGCCATAATCTGTTGAAAAAACCCACTCCGTAACGGAAAATTTACAAAATCAGGAGGGACATATGGAAAAGCTGGACCACCGGGTCCGGGTGACCCAGACGTTGATCCGCAAGGCTTTTACAGATCTGCTGGCAAAAAAGCCCATAGAGAGCATTTCCGTCAAGGAGCTGTGTCAGGCGGCGGGGATCAACCGGGGCACCTTTTATGCCCACTATCGGGATCTCTACGACCTGCGCTCCCACATGGAGGACGAGCTCATTGCAGATCTTCAGCAGGCTCTGGCACCGCTGATGGAGGGCACCCCTTCCCCTCTGGAGGTGACGGAGGGGATCTTCCGGTGCCTGCGCAGCAATGCTGACGCCTGTACGGTGATCCTGGGCCCCTATGGGGACCGGGAGTTTATCCACCGGCTGCTGGAGGGAGCCAGAGGGCCTTATCTCGCGGGGTATACCCGGTATTTTGCGGGGGCCAGCCAGCGGCAGCTGGATTACTTTTACGCTTTTGTCAGTGCCGGGTGTATCGGTCTGCTGGAGCGGTGGCTGGTGGAGGGCATGACCACGCCGGCGGAGGAGGTGGCTGCTGCCGCCGAGGGGATCATGCTCCGGGGCGTGGGGTTCCTGGAGACAGAAAAAGAGTAAAAAAAGAGGCCGCCGGGCATCCGGCGGCCTCTTCTGCTGCTTTGAGGGGCAGATTTTTATCAGGGGATGCGGAAGAACCGCTTCCCGTTTTCCCAGGTAATACGTTCGCACTCCTCCGGGGAGATGCCCTTCACCTCCGCCAGTTTCCGGCAGATGAAGGCCACGTTCCGGGAGTCGTTGCGCTGGCCGCGGTTGGGTACCGGGGCCATGTAGGGGCTGTCGGTTTCGATCATCAGATGGTCCATAGGCACCGCCGCCGCGGCCTCCAGGGCCTTGCGGGCGTTTTTGTAGGTGAGGACCCCGGTGAAGGAGATCATCCACCCCAGCTTGACCAGCTCCCTTGCCATCTCCGCGCTGCCGGAAAAGCAGTGGAACACTCCCCGGACGGCGGGGAATTCCTTGATAATGGCCAGGCTGTCGCCGTGGGCCTCCCGGTCGTGGACGATCACCGGCAGATCAAGCTCCTGGGCCAGCTGCAGCTGGGCGCGGAACACCTGCTGCTGGAAGTCCCGGGGGGGATTTTCCTCCCAGTAGTAGTCCAAACCGATCTCCCCGATGGCCACCGCCTTGGGGTGCTTTGCCAGGGAGCGGAGGATATCCAGTTCCTCCGGTACATAGGGGCCGCAGTTCTCCGGGTGGTAGCCCACAGCGGCGTAGACGTGGGGATACCGCTCCGCCAGGGCCAGGGCCTGCCGGGAGGTGGGGATATCGCAGCCGGGGTTCACCACCAGGCCTACGCCGTTTTCCGGCAGGGCCGCAAGCAGTTCCTCCCGGTCCGGGTCGAACTGGGAATCGTCGTAGTGGGCATGGGTGTCAAACAGCGCCATGGCGGGGCTCCTTTCTTGTTTTGCCGGTTCCCACCGGCCGGGGGATGGTATCAGAGGATGGTTCCTCTGAATCTCCTTTTATCAGCCCTCCGGGCTGGGTATGCTCCGCAGGCCTACTTTTCCTTCGCGGGAAAAGTAGGCAAAAGCGCGCCGGGGAGACCCCGGACCCCCCTCTGTTTGTCCAATCGGACACAAGCAAGGGAGATGCCCGGTTGCCACTGAAATACCGCGGGGCCTCCGGCTCCTTCGTAATCGGTGCGGCGGTCTGCGCACTTCGCCTGACGGCCCTCGAGTCGATAGACGCTTCTGATTATGCGAAACAGACAGATGGTTCTACCCCTTTAACAGGGCGACAGCCGAAGCTGGACGCGCAACCCGCCGCAGATCAGATGCCAAAAGGCACTGGTTCAGTGGCACCACAGCGGCAGGGCTGGGGGTGTCCGATTAGACAACAGCGGGGGTCCAGCCCGAAGGGGGCTGGCGCTTTTTCGGTTCACTTTTGGGCGGCCAAAAGTGAACCCGGGGTTTGGGGCCGGGAAGGCCCCCAATAGCAAACACCGGGTCCGGGGACGGCGCACCGGCAGAAAAGGGGCCGGTCCCGGAGGACCGGCCCCGAATCAACATCATCTCTCAGCAGAGCTTGGCTCCGGCGGGGATGGAATCGTCCACCATGAGAAGATGGAGCTTCTCCTCCCCCTTCTCCTTGTGGACGGCGGAGATCAGCATACCGCAGCTCTCCTGGCCCATCATCTTCCGGGGCGGCAGGTTCACGATGGCCACCAGGGTCTTGCCCACCAGCTCCTCGGGCTTATAGTACAGGGCGATGCCGGAGAGGATCTGCCGGTCAGTGCCGGTACCGTCGTCCAGAGTGAACTTCAGGAGCTTGTTGCTCTTCTTCACGTTCTCGCAGGCTTTCACCTTCACTGCCCGGAGATCACACTGGCAGAAGGTGTCGAAGGGCACCTCCTCGGTGAGCTGGGGCTCCACCTCCACGTCGGGGAGGGTGGCCTTCTTGGCCTCAGCCTCCAGCCGCTCCAGCTCCTCCAGAGCCTTCTCCGCATCCACACGGGGGAACAGGTTCTCGCCCTTGGTGACGGCGGCGCCGTCGCTGAGGCCGCCCCACACCGCGGCGCTGTCCCAGGTGCGGACGTCCTCCCCCGCCCCGATCTGGACAAAGAGCTTGTCCATGCTCTCAGGCATGAAGGGGATCAGCAGAATGGCGCAGATCCGGGTGGCCTCCAGCAGGTTGTAGAGGACGTGGGCCAGACGGCCGCCGTTGGCCTCCATATCCTTGGCCAAAGCCCAGGGGGCGTTCTCGTCGATATACTTGTTGGCCCGCTGGATCACGGCAAAGATCTCCTCCAGGGCCTTGTGGGGGGCGTAGGTATCCATATCCTTCTGGTACTTGTCCCGGAGAGCGGAGGCCATGGTGATGAGCTCCGTGTCAAAGGCTTCGGGCTTGTCCCAGGTGCGGCAGCCTTCCGGCAGCTTGCCGCCGAAATACTTGCCCACCATGGCGGTGGTGCGGCTGACCAGGTTGCCCAGGTCGTTGGCAAGGTCGGTGTTGATGGTCTGGATCAGCAGCTCGTTGGAGAAGTTGCCGTCAGAGCCGAAGGGGAAGGTCCGCATGAGGAAGAAACGCAGGGCGTCCACTCCGAACATCTGAGCCAGGATATAGGGGTCCACCACGTTGCCCTTGGACTTGGACATCTTGCCGCCGTCCAGCAGGAGCCAGCCGTGGCCGAACACCTTCTTGGGCAGGGGCAGACCCAGGCTCATGAGCATGGCGGGCCAGATGATGGAGTGGAAGCGGACGATCTCCTTGCCCACGATGTGGACATCGGCAGGCCAGAACTTGTCGAAATCGTCGTACTTGTCGTTGTCGTAGCCCAGGGCGGTGATGTAGTTGGAGAGAGCGTCGATCCACACATACACCACATGGCCCGGGTCAAAGTCCACAGGCACGCCCCAGGTGAAGCTGGTGCGGGACACGCACAGATCCTCCAGGCCCGGCTTGATGAAGTTGTTCACCATCTCGTTGACCCGGCTCCGGGGCTCCAGAAAGTCGGTGTTCTCCAGGAGATCCTGGATCTTATCGGCGTACTTGCTCAGACGGAAGAAGTAGGCCTCCTCCTCCGCGTCCTGGACCTCACGGCCGCAGTCGGGGCACTTGCCGTCCTTGAGCTGGCTCTCGGTCCAGAAGCTCTCGCAGGGCTTGCAGTACTTGCCCTTGTAGGTGCCCTTGTAGATGTCTCCGTTGTCGTACATCTTCTTGAAGATCTTCTGGATAGCGGAGACATGGTAGTCGTCAGTGGTGCGGATAAAGCGGTCGTTGGAGATGTTCATCAGCTTCCACAGGTCCAGAACGCCGCCTTCACCCTCTACGATCTTGTCCACATATTCCTGCGGGGTGACGCCGGCATCCTTGGCCTTGTCCTCGATCTTCTGACCGTGCTCGTCGGTACCGGTGAGGAACATGACGTCATAGCCCTGGAGGCGCTTGTAGCGGGCCAGGGCGTCGGTGGCCACGGTGCAGTAGGTGTGGCCGATGTGGAGCTTGTCTGAGGGATAGTAGATGGGGGTTGTGATATAATATCTCTTGTTCTCCATAGGGAAAACCTCCTGTAAGTCCCGAATGGGGGACGTAATCGGCAATCAAACGTAAGATATAGTATACCACATCCCGGGAATACTTTACAAGTATTCCGGCGGAAGAAAATCTCCCGGGGTGCAGTCTCCGCCCGGGAGACAGCCATAGACGGCCGGTGGACAGGCAGAAATGGGTGCTATTTTCCGCCGGAGGAAAGATTTTCCTGCCGGGGAAAGGGGAACCATCACTTTTTCCGGCGACGGTGGTTAACATAAGCGTGTGGAAAACTGTGTGGATAATGTGTAAAACCTTGTTCTGGCAGGAAGTTGCGGGGGTTTCTTCCGATTATGCCCTGTGGAGCGCCTGGTCACTTTTTTCGGAGTTTTATGGTTTTTTGTCAAAGACAGGTAAGAACGGCGTGTGGGGCAGGTGAAATGGGCCGGGAGGGGTTGCCATTGACGGCGGGATTTGGTAAACTAATACTGTTGCGGACTGATTTTACACAGCGGAGGAACCTATGGCAGAAAAGAAACCAAGCTACGGCAACGAGTCCATCAGTGCCCTGAAGGGAGCCGACCGGGTCCGGAAACGGCCCGGTGTCATTTTTGGCTCCGATGGCCTGGAGGGCTGCGAGCACGCCGTATTTGAGATATTGTCCAACTCCATCGACGAGGCCCGGGAGGGCCACGGCAAAAAGATCACCGTCACCCGTTTCCTGGACCACAGCGTGGAGGTAGAGGACGCGGGCCGGGGCTGCCCGGTGGATTGGAACGAGAAGGAAAAGCGGTACAACTGGGAGCTGGTGTTCTGTGAGCTCTACGCCGGCGGCAAGTACGGCAACAACCAGGGCGAGAACTACGAGTATTCCCTGGGCCTCAATGGTCTGGGCTCCTGTGCCACCCAGTACTCCTCCGCCTGGATGGACGTCACCGTCTGGCGGGACGGCTATGAGTATCAGCTCCATTTTGAAAAGGGCAAGGTAAAGGGCAAAAAGGGAGAGGAGCTGCAAAAGACCCCTCTCACCAAAAAGCGCACCGGCACCCGTACGAGGTGGCTTCCCGACCTGGAGGTGTTCACCGATATCGCCATCCCGGCGGACTACTTCACCGGCGTCATGAAGCGCCAGGCGGTGGTCAACGCCGGTATCACCTTTGTGTTCAAGAACGAGACTGCCCCGGGGAAGTTTGAGACCGAGGAGTTCTTCTATGAGAACGGCATCGCCGACTATGTGAAAGAGCTGGCGGGTGAGGACAGCCTGACCCTGCCGGTGTTCTGGGAGGCGGAGCGCCGGGGCCGGGACCGTGCCGACAAGGACGAGTACAAGGTAAAGCTGTCGACGGCCTTCTGCTTCTCCAACCGGGTGGCCATCATTGAGCACTACCACAACTCCAGCTGGCTGGAGCATGGAGGCAGTCCGGAGAAGGCTACCCGCTCCGCCTTTGTGGGAGCCATCGACGCATGGCTGCGCCAGAACAGCAAGTACCAGAAAAACGAGAGCAAGGTCACCTGGGCGGATGTGGAGGACTGTCTGGTGCTGGTCAGCAGTAACTTCTCCACCCAGACCAGCTACGAAAACCAGACCAAGAAGGCCATCACCAATAAATTCATCCAGGAGGCCATGACGGAGTTCCTCCGCAGCCGCCTGGAGATCTACTTTATCGAAAATCCCGCCGACGCTGAGCGGGTAGCCGGCCAGGTGCTGGTGAACAAGCGCAGCCGGGAGCGGGCGGAGCAGACCCGGCTGAACATCAAGAAGAACCTCTCCGGCACCATCGACATCGCCAACCGGGTCCAGAAGTTTGTGGACTGCCGGACCAAGGACGTGAGCCGCCGGGAGCTCTATATTGTAGAGGGCGATTCCGCTCTGGGCAGCGTAAAGCTGAGCCGGGACGCGGAGTTCCAGGGGATCATGCCGGTCCGGGGCAAGATATTGAACTGCCTGAAGGCGGATTACGCCCGTATTTTCAAAAGTGAGATCATCACGGACCTGATGAAGGTGCTGGGCTGCGGCGTGGAGGTCCAGAACAAGCACGTGAAGGAGCTGAGCGCCTTTGACCTGGGGAATCTCCGGTGGAGCAAGGTGGTCATCTGCACCGATGCGGACGTGGACGGCTTCCAGATCCGGACGCTGATTCTGACCATGCTCTACCGTCTCTGCCCCACCCTCATCCAGGAGGGGTATGTGTATATCGCCGAGTCCCCCCTCTTTGAGATCAACAGCGGGGACAAGACCTGGTTTGCCTACTCCGAGCGGGAGAAGGCGGAGATTCTCAAGGGCCTGGAGGGGAAAAAGGTGAAGGTGGATCGGAGCAAAGGTCTGGGCGAGAACGACCCGGACATGATGTGGCTGACCACCATGAACCCGGAGACCCGGCGGCTCATCAAGGTGATGCCCGAGGATGCGGAGGCCACCGCCGCCATGTTTGACCTGCTGCTGGGGGACAATCTCCAGGGGCGTAAGGAGCACATCGCCGAGAACGGATATAAGTTTTTGGATCTGGCGGATATTTCGTAAAGGCCGCCTTGCCCCGGCGGCGGGGGGGTCAGAGGAGGATTCCTCTGAATGTTTCTTGTTTCAGCCCTTCAGGCTGTTTGGGGATATTCCGCGCCGTAAGCGCGGGTTACTTTGCCCTCGGCGGCAAAGTAACCAAAACGCCGCCGGGGACACCCCGGACCCCGTTTTTGCCCAATCGGTCTGTATCAAGTCTTGATACTGCGTTGCCACTGAATTTCTGCAGGGCCGCTGGCCCCTCGTAATCGGTGCGGCGGGAATCTCACTTCGGCTGTCGCCCCTCGGGCTGAGGGTTGGTTCTATCAGCGCTTACAGGCGGGCCAGGTGCAGGCCCAAACGGAAGGATTTATGGAACAAGTACTGCATCTCTGCGGAGCATGCGGCGTTGCACCGGGGCTCATAGGCCATGTACAGCCGCCGCTGCTCCGGGGTGAAGGTCTCTGTCAAAGCATTCAGCGCCTCGTCCCGGCTCCCCGCCAGGACCTGGTACGCCTCTTGCTCCAACAGGCCGGGCCACTCATGTTCCATGATATAGTAAAACAGACATTCCTCGTATTCGTTCATCCGATTTACCCCCACCAGATATTGAGAAGCACAATTGTGCGTGCTATGATAGCAGTATAACATGCACAATTGTGCTTGTCAAGGAAAAGAGGGTCTATGACATTTTCAGAACACCTGCTGTCCCTGCGATTATCCAAAGGGCTGAAGCAGCAGGAGATTGCCGAAAAATTGGGGATCTCCCTGCGGGTCTATCAATACTATGAGCACGGCGACCGTACGCCGCCCATGGAGACCCTCATTGCGCTGGCAGACCTGTACGACATTACCCTGGATGAGCTGGTCTGCCGCCAGCGATAAGCCTCCCGTGGCTTCCCGCCCCGGACCCGGGTAACTTTTTGTACGCACAAAAAGTCACCAAAAAAGCGCCGGGGCCACCCCGGTCCCCGCTTTTGTCCAATCAGTCTGTATCAGGGTTGATACCGGGCAGCCACTGAAATACCGCGGGCCGCTGGCCCCTCGTAATCGGTGCGGCGGGTGTCTGACTTCGCCTGACGGCCCTCGGGCTGAGGGATGTTTCTTGTTGCGCGGGGTGCGCCGACGAGAAGCATGCCGCGGCGTCTCAGTGGCTGCGCAGCCCTCCCCTGATGGCGTCCGATTGGACAAAAGCGGGGGTCCAGCCCGAAGGGGGCTGGCGCTTTTTCGGTTCACTTTTGGGCGTCCAAAAGTGAACCCGTCGGAGACAAAACAGCGCTGAGGGCCGCTGCCCGCTGATTCAGTGGCACCAGCCCTCCCCGGCATCCAAAATAAACAGTAAGGAACACACCGATGGCAAAGAAGAAAACCCCCTCCGAGGGGAGCAAAAAAGTTAATAATCCCAACGTCATGGGCCTCCACGCCGCGGTGGTGGAGCAGCCCATCACCGATACCCTGGAGACCAATTACATGCCCTACGCCATGTCGGTCATCGTCTCCCGGGCCATCCCGGAGATCGACGGCTTCAAGCCCTCTCACCGCAAGCTCCTCTATACCATGTATAAAATGGGCCTCCTCACGGGGGCGAGGACCAAGAGCGCCAACATCGTGGGCCAGACCATGCGCTTGAACCCCCACGGCGACGCCGCCATCTACGACACCATGGTGCGCCTCTCCAAGGGCTACGGCGCATTGCTCCACCCCTTCGTGGACTCCAAGGGCAACTTCGGTAAGGTCTACTCCCGGGATATGGTCTGGGCCGCCAGCCGGTATACGGAGGCAAAGCTGGCCCCCATCTGCCAGGAGCTGTTCCGGGACATCGACCAGGACACCGTGGACTTTGTGGACAACTACGACAACTCCATGAAGGAGCCTGCCCTCCTCCCCACCACCTTCCCCAACATTCTGGTCAGCGCCAACCAGGGCATCGCCGTGGGTATGGCCAGCCAGCTGTGCGGCTTCAACCTGGGAGAGGTCTGCGACGCCACCGAGGCCTATCTCAAGAACCCGGACTGCGACCTCAGCAGTATCCTCCTGGCCCCCGACTTCCCCACCGGCGGCGAGGTCATCTGCGACAGCGCCGTTATGGAGGAGATCTACCGTACCGGCCGGGGCACCATCCGTATTCGGGGCCGCTACCGGTATGTGAAAGAGGAAAACGTCATCGAGATCTACGAGATCCCCTATACCACCACCACCGAGGCCATTCTGGACAAGGCGGCGGAGCTCATCAAGGCGGGCAAGCTGAAAGAGATCAGCGACATGCGGGATGAGACGGATTTAGGGGGCCTGAAGCTGGCCATCGACCTCAAGCGGGGCGCGGACCCGGAGAAGGTCATGGCCAAGCTCTACCGCTCCACGCCCCTCCAGGACGCCATGGGCTGCAACTTCAACATCCTGGTGGCGGGGACGCCCCGGGTCATGGGCGTCCGGGAGATTTTGGAGGAGTGGTGCGCCTGGCGGATGGAGTCCGTCCGGCGGCGGACCTATTTTACCCTCCAGAAGAAGAAGGACAAGCTCCACCTCCTCAAGGGCCTCAAGCGGATCCTGCTGGATATCGACAAGGCCATCGCCATCATCCGGGAAACCGAGGAGGAATCCGAGGTGGTGCCGAACCTCATGATCGGCTTTGGCATCGACGAGGTACAGGCGGAGTTTGTGGCGGAGATCAAGCTGCGCAACATCAACAAGGAGTATATCCTCAAGCGGGTGAAGGAGGAGGAAGCCCTCCGCTCCGAGATCGAGGACCTGGAGGATCTGGTAAACAGCCCCAAGCGGATCCGTCAGGTGATCATCGGGGAGCTGCGGGAGGTAAAGAAGAAGTACGCCCAGCCCCGTCTCACCGCCATCGTCTACGGCCATGAGCTGCCGGAGGAGACGGAGGAGGACGAGACGCCGGACTACCCGGTCCATGTATTCCTCTCCCGGGAGGGATACTTCAAGAAGATCACGCCCCAGTCCCTGCGGATGGCGGATACCCAGAAGTACAAGGAGAACGACGGCCCCAGTCAGAGCTTTGAGGCCACCAACCGCGCCGAGGTCATGTTCTTCACCAACCGTCAGCAGGTGTATAAGTGCCGGCTCAGTGACTTTGACGACACCAAGGCCAGCGCCCTGGGGGACTATCTGCCCACGAAGCTGTCCATGGACCCGGAGGAGAGCGTGGTCAGCATGGTGCTGCCGGGAGATTACAGCGGCTGGATCTTCTTCTTCTTTGCCAACGGCAAGGCGGCGAGAGTGGAGCTGAAGAGCTACGCCACCACCTCCAACCGCCGCAAGCTCACCGGGGCCTACAGCGACAAGAGCCCTCTGGTGGCTCTGGTGCATCTCACGGAGGAGACGGAGCTGGTGCTCACCTCCACAGAGCGGCGCAGCCTGGTGGTGAATACCGCCCTGCTCTCCCCCAAGACCACCCGCAGTACCCAGGGGGTCCAGGTCATGACCCTCAAGCCCAAATATCAGCTCTCCGAAGTCTGTTCTTTGGAGGAAAGCGGCATTACCAATCTCAGCCGCTACCGCTGCCGGAGCCTGCCCGGTGCGGGAGCGCTGCTCAAAGAGGAGGACGGCGGCCAGATGCGGCTGCTGTAAAAGGGGCAGGTCGATCATCAGAGAATCAAAAAGGAGGATCAGCCTATGCGGATCAAAAATCCGGTTTTACGCAAGCTCTGGGAGTACGGAGTCATCACCTTTGGCAGCGCCATCTACGCCCTGTGCTTCAACTGGCTCTTTCAGACCAACCATATCTCCATGGGCGGCTTTACCGGTGTGGCACAGATCGTCAACCGGTTTATCCCCATGCTGCCGGTGGGCGTGACAGTGATCATTCTGAACGTACCGCTGTTCATCCTGGGAGTGAAAAAGACCGGCCTCCACATCCTGATCTCCTCCCTGTACGCTATGGCGGTAGGGTCCCTGATGATCGACGGCATTGCCATGCTCTATACCTTCCCGCCCATGGAACAGCTGCTGGCCTGTATTTACGGCGGCGTGCTGCTGGGCCTGTCCATGGGCCTTCTGCTGATGGTGGGCGCCACCACCGGCGGTACGGAGCTGGCGGCCCGGCTGCTGAAATTCAAGCTGCACCATCTGTCCATCGGGCGGCTGTGCCTGATCATCGACCTGATGGTCATCCTGCTCCACGCCATCACCTTCAACAACCTGTACAATGCCCTCTACGGCATTATCGCCATGTATATCTCCAGTCTGGTAATGGACGCGGTGGTTTACGGCTCCATCAACGCCAAGATGGCCTATATCATCAGCGACAACAGCCAGGCCATTACGGAGCAGCTGCTGAAAATGGAGCTGGGTGTGACCCAGCTGCAGGGGCGGGGCGCCTGGAGCGGCGGGGAAAAGACGGTGGTGCTGTGCGCCTTCAAGCGTACGCAGATCGCCGCCATCAAGGCGGCTGTCACCGCCATCGACCCCAACGCCTTTATCATCGTCTGTGATGCCCACGAGGTCCTGGGCGAGGGCTTCGGAGTATATTCACCGGACAGCCTGTAACGGCTCTTCCGCCGCGGCGGAAGGGATCTTTTGGAGAAACCATAAAGGAGGAACGCGCATATGGCATTTGAAAAGCTGAAAGAGACCCTGGAGAAAAACGGCTTTACCGTGTCCGTCTTTGCCGACGGCAAGGCGGCAGCGGAGTATCTCAACCGGGAGATCGACGGCGTCACCGTAGGCTGCGGCGGCTCCATGACCCTGACGGAGATGGGGGTACAGAAGAGCCTGGCGGAGCATAACACCCTCTATGCCCATGGCATCACCCCCGGTGATCCCTGGGAGATCATGGCCAAAGCGGCTACAGCGGAGGTGTATGTCCTCTCCGCCAACGCCATTGCTGAGGACACTGGAGAGATCCTGAACATCGACGGCAACGGCAACCGGGTATCCGCCTCCCTGTTCGGCCACCGGAAGGTGTACATCGTGGCGGGCAAGAACAAGGTGTCCCCGGACTACGACAGCGCCCTGTGGCGGCTGCGCAACGTGGTGGCTCCCAAGAACGCCCAGCGGCTGGGCCGCAAGACCCCCTGTGCGGTAAAGGGAGACAAGTGCTATGACTGCCACAGCCCCGACCGGATCTGCCGCGGGCTGGTGGTGCTGTACCAGAAGATGCGGCCCATGGATATGGAAGTGGTCCTGATCGACCAGGAGCTGGGCTATTAAGGAAACTGTGAAAGGAGGCGCGGACTGTGAAAAAGCGGATGGCCGTAAGTTTTCTGGCGGTGTGCCTGCTGCTCAGCGGCTGCGCCTCCCTGCTGGAGCGGTCCTACAGCGTGGTGGAGCCCTATGCCGACCGGTACTGGGACGCCAGCGCTGAGGACACCCTCCGGGTAGAGAACTATCAGGACCTGGTCAACTCCCTGCTGATGCTGATTGAGGAGCGGGCAGAGGACGGCGTCATCCGGTATTATACGGAGGGAGACGCCTACGGCCTGGCCCAGCAGGCCACCAAGGAAGTAAAAGAGGAGACCATGCTGGGGTCCTATCTGCTGGAGGATATCCACTTTCTGTACAAGTCCTCCGAGGGCTTTGGTACCCTCACCTACACCATGACCTACCGCCAGGACGCGGAAGATGTGAGTACACTGATGGTCCTTTCGGACAGACAGTCCCTGGTGGATCTGCTGCGGCTGGCCCTCCGGGAAGGCCACAGCAAGCTCACGGCCCGCTTTGCTTACGACGTACCCCGGGAGGACGTGGAAGCGGCAGTGGACAGCGTATGGCGTGAGGTGTGCTTGGGGACGGAGGAGACCCAACCGGCCGATGGGACGGGAGAGTTTTCGCAGGTGCCCACGGGGGAGCTTCCCCAGGAGGGCAGCGGGGAGACCGCAGCGGAAGGAACGGAGGGTGTCCCTGAGACAACGGAAGAGATCCCTCCCTGCCCCTGGGAGATCCGATACTATCCGGATCTGGAGGCGGCGGAGCTGGTGGAAGTGCTGCTGAAATCCTGAGAGCCTGTCCGGTCCGGACGGGGCGCGCCGGCGCCCTGCCCGGACCGGTGCTTTTTGGAGGCAGTGGGGCGAGAGAAAAAATTTCGAAGTTGGGATTGACAAGCAGCGTATTCTTTGCTATAATCATCCATGTTCTGCGGGCGTAGCTCATCTGGTAGAGCGCCACCTTGCCAAGGTGGAGGTAGCGGGTTCGAGCCCCGTCGCCCGCTCCAGATTTTTCAAGGACATCCAGTTTTGGATGTCCTTGTTTTTTTGCGGATGGGGAACCCGCTGCCTCCACCTGCGCCGAAGGCGCGTAAAATATGAGGTCCGGGAGGGCTCCTGCGAATGGCGGGAATCCGCCATTCGTGGGATACCGGGAAGCGGGTTCGAGCCCCGTCGCCCGCTCCGTCGTCGGAGCAAGCTTTATATCGCTTACTCTGGCTTTTTTATGAAAAGCCAGAGGGCGCTCATGCCGCTGCTCCTCCTCCCCAAATCGCAACCGCTGCGCTGGGTTGCTATTTGGCCGCCGCCTGAAGGGCGGCATTTAATTTTTGCGGATAAGGAACCCGCTGCCTCCACCTGCGCCGAAGGCGCGTAAAATATGAGGTCCGGGAGG
>OJRC01000306.1_pt1 | contig 37236 bp, 34 predicted proteins | sample 1599081 | NCBI WGS metagenome assembly OJRC01 (sample SAMN03922519, study PRJEB24848) | human gut metagenome | isolation source: stool sample | host: Homo sapiens | place: Germany | collected 2010-02 | reverse complement strand
GCGCCGGCTACCTCGGCCGCAAGACCGGCAAGGGCTTCTACGACTACTCCAAGAAATAACCTGCGCCCTTCCGGATGCGCGCCGCACATCATGAGAAAAAAGGAAGTCTCCGCCGCGCCGAAGCGCGGTGGAGACTTCCTTTTCTTACTTGCCTTTGAACGCAGGAGGCCGCTTCTCCAGGAATGCCTGCGTCCCCTCCGCCTTGTCGTCGGTGGAATAGGCCAGGGCCTGTGCATATCGCTCAAAGCACAGCCCGGAGTAAAGATCGGTGTCGGCGCCCACCTGGATGGCCTTTTTGGCCAGAGTGATGGCCACCGGCCCCTTGGCCCGGATCTTTTTCGCCATCTCCATGGCTGCGTCCATCACCGTGCCGTCCTCCACCACCTTTTCCACCAGTCCGATCCGCTCCGCCTCCTCGGCAGAGATGATATCCCCGGTAAAAATGAGCTCTTTGGCCTTGCCGATGCCTACCAGACGCTGGAGCCGCTGCGTCCCGCCAGCGCCAGGAATGATGCCCAGCCCCACCTCTGGCTGCCCGAACCTGGACTTCTTGGTTGCAATGCGGATGTCGCAGGCCATGGCCAGCTCACAGCCGCCGCCCAGCGCATAGCCGTCTATGGCGGCGATGACGGGCCTTTTGTGGGTGGATATCTCATAGAGCGTATCGCTGACCTCGCTGTTCATCTGCTCGGCCACTGTCCTGTCATGGATGGCGCGGATATCGGTCCCCGAGGCAAATGCCTTGCCGCCGGCTCCGGTAAAGATGATCACCTGCACGCCTTCCCTTCGGCCCAGTTCCCGCATTCCGCTCCGGATCTCTTCCCAGGTCTCAAAATCCAGGGCGTTGCGGACCTCAGGCCGGTTCAGCGTCAGGACCGCAATGCCGCCTGTGATCTCGATTTTGATGTTTTTGTAGCTCATTGTGTCCCTCCTGTCCCTTTTTCCCGCCGTTCCACCCGGCTGTCTGCTCTCGAAATCGGCAGCGCCCGCCCCGGAAATTCCGGGGCGGGCGCCCAACCTCTCTTCTCTCTTGTGCACGGACCGATGCGGCCTCCTGCCTCTCTTGGCCGCCTCAATGGCCTTCTCCTGCGCCGCGGGAGGGGCCCTTCTGGGAAACGCTGTGCCTACTCGGCCTCCTGCATCGCCTTGGCCGCCTCAATGGCCTTCTCCTGCGCCGCGGGAGGGGCCTCCTCATAGCGGACAAAGTGATAGGTAAAGCTGCCCCTGGACTGGGTGATGGAGCGCAGGTCGATGGCGTAAGTGGTCATCTCGCCCATGGGCACCTCGGCCTCTACGATCTGGTTGCCCTCGCCGTCGGGGTTCATGCCCATAATGCGGCCCCGGCGCTTGTTGAGATCGCCGATGACGTCGCCCATGTAGCTGTCGGGGATGGTGACCTTCAGCTCGCCGATGGGCTCCAGCAGGACGGGGTTGGCCTGGGCCAGCGCCGCCTTATACGCCAGCTGGGCGGCGGTCTTGAAGGCCATTTCGGAGGAGTCCACCGGATGGTAGGAGCCGTCGTACAGGGTGGCCTTCAGGTACACCACCGGGTAGCCGGCCAGCACACCGTGGACCACGGCCTCCCGGAGGCCCTTTTCCACCGCGGGGAAGTAGTTCTTGGGCACCGCTCCGCCCACGACCTCCTCGCAGAACTCCATCTCCTCCTGCTCACCGGGCTCAAAGCGGATCCACACGTCGCCGAACTGGCCGTGGCCGCCGGTCTGCTTCTTGTGCCGGCCCTGGACCTCCACCTTCTTGCGGATCTTCTCCCGGTAGGGCACGCGGGTGGGGACCAGCTCGGCCTCCACGCCGAAGCGGGATTTCAGTCTGGACACCAGCACGTCGAGCTGGATGTCGCCGGTGCCGGAGAGCACCACCTGACGGGTCTCGGCGTTGTTGACCACGGTAAAGGTCTGGTCCTCCTCGCCCAGGCGGCTGAGGCCGGCGGCGATCTTGTCGTCTTGGCCCTTGGTCTTGGGCTGGATGGCCATGGAATAGACGGGCTCGGGGAATCCGATGGGCTCCAGCTTCACCACGTTGCGGGGGTCGCACAGGGTGTCGCCGGTCTTTACCTTGTCCATCTTTCCCACAGCGCCGATGTCGCCGCAGGAGAGCTTCTTCACTTCCTCGGTCTTTTTGCCCCGGATGGCGTACAGCCTGCCCAGCTTCTCCGTGAGGCCGGTGCGGGCGTTGACGATGGGCATATCCGACTCGATGGTGCCGGAGAGCACCTTGACGTAGGAGTATTTGCCGTACTGGTCGGAGACTGTTTTCCACACAAAGGCGGCGGGCACCGCGCCGGGTGAGACGGCGAACTCCACCATCTCGCCGTGGTCGTTCTCGCCCATCTCCGGACGCCCCTCCAGCGGGGAGGGCAGGAGGTTGACGATGTTGTCCAGCAGCATCTGGGTCCCCAGGCCGGAGAGGGCGGAGCCGCAGACCACCGGGAACAGGGAGAGGTCCTTCACGCCGGCGTGGAGGCCCTGGATCATCTCGGCATAGGTAAACTCCTCGCCGTTGAAGAACCGCTCCATGAACTCCTCGCTGGTCTCCGCCACGGACTCCACCAAGGCGTTGTACAGCTCGTCGAGAACGTCCTTCTTGTTGTCGGGCACGGGGATCTCGTGCCGCTTGCCGTTTTCAATGTCATAGGCCCGCTTGTTAAGCACGTCGATGATGCCGATGACCTTCTTGCCCTCGTCCCAGATGGGGGCCACCACGGGGGCGATATTCTTGCCGAAGCGGTCCCGCAGGGTGTCAAAGGCGGCGTTATAGTCGGAGTTGTCCTCGTCGGTCTTGGAGATGTAGAGGATGCGGGGCATCTTGCGCTCCTCACAGTACTTCCAGGCCTTCTCCGCCCCCACGCTCATGCCGCTCTTGGCCGAGCAGACGATCACGGCGGCGTCGGCCACCCGGAGGGCCTCCATGACCTCGCCGGAGAAGTCGAAATAGCCCGGCGTATCCAGCACATTGATCTTGCAGCCCTTATACTCCACAGGTACCACGGCGGTGGAGATGGAAAACTGGCGCTTGATCTCCTCTGGATCGAAGTCGCAAACGGTATTTCCGTCGGACACCTTGCCCATGCGGTCGATCACGCCGGTCTGAAGCAGCATGCTCTCGGCCAGGGACGTCTTTCCGTTTCCACCGTGGCCCAGCAGACAGACATTGCGGATGTTTTGCGCGGAATAACTCATAGTCGTTTCCTCTCCTTACTTTTGGAATCCAGTCGAAAGCGCCGCTCATACCTATGCGTCACTGTCTTAGTCATTATATCTCAATCTCTTTATCTTGACAACTCATTTTTTATAAAAAACGTAAATCCCCTTTGGAGCCTCTTTCTTACGCCCCATTTGACATCGGCGCGCATTTTCTCTATTATAAAAAGCGGCCCTCCGAGGCGGGGGCGGAAAGGATGTTTTTTATGAGAAATCGTCAGCAATGGAGGAGCTTTTTTTCCGGCGTCGCCGTAACGGCGCTGGTCTTTTCGCTGGGCGTCCCCGCCCTAGCCGCCACGGTGCGGACCCTGGAGGCCACCTACTCCGGCATCCGCATCACGCTGGACGACCGGGAGGTGGACCCGAAGGATGCCAACGGGGCGGCAGTGGAGCCCTTCGCCGTGGACGGCACCACCTATCTCCCCGTCCGGGCGGTGGCGGACGCCCTGGGCCTGGAGGTGACCTGGGACCAGGAGCGCCAGACCGTGGCCCTCTCCACGCCCGGCGGACAGGCCCCCGTGCCCGGAGAGAGCGCGTCCCCCTACAGCCGCACGGACCCGGTGCCCTTGGGCACGGCCCATACCTTCCGGTACGCCAAGGGAGACGATGACTGGACCATCACCATGCAGATCTCCGAGTCCCTGCGGGGGGACGAAGCCTGGCAGGCGCTCAAGGCGGCCAACCAGTTCAACGATCCCGCCCCTACTGGTAAGGAGTATGTGCTGGTGCGGCTGAGCGCCAAGGTGGACGAGACCTCCGACCCGGACCAGGCCGTGGCCTTCCACCTGGCGGGCTTTGACCTCTACAGCGCCGACAGCGTACAGTACACCGCCTTCTGGACGGTGGTGACGCCCTCTCCCAAATTTGACGGGCGGGTCTACCAGGGCGGTACGCTGGACGGCTATCTGGCCTTCCTGGTCAACCAGAGCGACCCCGCCCCCAAGGTGGTCTTCGGGGCGGATTACACCGGCGCCGGCGGCGCCTGGTTCTCCCTTACCTGATGCGCTCATCTATGGCAATGGGCCCGCAGCTTTTCAAAAGCTGCGGGCCCAGGCTGTCAAAAAGCCCTCCGGCCTTTTTGACAGCCTGAAAAATGCCGTTACTTTTTCGCCGCACAGCGGCGCAAAAGTCCGCGCTTTGCGCGCCGAAAGCCTTGCTCCGCAAGGTGTTCCGGGGCATTCCATTCCACTCGAGGCGGGCTCTGCCCCCTCGAGCTCCCCCTTCCAGATCCAGCCGTCTTCGCGTATCCCGCACGGTTTTCCACAGGCAATGGGCCCGCAGCTTTTGAAAAGCTGCGGGCCCATTGCCTGGCTTATTTTGTTTCGTTTCCCTTCACGGCGCGGCCGGGAGCCACCCCAGGACGGCCCCGGCCGCCGGGTCCCACAAAAGGACGGCGCAGGCCTCGCTCCCGCCCAGTGTGACCTTCCAGCAGCCGTTTTCGGGCACACGGACCTCAGGAAGCCACACCGCCGCCACCAGATCCGCCTCCGCGGCGGGTACGGCGGACATACGGGAGGTGTCGATCTCCTCCGCCTGCTCCAAGCCGGAGGTGGAGAGCCAGGCGGCGCACGTCTCGGTGAGGGTCCGCCGCTCCTCCTCGGTCAGCGGGATCTGCTCTGCGCCAGTGTTCTCCTCGGTCTCCGCCGGGGCAGCCTCCTGTATGGGTTCCACGCTGCGGTCCTGGACCTCCGGGGCCCTGATGCCGTTCTTCTGTACCGCGGCATCCGATTGGGGCGCCTGCGCTGAAAAGCTCTGTATCGCCGGCGCGCCTCCGGCGGCCGCGCCTTCCTCCGTTGGGGCGGCATCGGCGGGTGCGGCCATATCCGCAGCGGCAGGGGCGGAAGAGGCGCCGCTGCTCCCGCCGCCCAGGACGCTGGGCAGCGCCCGCGCCCCCAGCAGCACCACAGCAAAGACCGCCGCCAGGGAGGCCCACCGCTTCCAGGGCCGTGTCCGCCGCCCGGCAGGCGTGTGTTGGGGGAAGGGGACGGTCTTTTCCGCCCGCACACGGTCCATCACCGCGGCCCGAAAGCCCTCCGGTACCTCCTCTTCCTCCAGCTCGGAGAGCAGGGCGTGGGCCTCCTCCAACTCCCGGGCTAGCGCCCGACAGTCCCCGCAGTGTGCCAGATGCTCCTCCAGCTCTTGGCGCTCCTCCTCCTTCCATTCCCCGTCCAGTCCCAGACTGATGAGCTCCAGCGCTCTTTCACAGGTGCACATCCGGCTCCCCCCTCTCTCCACAACATTTGGGACCGCCCTGCCCGCCGCGGTTTTCTCATTTCCTTGCGCTATGTTTACGAAGCGGTACGCTCCGGTTCTCACTTTGTAGACGACGTCCCGTCAAAAAAGTTCCCCTGGGAAATCATTTCCTTGCGCAGGGCCAACCGGGCCCGGGAGATGCGGGACTTGACGGTCCCCTCCTCCAGCCCCAGGGCCCGGCCGATCTCGGCATAGCTGAGGCCCTGGAGCTCCCGCAGGACCAGGGCCTGCCTGTGCTCGGGGGAGAGCCGGTCCAACCCACGGGCCACAGCCCGCCGCAGCTCGGCCCGCTCCAGGTGCCGCTCCGGCGTGTCCCGCTCGTCGGGCAGCTCCGCCTGCCGCTCCCCCTCCTCCCCGTCCAGGGAGACGGTCATGGAGAGGCTCCGCCTTCGTTTCTCCTTTCTAAGAAAGTCGATGCAGACATTGGAGGCCAGCCGGTAGATCCAGGTGGCAAAGGAGCTCTCCCCCTGGAACCGGGGCAGACCCCGCCAGGCGTTGAGGAATGCCTCCTGGGCCAGCTCAGCCCCGTCCTCCGGGTTCCCCGCCAGGCGCCGGCACAGGTTGTAGACCCGCTTTTCATTGTCGGCCACCAGCTGCTCAAAGGCCCGCTCGTCGCCCTCCCTGGCCCGCGCCACCAGCTCCTGTTCGGTTGGCATCCCCTTCACCTGCCTTTCCCCGGGACCCGCCGATCTGCATACAGGTCCTCTGCCTTTCCGCCTTTAATTTAAATCCCGCTTGATGCCCCGGGTGATCTCCTCCAGCTCCGCCATGGTCTCCACATGGCAGATCCGCTCTTTCCAGTACCCGGCATAGGGCACGCCCTTGAGATACCAGCAGTACTGCTTCCGGGCCTCCAGGCAGGCGATCTTCTCCCCCTCGTGGAGGGCGTTGATGCGGAACTGCTCCATGGCCGTATCGCACCGCTCCGTAAGCGGCGGCAGGGGCGGGATCTCCTCCCCCTCCAGGGCGGCCCGCGCCTGCCGGAAGAGCCAGGGGTTGCCGAACGCGCCCCGCCCGATCATGGCGGCATCCGCCCCCGTGTACTGCAAAATACGCACCGCGTCCCTGGGCGAGAACACATCACCGTTTGCCAGAACGGGGATGGAGAGGGCCTCCTTTACCGCCCGGATCTGGTCCCAGTTGGCGGTGCCCGCGTACTGCTGGGCGCGGGTCCGGCCGTGGACGGCCACGGCGGAGACGCCCGCCTCCTCCATGGCCCTGGCAAACTCCACACAGTTGATGGAGCCCTTGTCCCAACCCAGGCGCATTTTGACCGTGACGGGCCGGCCGCCTGCGCCGCGGATCACCGCCTCGGCCACCCGGACGGCCAGCTCCGGCGTCCGCATGAGGCCGGAGCCGTCCCCGGAATTGGCCACCTTGGGCACGGGGCAGCCCATATTGATATCAATGATCTCCGCGCCGGAGACCTCCCCCGCGATGGCGGCGGCCTCCTCCATACACTTGGGGTCTGACCCGAAGATCTGCGCGGCGGCGGGATGCTCTCCCTCCCCCAGCTTCAGCAGCGGCACTGATTTTTTATCCTGATAGCACAGCGCCTTGGCGCTCACCATCTCGGTGACGGTATAGCCGCAGCCCAGCGCCCGGCAGACGGTGCGGAAGCCCAGGTCGGTCACACCCGCCATGGGGGCCAGCGCCAGCCGGGACGCCACCTTTACAGTTCCTATCTCCACGGTGTCCCTCCGATTGTTGCGATTGCTGTTATCATACCATACTCCACCCCATCCGGCAAGTCTCCGGCTTTCCTCAGTTCTCCTCCATGTTCCGACCAGTTATTTCCATATTATGGGTTATACTGTCTTCACAACCAGATACATAGGAGGAGATCGTCCATGGCGGCGAAGACAGCATTGAAGGTAAAAGCGGCCCGGCTGCGGGAGGAGATGGCGCGGACGGGCCGGGTGGTGCTCCGGGCGCCCGCACTGGTGCGGGGGGCGGAGTGCGCCATCCGGTTTTCCCTGGGAGCGGTGCTCGCGGGAGCGGAGATCTTTGGGGGATACGCCCCCTTCGGACTGAGCATGGTGGGCTGCTCGGGCTCAGGCCTGGACGGCTTTGCCGCCCTGTTAGGCGCCTGCCTGGGCTATCTGTCCTTCCGGGGGCTGACCGAGGGTCTGCGGTACGTGGCGGCGGCCATGCTCATTTTTTCGGTATCCTTTGCCTTTTTCGACATCAGGCTCTACCGGAAAAGCTGGTTCATGCCCCTGGTGAGCGCCCTCCTCAGCGGGGCCACCGGCTTTGTCTATCTGGGCAAGGGGGGATGGGCGCCCCCCACCGTTATTTTCTTCGCCACCGAGCTGCTGCTGACGGCGGCGGGCGTCTACTTTTACCGCATCGCCTTCTCCCCCTGGACCAATCCCCGGGAGGACGGGGGCCTCACCCCCCGACAGCTCACCAGCCTGCTGATCCTGGGGGGGACGGTGCTCATCTCCCTGGCGCAGCTCCAGCTTCTGGGCGAGTCCCTCTCCGCCGGGCGGGTGCTCGCCGCCCTGGCGGTGATGGTGTGCGCCTCCCAGGGGGGACTAGGCGTGGGGGCGGCGGTGGGTGTGGCCGCGGGCATCTGCATGGACCTGGCCGCCGGAGAGAGCGTCTTTTCCTGCACGGTGGCCTATGGCTTCGCCGGGCTCATGACCGGCGTGTTCAAAGGCCAGAGCAAGACGGCCTGCGCCGTGGCCTACGTCCTCTCCAACGCCGTCACCGTCCTGTGGGCCTGGGACGGCGGGCTGCGCCTCTCCCTCCTCTATGAGGTCTTTTCCGCCTCGGTCCTCTTCCTGCTGCTGCCGGACCGGCTGCTGCGGAAGGCCGCCGCCCGCCTCTCCCAGGAGCGGGGGGACGACACCGGGGACCGGGCCGCCGCCTATGTGCGGGAGCGCCTGCGGGAGACGGCCGGCGCTTTCCGGGAGCTCTACGAGACCATGAAGGGCGCCTTCCGCCGCCCCGGCCCCAACGACGGGGACATGTCCGCCATTTTCGACCGGGCGGCGGACAAGGTGTGCCGCCGCTGCGCCCTGCGGGACGCCTGCTGGCAGCGGGACTACACCTCCACCTTCAACGCCCTCAACGACGCCCTGCCCGCCATGACGGACCGGGGCCGCGGGGAGCCGGGGGACTTCCCCCAGCATTTTTCCACCCGGTGCCTCCACTTCCCCGCCTTCCTGGCGGCCGCCAACGAGGAGCTCACCGCCGTCCTGTGCCGGAGGCAGTATAAGAGCCGCCTGCAGGAAAACCGCTCGGCGGTGTGCCGCCAGTACGGGGAGCTCTCCGCCCTGCTGGGCGCCGCTGCGGCGGAGCTCTCCGCCGAGCTCACCCCCGACCCGACGCGGGAGAAGCGGCTGCGCCAGCACCTCACCGCCCTGGCCCTGGAGGCCGAAGCCTGGGTCTACTACGACGAGGCCGGCCATCTCCGGGCCGAGATCGAGGGCCCGGACCTCTCGGCCCTGCGGACGGACCGGGAGCGCGCCGCCCTCTCCGACCTGCTGGGCCTTGCCCTGCGGGAGCCGGAGGAGGGGGAGGCTGGCGAGCTGGAGCGGCTGGTCTTTACCCAGGCCGAACCCCTCCAGGCCGTCATGGGCGTGGCCGCCCGGCAAAAGGACGGCGAGACCGTGAGCGGGGACGCGGGCGCGCTCTTCAAGACCGACAGCGGCATGCTCTACATTCTCCTGTGCGACGGCATGGGCAGCGGCGTGGCGGCCAGCCGGGAGAGCAAGCTGGCCATCCGCCTGCTGGAGCGTTTTCTGAAAGCGGGCGTGGACCCGGAGTCCGCCCTCAAGACCCTCAACTCCGCCCTGGCCCTCCGCAACGAGGAGGAGGGCGGCTTCACCACCGTGGACCTGCTGCGGCTGGACCTCTTCACCGGCGAGGGCGCCCTCTACAAGTTCGGGGCGGCGCCCACCTATATCCGCCGTGGCGGCTCGGTGAGCCGGGTGACGGGCTGTGCCCTCCCCGCGGGCCTCTCCACCGGGGAGCGGGCGGCCCCCGACGTGAGCCGCCTGCAGTTGGAGCCCGGAGACGTGGTGGTGCTGGTAAGCGACGGCGTGACCGACCGCAGGGACGACCAGTGGTTGCGCGCCGCCCTCTCCGCCTTCAACGGGGAGAGCCCCAAGGACCTGGCCCGGACCCTGGTCTCCCCCGGCGAGGGGGAGACCGCCGACGACGACCGCACCGCCCTGGTGGTGCGGGTGGACCGCCGCCAAGCGTGACTGGGGACGCGCCGGCGCCAAAACGGCCGCCGAAAAGTCCAAAAGACTTTTCGGCGGCCGTCTCTTTTATCGCTCGGAGGGGCCGCGATTTTCGTAGGCCTCCTCCTCCCGCAGGGCGGGGAAGGGCTCCCCCTCCGGCTCCCGTTCCTCCGGGGTGAGGTCCCGCTCCATGGGGGCCGGTTTGTCCTCCTGGAACACTTCGAAGAGGTCCCGGGGGGTGAGCTCCGGCTTCCTGTGGCGGAAGATGGCCATGACGGTGGGGAACAGCACGATAGCGATGAGCCCGCCGGAATAGCCGTTGTTATAGAGGTTGACCCCCGCCAGCACCGACCCGGCCTGGAGGACCACCGCCGAGTGGAGAAACCCGGCCACAACGCCGACCGGCCAGCCGAACACCCCGGCAAAGGGGGCCAGCGTGGTGCCGAAGAGGGCGGCCAACTGCACCGAGGGGTCGTTGAGATTGAAGTGCATGAACGCACCGCCCAGCATCACGCCCCCGATGATGGGCAGGATGTTCCGAACGTGTTTGCCGTAGGCCGAAAAGCCGATCACGGTGAGGATACCGCCCAGAGTGGGGCCATTCAGGTCCCCGCCCACCAAGAGGATGTAGCCGGTGCACACCAGGCCGTTCACCCCCATGTTCACCAGAACGGGACCGGCGCCCAGCATACGCAGGTAGTCGCTGGGGGCGCGTCCGGTGCTGGTGAGAAGGCGGCGGTAGCCCGCCCAGACCGCCCAGGCCGGCTTGCCTGTGAGGAAAAAGCCGCACAGAAGAAACGCCAAGCAGAGGACCACCATCAGGGGCGCGAAGCGCCCGTTGTTGCCGGTGGCCCAGAAAAAGGCGCTGTCCGGCGCGTCCCCCACCGCCTCCAGCACGGGCACCAGCATCATGGCCAGCAGGCCGCAGGCAAAGCCCATATTATAGAGGTTCATGCCGTTCTGTACTTTATATGTATAGGCCGACAGCGGCGGCAGGACCATCCCGATGCCGATGCCGATCAGCAGGCCCAGTAGGGGGTGGGCATGGCGGCTGCCGAAGGTCATATAGCTCACCAGCGGCGAGAGGGCCGTGGCCAGGAGGGCCACCGCCGCGTATTTGGAAAAGGGCTCCTTTTGAAGCTTGGCATAGAGCCATGTCCCCAGGATGATGGGCCAGATATTGAAAATATTTTTCCCGAAGAGGGCGAAGCCGGACATCAGCCCGATCTCGGTGATGGTGAAGCCGTTGAGCGGGTCCTTTGCGACGTAGAGGAGCAGTACGCTGGCTGCCGTGACCAGCCCGGCGTTGACAAAGGCCGCGCCTGGCCCGGCGATCTGCACGTAGTCGGTGATGAGCACGTCCTGCATGGTGACGATCTTCCACAGCCCGGGCAGGATATTCGCCGGGTCGTCAAAGATCAGCGCCGCCGCCATCAGCGCCGCCGCATACAAGAGGATCAGTCGGTACATCGATTTGTATCGGATCATCTTATGCCCCCCTATCGGTCCATCAAGGCCCAAAATATTTCCTCGTCTCCTCCGCGTTTTTCATGACTTCGGCCCGCAGGGCCTCCAGGCTGGGGAATTTCCGCTCTCCCCGCAGCTTTTTGTAAAACTCCATCCGGATGGTCTGTCCGTAGAGGTCGCCCGAGAAGTCCAGGATATAGCCCTCCACGTTGACCCTGTTCCCGTCGTCCACCGTGGGGCGCACCCCGATATTGGTGACTGCCGGGCGGCTGGAGCCGTCCCCGAACCACACACGGGTGACGTACACCCCGTGGGCGGGCACCAGCACCCCCTCCGGAAAGCGGAGGTTCACGGTGGGGAAGCCCAGCGTGGTGCCCAGCTTCTTTCCGTGGGTCACCCGGTCGGTGAGCACATGGGGGTGTCCCAGAAACTCCATGGCCCGCTCCATCTCCCCCTGGGCGATGAGGGTGCGGATATAGGTGGAGGAGACGGTGATCCCCTCCCGCTCCACCTTGGGGATGATGTCGCAGCCCACACCCAGCTCCCGGCACAGCCCTTCCAGGCGCTGGGGATTGCCCTGCCCCTTGTAGCCGAAGTGGAAGTCGTGCCCAGCCACCACATGGACGGCTCCGTGCTCCTGCACCAGATACTCGGCGACGAAGGCCCGCCAATCCATGCGCATCATGCTGTCAAAGTGGGCCACGATGACGTCCTGTATCCCGTACAGCCGCCGCATCAGGTCGGCCCGGTCCGCGGCGGAATTGATGAGCGGCGTGACCGCCCCGGTGATCCGGCTGGAGGGGTGGGCGTCGAAGGTGAAGGCGGTGGGCGCCGCCCCCAGCTCCTCCGCCCGGTCCCGAACCCTGCTCAACAGGGCTCCGTGGCCCTTGTGCACGCCGTCAAAAAAGCCCAGGGCAATGACTCGTTTTCTCTCGTTCAAGCTGATTCCTCGCTTTATCTTCTCTGTGGCGCCGCTCACACCTCGTAAAAGCTCTTCACGGTACGCATCCGCCCCCGCTCCAGTTCTCCCAGGAGCAGAAAATCGCCCGCCGGACCGTAGACCCGATAGGTCCCGTCCGCCCCCCGCCAGGGAAAGGCAGCGCCGTTCCGGGCGGCCCTCTCCTCCCGGAGTCCCACCGTCAGGGCGGGGTGGTCCTGGAAGTAGGCGTCCACCGGCAGGAGGAGGCGCTCCGCCTCCCCCCGGTCCGCCGCCGCCTGCACGTCCTCCAGTCGCACCGCTCGGTCCAGACCGAAGCCGGCGGCCTCGGTGCGCCGGAGCGCGCTGAGGGTCCCGCCGCAGCCCAGCGCTGCCCCCACGTCGTGGCAGAGGGTGCGGACATAGGTCCCCTTGGAGCAGCGCACCCGCAGAAGGTAGTCCCCCGCTCCGGTCCGCTCCAGCACCTCCAGGGCATGGATGGCGACGGGGCGGGGCTTCCGCTCCACCTCCCGGCCCTTCCGGGCCAGCTCATAGAGCTTTTTCCCGCCGATCTTCACCGCGGAGTACATGGGGGGCACCTGGAGGATCTCCCCCCGGAAGGCGGCCAGGGCGGCCTCCACCTCCGCCGGAGCGCATGTCACGGGGCGCTCCTCCAGCACCCGGCCGGTGACGTCCTGGGTGTCGGTGACAAGGCCCAGCCGCAGGCCGGCCAGGTACTCCTTGCCGGTCTGTTCGGCAAACTCCACCGCCCGGGTGGCCCGGCCGAGAAAGACGGGCAGCACCCCTGTGGCCATGGGGTCCAGCGTTCCGGCGTGCCCCACCCGCTTCTCGTGAAAGATCCCCCGCAGCTTGGCGCACACGTCCATGCTGGTCCAGCCGGCGGGCTTATCGATGATGATGATCCCGTTGGGCATCCGCTCACCCTTTCCCTTCAGGTCCCGGCGGAAGCGCCGTCCCGGTCCTCCACCCACACTTGGCGGATAGCTGCAAGTATGGCCGCCTTGGCCTCTGCCACGGTGCCCATGACGGTGCAGCCCGCGGCGGAGGCGTGCCCGCCGCCGCCCAGCAGAGCGCAGACCCGGGTGGCGTTCAGCCCCTGATCGGTGCGCACCGAGAGCTTGCACTCCCCGGGGGCCAGCTCCCGGATGGTGACGGAGGTCCGCACCCCCTCGATCTGCCCCAGGAAGGCGGCGATGTCCTCGGCGTCTCGCTCGGTGGCCTCCAGCCGGGCCATATCCGCCAGGGAGATGGCCGCGATCACGGTGGCCCCTCCGTCGTGGACGTCCATGCCGTCCACCAGCAGGCTCTCCAGCCGCAGGCGCTTGAGGCTCTTGGTGCGGAAATGGCGCTTATTGACCCCCTGGAAATCGATGCCCACCGCCATGAGATCGGCGCACACCCGATGGGTGGCCGGCGTGGTGTTGCTGTACATGAAGCAGCCCGTGTCGGTGGCCACGGCCACATAGAGGGGCAGGGCCGCGGCGGGGCTCACCGGCCCCCACTGGCGGATCAGATCGTAGATGAGCTCTCCACAGGCCGCCCGTCCGGGGTCCACACAGCTCTCCCGGGCAAAGCCCTCGTAGGAGGGGTGGTGGTCGATCCCCAGGTCGATGCCCCGGGCCAGGTATCGCTCCCCCCGGGGCGTGAACAGGCTCCGCCCCGCGATATCCACCGACACCACGAAATCCGGTTCCCAGTCCTCCTCTGCCAGATAGCCCTCCAGGTAGGGGGTAAAGAGGCTGGTGGCGTCCTCGTTGGGAAGGATGCAGGCCGTCTTTCCCTGCTCCCGCAGGGCGGCGCACAGCCCAGCCGCACAGCCGATGGTGTCCCCATCAGGACGGCGGTGGGTCAGAATGAGAATCCGATCCTGTTTCTTCAGCAGCTCGGCTGCCGCTTTGTAGTCCATTGCTCTCTCCTCCAGGGTAATTGATGCGCGCCGCCGGCGCGGCCACGGGCCGCAGCGCGGCCCGTTCCGGATCACTGGTCCAGCTTTTCGATGAGCTCCAGGATGTGCGCGCCCTCGGCGATGGAGTCGTCCGCCACAAAGGTGAGCTCCGGGGTGTACCGGAGCTGCAGGCTGCGCCCCAGCTCCCGCCGCAGGTAGCCCCCGGCGGATCTGAGGCCCTTGACCACCTCTTTCACGTCGCTCTTGTCCAGTACGCTGACAAAGATCTTGGCGTACCGCAGGTCGGGCGTGGTGTCCACCGCGGTGATGGAGACCAGGCCGTGGACCCGGGGATCCTTGACGGTACGGATGAGGGAGGAGAGCTCCCGCTGGATCTCCTCGTTGATGCGTCCAATTCGGTTGCTTGCCATATTTGTTCTCCTAATATAGCCGCAAAGAGCCCGCCCGCTCCTCAATGGGGACGGAAACGGGCCCTTTGGGCAGTCAAATTTGAAATTGCGCGGCGGCTCGTCCTCGCAAAGTCCGCTTTGTTTGCTTCCTCCTGCCGGGAAAAGCTCACTCCGCTCATCTCCGCGCCAAGCGCCGCCCCTGCGGGGCGGCTGCGCGACGCGCGGGTTACCGCTCGATCTCTTCCATATTGAAGCACTCGATGACGTCGCCCACCTTGATGTCGCTGTATTTCTCAATGCCGATGCCGCACTCGTAACCCTGGGCGACCTCCTTCTGGTCGTCCTTGAAGCGCTTGAGCGAGGCCAGCACGCCCTCGTGGATGACGATATTGTCCCGCAGCAGGCGGATCTGGGCATTGCGGGTCACCCTGCCGTCGGTGACATAGCAGCCGGCGATCATACCTGCGCCGGTGATCTTGTACACCTCGCGGACCTCCGCATGGCCCAGCAGGACCTCCTTGTACTTGGGGGCCAGCATGCCCTTCATGGCGGACTCGATCTCCTCAATGCAGTCGTAGATGACGCGGTACATGCGCATATCCACATTCATGCGAGCGGCCGAATCCCGGGCGTTGTTGTCGGGGCGGACGTTGAAGCCCACGATGATGGCCCCGGAAGTGCCGGCCAGCATGACGTCGGACTCGTTGATGGCGCCCACGGCGCAGTGGATGACCCGGACCCGCACCTCCTCGTTGGAGAGCTTTTCCAGTGAGGACTTCACCGCCTCCGCAGAGCCCTGCACGTCGGCCTTCACGATGATGTTCAGGTCCTTGATCTCGCCCTGCTGGATCTGGCTGAACAGGTCCTCCAGCGTGACCTTCTGGCCCACAGGGCCGTTGAGTCTGTCCTTGTTCTCCTGCTTGCGCTGCTCCACCAGCTCCCGGGCCATGCGCTCGTCGGCCACGGCGTGGAAGTCGTCGCCGGCGCCGGGCACCTCGCCCATGCCGATGATCTCCACGGGGACGGAGGGTCCGGCCTCCGTGAGCTTCTGGCCCCGGGCGTTGGTCATGGCGCGGACACGGCCCACGGCGGTGCCGGCGATGATGACGTCGCCCTGATGCAGGGTACCGTTCTGGACCAGCAGGGTGGCCACAGGGCCGCGGCCCTTGTCCAGCCGGGCCTCGATAACCGCGCCGTGGGCGGAGCGGTCGGGGTTGGCCCTGAGCTCCTGCATCTCGGCGGTGAGGAGCACCATCTCCAGCAGGCTGTCCACCCCCATGCCGGTCTTGGCGGAGATGGGGCAGATGATGGTCTCGCCGCCCCACTCCTCGGGCACCAGCTCGTATTCGGTGAGCTGCTGCTTGATGCGCTCGGGGTTGGCCTCGGGCTTATCCATCTTGTTGATGGCCACGATGATGGGGATGCCGGCGGCCTTGGCGTGGTTGATGGACTCCACGGTCTGGGGCATGATGCCGTCGTCGGCGGCCACCACCAGAATGGCCACGTCGGTGATCATGGCGCCGCGGGCGCGCATGGCGGTGAACGCCTCATGGCCCGGGGTGTCCAGGAAGGTAATGGGCTGGCCCTTCACCGACACCTGGTAGGCGCCGATGTGCTGGGTGATGCCGCCGGCCTCGCCGGAGGCCACGTCGGAGCTGCGGATATAGTCCAGCAGCGAGGTCTTGCCGTGGTCCACGTGGCCCATGACCACCACCACGGGGGCCCGGGGGCGCAGGTCCTCCTCCTTGTCCTCGGAGACGTCGATGAGCCGCTCCTCAATGGTGACGATGATCTCCTTCTCCACCTTGCAGCCCAGCTCTTCGGCAATGATGGCGGCGGTGTCAAAGTCGATGACGTCGGAGAGGGAGGCCATGACGCCGTTCTTGATGAGGCACTTGACCACCTCTGCGCCGGTCTTTTTCATGCGGGAGGCCAGCTCGCCCACCCCGATCTCGTCGGGGATCTTCACCACCAGAGGGTGCTTTTTGGCGATCTCGGCCTGGAGGCGGCGCATCTTCTCCTGCTCCTCCTGGCGGCGCTTGCTGCCCTGGAAGCCGCCGCCCCGGCGCTGGTTGTTGCGGCCCTGGAACTTCTGCTTCCCGGCCTGCATCTGGGTGGTCTTGCCCGCGGCCAGCTTCTCCAGCTTTTCGTCGTATTTGTCCAGATTCACGCTGCCGCTCTTCCGGGTATCCACGATCTTCTTTTCAGGCACCCGGGTGCCGGGACGGCTGAGATTCTGCTGCCCGGCGGACTGCTGGCCCTGGGGCCGCTGCTGAGCCGGCTGCTGCCCGGCGGAACGGGGCGCCTGGGCACGCTGCTGGCCCTGCTGGCCGGAGGGCCGGGGCGCGCCGCCGTGCCCGGGCCGGTTCTGCGCGGCGGGGGCACCTGCCTGGGCGGCGGGGGCCGGTTTGGCCCCCTGGGGGGCGGGCTTGGGCTCGTGATAGGTGTCGGCATAGATGCTCTCGATGCTCTGGACCTGATTGTGCTGGGTCAGATAGTCAAAAAGGATGGACAGCTCCCGGTCCTCCAGCACCTGCATGTGGTTCTTGGGCGCCGTGGCGTATTTGGTGAGGATGTCGGCGATCTCCTTGGTGGGGCGGCCGAAGTCCTTGGCCACCTCATGCACTCTGTACTTTACGATCAAATAAATTCCCTCCATACTGCGGGGATCACTCCAATACGGAAACGCAAACCCTGCGTTTTGCGCTCTCGTATTGAAGCGATCCGCTCAAATTTTCTCATTGCCGTACCGCCTTAGCGGTCTCATCTGCGCTCTTTCACGTCACTTGACGCCCTCCTTCGCGGGGGCGGGAACCGGCCGCGCCGCTTCCCCGCCTCTCCTCTCCCCGCAAAGCCTCGGCTCTGCGGAGGCTCTATGGCAAATATCTTCCACTGCACCGGCCATGGCCGGGCGGCGGCCCAAAGGGATCTCAGCTCTGCTTCCCGGGCTTCGGGTACGTCTTCCCGCCCTTGCCCGGTGCGCCCCGGCCCCGCTGGGCCAGACGGCGCTCCGCGCCGCGGGAGGCGGGAGCAACCCAGGGCTTTGCCCCGGCCTTTTGCAGCTTCTGCTCGTGGCGGCGCTGCTCCCGCTGGCGCTGGAGCAGTCTGGCCGCCTTGGCGGACACCGCCTCGGCCGTCTCGCCGTACCGCTCCGCGTCCCGGGCGGAGAGCTTTCCCATAAAGGAAGCGGCCAGCCCCGCGTCGGTAAAAGCCAGCATGGCGCAGGACGTGCGCCCCACAGCCCCGCCCAGCTCCTCCTTGGAGTAGGGGCACTGGACCACGGGACATGCGCCGGCCTCGGCAAAATGGGCGGCCCGACGGCAGGTATTGTCGGCGGCGTCGCGGGCCAAGACGATGAGACGGGCCTGCCGGGCACGGGCGGCGGCGCCCACGGGCTCCTCCCCCACCTCGACCCGGCGGGCCTTTTTTGCGATGCCCACAAGGTGGAGCGTATTATCCATTCTGGTCCTCCCCCGCCTTCATCTGGCCCTCCAGGGCCTCGTACACCTCTCCGGGGAGGGCGGTAGAAAAGGCCCTCTCCAGCGCCTTGGATTTTCTCGCCCGGGCAAGGCACGCCGGGTCCGGGCACAGGTAGGCGCCCCGGCCCGGCTTTTTGCCCCTGAAGTCCAGCGAGATCTCCCCCTCCGGGGATTTGACCACCCGGATGAGGGCCCGCTTCTCCTTCATCTCCCGGCAGCCCACACACTGGCGCATGGGGATCTTTTTCGGCATGGGAACGTCACCTCTTTCTCGGCGGCTTACTCCTCGAGGGCGGCGTCCTCGGTCTCGTCATCCACCACCACAAGTCCGTCGTCCTCGGCCTCCGGCAGTTCGCCGGGGTCGGACGCGGGCTTGATATCAATTTTATAATTGGTCAGCTTGGCGGCCAGCCGGGCGTTCTGCCCCTCCTTGCCGATGGCCAGGGAGAGCTGATCGTCGGGCACCACCACCCGGCAGGCCTTGCCGTCGGGCAGCAGGTCCACGCTGAGCACGTCGGCCGGGGACAGCGCCGCGGCGATGTACTGGGCGGGGTCCTCGCTGTACTTGATGATGTCCACCTTTTCCCCGTGGAGCTCCTCCACGATGTTGTTGACCCGGGCGCCGCCGGGACCCACACAGGCGCCGATGGGGTCCACGTTCTCGTCACCGGACCATACGGCGATCTTGGTGCGGCTGCCCGCCTCCCGGGCGATGGACTTGACCTCCACGGTGCCGTCGTAGATCTCGGGGATCTCCAGCTCGAAGAGCCGCTTCACCAGGCCCGGGTGGGTCCGGGAGATGAGCACCTGGGGCCCCCGGGTGGAGCGGCGGACCTCCACCACATAGACCCGCAGGCGGTCCCCCTCACGGATCGCCTCGCCCCGGACCTGCTCGCCGGGGGCCAGGAAGGCCTCGGTATACTCACTGCTGGAGTTGATGCGCAGGTTGGCCGCGCCGCTCTTGGGATCGACGCGGGTGACCACGCCGGTGAGGATCTCGTGCTCCTTGGAACTGAACTTGTCATAGACCATGTCCCGCTCGGCCTCCCGGATGCCCTGGATGATGACCTGACGGGCGGTCTGGGCGGCGATACGGCCAAAGTTCTTGGTCTTGACCTCGATGCGGACCACATCTCCCAGCTGGGCGTGGGGCAGTGCGCGGCGGGCCTCCTCCAGTGACATCTCGACGGCGGGATTGTCCACCGTCTCCACGATGTCCTTGAGCACGAACATGCGCACCTCGCCGGTCTCGGGGTTGGCCTTGATCTCGATGTTGTCCCCCGCGCCCTCGTGGTCCCGCTTGTAGGCGGAGGCCAGGGCCTGGGTGATCTTCTCCATCATATAGCCGGCGGGAATGCCCTTCTCCTTCTCGATCTGGGCGATGGCGGCGAAGAACTCCTTCCCGTCGCTTTCATTGCTGTTGGTCTTGGTATTTTTTCTCGGCATCTTCCATACTCTCCCTTAAAACGCCACGTGCAGCCGCACCTGCGCCACGTCCTTTTTCTCCAGCGTCACGTCGCCGCCGGGCAGCTCCACCGTCACGTCCCCGTTTTCGTAGGCCTTCAGCGCGCCGGTGAGCTCCTTCCGGCCCTCCCGGGCCCGGTAGAGCTTCACATCCACCTGCTCGCCCAGAAACTGCCGGAAATGCTCCGGCTTTTTCAGCGCCCGGTCGGCCCCGGCGGAGGAGACCTCCAGGGTGTAGCTCCCCTCGATGGGATCGGCCTCGTCCAGCGCGTCGCTGAGGGGGCGGGCCACCGCCTCGCAGTCGTCGATGGACACCCCGCCCGCCTTGTCGATGTAGACCCGGAGATACCAGGCGCCCGCCTCCTTTACATACTCCACGTCCCAGAGTGTACAGCCGTTCCCGGCCGCGATGGGCCCGGCCAGTTCCGCCGTGAGCTCGGTCACCTTTGCCACAGTGTCTCCCCCTTCGATCTGGTTTACCATTTTTTTACACGTCTGTTTTTTTCAATAAGAAAGAGCGGGGCGAACCCCACTCTTGACGGATACGTACACGGATAGTATATGCAGTATATCATAGATATGCTGTGATTGCAAGATTTTTATACCTGATTTCTCCCCTCTTTATACCCGTTTCAGGGGCGGTCCCTGGAAAAAAAAGATCTGGTCGGCCAGGGCCAGGGTATCCCCCTCGTGGGCGGAGAGGAGGACGGGCGCCTCCAGGGCCCGGACCGCCTCCATAAGCCGGACGGCGCGGGGGCCGTCCACCCCGGTGAAGGGCTCGTCCAGCAGCAGGGCGGAGCACCCCAGGGAGGCCAGTGCCAGGGCCCGGACCAGGGCCAGCCGCCGGGCCATGCCGCCGGAGAGGGCGGCGGGGCGGGCGGACGCCTCGCCGGAGAGCTCCGCCAGGGCCAGCCACCGCCCGGCCTCCCCCCGCCTCTCCCGGGGCAGGACGTCGGCGATGTTCTCCTCCGCCGTCCGCCAGGGCAGCAGGCGGTTTTCCTGGAAGAGCAGCACGGTGCGGGCGGGGTCCAGCCCCGTGAGGCGCCCGGCGTCCGGCCTCTGGAGCCCGGCGAGCACCCGCAGCAGGGTGGTCTTGCCGCAGCCGGAGGGGCCGGAGAGCGCGGTGACCCCCCGGTCCGGAAGGGACAGGGAGAAGTCCTCCAGCACCCGCTTGTCCCCGTAGGCCAGGGAGAGTCCTTCGATTTGGATCACAGGCGCATTCCTCCTCCCTCCAGCCGCCGGAGCAGCAGTCCCACCGCCCACTCCAGCAGGAAGCTCAGGGCGATGACCGCCAGGGTCCAGGCAAACAGGCTGGGGGTCTCCAGATAGATTTTCGCATAATAGACCTGAGCACCGATGGCGTTTTTGGGCAGGCAAAGCACTTCGGCGGCCACCCCGGCCTTCCAGGCAAGGCCCAGGGCGGTGCGGCAGCCGCTGGCAAAGTAGGGCAGGACCGAGGGGACGTAGACCCGCCGAAGGGTCCGCCACCGCCCGAACCGATAGGCCCGGGCCAGCTCCAGGAGCTGGGGATCGGTCTCGGCCCAGCCCCGGGAGACGTTGCCCCACACCACAGGCAGCACCATAAGGGCGGAGATGACGCCGGGGACCCGTCCGGTCTCCACCCACAGCAGCACCAGGATGATGAAAGAGGCCACGGGGGTGGCCCGGATCACCTTCACCGCCGGAGAGAGGAGGCAGTCCGCCCAGGGGAGGGCAGAGGTGAGCCCTGCCAGCAGGGTTCCCAGGACCACCCCGGCCAGGAGCCCCAGGAGGATGCGCCCCAGGGAGGCCCCGGCGGTAAGCCAGAAGGCCCCTGTGCCGCACAGCTCCAGGAGACGCCGCCCCACCGCAAGGGGGGCCGGGAGGAGGAGCTCCTTCCCCACCGCCGCCGCGGCGAGCTGCCACACCCCTGTCCAGAAGAGGAGCGGGAGGAGCAAACGGTATGCTTTTTTCATGCCGCAGCCTCCTCCGGGCCGTACCGTTCGGTCAGCCGCCGTAGTAGAATCCATCGTCGGGGATGCCGCCGCCGATGGACTGGGGGTTGGCCTGCCAGAGCACCTCGTAGTACCCCTGGATGACCCCCTTGATCTGGTCCGCGCCGGTGATGCACACCAGGGCGCACTTGGGGATGGCCAGCTCGGCGATCTTAGCGCTGGGGGTGATCTCATACCGGGCCACCAGCTCGGAGGCGGAGGCGGGGTCGCCGTTTACATAGTCCACGGAGGCCTCGTAGTCTGCCAGGAAGGCCTCCACCGCCTGGGGATTCTCCTGAATGAACTCGGTCCGGGCTACAATGGTGGTCATGGTGAGGCGGCTGCCGTTCTGGAGAGCGTCCCACTCCGCGGAGAGATCCAGCGCCTCCCGCACGTTCTCGTTCTTCATCAGCACGCCGGTGGCGGCGGGCACGGGCAGCATGCACACCTCCGCCTCGCCGCTGGCCATGAGGGCGGCGACCTCGTCGGCGGTCTTCCACCGGATGTCCACCTCCGCCGGGTCCACCCCGTCCTCGGTGAGCAGGTAGTTGAGGACGTACTCGGGGTTGGCGCCCTGGCCGGTGGCGTAGAGGGTGCGGCCCTTCAGGTCGGCCATGGAGCCGATGGAGTCGCCGTTCTCCAGGATATACAGCACGCCCAGGCCGCTGACGGCCAGGACCTGCACGCCGCCGTCGGTCTTGTTGTAGAGGTTGGCGGCCACGTTGGAGGCCACGGCTGCGATGTCGATGGGGTCGTCGGGCCGGGAGAGCCCGGCCACCACCTCGTCGTTGGTGGCGGCGATGGTGACTTGGTAGTGGTTGGCGGTTTCCCCCGCCTCGCTGCCGGCGATGAGCCCGGCGGCCCCCACGCCGCTGGGTCCCTTCAGCACGGCCAGACGCACGTCGGCCTTCTCTCCGGCAGGCGTGGGCGCGGGCGTGGCGGTGGCCTCCGGCGTCTGCGTTGGGGCGGGCGTGGGGGTGGTCTGGGCCTGGGGCCGGGTACACCCCGCCAGCGCCCCGGCCAGCAGGGACACAGCGAGGGTCAGGGCAAGCAGTTTTTTCTTCATTTCCGGTTCCTCCTCATGATGGTTCCGTCTCAATGGCGGCTTCCAGCTCTGCGGTGCTGAGCACCTCGATCCGCTTTCCCGTCCGCCGGATGGCCCCCGCCCTCTCCAGGGTGTCGAAGGCCCGGTACAGGGAGGCCCGGCTCACATCCAGCCGCCGGGCCAGCTCCGTGGCCGTGCAGGAGAGAACGCCGCCCTCCGCCAGGAGGCAGCGGGCCAGCTTCCCCGCCGCGCCGGGGGCGGTGAGCCCCTCGATCTTCCGGCTGAGGAAATGGATGCGTCCGGAGAGGTAGCGGATGTAGTTGGCCGCCGCGCCGGGGGTGTCCCGCAGCAGCTCCGCCACCTGCTCCTGGGGGAAGAAGGCGGCGGAGCAGGGGGAGAGGGCGGTGAGGGTGGTCTCGTAGTCCGGCCTGTCGTGGAAGAGGGCCGCCGCGCCGAAGAGCTCGCCGGGTCCCAGGGTGCTCACCACCAGTTCCCCCTTCGTCACCCGGACCCGCCCGGCCAGGATCACCCCCAGGCTCCGCCGGAACCGCCTGGGGCTGTATATCTGCGCCCCCCGGGTAAAGCTCTCCCGGCTGCACCGGGGATCGGACGCCGCCCGGAGGACCACCGCCCGTTCCACGCCCCGGAAGAGGAAGGTGTTCCCCAGCAGTTCCAGCTCGCCGGAGCTCCACACCGGCTCCACGATGGCACTCCCTCCATTTTGTATCATTTGAGACAGTTTGGAATTATAAGCTTTTTGTGCGCAAAAGTCAACCGCCCACATAGAATGGGTTTGAAAGGGAGGTGATTCCCGATGGCCAGACAAAAGACCGGCTGCCGGAACCGGGGAACCCTGGGCGCGTCGCCCGCGCCCCTCTATGACCGGGTGGAGGACCTGCGCCCGGCGGCGGAGCGCCCCGCCCCGGCGGCCCCCGCCCCGGGGAAGGGCACCGCGCGGCGGTCGCTGGAGGACACCGAGATGCGCATACGGCGGTATCCCGCCCCCGTCTCCATCCAGGCCACCACGGCGGACCAGGAGGTGGTGTGCTTGCTGCGCAGGCAGAACGAGCTGCTCACCGAGATCCTGGGCGTGCTCAACGCCCAGCTCGCCGTGGGACTGGAACAGTTTCGCAGCGGTACATAGGCCAGGCGCCCCGGCCTTCGGGGCGGTGCCTGGAAGCAGACCCGGGGCGGCGGACCGCCGCCCCCGCGGGGGCCAGCACCCGGCCCGATGGTCTCTTCCCTCACCGCCCCGTCTGCCGGAGCGTCTGGTTTTCTTCGCCGGAGACGGGCCATCCCGCCGCCCCAGCAGATAGTCGGTGGAGACGCCGAAATAGTCGGCCAGGGCGCACAGCGTGGTGGCCGGCACATTCACTTGGCCATACTCGATTTTTTGATAATGTCGGCCCGGGCGGCTCACCCCCGGCGGTAGGTGTCGTACCGGTAGGACAGGCCCTGGTGGTCGAAGGGGCCCTCGGACCCCGCCGGCATCCAGGCCGGGTCGGCGTCCAGGTCGGGGAACCAGGCGTCCGCCGGAAAGGCCCGGTCCAGCCGGGTCACATAGACGGTATCACACCGGTCCAGGAGCTGGCGGTAGACCTGTCCCCCGCCGATGACGAAGGCGTCCGCTGGCGCGGCGGCCAGCAGGGACTCCAGGTCCCGGAACACCTCCGCCCCTTCGGGCCGGAAGGCCGGGTCCCGGGAGAGGATCAGGTTCCGGCGGCCCTTCAGGGGCCGTCCTCCAGGAAAGGTGGACAAGGTCCTGCGGCCCAGAACGACGGCGTGGCCGGTGGTCAGGGCCTGGAAGCGCTTGAGGTCGGCGGGGATATAGCAGAGCTGGTCCCCGTCCCTGCCGATGGCCCAGTTCCGGTCCGCGGCGACGATGGCGTACATGGCGCTCCCTCCCCTCTCACACGGCCACCGGGATCTTCCGCTCCAGCGGCCAGGCCCGGTAGCCCTCCAGCCGGAAGCTGTCCGGTGTGAAGGTATAAAAATCCTCCGCCGCCGGGTCCATCCACAGCGTGGGCGCGGGGTAGGGCTCCCGGGAGATGATTTCCTCCACGATGGGCACGTGCCTGTCGTAGATGTGGGCGTCGGCGATGACGTGGACCAGCTCCCCCGGCACCAGGTCCGAGACCGCTGCGAACATATGCAGCAACACGGCGTACTGCATTACATTCCAGCCGTTGGCGGTGAGCATGTCCTGGCTGCGCTGGTTCAGCACGGCGTTGAGCACATTGCCCGTGACGTTGAAGGTGACCGACCAGGCGCAGGGGTAGAGGTGCATCTCGTGGAGATCGTGGTGGTTGTAGAGGCTTGTGAGGATGCGCCGGGAGGCGGGGTCGTGCCTGAGATCATAGAGCACCCGGTCCACCTGATCGAACCAGCCCTCCCGATACCGGTGCTTCACCCCCAGCTGGTAGCCGTAGGCCTTGCCGATGGAGCCGGTCTCGTCGGCCCACGCGTCCCAGATGTGAGAATGCAGGTCCCCGATGTTGCTGGACTTCTTCTGCCAGATCCACAGAAGCTCGTCCACCGCGCTCCTGAAGGCCATTTTGCGGATGGTCTGGACGGGGAACTCCCGCCGGAGATCGTAGCGGTTGACGAGGCCGAAGCGCTTTACGGTGTGGGCGCTCTCCCCATCCTCCCAGCGGGGGCGGACGGGCAGAGCCGTGTCCCAGGTGCCGTGGGCGAGGATCTCCTTGCAGTTCTGGATGAATACCTGGTCGGCGTAACTCATGGGCGGTCTCCTTCTCTCGTTTTTGGACTATGATATCACATCCGCGCCCCGCTGGCAAAGCCTTTCCGCGCATCCCTCTTTCCGACATCCGGGCATATGCCGGCGTGATCGAGCACAGGCCCGATGATTCCGACTGCACCCTGGAATCTGTACGCGCGGAAAACGCAGAAATGCTGCGCATGTGCCGGACCTACGGCAGCGACTATATTTTGATCGACGACGACTATCGGGTGGATATCGACCTGACGAGGTGACCGGAACCCGTCCCGGCCCGCCATATGGAAAATTTGTTTAAAAAATAGGTGCATTTGCGCTAAGATTATGTTAAGATGTAGGATGAGAGGAATTTTGAATATCCGGAGCTTTTCGGATCAGACCGACGATTGAGAGGAAACCGCCATGGAGGATGCTCACAGTCACCTGCCCCACATCGGCCTGCGGAACCTGAAGTCCGCTTTTTCCGCCGCCCTGTGCGCCGGGATCTACTACCTCATCGACCGCAACCCCACCTTTGCCTGCATCGGCGCCGTCTACGGCATGGGCAACGACATGGGCCACTCCTGGCAGCAGGGCGGCAACCGGCTGATCGGCACCATCATCGGCGGCTTTCTGGGGATGGGCCTGTTCTGGTGCTATCTCCTCCTGGCCCCCGCCGGGGAGAGCCGCGCACTGCTCATCCCCCTGACCTTTGTGGGCGTGGTGGTGCTCATCTGTCTGTCCCAGATGTTCCGCTGGCCCACGGCGGTGCAGCCGGGCAGCGTGGTGCTGTGCATCATCCTCTTCAACACCCCCACGGACACCTACGTGAGCTATGCGCTCAACCGCATGGTGGACACCGGCGTGGGCGTGCTGATGTCCATGCTCATCAACTACCTCTTCCCCCGGGAACGGCTGGTGCGGTGGATCGCGTGGTGGAAAAAGCGGGCAAACGCCATGGTCCCCGGCTTTACCCCCACCCACGACAGGCCCGACTGAGGCGCCGCACGCATATAATTCTGGATCTTTCACGGCTTCGGCAGACCAACGCCAGCGGACGCTCCATCCGCCGGCGTGTTTTTTGCCGCTTTGCGCGGCTGCTTCTTTTTACGGTTTCTGCTTCCGGGCGGAGAGCCGCAGCATCATAGGCCGGCGCAGCCCGTCCAAACAGGCGGTCAGCGCCCCGAGGGCCTCCCACTCCCCCGCCCTCTCCAGGCCCGGCGTGGAGAGGCTCGTCCGGCTGTATTTTTCAAAAAAGACCGGGCCGTCGTATTTTGCTCTCCCTCATGACTCTCCCCTCTCTTCGACGCGCTCTCCCACCAGGGCGGTCCCCTCCACGCCGGTGATCCTCACCCGCTGTTCCACGTTGTGGAGAGCCGTCCCCGGGGCCAGCACCTCGGTATAATTGGGGGCGTGGCCCCGCCAGAGTCCCCCCTTCTCCTCCTCAAAGAGGACGGGCAGGGTCTCCCCCACCCAGGACGCCAGCCAGGCCCCCTCCAGCTCCGCCGCCACCGCGGCGGCCCGGCGGGCCCGGGCCTCCTTCTCCCCCTTGGGCACTTGGTCCGGCATCCCGGCCGCCGGGGTCCCGGTCCGGCGGGAATAGGGGAAAATATGCATGGCCGTAAAGCCGCACCGGCGGAGGAACGACAGGCTCTGGGCAAACTCCTCCTCCGTCTCTCCGGGAAAGCCCACGATCATATCCGTGGTGATCCCGGGGCGGTGGAAGAACGCCCGGAGGAGCTTCACGCTCTCTTCATACCGCGCGGCATCGTATTTCCGGTTCATCCGGCGGAGCGTGGCGTCGCAGCCGGACTGCATGGACAGGTGGAAGTGGGGGCACAGGTTGGGGAGGGCGGCACACCGGCGGCAGAAGTCCTCCGTGACGGTGCGGGGCTCCAGGGAACCCAGGCGCACCCGGCAGCTGGGGGCGGCGGCACAGACCGCCTCCACCAGATCGATAAAGCCCGTGCCGTCCCGGAAGTCCTGGCCCCAGGAGGAGATCTCGATGCCGGTGAGGACGATCTCCCGGTAGCCCTCCCCGGCCAGACGCCCGGCCTCGGCGGCGGCGGCGGCCAGAGGCAGGGACCGCACCGGGCCCCTGGCGTAAGGGATGACGCAGTAGGTGCAGAAGTTGACGCAGCCGTCCTCCACCTTCAGCATGGCCCGGGTGCGGCCCTCCAGGCCGCCGCCGGTCAGGGGCTCGAAGGTCCGGCGGGCCATGATGTCGCCCACCGTGACCAGGGGGGGCTCTCCCCGCTCTGCGCACTGCCTTTCCAGATCGTCCAGAAAGCCCATCCGGTCCGCCGTCCCGGCCACCAGATCCACCCCCAGGGCCTCCACCGCCTCCGGCGCGGTCTGGGCGTAGCAGCCGCACACGGCCACCACCGCGCCGGGGGCGCGCTTCCGGGCCTGGCGGATCATCTGGCGGGATTTTTTATCGCTGACCGCCGTGACGGTACAGGTGTTGACGATATAGGCGTCCGCCGCGTCCTCAAAGGGGACCAGTTCATGCCCGCGGCGGCGCAGCTCGGTCTCCAGGGCGGCGGTCTCGTACTGGTTGACCTTGCAGCCCAAGGTATGGATGGCAACTTTCATAGGTGATACCTCACAAAAGGGGCCCCTTCCACTCAGCGTTCTGGTGAAAATGGCCGAATTTCCGAAAGCTGGCGGGTTTGTCAATTGTTTTTTCTCCTCCGCCTGCTTATAATGATACTATCTGATTCTATCACATGCAGGGGTGAAAAGACAATGAGCAGCTTTCCCGTTCAGCTCACATCGGTCAGCGATATCAAGGCCTTTGTCGACGCCGCCAGCCGCCTGGACTGCGATGTGGACGTCATCTGCGGGCGCTATCTGGTCAACGGCAAATCCATCATGGGGCTCTTCTCCATCGACCTCTCCGAGCCCATCCGTGTAGAGGTCCACGGCTCCCAAGCCCAGTGCGAGCTCTTCCAGCAGGCCGTGGAAAGATTCCTGGTGCACTGAGGATGGCCCATCATTTCTTTGCGCTCATCTCCCGGATGCGCTACATTGGCCGCTGGGGCCTCATGCGCAACACCTTTGAGGAGAACATCCAGGAGCACTCCCATATGGTGGCGGTGCTGGCCCACGCCCTGGCCGTCATCCGCCGGGATGTGTTCGGCGGGGACATAGACCCCGGACAGGCGGCGGTGCTGGCCCTCTATCACGACGCGCCGGAGATCCTCACAGGGGATCTGCCCACGCCGGTCAAATACTATAATCCGGAGATCCGGGACGCCTACCGCGAGGTGGAGACCGTCTCCGCCCGCCGGCTCCTCTCCATGCTGCCCGACGCCCTCCGCCCCGCCTACGAGCCGCTGTTGCTGGAGGACCCGGAGAGCGGCTATCACGCCGTCGTCAAGGCCGCCGACAAACTCTCGGCCTATATCAAATGTGTGGAGGAGCTCAAGGCGGGAAACAGCGAGTTCCGCCAGGCCGCAGAGCAGACCCGGCAGGCCCTGGAGGCGTCCCCGCTCCCGGAGGTGGGCTACTTTCTGGAGCATTTCATGCCGGGCTTCGAGCTGACGCTGGACGAGCTGCGGTAGCCCCGGGCCTTCCCCCACCAAGAGAGAAATGAGGTTTGACCCTATGAAAGCCATTGTCACCGTCATCGGCAAGGACCAGGTGGGCATCATCGCCGCCGTGTGCACCCTGCTGGCCGAGAACAACGTCAATGTCCTGGACATCAGCCAGACCATCCTGCGGGAGTTTTTCACCATGACCATGCTGGTGGACGTCTCCGCCTGCAAGCTCCCCTTCACCGTCTTTTCCACCCTGCTGGAGAACGAGGGCGCCCAGCGCGGCCTCTCCATCAAGGTCCAGCGGGAGGATATCTTCGACGCCATGCATAAGATCTGACGAAGCGCGGAGGCGCGCGGAGCAGCGCGGATGGACCGGATCGAGGGCGAGCGAAGGGCCGCAAGGCGGCCCGAAGACCAGCCCAAATTGAGAACCCAAGCGGCCACGCCAAAGCGGGGCCGCTTGGGAAAGGACGAGCAAGGGAGCGCCGCGAGGCCTGCCGAAGGGCGGGGCGAGCAAAGCGGACTTTGCGAGGGCGAGCCGCAGCGTGACAGCCCCCGGCCCCCAGGGACCGGCTGCGCCCTTGGCACAGCCCAACGGCGCTTCCCCAATCCCCGTCCATCAAAAATTTCACTCCAAGTCTCGGGGCTGTCCGCATATCGTTGCCGCGCCCGGCGCCGGGCGGCTCGCCGGTACGCAGGCGTGCCCTTACCCGCAGCGTCCGACTTGGCAGAGGACCAGGAGGTTCTTCTTATGCTCAACAGCACGGAAATCATGGACACCATCCACATGATCGACCAGCAGCACCTGGACATCCGCACCATTACCATGGGCATCTCCCTGCTGGACTGCTGCGACCCCGACGCCGGGGCCGCCTGCCGGAAGATCTACGACAAAATCTGCCGCCGGGCCGAAAAGCTGGTGTCCACCGGCGAGGCCATTGAGCGGGAGTTCGGCATCCCCATCGTCAACAAGCGCATTTCCGTCACCCCCGTCTCTCTGGTGGCGGGCGCATCGGTGACGGGGGACTACGTGCCCTTTGCCGCCGCCCTGGACCGGGCCGCCCACACCACCGGCGTCAACTTCATCGGCGGCTTCTCTGCCTTGGTGCAGAAAGGCTTCACTGCCGGGGACCGGAAGCTCATCGACGCCATCCCCGAGGCCCTGGCCTCCACCGAGCTGGTGTGTTCCTCGGTGAACGTGGGCTCCACCAAGGCGGGCATCAATATGGACGCGGTGGCCCTCATGGGACGGACCATCAAGGCGGCTGCGGAGCGCACCGCGGACCGTGGCGGCTTCGGCTGCGCCAAGCTGGTGGTATTCTGCAACGCGGTGGAGGACAACCCCTTCATGGCCGGCGCCTTCCACGGCGTGGGCGAGGGCGACTGCGTCATCAATGTGGGCGTCTCCGGCCCCGGTGTGGTGTACCACGCCCTCCAGGACGTGAAGGGCGCCCCCTTCGACGTGGTGGCGGAGACCATCAAAAAGACCGCCTTCCGCATCACCCGCATGGGCCAGCTGGTGGCCCAGGAGGCCAGCCGCCGCCTGGACGTGCCCTTCGGCATTGTGGACCTCTCCCTGGCCCCCACCCCCGCTGTGGGCGACTCGGTGGCCCGCATCCTGGAGGAGATGGGCCTGGAGGTCTGCGGCACCCACGGCACCACCGCCGCCCTGGCCCTCCTCAACGACGCCGTGAAAAAGGGCGGCGTCATGGCCTCCTCCCATGTGGGCGGCCTCTCCGGTGCCTTCATCCCGGTGAGCGAGGACGAGGGCATGATCGCAGCCGCCGCCTCCGGCGCGCTGCACCTGGACAAACTGGAGGCCATGACATGCGTGTGTTCCGTGGGCCTTGATATGATCGCCGTCCCCGGCGACACCACCGCCGAGACCCTCTCCGCCATCATCGCCGACGAGGCCGCCATCGGCATGGTCAACTCCAAGACCACCGCCGTGCGCCTCATCCCGGCCCCCGGCAAGACCGTGGGGGACACCGTGGAGTTCGGCGGCCTGCTGGGCTCCGCCCCCGTTATGCCCGTCCACCCCTTCGGCTCGGCCCCCTTCGTCTCCCGCGGCGGGCGCATCCCGGCCCCCATGCAGAGCCTGAAGAACTGATGCGCGGGGATCTTTTCGCCCTCCGCCGCCCAATGCGGGAAATTTCCCTTTGATTTTTTCGAAAAGTATGCTAGGATAATATTCACAATGAGTGGCTGAAACAGCGTAAATCCAGTTGTTTCGGCCACTCATTGTTTTTATTTTTTTCTTTTAGGAAGACGCCATGGAAGGCATGAAATCAAACGCATTTTTGGAAACAGAGCGGGTCGGGACGCTGATGCGGAAGTACTCCATCCCCTGTATTCTCTCCCTTGTCGTCGCCGCGCTCTACAACATCGTCGATCAGATCTTTATCGCAAACGCCGACTATCTCGGCTCCTACGGCAACGCCGCCAACACGGTGGTGTTCCCCCTGACGGTGGTCGCCCTGGCCGTCGCCGTGATGATCGGCGACGGCTGCTGCGCCTTCGTCAGCATCTCCCTGGGCGCCGGTCGGAATGAGGACGCCCACAGGAGCATCGGCAGCGCCATCCTGCTCTGCCTTGGGAGCAGCGCCGTTCTGACGGCGGTCTACCTGCTGTGCATGGACATGCTCCTCACCCTGTTCGGCGGGCGGGTCAACGAGCAGACCTTCGCCTGCGCGCGGGAGTATTTCTTCTGGATCTCGCTGGGCATCCCCTTCTACATGTTCGGCCAGGCCATGAATCCGATCATCCGCTCCGACGGGAGTCCCAAATTCGCCATGTGCGCCACCGTCGCGGGCGCACTGACGAACGTGGTCCTGGACCCCATTTTCATTTTTCCCCTGAAAACGGGGATGGCGGGCGCCGCCATCGCCACGGTGCTGGGCCAGCTCCTCACGGCGGCCCTCTCCGTCTGGTACCTGTGCCACATGCGGGCGGTGCGGCTCGGGAGGGGGAGCTTCGGGCTTCAGGGCAGGCTGGTGAAAAAATTCCTCAGCCTGGGCGTCACAAGCTTCCTGGCCCAGATCTCTCTGGTGGCGTCCATGGCGGCAGTCCAGAATATGTGCATGAAATACGGCGCGCTGGACCCTGTCTTTGGCCGGGTGGAATACGCCCAGATCCCGCTGGCGGTTCTGGGCATCGTCATGAAGTTCTTCCAGATCGCCATCTCCATCGCCGTGGGCATGGCGGCCGGCTGCATCCCGATCGTCGGCTACAACGTCGGCGCAGGCCGCCGGGACCGGGCGAAGGCGCTCTTCACCAGGCTGCTGGCCGCAGAAGCCGCGGTCGGAGCGGCGGCCCTGCTGGTCGTGGAGCTCTTCCCCCGGCAGTTGATCGGCATTTTCGGCGCCGCGAATGAGAACGTCTATTATACGGCGTTTGCGGTCAAAAGCTTTCGGATTTATCTGTGCATGATGGTCCTGGCCACCGTCAACAAGGGAACGTTCATCTTCCTCCAGTCTCTGGGCAAGGCGGTGACATCCACCGTGATCTCCCTCACCCGGGAGATCGTCTTCGGCGTGGCGCTGCCGATTCTCTTCCCCCTCTTCTGGGGCCTGGACGGGCTGCTGTACTCCTTCCCCGCCGCCGACATCCTCACCTTCCTCATCGCGGCCGTCGTCATCCGGCGGACTTACCGGGAATTGAGGGCCGGAGGGCCGGAAAAGGCCGCGGCGCAGAGCGCCGCGGCCTCAGCCCGACGGCGGGGACCGGCCGGCGGGGCATGCTGACTACGTCCCCAGCAGGTATCCGTCCTTCGTCGTCCTTTTCACGGTATAGAGGACTGCGTCCGCCCGGGCGACGGCGCACTCCCGGGGCTCTCCCCCGGAGATGGGGACGCCCCCTACGGACAGGCTGACGGGGTGCCGGAGCTCTCCGGCCTCCTGTTTCACCTCGCTGATGATCCGTTCCGCCAAATGCCCGGCCTCGGCCCGCCCGCCCACCGCTCCGCAGAGCAGGACAAACTCGTCTCCCCCCATGCGGCACACCACATCTCCGCTCCGCATGGTCTTCCGCAGCCTGCCGGAGATCCTCTTGAGCACATGGTTGCCGGCCAGATGTCCATATGTGTCGTTGATGCTTTTAAAATCGTCCAGGTCCGCCACAAAGATCCAGCTCTCCGCCTCGTCCCAGGTGCTCCACATTTTCTCCAGACCCCGGTAGTTGTAGAGCTGTGTCAGGCCGTCCCGCAGCGCCAGGTCCTCCATGCGGAGCGCCAGCCGCCGGGCGCTCTCCACCTGGTCGGAGAGCCTTTTGGGATAATACTCGCCGGGCGCCTGTTCCACATTCGGCACGGACTGATAGATATGGACCACCTTCCATATCCCCCCGATCCTATGATACAGGATGGAATACCGGCTGCTCATATCGATATAGACCGTCTTGTCTTCCTTTTCCCACCAGATGTCCAGGCCGCCGTACACCAGGCAGACGTCCAGCGAGAGCCGGCGCTGCCGGCACCACAGGTCCTTGAACTGGAACGCCACCGCCTCCCGCTGCTCCGCCTCCTGCATCAGTGCCTGATGAAAGGACGCGCGGTCGAGATAGAATTCGTGCTTTCCGGTGCCGATGATGGAGCAGTTCTCATCCAGCCACTCGAATATGGACTCAAATTCTCCTCTGTCCAGGGAAAAGTAGCTTTTCCAGAGCGCTTGTGTGATCCCGCAAAAATCCATCGTCTGGTCTTCTTCCATTTCCGATCCCCTTTCGGAAAAATCATAGCAGAAACCGCGCCGCCATGCAAGAGGAGATGGGATGCCCCGGCCCGCCCTTGTCTGTAAAAACCGCCTCCCCGGCGCGTCGAACGCCGGGGAGGCGGTTTTTTGGTCTTGCTCAGGGTTCGACCGGACCCGTCACTCCTGGACGGTGAGGCCGCAGGCGCCCCCGTCCTGGTTGGACAGCGCGCCGATGAAGTAGACGACCTCCACGGTGGCCGCGGGGTCCCGGACAAACTGATAGCGGTCATAGCTGGCCGGGGTCCGGTCGGACCAGTCCAGGCCCAACTCCACATACTCGATCCCGTTGTCATAGTCGGTGATGTCGTCCAGCTCGCCCAACTGCAGCGTACCGGACCCGGTCATGGAGCCGGTGTTCACCACCACGGTGCCCGCCGCGTTCAGCACGGCCCCTCCGGAGACGGAGATCTCGCCCATGTTGTACACGGAGTACCCTGTGTTCTGCAGGTACAGGGTGCCGCTGGCGACCTTGATAGTACCGTAGTTGTAGCTCTTGCCGCTGATGACGGTCCTGGTGGCGGAGCTCTCCACCAGGCCGCCCGCCTCCACGGTCAGGCCGCCGTAGACCTCAAAGCCGAAGTTTCTGTGCCCGGCAGAGGAGACGACGCTACCGGTGGAGGCGATGGTCAGGCCGTCGTTGACCTCCACCCTGCCCCGCTGGCCGCTGATGGTGACCGCGCCGGCGAAGACGTTCTCGCCCGCGGCCTCCGGGTCCCGGTCAAAGTAGAGGACGCACTGGCTACGGATGGCACCGCCCTGGGCCAGGGTGACGCCGCCGCTGCGGCCGTACACCCGGAGATATCCATACTCGGGGACCTCGATGACGCCGCCGTCGGCCACGGCAACGCCCTCCTCGGCACTGACGGAGGCGTTGTAATAACGATTTTGCGTCTCGCTCTGGGAGTTGGTGGTCAGCTTGCCGCCGTCGGCCACGGTAAGGTTGCCCTTCTGGAGGTAGACGTTGGCCGCCTCATCGGCGTTCCCCTGGAGGGTGAGCACGCCGCCGCTGCCGATGGTGAGGGAGGCCTCCCGGATGCTCAGGTGCTTCTCCGGGCGCAGGGTGAGGGCGCTGGTGAGGGTCGCATCCTCCGCGCCGGTGTAGGTCACGTTGGTGTACTCGGCGCCGTTGAGGGCGGCCACCGCCTCGGTCCAGGTCTCCACGGAGATATGGGTGCTCTCGGTCCTCACGCCGCTGAAGTCGAAGCTGATGTTCTGCTGCACGCCGTCCAGGGTGAGGTCGATATACAGCTCGCTGATGTTTTCGGCGGGCTTGGCTGCGGTGAGGATGATGTTGCCGTCCTGCAGCGCCGCAGTGACGGCGTACTCCGCCTCTTCGTCGGTCAGGTTGTCATAGGTCCAGGCGGACACGGTGGGCACAGCGGAGAAGCGCTCCCCCTCAAAGGGGGTGATGACCGCCTTGACCCCGGAGTAGTTGTGCTCAGTATATTCCTCCTGGGAGTCTCCAGGCCAGAAGCTCTCATAGAAGCTGGCGTACAGGTCCAGACGATAGCTCTTCTCGCCGTCGACGGTGAAGTCGTTCAGGTAGCCGTTGACCGCGCCCACATAGTCGGGGATGGCCGCGCCGGTGCTGTCCTTGCCGCCGGTGAGGTAGAACTCCACCTGGCCCAGGCCGCGGTTCACGTCCTTGGTCTCGGTGCGGGTCTGGGTGTCGTAGTTGCCGGGCACGTTATCGCCGTCGCGGACCACAAGGCGGGCGGACTGGAGGTCCAGCACCTTACCCTCGGCGTCGGTCCACTTGATGTACAGGGTCTCGCTGGAGACCATGACCTTACCCTCGGCGTCGGTGACCTCCGCCACCAGGCCGGGGAAGGCGTCGCTCACATCCTTGAGGTCGGTGGAGAGCATGGCCGCCTCGGCGGTGGGGCCCACAGCTGCCCGGACGGCGCCCGCCACAGGCTCTACATGCAGGACGTAGCGCAGGTTGGCCGTGTAGGTCACGGCCCGGTCCAGACGGAGGGTCACGGTCCCGTTGGAGACGGTGGGCTCGGCGATCTCCTCCGGCTTCTCCACGTCCGTAATGTTCTCATCGGCGTCGGCCACGCCCCACTTGCCGGAGAACTGGCCATCGCCGGCGGTGCTACCCTTCACCCAGGTGGCGGTGACCTTGATGTCCTTGATGATGTTTTCGGTGGTCAGGTCGTGGTCCCAGCCCGCGAAGAGCCAGCCGGCCTTGACAGGGGGCTCGGGCCGGACGGCGTAGCCGCCCAGCTTGACCTTCTGGGAGGGGATCTCATTGCCGCCGTCGGTATCGAAGGTGACGGTCAGCGGCGGCACGTTGCCGATATAGATGCGGCTCAGGCCGTTGAGGACGAAGCGGACGTATTCCACGCCGTCCACCGTCACCAGCTCGCCGGTGACGGTCTCCTCCTCACCGGTCTTGTTGGTGTGGCTGGCGAGGAAGGTGTACAGCTTCAGGTCCGCGTCGTCGGACAGGCCCAGGGCGTCCCGGCCCGCTGTCTGTTTCATAACCGGCCTCCTTATCAAATCAGGGTTTTATCGTGCCTTTTCAGGCCAGTCCGAGGCCGTCCAGCCATTCGGCCACGGCGGCGCCGGGGTCCGCGGCGGCGGAGCTGCCGAGGGAGAGCCCCTCCGCGACGCTGGCGTCCGGTTCCATCGACTGGATGGCGCCGATCGTCCCGGAGAACCCGCTTCCGCCGCTGGTGACAAAGGGCGCGACGGTCTTTCCGGAGAGGTCGTAGCCGTCGAGGAAGGTATAGAGGATCATCGGCATGTCTCCCCACCAGTTGGGATAGCCGAGGTAGATCACATCGTACCCGCTGAGGTCGACGCTGCCGGAGATGGCGGGACGCGCGCCGGCGCGCTGTTCCTCCTGCGCGACGTCGAGCAGGGCGTTATAATCGTCGGTGTAGGGGGTCAGAGGGACCAGCTCGAACAGGTCTGCGCCGGTTTGGGACTGGATTTCGTTGGCCACCGATTCGGTGTTCCCCGACCAGGAAAAGTAGACCACCAGGGATTTCATCCTTTCATCCTCCTTGTTTTCTTCCGCCGCAGCGGTGCTTTCAGATGTTTCCTCCCCGCCCTGCGGGCCCTCCGCCGCGCCCGGGGCCCCGCTTTCCGCCGCGACGGACTCGGGGCCGGAAGGCTCCGAGGGGGCGGCGGGCGCTTCGGCCTGCGGCTGGGAGAGGGCCGCCGGGGCCTCCCCGGCGGCCGCTCCGCCCCCACAGGCGGCGAGGGCGAAGGTCATGGTACAGGCCGCCAGGACGGCAAACCATTTTTTCATGTTGCATGACTCCTTTCTGAATCCCGGGCATCCGGTCAGACCGGCTGCCAGTACGGTACAACAAAGTAACGCCATGATTTTTCTTGATTTCATAATGATTCTCCTTTGCTTTTTCGGTGTTGTTTCCCCGACCCGTGTTGACTTGTCAGTATTAGGTCTAATTTGTTTCATGCACTAATTATACAAACTTATAAGTGGAATGTCTATGTGCAATATTCATTAATTATTGGGTCTAATTTTATTCAGATTTTACAATGTTTTTCTTTATTATAGTATTATTTTTTTCATATTCAACTTATAATCAGGTCCAAAAAAGCATCAAGCATCTGTAACTTCACCAAGAATTAATTAGATCTAATTATTCAAATTTGAACAAAAAATAGGGATGCTGAAAAACCGGCCACAGCCTCTTTCAGCATCCCTTATTTAAAAATCATCCAGCCAGTCTCCTGTCCTGACCTTTACTTTGCAAGCTCAATCCGGATGGTCTTCATGGAAGCATCATACTTCCTGAACGTACACTTACTGTACATCTTGGCTGCAAACAGCGCCACATCCGCCTTGTGGTAAAGGCCGTCAAAATCCGTCCCCTGCTCCGGGACCATGACATAACCCGCAGAGATGGAGAACACGATGTCACGGCC
>OJRC01000303.1_pt1 | contig 37394 bp, 37 predicted proteins | sample 1599081 | NCBI WGS metagenome assembly OJRC01 (sample SAMN03922519, study PRJEB24848) | human gut metagenome | isolation source: stool sample | host: Homo sapiens | place: Germany | collected 2010-02 | reverse complement strand
TCAGAAAAGGCCGCATGATGCGACCTTTTTTGACAGGCTGAGCCCGACTTTTAGCCGGGCTTTCTTTTGCGCTATTCCTCTTTGCACGTCGATACGGCCTGATCAATTTGCCGCGTCAGAAACAGGGAAGCCTGAAGCAGACGACTGCGATCTGTTTCCGGGCTGGCGCACCAGAATTCGGCCGTGAACATCCTTACGCCCATGCTGTAAAGCGCGTGCACGCAGGGAACGTATTCCGTATGCTCATCGCCGAAAAGCAGATTTCGATACACGTTGGGGTGCGTTTCCTTGAGGTGGGCAGCTGCTATATGTCCTTTGCCGCCTTGAGATCGGCATCCATATCGCTTCCGTAAAGCAGATCGGCATTCTTGAGATTCCCGATATCCGGGTAAATACCAAGGGTAGAGCGATGCTACACAGTCCACATAGGTCATTGCTTTTGAAACGGTATCCATAAAGGACGTTTCCATAGTTTCAAAGCCAAGCATCATGCCGTATTGCTTTGCCATATGAACGCACTGAAACAGGTTTTCCAGAAACCATCCACGGGGACTGTCGTCCGCCGTTTCGTAATATATGTCGTAGCCGGCCAGCTGAATGACACGCACACCCAGGTCTCCGGCCAGTTCGATCGCACGCCGCATGATTTCAAGCGCCTTGTTTCGTTTGCACGTATCATGTGAGCCGAGCGGATAGCGCCTGTGGCCGCTTAGGCACATGGTACTTATGGGGTTTCAATCTGAAAGGAAAGGTTCCGAAGCGAGGCCCGCTCTTTCTTGTTCATGGTCAGCCGGTCCAGCCTGGGCTGCGATTCATCAATGCTGATTTCTAACCAATCAAAGCCGCATATGTGAGTTTCCATCAGCGTTTGTTCCCAGGTCAGAGTGTCCGGCAATGCTTTTTCGTACAGCCCCAGTCTGTAAGGCTTCGTCATTGGCACCGGTCATGCGCGGCTTCGTTCTCGTAGGCTACAATGCGTTTCGCCTTGGGTGCCGAAGGGGGGCCGTCCTGGTATTCCGCGCTAAGCCAAATGCGCAGGAGAGACTCCGTCACTTTTTCATCCAGGGTAAAGGCACCGAAGCAGGCTATGTTAGCGTTGTTGCTCTTTTCTGCCCGCACCGCTGAATAGGCGGCGCTGATCAGCGCGGCATAGACGCCGCGCACCGTGTTGGCCGCAATCGACATGCCAATGCCTGTCCCGCAAATCAGGATTCCGCGGTCTGCCTGACCGGACACAATCATGTTGGCTGCACGAATGGCTGTATTTGCATAGATTGAGTCTTCACCGCGCATATCTACCACCGTGATGCCCATACTTTCACACACATCTCGCGCGATGCGCGCGTGGGTGCCCGCGTTGGGATCATAACCAATAACCACCCGCATATCCATCTTCCTTTCCCGTGTTCTCACAGATTCGTTGGATGATCTGCCACGGCTCATCATGGCTGCAAAATCTTCGCGCGTGGGCGCAATGTCCATCAAACTGCGGCGGGTTACGGCTACCGCTCCGGCTGCTGTGGCGTATTCGCCGGCAGACCATAGGTCCTTGCCGTCCATCAGGGCGGCGCTGAAGGCACCGTCGTAGGTGTCGCCGGCCCCGGCGCTGTCCGCTTCCTCTACCCGCATCTGTCCGTTGCAGAGAAAAACAGCCTCTGGAAAATCGTGTTGGAGAAGATCATGGTGTTTCGTACCCCGGAGGGAGAATTTAGCCTGCATCTCTACCCAAAACTGCCAAGATAAAATAGCAACGCCTCGACGAGCGCCTCCTCTTGTGATATACTATTCTCAGTATGTTCTCACGAGAGGGGGTGCTTTTTATGGGCGAACAGAAAGAGAAAAAACCGATAAAACGAATATGTGCTGGTCTGTTGGCCCATGTGTGCGCGGATGTGTTTTATCAGTACGAAACGGCCATGCGTCTGAACGAATCCGATGTCGCCATCGCGCTGAGCAATAGTGGCAGGTCCACCAATGTGGTCAACGCCATGAAGATCGCCCATGAGCAGGGGGCCTTTACCTGTTGTATCACGCAGAGGGGACGTTCTCCGCTGACAAAGTACTGCGATATCTCACTGTACTCTTCGTCGGTCGATATGAGTATCGGCCGTGACAGCGGAACCAAACGCATCGTGGAAATGATTATTCTGGAGGCGCTGTGCCTGGGCGTGATCAATAGCGGCCCCAACGACTACAAGCAGATGCTCCAGAACACCATGCTCTCTTCGGAGATGAACAAGCTGTAGGCAGATAAGCAAAAAGAGCGGGACGAATAGCCGTTCCGCTCTTTTTGCGCCGGCACGCGCTTAGTTTTCTCCGTCCTTCACCACTTTGTCCACGGCGGCCTTCACATGCTCCGCCGCGTCATGCACCACCTGCTGAAAGTCCCCGGAAAAGCCCGGCGCGTTTCGCTCCACATGAATGCGGTAGCCCAGCGCCAGCGCCACCGCCAGCCCGGCGACCGCGACCCACGGCGCGCTGACCGCCACGAGCAGCGCAAAGGCCAGAGACAGGTTGACAATGGGGATGTCTCCCTGATGGACCATGACGCGCGTGCGATACAGGAAGCTGAACCAGCGGGTCTGACCGCTCTGCTTCTCCTGAGATGGATAGGGACGCTGTTCCGACATAACCGGCTCCTCCTTAATGGGCGTTTTTCTGGATTGCGGGTTCATCATAGCACAGGTCCACGCTGGATGCTTTGGGATTTGGTTTGGATTGGATGAGAAGCACATGAAAATCTCATGGAAAACCGGCAGTTTGTGGTTGAAATGTGGAAAAGGGGCGCTTCGATAGTGGAAAACGCATGGAAAACCGCAGGATTCACGCGAAGTTTTCCTTATGCCTTCCATACGCACTCCATAACGGCGTCTACACAAGAGGAAAAGATAAGGAAAAGTTTTTCGGGCCATGGAAAACCATGTGGAAAATGTTGCAAAATCATGTATTTTCGCGCTTTATCGCATGTTTCGACAGCGTTGAAAACTGCGAAACTGGAAAATATTACACTTTATAAATCAATATTTAGTGTTGACTTTATCCGATGAGCACAATATAATGGTGGTGCTCGCTCAAAAAATCCCCTTGTTTTGGGGGAGGCGGCCGACACGTTATGTAACAATTTATGGAGGCATCGGGCACATGATTACATCCATTAAAAAGCGCGACGGGCGCATTGTCCCCTTCGATCAGGAGAAGATCGAGCAGGCGATCGAAAAGAGCTTCATGGCCAGCGGCAGCCAGAAGTCGCAGGAAACGGCCCAGGAGCTGGCCGGCGTCGTCGTTCAGGAAATCGAGCGGGATGAAAACCTTCCCGCTGTGCCCTCCGTGGAGCAGGTGCAGGATGTGGTGGAGCGCGTGCTGATTGAACGCGGCTTCGTGCGTTCGGCCAAGAGCTACATCCTCTACCGCGCGGAACGCAGCCGGGTGCGTGAGATGAATACCCGCCTGATGAAGATCTTCGAGGACATCGCCTACAAGGATGCCATCGACTCCGACATCAAGCGCGAAAACGCCAACATCAACGGCGATACCGCCATGGGCAGCATGCTCAAGTTCGGCTCGGAGGGTTCCAAGCAGTTCTATGAGATGTATGTGCTCAATCCCCGGCATGCACAGGCGCACCGCGATGGCGATATCCATATTCATGACCTGGACTTTTACACCCTGACCACCACCTGCTGCCAGATCGACCTGCTGGAATTGTTCCACGGCGGATTCTCCACGGGTCACGGCGTGCTGCGTGAGCCCAACGATATCTACAGCTATTCCGCCCTGGCGTGCATTGCCATCCAGGCCAACCAGAACGACCAGCATGGCGGCCAGAGCGTGGTCAACTTTGACTACGGCATGGCGCCGGGTGTCAAAAAGACCTATTTCAAGCGGTTCCGCGACAACCTGGCCCGTGCGCTGGAGCTGCTGGGCAATGTGGAGGACGCGGCTGATGTAGCTGCGCGCATCCTGGACGAGCTGGAGCAGGAAACCGGCAAAAAGCCCAGCCTGGCCGCCGATCCCGGCTATGATCGGGCGCTGATTGAGAAGATTGCGCAGGCCATGCCCGCCGCCGGCCGGGAGGTTGATACCCGCGTTCTGGACTTCGTGCGCGAGCATGCCGAAAAGGAAACCGACAAGGCGACCTATCAGGCCATGGAGGCGCTTATCCACAACCTCAACACCATGAACAGCCGCGCGGGCGCGCAGGTGCCGTTCTCCTCCATCAACTATGGCATGGATACCTCGCCAGAAGGCCGCATGGTAATGCGCAACGTTCTTCTGGCCACCGAGGCGGGCCTTGGCAACGGCGAAACGCCCATCTTCCCCATCCAGATCTTCCGCGTCAAGGAGGGCGTCAGCTTCAATCCCGGCGATCCCAACTACGACCTGTATCGTCTGGCCATCCGCACCAGCGCCAAGCGCCTCTTCCCCAATTTCAGCTTCGTGGACGCGCCCTTCAACAAGCAGTATTATAAGGAGGGCCACCCCGAAACCGAAATCGCCTACATGGGCTGCCGCACCCGCGTGATCGGCAACGTCTACGATCCCACCCGGCAGATCTGCCCCCGCCGCGGCAACCTCTCCTTCACCTCCATCAACCTTCCCCGCATCGCCATCAAGGCAAAGGGCGACGTGCAGTGGTTCTTTGAGGAGCTGGAGCGCATGCTGGACCTGGTGCATGAGCAGCTTCTGGAGCGCTTTGAAATCATCGCCAACAAAAAGGTCTACAACTTCCCCTTCCTCATGGGCGAGGGCGTGTGGCTGGATTCCGAAAAGCTGAACTGGAATGACAGCGTGCGCGAGGTGCTCAAGCACGGCACCCTGTCCATCGGCTTTATCGGACTGGCGGAGTGCCTGAAGGCCCTGCGCGGCACCCACCATGGCGAGGACCCCAACAGCCAGAACCTGGGTCTGGAAATCGTGGGCTTCATTCGCAAATACTGCGATGACCTCAGCCAGAAGGAAAAGCTCAACTACACCTGCCTGGCTACGCCCGCGGAGGGCCTGAGCGGACGCTTCGTGCGCATTGACCGCGAGAAATTCGGCGTCATCCCCGGCGTTACGGATCGCGAATACTACACCAACTCCTTCCATGTGCCGGTATATTTCCCCATCAGCGCGTTTGAAAAACTTTCCATCGAAGCGCCCTATCATGCGCTGACCAATGCCGGCCACATCAGCTACATCGAGATGGACGGCGACCCCACCAAAAACCTGGACGCCTTTGAAAAGGTGGTTCGTTACATGCACGACGTGGGCATCGGGTACGGCAGCATCAACCATCCTGTGGACCGTGACCCGGACTGCGGCTACAACGGCATCATCGGCGATACCTGCCCCAAGTGCGGACGCAGCGAAAACGGCCACGCCTTTGAGCGCATCCGCCGCATCACAGGCTATCTGGTGGGCACCCTGGACCGTTTCAACAATGGCAAGCGTGCCGAGGAACGCGACCGCGTGAAGCATTCCGTCTGATCCGCCCCACGAAAACCACAAACTTTACCACGATGAAAAACGCCTCTTTCTGCAAACACTTCCCTGCGAAGCAAGATCAGAAAGAGGCGTTTTCATGCGAAAACCACCCACCCGTCTTAAAAAAACCATCGGCTGGCTGCTGTCGGCCTTTCTGCTCGTGGTCTACTTTTCCCCGCAGGCGCAGCTGCTGCGCACTTTGCCCGACAGGCTCAGCGTGGCTGTGGGCCAGCAGGCCGTGCTCGACGCGCCCTTTCCCCTGACCGTTGAGGCGGGAGAGGACGTATCCGCCGGCGCGTCTTTGGATGAAACGTTGGAGGAAGGCGCGGGGACAAGCACCGCTACCATCAGCTTTTTGGGACTGTTGCCCCTGCGAGAGGTAGAAATCGACATCAGCGATGATCTGCGGCTCTATCCCGGCGGGCAGGCGGTAGGCGTGGCGCTGCACACCCAGGGCGTGCTGGTGGTGGGCACCAGCGACCTCAGCGGCGCTTACAGCCCCGCACGTCTGGCTGGGGTAAAGGCGGGCGACCTGATCACCCGGGCGGGCGGCAAGCCACTGGAAAGCGCTGCGCAGCTGACGGAGATGGTGGCCGCCATGGGCGACGCACCGCTGCCCTTGACCATTCAGCGTGGCAACAGTACGCTGGAGGTGACGCTCACCCCGCAGCGCGACGGCCAGAGCGGCGACTACCGCATCGGCGCCTGGGTGCGCGACAGCACCGCGGGTGTGGGAACCCTGTCCTTCTATGGCGCGCTGGAGGAAGGGGGCGATACGCGCTTTGGCGCGTTGGGCCATGCCATCACCGACAGCGACACCCAGCAGGTGCTCACCGTGGGCCGGGGTCAGATCATGCAGGCCGATGTGGTGGATGTCAGAAAAGGCGAGGCCGGCTTTCCGGGTGAGCTCAAGGGGAGCTTTCTGAGGGAAAACCGGGTGCTGGGCGATATCTTTGTGAACAACCAGTACGGCATCTATGGCGAACTGGAGGAGATCCCGGAGCACCCGCTCTATCCCGACGGCGTACCCATCGGACGGCGTGACGCGGTGCACACGGGTCCTGCGACCATCCTCTCCACCGTGGGGACCGACGGCATGCGTGAATACGATGTGGAGATTGTCGAGGTGGCACGCCAGTCCCAGCCCGCGCAGCGAAGCATGGTGCTGCGGGTCACCGACCCGGAGCTGCTGGAGCGCACGGGCGGCATCGTACAGGGCATGAGCGGCAGCCCCATCCTGCAGGACGGCCGCCTGATTGGAGCGGTGACACATGTGTGGGTCAATCCATGATACCTGCTTTGGCCGCGTTCACCCGCTTGCATGGCGTTATTCTCCAATTGTTCGGTTTCTGTTCACAACGCCGCCATAATCATTTGCTATCCTTAGATCGTCGATAAAGACGAAATGCGCTGCGGAAGCGGTGCGAAGGGAAGCTCTTGCGCAAGAGATACGGTTCCTGCTCCGGATGGTTCCGGCTGTGCGGCGGCTGCTTTTTGGGCGGTCTTGCGCCCCTCTGATCCCGCATGGCGTTCCCTCCGCTTCCGGGCGCGACAAAAAACTCCGCGGCTTGGCCGCGTTTCAATACCGGCTTCCGTTCAGACGAACGGGAGCCGTTTTCATCTGTATCCAATCCAACCTTGACAATCCGCCGCACACCGTACTACAATGAAAAAGAAATACAAAGAAAGTACAGGGGGGCGGCCTGATGGTACCGATGAGCCTGGCTCCGTCAATGGAAAGCAAGCCGATCCGCGAGGTGGCATACGAAACCCTGAAAAACGCGATCGTCACCGGGGAGATTCCCGCAGGTTCGCGCATTGTGGAGACCGAATATGCCGAACGCATGCACATCAGCCGCACGCCGCTGCGCGAGGCCCTGCGCAAGCTGGAACGTGACGGGCTGGTGGAATATGTCGTCAGAAGGGGCGTGGTGGTGCGCGCCTTTACCATCGCGGACGTCGAGGAGATCTACACCATCCGGAACGCCTTAGAAATGCTGACACTGCCCGCCATTGTCCGCAATGCCACCGCCGAGGACATCCGGTCGCTCCGTGCGCTGCTGCAAGAAATGGACGCCTTTGACGAGGCGGGGGATATCGAGGCGCTTTCGCCTCGTGCGCGCGCCTTCCATACACAGCTGACGCGGCTGTCCAAAATGAACCGCATCCTGCGCGTCATTGAGAGCCAGGATCAGTATATCACGCGCTTTTCGGCGCTGTCCATCGCGCGGGAAACGCGGCGGCACGCGGCGCACCGGGAGCATCACCAGCTGGTGGACTTGGTGGAACAGCGGGACCTGGAATCCTTTGAAAAGCTGATGCGCAAGCACATCGAGCGGAGCAAGGAAACCTGTCTGCTGGCCCTGGAAGAAAGCAAGCTTAAGCAGAACGAAGCGCAGAAATAACGGGTTTTTGATAAGAAGGAAGGCGCATTTCGTGAACGACGGCACCTGGGATTTGAGCGTATTTTATCAGGACTTTGACGATCCGGCTCTGCGCGGCGATATCGACGCGATCCGCGCTGCGGCGGAGGGCATGGAAAACCTGCTCGCACAGGACCGTCCGGAGGCGGACCGCCTGGAAGCGATGGTCTCCTGCCTGGAGGATATGACCAACCGTTTAACTCGCGCGTACGGCTATGCCGAGCTGACGCTGGCGGCGGATACGGAAAATGAGGGGGCGCTCCGCCTGATGGATGAGCTCAGCGCCCTGATGGTAGAGGTGCAGCTGTGCCAGAGCCGCTGCGCGCGGCATGTGGGTGGCGTGAGCGGCCTGGATCAGCTGATCGAAGGCCGTGAAGCGCTTCGGGAAAACGGATTCATCCTGCGGGAGATGGCCCGGCAGTCGGCGCATATGCTGCCTGCCGAGCTGGAAAAGTGGATGCTTCGCATGTCGCTGGATGGGGGAGACGCGTTTTCCAAGCTGCGCGACCGGCTCATTGGCACGCATACGGTGGACCTGAACGGCAAGGCTCAGCCTCTGCCCGCGGTGCGCGGCATGGCCTACGATCCGGACCCCGCGGTGCGCAAGGCCGCCTATGAGGCGGAGCTGGCCAGCTACCGCAAGATCGAAACGCCCATGGCTTTCTGCTTAAGCTGCATCAAGGGCGAGGCGCTGACCATGTGCGAGGCCAAGGGCTATTCCGACGTATTGAGCCAGCAGCTGGCCGAAAGCCGGATGGACCACGAGACGCTGGATGCCATGTGGACCGCCATCCGTGAGGCGCTGCCGGATTTCCGGCGCTATCTGCGCAAAAAGGCGGAGCTGCTGGGCCATACGAACGGTCTGCCCTTCTACGACCTGTTCGCGCCCATGGGGCGGGATACCAAGCGGTATACCGTAGCGGAGGCGCGGGAGCTGCTGGTGCGCGTCTTTTCGCAGGTGCACCCCGAAATGGGCCGGTTTATCGACCATGCGTTTGAAAACCGCTGGATCGACCTCTATCCCCGTGAAGGCAAGGAGGGGGGCGCATTCTGCGCGGGCTTCCATCAGATGAAGATCAGCCGGGTGCTGACCAACTTCGTGGGCAGCTTCAGCGATGTGAGCACGCTGGCGCACGAACTGGGGCATGGCTGGCACAACGTGTGCCTGGAGCGCGTGCCGGTGCTCATGGCCGACCCGCCCATGCCGCTTGCCGAGACGGCCTCCATCTTCAACGAAACGCTGCTCAGCCACGAGGTGCGCAAGACCGCAGATGACGAGACGCGCTTTGCTCTGTTGGAAAACAGCCTGATGGAGGCTACCCAGGTCATCGTGGACATCTACGGCCGCTTCCTGTTTGAAAGCGCTGTGTTTGAGGCCCGAAAGACCCACATCCCCACGGCCGCAGAGCTGAATCGCATGATGCTGGATGCCCAGCGGGAGAGCTACGGCGACGGGCTGGACCCCGAGGTCATGCATTCCGGCATGTGGATCAACAAGAGCCACTACTACAGCGTGGGTCTGCACTTCTATAACTTCCCCTATGCCTTCGGCCACCTGTTCGGCCTGGGCGTGTTCAAAAAATATCTGGAAAAGGGCGCGGCCTTTATGCCCGAATATGACGCGCTGCTGGCCTCCTGCGGGAGCGGGCTGGTGCGTGACGTGGCGGCGGGCGTGGGGATCGATGTGGCCAGCGTGGACTACTGGCGCGGCGCGCTGGATGTGTTCCGCGGGGAACTGGACGAGTTTGAGCACCTGTGCGAGCGGCGATGAAGAAAGATGCATTGACGGGCGCGCCATGGCTTTTGGCTGTGGCGCGCGTTTTTGAGCGGGCGGGGGAACCCGTCTACCTGGTGGGTGGGGCGGTGAGGAACCCGCTGATGGGGCTGCCCCTGTCCGATGTGGACATGTGCGGCCCGGCGCGGCCAGAGCGGGTCATGGCGCTGTGCGAGGGTACGCAGGTGCGGGCGGTGCTGCGCGCGGCGCACTTCGGCACCGTGGAGCTGCATGTGACGGACGAGGACGGCGTGCGGCATATGGCCGAATACACCACTTTCCGCGAGGACAGCTACCGCTGCGGCCATCGGCCGGATGCCGTGCGCTTTACCACGGACATCGGCGCGGATGCACGAAGGCGCGATTTCAGCGTCAACGCCCTCTATCGCCGCCTGTATGACGGCAAACTGGGCCCGGTCATCGACCCGACGGGGGGACAGAAGCACCTTGAACAGGGCGTTTTGCACACCGTGACCCCTGACCCGGACCGCGTGCTCCGGGACGATGGCCTGCGCATCCTGCGTGCGGCGCGCTTTCAGGCTGAACTGGACCTTGCGCCCACGCCGGAGCTGCTGGACAGCCTCGCACGGCATGCGTCGCTGCTCCGGGACATCGCCTGCGAGCGCTTGCGCGATGAATGGCAGAAAACCCTTTTGGCTGACCTTCGGTACCCAATGCTCAAGCGCCGCGCTCCGGCTACCGCCAGCGGGCTTAAAACCCTATGGGACTGCGGGGCGTGGCCCTATCTGCTGGACGCGCCTTATGATGCGGAGGCGGTGAACGCCCTGGCGGCTTTGGGATGGGAGGACGCGCAGCTGGCGGGGAGGCTGGCGCTGCTGCTGAGGGGAATGAAGCCGTCCGAACTGCAAAGCGCTCTCTTGCGCCTGCGCTTTTCCACCCGCGATGCAGTGCTGGCCGCACGGTATGGGGCGGCACTGCGGCATTTTGCAACGGGGCAAGGCGGCGCTTTTGAAACGGTGCAGCTGGGCCGCGATGCGGTGACCTATGCGGCGGTTGCTTTCCAAGCGCTTGGGGATGCGGCGGACGAGGCGCGCGCAAAGGGCGCGTTGGACGCATTGCGGGACGCGCCGTGGTCGCTCAGGGAACTGGCCGTCGGAGGGGACGCGCTGATGCCGCTGCTGACCGCGCGGGGCGTGCCCGCCCGGCAGATGGGACGCCTGCTGGAAACGCTGTGGCGCATGGCAGTGGAGGGTCATATCCAAAATGAAACCACCGCGCTGCTTTGCGCGGCGGAAGGAATGCTTGACGATTCAGAATAAGGAAATGCAATTCAAAAACGCAGCCTGCCGCCGGCTTTGTTGCTGCCGCTGGACTGCCGGCCTGTGAAATGAGGCGCTTTGCGGGCCCGCCGGTCAGGGCTCAAAGAGCGTGCCCATGTAAAGCACTTCGCCAGAGAAGTCAATGTGGGAGGCAAGGACATAGGCGGGGTCAAGCAGCTTGATGCGCGAGGAGGAAAGATTGGTTACCACCTCATAGCGGTCGCATCCGTTCCGGTAGCAGACCAGAATAATCTCCCGCCCGTCCGCGCCGTCGTTGATAAAGTCCAGCAGGGCGGGCAGGTCCATTAGGCACAAGGCGGTGGTGAGCGCATCATCCTCGGCGGCACTGCCGCTGAGCAGCGTGACGGTACACACCCCCTCCTGTGGCGTAGCGCCGGTTACGTTCATGGGATAGCCGGTGCGGGGGTCGATGATGTGGCAGTATCGTTCGCCGCCGAGCTCATAATTCCGGCCATAGTCACCGCTGCTGGAGAGCGAGCAGTCCATGATGGATACCTGAGCGTAGGCACCCGTTCCTTGGGGTGTCTGGCGTGGGCTGTTGATCTGGAGCCAGAAATGCGGGTCGCCCTCCTCCTTGGCCGAGGAGGAGGCGCTTTTGAGCACGCAGACGCTGCTGGAGCCACAGGAAAAATAGCCGTATTCGTATCCCTTTTCCGCCAGAAGCTCGCGCACACGGTCCACGGCATAGCCTTTGGCTATGCCGCCCAAGTCGAGCTGGGCGTGATAGCGTTGACCGTTGACAGAAACCGACGGCGTCTGCTTGATTAGCACATAGCCGCCGTCTGCATCCCGCTCCAGAAGGATGCCGTCCATGCCCACCAGGCGTAGAAAGGCTTCGATATACGCATCATCCGGCGGGGGCAGGGTTCCATCCTCGCGCTGGCGGTCGTAGGGCTGGGGTATTCCGTCGCCGTAGGTAAATCGGGGCGAGAAGCCCCACAGGTCCACCAGAGGATAAACGGTGGGGTCGTAGAGGCCACCGGTGCGTTGGCACATATCCCGCGAAAGCTCGACCAGCTCCGCCGTCAGGGGACTTACGGAAAGGCGACCACCCTGTGGCAGGGCGTTGAAGCGCGCAATCTCGGACGTGGGGACGCTAGCGGACACCGTTTGCTCAATCTCTTCCAGGATGGCTTTGACCTGCTGCCAGGTCTCCTCCAAACGGCTGTTGGCGGCGGGGTCCTCATAATCGTCAAACAAGCACAGAACACTGACTGTGGCAAAATAGCCCGACGCCACCTTGGTACGGGAGGTGTAGGCTGCGGGGATCTCCTCCTGCGCGTGCGATGCGGGCAGGGGAAGAAGCAGGAGAATCAAAAGGAAAACAAGAGACCGCTTCATGCGCCGGGCCTCCTTTGCGGTCAGGATTAGAAAACAGTATAGCAAAAAGTGCGGGGAAGCGCAACGCGCTGGACCTGATGGACTTCCATATGCGACGATTACAGCAAAAAAATTTTTCTCTCCTTGTTGACATTTTCACGACAATCTATATTATAATATATACACCAAATAAGGTGACTCCCGGGATTCATTTTTGGAAAGGAAGGTTCGATCCCATGAAAAAGACAATGGCTCTGGTTCTGGCACTGGCTCTGCTGTTGGGCTGCACGGCTGCTGTAGCCGAAGAAACGTTCGATGCTTCGCAGTTCACCACCTGGTTTGAAGAAGAAGGTGTATGGCGCACTGTGACCAACGACACCTCCGCGCAGGAGGGCGGCACCAAGGGCGGTTTCATCACCGATGCGTCCGGCGCTCCCACCAAAGAGGATCTGGAGGCCATCCTGCATACGGCTTCCCTGGCCGTCACCTCCGGTGGCAAGGCGGACTGGTACATGGTGGCTGTGACCGATCCTGAAGAGCAGAAGGCCATCATCGGCGACAAATACGGCATTGCGACCTCCGAGGGAACCGTGACGGTTCTTGTGTTCGGCGAGCGCCTCATTCGCGATGAGCTGCGTACCGACGATACCAACACCTATCAGCCCGACCGCGGCTACTACGATGCGGGCATTGTGACCGGTTACCTGAACATGGCGGCCATCTCAAAGGGTTATGCCACCCATATGTTCATGTCTCCTGCGCTGGAGGGCACCAACGGCTTCAACAATGGCGAGCGCGGCTTGGACTGCGACAAGTATCTGGAGGGGACCACTTACTACAATGCTGCTGCTCATGAGTCCTACAGCACCGAGAACATGAAGTTCATCAACGCGGTGGTCATCGGCACGCTGGATGAGACCGTGGACACCGGCCTGACCAACAAGGAGTTCCCGGACAACTGGAGCATCTGGGGCGAGTAATTACCTGAAATTGCCGTTCCCGCCGTACAAGGCGGGGACGGCCCTGTTTCTCTCACGGGGGAAAGCGGCAGTAGCAGGCTGTCCGGCGTGGAGATGTTTCCGTCTGTGTGCTCCGTGAGAGAGATGGGGCGCTGCCGTCCGACAAGCGCCGTGCCTGCGGATGGCGCATTTTTTAAAAGGAGATTTATATGAAAAAGCTGAGCATGGTGGTGGCGCTGATCCTGACCGCCACACTGGTATGCGGCGCAGCCTGCGCTGCTGAACCAGAAGAGGAATTCGCCGCCTTTGAGGAATACGGCCGCGTGCTGTCCGTGGAGGAGAGCGAGACCGGCGCGGTCATAGAGGCGGAGGGCTACTTTGGCTATCATATGGACGAGGACCCCTCCATGACCGTGAAAGTGGAAATCGGTCCGGACTGTCTGATCCATTCCGCTTCCGTAACGGGCAGCAAAGCCCAGACGGAAGGCTTTGCCGAAATGATAACCCAAGAATACATGGATGAGACCTATGTGGGCGCGATCGCTGACCCGCTGATGAGTGTGGACGCGGTGTCCGGCGCGACGGCCACTTCGCAGGCGGTGTGCTATGCTGTACAGACGGCTGGCTATTATGTGCAGAACGCCTTGGGCTATGTGCCCGACACCAATGCCGCCGACAACGCAGACCTCAACGCCGCTTATCCTGCGGAATATGAGCCTATCGAGACCGATTACAAGCCGGACAGGGAATGCGGCAGTCTGGTCTACGCGGCCAATGGCGTGGCTGCCGACGGCACGCAGGTACTGGGCATGAAGGTCAAGGGCGCGATGCGCTTTTCCTACAAGGGATCGGCAGGCACCGGCTGGGCTGCTGCAGAGCCCAGCCCCTACACTATGGCCATTATCGTGGATAAGGCCACCAACAAGGTATGTGCCTGGAGCGTGCTGGTGGACGGGACTCGCCGCCCACAGTACTTTACCGTTCCCGACGAAAAGATCGATGCTTACATGGACGTTGTGATCGACAGCGAAGAGGTATTTGATGAGTTCATGGATGGCATCGTGCTCACTCTGGACTGCGAGACCGAGGAAGGCCCGGATGGTCCGCTGATCACGGGCACAAGCATCGTTTACACGGGCACGACCGAGCAGGGTACCTTTTCCAGCCAGATGGTGCGTAACTGCTTCCGCACGGCTGCTCGGGTGTATATGAACCTGAAATAAGAATATGCCGGAAACAGGGACGGGCAGCGCGCGTTCCCGTATGGCAAAGCTGTAAGCCCGGAGGACAAATGTCCTTCGGGCTCTTCGTTGCTCAAGATTCCGCCCCTGTCAGCCGCGCCCTTCTTCAAACCATGTCTGCGGCGCGAAGAACGTTTCTCCCATGCGGGTCAGAAGGATGTACAAGCCATCCCCGGCGGTCCCCACCAGCCACGCACCTTCCTCAAGCGGGCAGGTGCTTTGCATGTCGGGGGATGCGTACATGGGGCGTCCCCGGCATTCCTCGCGGAGGATTTTCTGAGAAAAGGCACTTTTGACCCGGTCCATATCGTCGCCAAAGGCCAGCTGCTCCCTCGGAACCCAGCCCGACAGGCGGTCATCCGTGCCCACCGCCACCTCGCACCATTGCTCCGCTTCCTTCAGGATGCGCACGGGCGTGCCGCAGAAGAGGGCGCCCGGCGACGGTGCGTCCTGTCCCGGCCAGGCGCGGAGCATCGCGGAGGATGCGCGGACCACGGCCCAGCCCTCGCGATGGAGAGAAGCGTGCAGCGCTTCTTCGCTGCGGGGAAGGCCGTCCACGCCATCCTCCAGCAGGTTGGCGCCAGCCAGCGTGCCGACCGTCAAACCGATCGTACTGCCGTCATCCCATGCGCGGGAGCACCAGATCCCGCAAAAGCCGTTCTCGAAATCAAAGGCAGGCGCGCTGAAAAACTGCGCCCAGGTCAAGAGCCAGCTTCCGCCCGCCGTCAGACGGTAGCATGCGAGGCTGTGCGCATCGTCCCACCGCAGACACAGGCCGCCGTCTCCCGTGTTTGACAGGTCCAGCCGCGCGTCGTGAGGCAGGGCGGGCGATCGGGCCACGGCGTACCGTCCGCCGCGTTCCGTTACGATTTGCAGGCGGCGGACGCCCTGCACATCCTGCGTGAGCAAAATCAGCGACTGCGTTTGCAGGCAGCTGTCCAGCACCCGGTCCGTGACGGGAATCTTCGATGTGTCAAAGGCGGCGTCCGTCAGAAACAGAGCGCTCTGCGGCGCTGCCTCCAGCAGGGCGTCAAAGCCCTCCCTTTCCAGCCGCTGGAGCAGCTCCCCGGACAGTGGCACGGGTAGACAGTCCTCAACCTGCGGCCGCCTGCCGTCCGGTGGAAACAATGCGCGTCTTACATGGAGAACGCCATCCTCGATGCGGCTGTAGTCGGCATAGACCTCGCTCTGGGGAGAGCAGCTTCCGTAGGTACGCAGCGTGTAGCCGGGAAAGAAGGCCGCCGCCTCGGACCGGGATATCTGTTCGCCGAAGGCCGGCACGGGCCGGAAACAGACGCAGGCCAGCGCCGCGCAAAGCATGCAGAGCGCTTTTTTCACGCGAATCCGCCCCCTCCCATCAGCCGTTGCCTTCCCACAGCCAGCTCTGCGGCACATAACCCGCGTCGCCCAGATCGGTCAGAAGGATGTACCATTCATCCTCCACCACGCCCACAACATAGATGTTCCCCGCCAGCTCCTTTTCCGGACCCTCGTGCGGGGCGGAATAGGCGGGCTGGCGTTCTTCCAGCTCCAAAACATACATCAAGCTCAGAAAAGCGGGCTCGACCTCGTCCATTTCGCGGCCAAAGGCCAGATAGCGCGTCATCATCCAGCCCTCCGGCCCGTTCAAGCCCAGAGCGACCCGCGTCCAGTCGCCCTCCTGCCCCAGCACGCGCAGGGGCGTTCCGTTGTAGAATTTGCCCAGCGATTCGGCGCTCCGGTCCGGCCGCACGCGCAGGTGCAGGCGGTCGGCGGGGTCGGGGTTGCGCACCACCGCCCATCCGTCACGGTTCAGGGCCGCGGCAAGCGCCTCCCCGGTTCCCGGCAGGGCGGCGAGGTCCGCGCCGTCAAGGACCATCTGCGCAAGATCGCCCACAAACACGCCGTCCTGCTTCTCCGGCGGCAACTGGGCGAAAACGCCCCAGAAGCGGCAGGAGTACTCAAGGGTTCCCGCGTCGCTGGGGACCCTTGCCCATTCGAGCCGCCATTCGCCGTCGGCCCCGAGCGCATAGCCCGCCTGCGCATGCTGTCCGTCCCAGGAAAAGTTGATCTCTCCATCCGTCGTGTGGAACAGGTCCAGCGTCGTGTCCGGGGGCAGCGGGGCGGTCAGGCAGCTCTGCCGGTAGGTCCCGTCGTCGTTCAGGACGATCACCTGCAGGAGGCGGTCTCCCTCGTCATCCTCAACCAGCAGCACCAGGCCGCCGGACTGCAGATCGGAGGCAAGCACCGTGCCTGCGACCGGGAGGCGGCCGGTGTCGAGTGCATCGTCCGTCAGAAAGGTATCGCCCCAGCCGCTGGCGTCGATGAGATCGGAGACGGGCTCCGTCTCCAGCCGGGCCAGCAGCGTATCCGACAGCGGCACGGGGATGGAATCCACCACGGTTTCGCCCTCCAGCGTCAACGTGGCGCGGCGGATGGCCAGCATCCCGTCCGAGATGCGCAGGTAGGACGCGTTGACCCGCGTGCCGGAATTGTATGGATCATAGCTTTGCAGCGTATAGCCCGCAAAGGCGTCCCGCACGTTTTGCTCCAGCAGCCTTTCCCGCGCCTGTGCCTCTGCGGGGGTGGCGGGATGCCACCTGAAATCCCCGATCCAGGAACGCAGCGCGTCGCCCGCGTCCACGCTCGCTACGGGCTGGGTGCCGCCCTCGTAATAGCTAAGCCGCGTGCCCTGCACGATCACCTCGCCGGAATAGCGCTGTGGATCATACCAGCCGCAGATTGAAAACCACTGCCCGTCGTAGCGGTAGGAAAGCTGCGAGCCGTCCTCGCTGACGATGTCAAAGCCCAGATCGTCCGGCCATGTGGAGCCGTCCGCGCGGGCCTGCCCCTGCCGGTGGCGCTCAAAGCGCAGGGACGTATGACCTTCCATGGCCGAGCCGGAGGAAAAGTTGCTCCACGCGCCGTCCTTTCGGAGAAAGCCGTACAGGCTCCAGTCGTTCAGCAGAAAGGCGTAGGCGCTGCCATCCGGCAGATCAAACAGCAGAGAATCCCACGATTCATCTTCGTAGCCGCATTCCGCCATCCAGCGGAGGATATCTTCGGGCACCTCCTGCGCGCGGGCGCAGGGAAGCGCGCAGGCCAGGACCATAAGCAATGCCAGCGCGGCGAGCGTTCGTTTCATTGGAACAATCCCCCTTTGCCCATACAACGAGCGGACATGGAAGTTCCTTCCGGGAACCGAAACAAAAACGCCCGGCCTTGTTGGCCGGGCGAATCCATTTTGCGGGGGTTCAGCCGCGCAGCTCATGCTCGATGAGCTTGCTCAGGGCATAGACGTCGCGGTCCATCTCGCGCTGGTCGGGACCTTCGATCATCACGCGTACGCGCGGCTCGGTGCCGCTGGCGCGCACCACAAGACGGCCCTTGTCCTTGTATTTTCGCTCCAACTCCGCGATCTTCTGCTTGATCTTCTCATTCTTGTCAAAGTCATATTTCTTTTTGTCGTCCACGTTGGCGGCGTACTGGCTCTGGGGCATCATCTGCATCACCCCGGCCAGGCGGCTCAGCGGGCGCTGTGCCTGCACCATGGCGCTGATGACCTGCACGGCGGTAATCAGGCCGTCGCCTGTGGTGTTGTAGTCCAGCAGGATCACGTGGCCGCTCTGTTCGCCGCCCAGTACATAGCCGTCGGCAAGCATCTTTTCCAGTACATACCGGTCGCCCACACGGGTCTTTTCGATTTTGATCCCATGCTTTTTCATGGCAATGTCCAGGCCCATGTTGCTCATGACCGTGGCGACCACGGTGTTTTGCCTGAGACGACCCTGCTCCTTGAGGTGCAGGGCCAGCATGGCCATCACCTGATCGCCGTTGATGAGCTGGCCGCGTTCGTCCACGGCCATCAGGCGGTCGGCGTCGCCATCGAAGGCGAATCCCACATCCGCGCCCAGCTCGCGCACCAACTCGCACAGGCGGCGCGGGTGGGTGGAGCCGCAGTTGTCATTGATGTTGGTGCCGTCGGGCTCGTGGTAATAGCAGCTCACCTTCGCGCCCAGCTCCTTGAACACCATGGGCGCAACCTCGTAGCTCGCGCCCTGGGCGCAGTCCAGCACCACATGCAGACCGTCCAGCCGCACATTGGTGGTTTCCTTGACAAAATCCACATAGCGGCGGGTGGCGTTGCGCTGGCGCACGGGGCGGCCCACACGCTCGCCGATGGGCATTTCAAAATCGGTGGGCATGCCGCCGGTCACGATTTCCTCGATGCGGTCCTCGATGGCGTCGGGCAGCTTGTAGCCGTTTTTGTCAAAGAACTTGATGCCGTTGTACTCGACGGTATTGTGGCTGGCGCTGATGACCGCGCCCGCGTCCGCCTCGTAAAAGCGGGTGAGGTAGGCGATGGCCGGGGTGGGCAGCACCTCCACCAGCACGGCGCGCGCACCCACGCTGCAAATGCCGGCGACCAGCGCGCTCTCCAGCATTTCACCGCTCAGGCGCGTATCTCGCCCCACAAGGATGGTGGGGCGATGCACGTCGCTGGCCAGCACATAGGCGCTGGCCTGCCCCAGGCGGAAAGCAAGGTCACAGGAGAGTTCCGTGTTGGCGATGCCGCGCACGCCGTCGGTTCCGAACAGTCTGGCCATTGGGTAGGCTCCTTTCCGGGCTCAGGCCCAAAAAACATCGTTATTCTTGCTGTCATACATCAGGATGCCCCTGAGGAAGGCGATGGCCTTCTCCAGCCCCTCGCGGGGGGACATCAGGCTGTCCTCATGCTCGATGGATAATACGTCGTCATACCCCGCCAGGCGCAGGTTGGACACGATGTCCTTCCACACCAGCGCGTCGTGCCCATAGCCCACGGTGCGGAACAACCAGCTGCGCTCCTGTTCGCGGGTGAAGCGCTTGGTATCCAGCATGCCGTTGACGGGACCGTTGAGGGGGTCCAGCCGGGTATCCTTGGCATGGACGAAGTAGATGGCGTCGCCCAGACGGCGAATGGCCGCCACGGGATCGATGCCCTGCCAGAACAGGTGGCTGGGATCGAAGTTCGCGCCGATGAGGGGGCCTACGGCCTTGCGCAGACGAAGCAGCGTTTCGGGGTTGTAGACGCAGAAGCCCGGGTGCATTTCCAGCGCGATTTTCTCCACCCCGTGCGCGGCGGCAAAGGCGGCCGCACCCCGCCAGTAGGGAATGAGCACCTGCTCCCATTGGTATTCCAGAATTTTTTGATAATCATCCGGCCAGGCACAGGTAACCCAGTTGGGCGTGCGATCCTCCGGGCTGCCGCCGGGACAGCCGCTGAAGCCCACAATGCGCTTTACGCCCAGCCGTTCGGCCAGCAGCACCGCGTTTTGAAAATCCTGCCGAAAGGATTCGGCCACGTCCGGGTCGGGATGGACGGGGTTGCCGTGCGCGCTGAGCGCCGCCAGTTCCAGACCGCTTTTCTTCAATACGCGCTTGAATGCGGACAGCGCGCCTTCATCCTCCAAAAGAAGGGCAGGGTCGCAATGCGCCTTGCCGGGATAGCCGCCGCAGCCGATTTCCACCGCGTCCACGCCGCATTGGGCCAGGTATTGCATGGCGCTTTCAAAGGGCATGTCGCCCAGCACAGGGTTAAAAACCGAGAGCTTCATGATGGTGGGCACTCCTTTTGTTCGCCGGGGATACGTCTCCACCGGCGGTTCAGTTGTAGCATATTGTATCTTGGCCTTGGATAGTATACCCCGATCAGGGGAAAAATGCAAGCCTGCGTGGCCGGGGTGAGCAAAGCACCCGTCTGGCGCGCCATCAGACATGCAAAAGGGCCCCGACCGCACGCGGGCTGGAACCGCATGCGGCCGGGACCGGAATGAATGCAACGGGACGTCCGGCGCCCTCAGCGCACGCGCACGGCGGAGGTCATATCGGCCGCGCCGTCCTGTATGGGCGCCAGCCACAATTCGTCGGGCAGTGGAGAAAGGGCGGGATAGACAAATTCGGCCATTTTATCGCCGTGGACGTCAAGCCCAAACTCCTCCGGGAACAGCTCCACGCCCTGCCCGTCCACCAGCGACAGGCTGTAGATCCAGCTTTCAAACACATCCATGCCGCCGTAGGACCACATAAGCCGCCCCTCTTCGTCGTAATAGCCGTCCCCGTTGGCCTCGATGAAGGCGGCCATCGCGTTGGGGTTGACCTCCAGATCCAGCGTGATGTAGGTCATCAGGGGCGAGAAGCAGGCCTCGGTCACCTGGGCGGTCACCAGGTCCGTCGCGACGGGGATGCACGGATGCTCGGTCACTACGCGGTCCGTCATGCCGGTTACATCGAGCGTAAAGGTGATGACGCCCTCATCGGGCAAGCGCATACGCCCGTTTTCATCAAAGATTTCGGGATGCTCGGCAGGCGGATAGAAGCCCTCCGGCGGCGGACCGATGGGAAATGCGACCTCCACCTTGCCGTCCAGAAATACATCGGCCTTATCCAGACGCAGGTAGTAGTATTCCTCGATGACGCCCGGCTCGGCGGTACCGGTGGTCATCCCGCCGGAGCCTGCGGTGGTCATGTCCGCCTCCCTGCCGTCAAACCAGATGCGTTCGGTCCATAGCCGCATGTCATGCGCCTGAAGAAACTGCGAGACCTCCTCAGAAAGTCCCATATACGGCGCGCCGTCCTCGGCCACGCCCAGCGGCACGTCCACGTCCGGCAGGCAGTAGGTCCACATCAGGTAGAGGGTGCGGCCGTCGTAGACGGCTTCGTTGACGGTAACCTCCACGCCGTTGACCGTCCCCTCAAACAGATGGGATTGCCGGGCAACCCCTTCGCTGGCGGGCGGGGTGTTGAAGAACCACACCGCGTCAAACAGCCTCCAGTGATAGGCGGCCACGGCGGCCGAGGCCAGCAGCAGCGTAATCAGCGCCGCGATGAGCAGCGTGCGCCGCAGCTTTCGCGCCGAGGCGGCGCGCCGCTTGCCCTCCTCCCGAACGATGGTTTTCAGGGTATCGGTCATGGCGCGGTGGAATATCTCCGGCGCATCCGGAAGGTCCTGATTCAGCCGGTTGCGAAACTCACGATCGTTCATTGCTCACCCTCCTCCCAGTCCTCGCGGAGCAGGACGCTCAGGCGAGCGCGCGCTTTCATCAGGCGCGTCTTGACCGTGCCCTGCGGCACGCCCAGCGTATCGGCAATCTCAGCGACGGAGAATCCTTCCAGATAGTACAAAAGCACGGTGATGCGCCATTCGGGCCGGAGCTGATCGATGCATTCCCTGAGCGGCAGGGGCTCCGCAGGCGGCTCGGTGGGCAGCATCTGCTCCTCCAGCGGCACGAAGCGGATCTTCTGACGCTGGCGCAAGATGTCGCGGCAGGTGTTGACCAGAATTTTCATCAGCCATGGACGGAAACGGGATGGGTTTCGCAGGGTATGTTGCTTCTGCCACGCGCGGGTGAGCGCTTCCTGCACGGCGTCGGCGCAGTCCTGATCGTTGTGCAGGATGGAGTAGCCCACATGGTACATCAGCCGCTCGCAGCGCATGGCTTCCGTCTGAAACGTTACGGCATCCACACGATCGCTCCTTTCGTAAGACAAAAGGGGAACAGGCTGCGTGCTTTCCGCCGTTGTACCCGGCGGATTCCCCCTCATGCTACTAAGACGGAAAACAGAGGGGGACGGTTTTCCTTCCGCAAATAAAAATATCCTTTTCTGGATTATGGTAGATCCATGACCCGAATGGCAAGAGGAAAGTTGTCATTCATATGCCATATAGAAAGCGGCCCGGTTGACGGTGCGAGTCCGCAGCTTGCCTGCCATCAGCAAACCAGTGTCCATGATTTTCCGGCTGCCGCATGCCTTTTCATACACGGACCCGATGACATCGCGCTCCGGATATGGTATGGTTTTCGTTGAGATAACAATGTTCTTCCTGTTGCCGAAACAAAAGGAGGCTTTTCAAGAAACATGTTCATCCTGCCGGCGGTTATTGCAATGGTTTTAGGCTTGATGTATATCCTGTATCGCAGCGGTTTCGCAGTCATGAACAGAAAATACGCCTTGCTTTATACGGAATATCCACGAATGGGAAAAAGGCGCAACTGTATCGAAGCAAGGTTTTTATCCTGCAGTGGAGTCACCAAAAGAGTGATTCGACTCCCGCGGTCCAGAAGATACCAGTTTATCTTTTCATCCAACACAACAAAAGGATCGGTCTGTGTTGAAATTTATGGAACCCAAAACGCACTCATGGCACCATTGAACAATGAGCAACCATGCCTGATCATTTCTACAGAAGAAAAAACGGGCTGCCGGGTTGTCACGAAATTCAAAAACGCCGATGGAGAATACAGGCTGATCTGGAAGGAGTGCAGGCCGCCGAAAGAGTCCGCTTAGCAGCGTTTTCGACGAAGCGGAAAGTCCTGGTACGCCACGCCCGCGTCCGGGATTTCTAAAGGGAAACCTTGCTGCAGGGCCTCCGCATGCAGCGCGATTCGGATTTCCCATGGGGAATCCGCGGCCCGCCCAAGATCGTTTTTCTGCGGCCTGAACTCATGTGGATGGAGTCGTCACTCGTCCATTATCTGAAATCTTTCTCAAGCATCCTTTCCCGAAGAACAGGCATATGCAAAAAAGACGGACGCATCGTGACTACCCACGATCGCATCCGCCTGCACACACCAGGACCTCGATCACCTGCCAGGGCAACGCATGGGGACCGAAGGACCCCAGCAAGCGTTCCATCTGAGCGGCTCCGCGTACGCGCGCGACGCGCACATCGCGGCCCAGCAAAGAGAAACGGGCCGTTTCCACGCCTGCGAAGCGGCTCTCCGGCACAAAGGACGGAAGGGGCTTGCAGTCCCCGCCCGCCAGACGGTCCGCCCGCAAAAAGACGCGCTCCAGCCATCCCGGGCCGCCGGGCGCACACGGCATGCCGCGCACCGGGCGCACGCCGCCCCGGATCAAACGCAGGGCGGCTTCGCGCACGGTCAACGCCTCCGTCCATCCTTCACGCGCCAGAGCCGCTTTTCGCGCCGCGCAGCCGACCACGGCCACGCGCGCCGGGCATGGCGCGGGGCGTGCGGGCGTAAAAAAGTCTGAAAGCTGAGGAAACCGGCGCAGTACGTCGCGCCGCCAGCGTGGGCAGGCATGGATGAACCAGGGCAGACGGCCCTCGGCAAGACGGGCAAGCAGCTCGGCGGCATCCGCCTCAATGGGACCATGCGGCACATCCGGGTCCTCCACGCGCGCCGCGCCCAGCAGTCTCAGCGCGCGGTCCAGCTGGCTGTCCTCCAGACCGAAACGTCCGCACAGCGCACTTCGCGCCTCATGGGTCAGCATAAAAACGGCCGTCCCCGCCGGCCTTGGCAGGGCCGCACGCGCCTTTTCAGCGCATGGAACGGAAAACGGCTGAATCCGGGTCATCGGGGAAAACCTCCTTCGCTACAGCGGGGGATGTTCCTGTGATACCCGTTTGCAAACAGTTTGAAACCGGCGGGGGCTTATTCGAGCGCTTCACCCCGGTCCAGACGGTCGATCATGCTGACGCGGCGCGCGTGGCGCTCGCCCTCAAAGGCAGTCATCAGCCAGATGCGCACAATGTCCTTGGCCAGTTCGCTGCCCAGCACCCTTGCGCCCAGCGCCAGCATATTGGCGTTGTTATGCAGGCGGCTCATTTTGGCGGAATAGGTATCCGTGCAGGTGACGCAGCGGATGCCGTGCACCTTGCTGGCCGCCATGCCGATGCCCACACCCGTGCCGCACATGATGATGCCCATGTTGCATTCGCCGCTGGCGACGGCATTGGCAGCGCGCGCGCCATAGATGGGATAATCCACACTTTCGTGGCTATTGGTGCCCAGGTCCTTGTAGGGGATGCCCAGCTCGTCCAGAACGGCGATAACATGCGGTTTGAGGTCGATGCCGGCGTGGTCACAGGCGATGGCGATCATATATCGGGTGCCTCCTTGTGTAAGCTTGGTGGTTTCAGTATAGCATGTTTGCGCAGCCAGGTCCAGAGGCACCCGGCCGTGGCGGGCATGTTGGACGAAAGAGCGGCATATCCTTGGGCGATCCTGCGGGAGAGGGGGCGAGGGGATGCGGGGACGGCGGGCCAGCCTGCTATTGTCGCTGCTGATGACGGCGGCGCTGATATATCTGCTGCCGGGAATCATGAGCGGCCTTGGAAGCGGAGACGGCAACCGCATGGACGAGCGGCTGCGCCCGGCCCGGATGCGCACGCTGACCGTGTGGCTCATGCCCGGAGGAGTGAACGACCGCAAACTGCTTAATCAGGCCTGTGCCGCCTTTGAAAAGCAACAGCCGGGCGTGCGGGTTTTCCTGCGAACGGTGACGGCGGAGGAATGGACCGCAGCGGATGCGGTGCTCCCGGATGTGGCGCTGCTGGCCACGGGCAGCCTGAACATTCCCGAACGAGTGCTGGTTCCCCTCGCGGGGATAGAAGAGGCGGGAGCGTCTGGCAGAAGCGGGGGCGTCACCTATGCTTTGCCGCTGTGGCTGGAGGCCAACGTGCTCAGTTTTCCCACGGCATGGATCGCATCGGCCAGCACTGCGCAGCCCGCCCCCAGCGCGCTGCTGGCCAGCCCGCCGCCGGAGCGGATGGATAGCGGCATGATCGCCGCGGAGGATCTGCCCTGGCGAAAGCTGCTGGAGCCGGGCGTGCTGGCGCTGCCGGAGGGCGTGGCGCTGCAGCAGCTGATGTTTCTCTGCCCCGTGCAAATCCGGGGGGAGCTGGCGGCGCTTGGCGAGCGTCCGGAGGGCGCGGAGGTACAGGCGCGCGTGTGCACGCTGGGAGAGCACCTTGCGGCCGTGCGGGGTGGGGAGGCGCGTACCGCCTGTCTGCTTGCACCCGCCGTGAGCGATCGCGTGCGCTATGCCGCGATTGCACGCGACGGCGAGGATGCGAGGGCTTTCGTGGATATGCTTGCGTCCGGGGACTGGCAGGCCCAGGCCGCAGCAATGGACATGGTGCCGGCGCTTGTGCAGGACGGCGCCGCAAGCGAGATGACCCATGCGGCGCTGGAGCGGTTTTCGCAGGGAATGACTCTGCCCAACGCCTTTTCCCATACGGCAGAGGAATTGCGCAGCCTGTGCCTGGACGCGTTTTTACGCGCGGCCGACCCGGTGGAAACGCTGCTGCGTCTGCGCTGAGCGTATAAATCCCCTACAGCCTTTTCATACTATGCCGTGTACCCAATATCCGTCGGAGGCGATGAAACATGACTCAGACCACCCATCCCAGAGGCGGCTGGCAACAGGAGGAGATTGACCTGCTGTTTTCCGCCGTGAAGGAGGCCGCCGAGAACGGGCGCCCCCTGCGCGACGTTTTCAGCGAAGTAGGTGGACGGCTGTCGCGCAAACCCAACAGCATACGCAACTTCTACTATGCCAGGGTGCGCGAGGTGCCGCAGCTGGCGGCCCGGCAGGCGCCGCTGCGTACCTTCACCGCCGAGGAGCTGCACCATCTGCTGCGCGATGTGCTGGTGGGACGCGGACGCGGTGAGAGCGTGCGCGCCTGCGTAAACCGTCTGGCCGGCGGCGACCGGGCCGGGATGCTGCGCTACCAGAACAAATACCGTTCCGTGCTCAAAAACCGGCCCGAAATGCTCATGGAGGTAGCCAACGAACTGCGCGCCGAGGGCCTTCCCTGTCCCGATGATGTGCTGGCATGCCGCCGCTACAACCTGGCGGGCAGGCAGCAGGCCAGCCTCGCGTCGCTGGAAAAGCACATGGGAGACCCGTGTGTCCGGCGGATGGTGGAAGGGCTGACCATGCTCCTGGAACGTGCCGCAAACGCGCCTGCGGAGAGCGAAAACACCGTTCCCTACCAAAAGTGGGCAGAGGCCCGCCGTGAGGCGGACCGGCTGAAGGTAGAGGTGGATCTGCTCAAAATGGCGCTGGAGGACGCCCAGCACGAAGGACATTCCTGAAAGAGGAAAGGCCGCCGGTCAAGGGGCGGCCTTTTTGCTGCGCATCCATTGCAACGCCATTGCCAGCGCCAGTCCCGCCGCTACGGGGCACACCCAGCCAATCCCAGTCCGTAGAGGGGCAGAAAGGCTTTGGCAAACAGACAGGCCAGAGTGACGGTAGCGGCCAGAATCAGCGTGCCGGCCGTGCCGTAATGGCGGTTGGCCAGGAGCGACAGCACCTCGCCGCCGTTGGCGGCGTTCGCCGGGATGGCGCGGCTTTGCACGCCCATGAGCGTAACGACAATATAGATCCCTGCCATGATGAGGCAACTGAACAGGCCGGAGCGGACGGTGCTTATGGCCACGGCCTCCGGCCGCGTTACGCCCGCGCCGCGGATGACGTTGACCACCACGATGCCAAAGGCCAGTCCGGCCAGCGCGTCCATGGTGTTATACCCTTCCAGGAAGCCGGCGAAGAAGGGGTCGGAGCGGTAGTTCCCCAAGGGCTCGGGTGGGAGGGAGGCGGCGGGGCGCGCCAACACCGTTACCGCAAGCACGCCGAAAAACAGCAGGAACAGCGGCGTCAGCGTGCGCCCGATCGAGGTGAGGATGCTGGCCGGACGCAGTGAAAACGCTGCGACAATGGTGAAGAACACCAGTGAAAACAGCGCCAGCGCCAGACCGCTGTGTTCGGCACCCGCCAGCGGCTCCACGCCCAGGGTGAAGGGCACGGTGGCGCAGCGCGGAATCGCGAAAAACGGGCCGATGGTCAGATACAGCGCGCAGGTAAAACACAGGCCGTAGGGGCGGCTCACCTTTTGGCTCAGGGCAAGCAGGCCGTCGCTGCGGGTGATGCCGATGGCAGTAGCTCCCAGCAGCGGAAGCCCTACGCCCGTAACCAGCAGTCCCGCGATTGCGGGCCACACGGCGCTGCCGGCCTGACGGCCCAGATAGGCGGGGAAAATCAAATTGCCCGCGCCAAAAAACATGCCGAAAAAGCATAATGGCAACCAGAAACGTCTCCTTATGTGTGAGCCTGTTTTTCATTTGTCCACCCCTTCCTGCGCAAGGCCCGAAAAAGCGCTCTCCCTGTTTTTATCAGTACACCATAAATGTCAATGATTGAAGTGGACAGGCCATCAGGCTGTGGCGAAACGGGATGGCCGGCCTTCTGACCCTTGAGGGACGCGCCTGCGCGTGGTATACTGATACGCGAAGGGAGGGCCCCGCATGTATTTTGAGGACTTTATGTCCAAATTTACGGAGTTGCCCATTGCCTGCTATGTTTCCTGCCGCACGGGCGATGACATGGCATCCGGACGATGGTACAAGCGCCATTTGCACCGGGAATTTGAGGTGCTGTATCTGGAATCCGGCGACGGAGTCATTACCCTTAATCGGGAACCCTTGCCCATCCACACAGGAGAGGTGATTCTCATCCCTCCCTTTGTGCCCCATGAAGCCAGGGCGGACCGCGCCACGCCACTGCGTGAACACTGCATTTGCTTTGATCTTTCGCTATTGCATAACGCTGATCCTGCCTTTGCCAGGTCGGATGTGGACGTGACGCCGCTTCGCGGCGTGCTGAAAAAGGAGGATCCCATCACTGCGCAGGTAGCCGACCATCTGCTTACGATTATCAGGGCATGTCAGGAACATCCCGCCGGATGGACGCTGATGACACGCGGGCATCTGATGCTGATGTTTTCGTTGCTGGCGCCCCGTCTGGAAGGATTGAGCGCCGCCTCGGCCCCTTTGGACGAGGATTTTTGCCGCCGGGTATCGGCCTGCATTGCCCGGCGCTATGCCGGCAATCTTACCTCCCGCGATGTTGCCGCCGAGCTGTGCTATTCGCAAAGTTATTTTTGCCGCCGCTTTAAGCGCGACTTTGGCCTGTGCTTCAGCGAATATCTCAATGCGTACCGCCTGAATGTCGCGCGTGGCCTGCTGCTGGAAAAGAAATGTACCGTTACGGAGGTAGCGGCTTCGGTGGGCTTTTCCAGCGTAAGCTACTTCACACACTGCTTCCAAAGACGCTTTGACATGCTGCCGTCGGATTATTGTGAATAATGCAATGCCGCCCCGCATTTGCGGGGCGGCATCGTCATACCGTATCAGCCTGTGGTGCGTTGGCAAAGACCACATCGGGCCGCTGCGCGGTTTCCGTGAGCAGCTGAGGAAAGGGAGTCCGGCTATCCCAGAGGGTGGCGGCAAACAGTGCCGTCGGAAGCCAGATCGACGTTTCAAACAGGCCGTCCTCCATCAGCGCGAGGATCTGGCATTCCGGGTCTCCCTGCAAAAGCAGGTTTACAATGCTTTGCAGGTGAGCCCCGTTTTGCATCCAGTAGCTCTGCGTAAGGCGCATGACCCTGCGCGCGATGGGGAGGCGTGCGGCGATTTCCCCGGCGCTGCATTCGCCGATGCGTTCGGGCCCCGCCCGGTGTACGAAGTCGGTCCAGTCCAGGCAAATCATGCCCTTGGTCACCACGCCTGTGGCGCCATGCTCGCGAAGGTGCGAAAACTTGCGGGTAAAATCCTCGGTCTCCCGGGCATGGGCCACGTTCTCGGCCAGATAGGCGTAGGGAAACGCACCGCAATCCTCCCACACAATCCGTACCCGCGGGTCAATTTGAGCAATTCGGTCCAGCTTTTGCGCCACCGAGGTGGCATGCAGGCCGAACTGCAATTCCAGGTTTGGCCGCTTTTCAAGGATACGGGCACAAATGCCATTGACCCATGGGACCACCACATCGGCGATGGAGCGGCCGTCCAGCTCCTGCTCGGTGGTTTCGGTAAAGCTCTGGAAATAGATGCCATCCCCTGGAAGGGCCGCATATTCACGCTCAAAGCGCTCGACGGCCTCGTCTGCCAGGCGGGCGAGGAGGGTTTCGTCGGAAAGACGTACATCGATTTTGGTGTCCCATCCCCAGGTATATCCCCAGATGACCCGGATGCCCAAGTCGTGCGCGCAGGCCACCACCTCAGCGGCGTTAAGGGGTGCGTAATCGTTCCAGATGACGATTTCGTTCAGCTTCAGGCGTGCCATGTTGGCCAGGTAGCGCCGGTAATCGTAAATGACATAACCCCATGTCCACAGGCCGCGCCGGCGCACCTGAGGCGCGTGCACGCAGTCCATGTTCTCAAACCCCTCTTCAAAGGGATTGCGGAAGTAATAGGGCTTCATCCACGTATGGGCCTGCTCTGCCTTTGGCACTACGAGGTTGACGAAATCCGACACGCCATAGAGCACGGATACGTCCGTTGCCCCCGTGATTTCAACAGACTGCAACGATCCCTCCGTGCAGATGCGCATGCGGTAGCCCTCCGGCGGCAGGGCTGCGTCCGGCACCACAGCGCCGGTGATGCGGCAGGCGTCCTCCGCGCCCTCTATGGGCACGTCATAGGTCCTCAGACAGCCTTCCAGCATCTGCCGGGCCAGCGCCAGCGCGGGGGTCCGAGGCAAACTGATGTTCCAATGCTTCATAAGCGGTTATCCTTTCAGGCCGGAGTTCACCATCGCATCCGTCACCTTTTCCTGGAAGAACAGGTACACCAACATGACGGGAATGACGCTCAGGGTAGTAGCCGCCAGCTGCAGGTGCCATTCGGGCTGGCCATATACGTCGTTGAAATTGTTCAGGGACAGCGGCAGCGTATATTTGTCGATGCTGGTGGTAAAGACCAGCGGCTCCAGATACATGTTCCACGTGGCCAGAAACGCCAGAATCCCCACAGAAGACGCCACCGGCACCGAGATGGGCAGCATGATGCGGAAAAAGATGCCGCCATGTCCCATTCCGTCCAGCCGGCCCGCCTCCTCCAGCTCCTTGGGCACGGTGATGAAGAACTGCCGGAACATAAATGCCGACAGCGCGCCCTGCGAGCAAAAGACAGGCAGGAATATCAGCGGCAGCAGGCTGTCGGTCAAATGCCATGCCTTCATCTGATAGAACAGCGGAATGATGATGACCTCCACCGGCATCATCAGCGCAGTGAGCAGCAGGATGAACAGAATCCCGCGGCCCGGAAAGCGCACCCGCGCAAATCCATAGCCTGACAGGGCGGAGATCAGCACGTTGCCCAACGTGCCCACACCCGCCACCAGCAGCGTATTGGCATAGTGCCGGGCAAAGGGCTGCTTTTGGAAGATTTCCACGTAGTTTTGCCATCTCCAGCTCTGCGGCAGCAGGCGGGGCGGGCCAAAGACCTGCGCGTTGGTGTTGAGGGAGTTGACCATCATCCACCAGAAGGGATAGATAAACACCAGCGTCACCGCCGCAATCAGCAGGAGGCGCGGAATCCAGCGAAGGAGACGCGCGGGTGAAACGTTACTCCTCATAATGCGACACCTTCCTTCTGGCCAGCCATTGCAGCAGCGTCATGCCCAGCATAATCAAAAACAGGATGACCGCGATGGCGGACGCATAGCCGCTCTTGTAGGCGCGGAAGCCCTGGTAATACACATAGTAGACCAGCACCATGGTGCTGCCCTCCGGGCCTCCTTCGGTCATGAGCTTGATGGTATCAAACACGCGCATGGAGCCGATCATCGTTACGATAGAGGCCATGAGCACCGTGGGCATCAGCAGCGGCAGCTTGATTTTGCGAAACAGCGCAAAGCTGCTTGCGCCATCAATGCGCGCCGCCTCCACGATTTCTCCCGGCAGGTTCATGACTGCGCCGTAGAATACCAGGACGTTGGTGCCCAGGTTTTTCAGCACGCGGGTGACGACCACCGCAGCCATGGCCCAGCCCTTTTCCTGAAGCCAGTTGGGCCCCTGAATGCCCAGCTGAGCCAGCGCCCAGTTGATGGGACCCGCCGTGCCGCCCTGCAGCAGATACTTCCACACGATGGACCATGCCACACCGGAGGTAACCACGGGCAGGAAGATGATGGCGCGGATGTAGCGCGTGCCAAAGTTGCCATCGCCCAGATACAGAGCCAGACCCAGCGCCAGCGCCAGATTCAGCGGCACCAGAAAAACGGAGAAGATCAGCGTGTTTTTCAGCGTCAGGTAAAACAACGAATCCTGGAAAAGCGTTGCGTAATTTTGAAAGCCGATGGGGTTGCTCGTACCAAAGAGCATGTTGCGGTTCTGGAACGAGTAGATGAACACATTTACCAGCGGAATCAGGACAAAAAGAAAAAAACCGATCATCTGCGGGAGGATGAACGCATAGCCGCTCGCGCTCTCCCGGAGGGCGCGGCGGGCGGACAGCGAGGTGTCTTTCATGCTGCCTCCTGTAAAAGCAGCGGCGGCCAAGCCGCCGCCGTAGTTGACCGGAAGCGCCCGCGGGGGGCGCCTCCGGCGATGTTGGGAACAGAGGGGAAACGCTTATTGCAGGTTGTTGCGGTAAATCGTGGCGATTTCGCCAAGAATGGCGGCAACATCCGCATCGGGATTCCACAGCTTGTCAAACACGATTTCGGTCTCGATGTCGATGGTGGGGGAATTGATATTGCTGGACATGGCGCGGCTGGAGAGCACAGAGCTGGCCACGATGTCCTTCATCTGCTCGGGGGTAAGGTAGGCGTTGGAATTGAGGAACTCCTCGCTTTCCAGCACGGATTTGCGGCAGGGCGGCCAGTACTGGGCCACGCGGGCGGCGCAGCTTGCGCTGGTCATGTAGGACACCAGCTCGGCAGCCAGATCGGCGTTGGCGCTGGCGGCATTGGCAGCCATGGCCGCCTGGCCCAGGAAGGACACATCGCCGGGCAGCTTGGACACGCCCCACTTCCAGGTCACATCCGCCAGGTTGCCCAGCTGAGAAATCTGGTTGAAGGTGCAGGCCGCGCCGCCGGTGAAGAAGTTGCTTTCATCTCCCGGAGGAACCACGGAGCCGTCCACGTACACCATGTCGTGGAACATCTGCACAGCCGCGATGGATTCGGGTGAGTCGATGAGCACTTCCAGATCATCCGTCCAGAAGTCGCCGCCAAAGCCGCGCACAAACGGGGTCAGGTTCATCTCGGTGCGGTCGGAGTAGCCGGCGTTGTTCACCGTCATGTAGCCGTACACGCCGGTCTTGTCCTTGATGGCCTTCATGCACTCACGGAAGGTTTCCCAGGTCCAGGTGCCCTCGGCCACATATTCGTTGGGGTCCTTCAGGCCCGCCTCGGCAAAGAGGTCGGCGTTGTAGATCATGATGAAGGGGCTGGTGGAGAAGGGAATGGCATACACGTCATCACCGTCGCACCACAGGCTCATGGCGCCGTCATCCAGGTCGTCGGGATCGTAGGCGGACATGGCGTCATTGAGCTTGGCGCACAGACCGGCGCTTATGTAGGCCTTGATGTCCGCTTCCATGACCCAGAAGGCGTCGGCGGGCTCATTGCTTTGCAGGTTCATCAGCAGCAGGCTGCTGTATTCCGTGCCCGACAGCGAGATGAATTCCGGCTCAATGGCAATGCCCTTGGCCTGGGCGAATTCATCCACGAAGCTGCTCAGCAGCTTAAGCTGATCCTCATTGCTTGTCCAGGTGGCGATTCTCAGATGGACAGGCTCCTCCGCCATGGAGGGAATCGCCATGGCCAGCAGCAGAACGGCCAGCAGCAGAGACGTAAGTTTCTTCATCAGTTCAGTCTCCTTTCTTGAATGGGCATTTGAAAGGCAGGATACCTTTACTGCCTCCTATTATAATCAATGTGGGGTCATGTGTGAAGAAACTCGGTTGACCGAATTTAAGCGCGACGTTGACCAAAATAGCATAACAAATTGACTTTTCCTTAGCGAATCCCTACAATAAATATGGATTCTGATAGCTGAGGTGAAACGGAAAATGGCGCAGCTTACAATCAATTACAAGCCTGTGGATAAGACCTATGATGTGATCGTTGCAGGCGGCGGCACGGCGGGCGTGATGGCGGCCTGCGCGGCGGCGCGTGAAGGTGCGCGCGTGATCATTCTGGAACGTGAATATGCGCTGGGCGGAACGTCCACGCTGGCGCTGACCGTCCCGCGCATGACCAATCATATGCCGCAGCTGACGGGAAACAGCTCCCTCGCGGATGAATTGCAGAGCAGCATGGAGCGGGAAGGGTGCGCGGGGGACACGTACTTCGCCAGCCCGGAGATGGCCAAGCTGCATCTTGAGGAGATGTGCGCCCGGTACGGCGTGGAGGTACTCTACGGCGCAGAGCTGGTGGGCGCAGAGCTGAAGGGCCGGAAGGTGGAAACGGTGGTGGTTAACACCGCTTCGGGCCTGCTGGGCTATGCTGCCCGCGCCTTTATCGATTGCACGGGCGGCGCGCGGCTGGCGCTGGCCTGCGACTGTGAAACCGCATGCGGCATGGAGGGTGAAAACCAGCCCATGACGCTGCGCTTCTGCGTGGGCGGCGTGGACGTGGCCCGTGTGGAGCAGACGCTGAAGGAATGGGGCTACCGTTTCGGCGGGGACCATTTTCCCATGGAGTTTTATTCGCTGTGGCGCGAGGAGAGCTTCAACCCCTTCACCAAGCTGCTGCGTGAGGGCGTGAAGGAAGGCGCGCTGACCGAGCGCGACGGCAGCTATGTGCAAATCTACTACCATCCCACCCTGGGAAAGGAGGTGCTGTGGTTCAACTGCCCGGAGGCGGGGCATATCCTCGACGCGGTGAGCGCGCGTTCCGTTGCGGAGATGGTGCTGTATTCCCGCAAGTCCGCCGTGCGCATCCTGACGTTCCTCAAGCGGCGGTTCCCCGGCTTTGAACACAGCTATCTCCAGGCGTTCTCCTCCATTCCGGGCATCCGCGAATCGCGGCGGCTGGTGGGCGAATACGTACTGACGGAGGAGGATATCCGCGCACGCCGCCGCTTTGACGACTGCGTGGCGCAAACCGCCTATCCGGTGGATATTCACAACGAGCACAACCTGGTGCTGATTCATTTGGAACCCGGCGAATATTATGAAATTCCCTATCGCTGTCTGGTCACGCGCGAGATGGACAACCTGCTGGTGGCGGGGCGCTGCTCCTCGGCTACGTTTGCGGCGCAAAGCTCCATGCGCATCCAGCTGGTATGCATGGCGCTGGGAGAAGCGGCGGGCATCGCTGCGGCGCTGAATCCTGAGGTGCGTGCGGTGGATGGGGCGCAGGTGCGCCGGTGCATGCAGGCGCACGGGGCTGTGTTTGCCGGGCGGTAATGTGCTTCACAGACTGCCGGCCATGACCACTCACAGAGGAAGGGGAAACGGAAGATGTACTTGACGCAGGAGAACATGGGCCTGAAACAAAAAGTCAACGACGAAAAGAGCATCCAAAAGCGGGTGGAAGTATTGGAGCTGAAAAAGGAAAACGAGCGGCTCCGACGATTTGTGGAAAGTATTCCTCAGGAGATCAGACAGGCGTTTCAAGAGCGGCAGAGGGAGCAGTCTGCCAAAGCTCCCCAGCGATAGCCATTTTCTCAAGAAAGGAGGTACATTTGGGCGGAAGAAAAAAACTCACGAACAACACAGGCATTCCCCAGCACCGGATCGAGGCGATAGCACGCTGCATCCTCCCGGATATTCTTGCTTTCTATGAAAGTGAGGAAGGCCAGAGGGAATTTGCTGAATGGAAGAAGCAAAGGGAACTGGAAAAGCAGGAGGTCAAGGCAGAGTAAGGACGAAAGAAAGGGCGGGCGCACCGTGAAAACGGCTGCGTCCGCCTTTTTTTGCGTCTATGGAATTATTGCTTCTTCCGAAGGCCCCTCGGCTTGGAGACAGGCTTGCGCCTTACCCCGTTGCGAAAGTAGGTACTTTCATACGGATCGAAAAAAACCAATAATCCGAACCCATCTCCTACCGGAAACAAGTTCGGATTATATTGGTTTGGTGAGCCCGGCGGGATTCGAACCCACGACCTTTTGATTCGTAGTTCAAAATTTGCCGTTTTCCAACGTTTTGTGAGGTTCAATAAATCCTTATATTACAAGGGGTTCATAGCTTTTTCGCTTTGTTTCATCTTGCAAAATTGTTGAACTTTTCGTATCGGAGTTGAATTTTTGTTGAACTCAAGACGCTCCCTAGCAGAAACGGTAGGGAGCTTTTTTCAGTCTCCGCAGTCAATGTAGTAGGTTTGCTGTTCGGTCAGGTCGCGTACAATGAGTACGTTCCCGGCAAGTTCAATTTTGATCGTGCTAGAATTTGCGGCAGTTCGTGCAATGCAGCGAGCCTGCCTCTGCGCTAGCGTAGATGGCTGTGCTCTGATGACTCGATGCGTGACAAAAGCATACTCTGCTCCGCTTACAAGGTCATACACCCGTGTTTTCTGTCCCTCCCTCTCAACTCGAAGCGTTTCGGTATCGACTATGCGCATGGTGGCGGAGGCGCTTGTGTGCTTAACTGGTAAAGGCCACGCCTGATGCCTCTCTTGCATTGCGTACACGGTACATCCTGTAAAAACCACCATTGCAAGCGCAATGGCTCCGGCTACAGTAACGATCAGAAAGCTGCGTTTCATATGTTGCTCCTCCTTCATACGTCAATCACCACAATGCTTTTTGCCAGCGGCTCAAGAAAAAGCAAAGCCGCCTCTTGTGTGGAAAATGTTTTGCGCTTTCCGTTTCGGATGGTTACCCAGCCGTTGCGAACAGGTAGAATCAGGCTAACACACGAGCGCTTGGTCTGCTGTTCCAGCCGTTCAAGGCGGTTGATAAGTACCTGTTTCATTGCTGTTTTGCCTCCTGTGCAAGCTGCTCCACAGCTTGAAGCCGTGTTGCAAAGTCGTGGGTTTCGGTTAAACGCAAGGCGAACTCCAGCGCTGCTTTTGCTGCGGAAACTCGCGCGACTGCTGGAATTTCTGAATCTTCCATGATCTCACGCAAAGTAGATAATGCCGGGGCAAGGGTTTGCTGCGCTTGCCGTGTCGCATCTTCAACCACGCTGCCAAACGCTCGCCGGCATGCCTCTTGAAATTCGGTGTCCGCCAGATAGCTCCGCAATGTTCGATCAGTAATTCCGGCTGCCGCTGCTGCGCTTGTTTTATTCGGCTGAGTCAGCAATGCTGCAAGTGCTCTCTCTTTGGAGGGTGTCAAACGGAGGCCTCCTTTCCGCGTTCTTCCGAAAGATTCCGTTCGAGCTGTCGCATGGCCTTTTTCAGTTTGCGGTTCTCACGCTTAAGAACAGCGACTTCGTGCAACAGCGCGGTTACTTTTTCGTTTAGTAGAGAGACAAGCAAGTCGTGTTCGCTCATATTTTCTCCTTTTAATGTGTCGTTTCTGGTTGGGTTACGGTTAAGAAAAGCCGGAAACCCTTATTCCACAAGGCTTTGCGGGGTGGGTTACGGTAGGTTACGACAAAACCTATAAAATCTCTATTGGGTTCATTTTTTTTGGATTTTTTTAACATGGGAAAATACCGTAACCGTAACCCTCAACCGTAACCCGTTTTCAAGCAATACTGTAAAACCGCGCAGGAGACAGGCTCAGGCCGAGCCAAGTTTTCCGATTCTTCGGCGTGACCTTCTGAAACCCTGCCGCTTCCATAGCTGTGTTAAAGTCAGATAGCCGCCGGACATAATCGCCGCTGCGCTCTGCCCACGCCCGGTACGATTGATACAGCTCCGCAGCTCCGATTCGGGCATCCGTCTCTCTTAGACAGCACTCAGAAATGAAACAGGATAACCAGTCCTCTTGACCACGGTATGCCTCGGTGACTTCCTCCACCACATTCGGTATCTGGAGCTGGTAGCCGTTGTGTGCAAAGTTCACGGCTCCCTCAATGGCCCAGGCCAGGATAGACGGCCCGGCCTCTCGCGCAAGAATGTCACCATAGTTTGACCGGCTCCCCTTTGTGGGGATGGTGGCCCGGAAGGGTACCACGATCAGCCGCCGCCAGGTGCCGGGGTCGGTGCTGCCTACTCTGGGGAGATGGTTGGTAAACAGGCACAAGGTATGGGAGGGGGTGAAGGTTTCCGGCATCCGGTATTTTTCCTCTGCGGTGATCCGGTCGGTGGAGGTGATCTTTTTCACCGTGGCAACGGACAGCCGCCGCCCTTCCTCCAGTTCTCCGGCAATCACAAGGCGCTTGCCTCGCAGAGTGGCTAGGGCTGCGCCTCGGTTCTGCCGGTCGGTGGTAAAGGTGTCGATGTCAATACTTCCGGCATAGTCACCC
>OJRC01000297.1_pt1 | contig 37688 bp, 36 predicted proteins | sample 1599081 | NCBI WGS metagenome assembly OJRC01 (sample SAMN03922519, study PRJEB24848) | human gut metagenome | isolation source: stool sample | host: Homo sapiens | place: Germany | collected 2010-02 | reverse complement strand
GGGCAAGAAGAAGATGCGGAACCTGGGTACGGTGCAGCTGCCCACCGAGGCATTTATGGCAGTGCTCAAACTGGACGAGTAAGACGCAGCCGCATCTTATACTTGCCCTCGGGGCCCCGCAGAGCGGGGCGGCGTGGAAGCGCCGTACAAGCGTTTTGCTCTGTGGGCAAAACCTTGGCGCAGGGCGGATTCATTCCGCCCGAGCAAGTGAAATTTATGAGGGGTTCCCGCAAAGCCAACGGCTTTGTGGGGCGGGCAAGAAGAAGATGCGGAACCTGGGTACGGTGCAGCTGCCCACCGAGGCATTTATGGCAGTGCTCAAACTGGACGAGTAAAACGCTTAGGGTCTCAATTAGAAAAGTTAACCCCGGACTGCGGTATGTACAGCAGGCCGGGGGCTTTTTATAGCCGTCTTGTCTGCCGGACGGTATTACCGCCGGGCGAGAGGGCTTTTATCCTTGCTGAAGTATTCGTTGGTCAGCTTGACCGCTGTGCCGGCGAAGATCCACAAGCTGATCAGGTTGGGGATGGCCATCAGGCCGTTGACGGTGTCCGCCGCATGCCAGACGATGTCGATATCCACGATAGCGCCCAGGAAGGCACACAGGCACCATACAAACCGGAAGGGGAGGATGGCCTTGTCGCCGAAGAGGAAGGTCACACCGGTCTCTGCGTACCAGGACCAGCCCAGAAGGGTGGAAAAGACGAAGAGGATGGTGCAGACGATAACGATGATATTGCCCCACTCACCAGGCAGACCGGTGGAGAAGGCAAGGCCGCTGAGGGCAGCGGAGGTCTCGCCGCTGCTCCACACGCCGGTGGAGATAATTACCAGAGCGGTCATGGTGCACACCACGATGGTATCGAAGAAGACTTCCAGAATACCGAAGATACCCTGCTCGCAGGGGTGCTTGACGGTAGCGGTGGCGTGGATCATGGCGGAGGAGCCGATACCGGCCTCGTTGGACATGATGCCGCGGGCAACGCCCTGGCGAATCGCAAAGGAGACAGCAGCACCGGAGAAGCCGCCGACAGCCGCAGTACCGGTGAAAGCGCTGGTGACGATGAGCTTCAGGCCGGGGATAATGCCGTCAGCGTTCAGGACAAGGATCACAAGGGCGGCCAGCACATAGATGCAGCCCATGGTGGGGGTCAGGATAGAGGTCACGCGGCCCAACCGCTTAACGCCGCCGATGATGACGATGCCGCACAGAACAGCAAAAATAATACCGATAAGGTAAGGATTGACGTTATAAGGGCTCAGAGAGGACACCACGGTGTTGGTCTGGAGCATATTGCAGCTGACAAGGCCTACGAAGGTGGTAGCCACAGCAAAGAATCCTGCCAGGAATTTGGTGATGGGGTTTTGCTTTTTGAAGCCGTTTTTCAGCAGGTACATGGCGCCGCCGTGCCATACGCCGTTTTCATCTTTTTCTCTGGTGTACAGCGCCAGGGTGATCTCGCAGTACTTGGTAGCCATACCTAAAATAGCGGCTACCCACATCCAGAATACGGCGCCAGGGCCGCCTACAGCCAGAGCCGCCGCCACACCGGCGATATTGGCTACGCCGATGCAGGACGACAGTGCAGAGGCGAGAGCCCAGAAGGACCTGATCTCCCCATCAGAGTCATTCCGCTGTTTGCGGGAGAACATGGTGCGCATAGCAAGGGTAAATTTCCGGAACTGAATGCCTTTCGTGCGAATGGTTAGGTACAGGCCGGTTCCAAAAAATATGACCAGCATGTAGGGACCAAAGAGAAAGTTGGTCATCTGAATCAGAATATTGTCCAAAGTTTGCATGAAAATCCCTCCATTTACTCCAACATATTGCGAACTTTTTTCTCAAGCACTTCTGCCAGCCGCCGATGGCCGTTTTCGTCTAAGTGCACCGCGTCAACCTCGCTGGCCTGCACATAAGCCTGGGCGTCCAAAAATGCAATCCTCCTTTCCTCGCTGAGCAGCTGGTAGTACTTTGCGATCTCTTTTGACCGTTGCGCACAGCCGGTTCCCATATTTTCTCCCAGGTCGGTTTCAGGGAGACAGTCAAGAATGTGAGGGGGCGCTACCAGGAGAACCTTGGGCGCTTTTTCTTCCGGGCCGCTGCGGGAGATTTCAACAGCATCCAGAACCCGCCGCATACTCCGGGCAATGTTGAAACCATTGAGCTGGAACCGCTCCTGGGTGTCATTGGTACCCAACATAATAATTACCAGATCAACAGGCTTCTGGCTCTCCAGGCAGGGGATCAGATAGGTAAGACCACTGCGGTAGCCGTTTACAGGATCATCCCAAACCACGGTCCGACTGTTGAGACCTTCTTCAATAATCACATAGTCTGGTCCCAATAATTTTTGCAGCCTGCCTGTCCAGCGGACATCTCTGGGAAAGCGCTTGGTGGTAGCGGGGTTGTATCCCCAGGTGTTGGAATCTCCGTAACATAAAATTACTTTTTCCATGGTAATGCCTCCCAAACAAGTATTTTTCAATTTAAATTGATAAAATAATGCTAAAAAATGTCAGAAATGCTGGGTGCCTTGATAATGTCGGTAATATAAAAAATAATCAAAAATAGTAAATGAAATCAATAAATTGATAAACAAAAAATGATAAATTTTAAATAAAATATAAGTAAAAAAGCTGGTTATTAACAAAAACATGCAAAAAATGGACAAATATGGGTAAAGTATACACCGCTTTTTTTCGCTTGTCAATATATGGATAAAATTTTCTATGCGATACAATATACGTTGTGCATTTTCTATAAAAAATCCCCCGTGGGCATTAACCCACGGGGGATTTGCGCTTTGTTGAATTGGAATTACTTGCTGTAGAGGTCGATGAGCTTGGTCAGGTGCTCGTAGCGCTCCTTGGCGGCTTCCTCGTTGCGGGCGAAGAGGACTTCGGCGCGCTCGGGGAACTCGCGGGTCAGACGGGCATAACGGGCCTCGTTCATCAGGAAGTCCTGGTAACCGCCGGCGGGAGCCTTGCTGTCCAGGGTGAAGGGGTTCTTGCCCTCGGCAGCCAGGGCGGGATTGAAGCGGAACATATTCCAGTAGCCGCAATCCACAGCCTTCTTCATTTCCTTCTGGCAGTTGGTCATGCCGCCCTTGATGGAGTGCATCTCGCAGGGAGCATAGCCGATGATGAGGGAGGGACCATGATAGGCCTCAGCCTCGGTGATGGCCTTGATGGTCTGAGCGGTGTTGGCGCCCATAGCCACCTGAGCTACGTACACGTAACCGTACTGCATGGCGATCTCGGAGAGGCTCTTCTTCTTCATCTCCTTACCGGCAGCGGCAAACTGAGCCACCTGGCCGATGTTGGAAGCCTTGGAAGCCTGTCCGCCGGTGTTGGAGTACACCTCGGTATCGAAGACGAACACGTTCACATCCTCGCCGGAGGCCAGGACGTGGTCCAGTCCGCCGTAGCCGATATCGTAGGCCCAGCCGTCGCCGCCGAAGATCCACACGGACTTCTTGTTGAGGTAATCCTTCTTCTCCAGGATCTCCTCCACCAGCTTGCAGGCGGCGCAGTCGCAGTACTTCTTGCCGGCAGCCTTCAGCTCCTCACCGTGAGCCTTGAACTTCTCGTTGGCGATGAGCTCGTCCACGGTGCAGATGCTGGCTTCCAGAGCGGCCACATAGGCCTTGGTAGCATCCTGGTTGGCCTCGCCCTCGTTGTAGGTATCCAGCCACTTCTGAGCGGCTTCCTTCAGCTCGGGACGGGCCCACTCCACCTTCAGCAGCTCCTCGGTCTTGACCTTCAGGCTCTCGCGGATGGTCTTCTGGCCGATGTACAGGCCCAGGCCGTGCTCGGCGTTATCCTCGAACAGGGAGTTGCACCATGCGGGACCCTTGCCCTCGGCGTTGGTGCAGTAGGGGCTGGTAGCAGCGGGGCCGCCCCAGATGGAAGAACAGCCGGTGGCGTTGGAGATGTACATCCGATCGCCGAACAGCTGGGTGACGAGACGGGCATAGCTGGTCTCGGCGCAGCCGGCGCAGGAGCCGGAGAACTGCAGGTAGGGCTGCTTGAACTGGCTGCCCTTGACGGTGTTGTCCTGCATGTCGGCCTTGGGAGCGGTCTTGACCAGGTAATCCCAGACAGACTGCTGAGCAGCTTCCTGCTCCTGAGGCACCATGGTGATGGCCTTATCCTTGGCAAGGCAGGCCTCTACGCACACGCCGCAGCCCATGCAGTCCAGGGGGCTCACGCCGATGGCGAAGGTGTACACGCCCTTGCCCTTGCCGGCCTTGACGGGAGCGGACTTGAAGCCCTCGGGGGCGTTCTTCACTTCCTCGTCGGTCAGGGCGTAGGAACGGATGCAGGCGTGGGGGCAGACATAGGAGCAGGTGTTGCACTGGATGCACTTGGTGGGATCCCAGGTGGGCACCGCCACGGCTACGCCGCGCTTCTCATAAGCGGAGGCGCCCAGCTCGAACTGGCCGTCCACATGGGGCATGAACACGGAAACAGGCAGGCTGTCGCCGTCCATCTTGCCCACGGGGTTGAGGATATCCTTGACCATGGTGACCAGCTCGGGCTTACCCTCGAGGGCGTGCTCGGTCTTCTCATCCACGGCGTTGGCCCAGTCGGCGGGCACGTCGATCTTCTTGAAGGCAGTGGCGCCGGCGTCAATGGCCTTGTGGTTCATCTCCACCACGTCCATGCCCTTCTTGGAGTAGGACTTGGTGGCGGCTTCCTTCATGTAGCGGATGGCGTCCTCCTCGGGCATGACCTTGGCCAGAGTGAAGAAGGCGCTCTGCAGAATGGTGTTGGTACGCTTGCCCATGCCGATGGAGGCGGCCAGGTCGATGGCGTTGATGGTGTAGAGCTGGATGTTGTTCTTGGCGATGTACTGCTTGGCCTCAGCGTTCAGGTGGTGGCTGAGCTCCTCGAAATCCCACTGGCAGTTGATCATGAATACGCCGCCGGGCTTGACGTCGTTGACCATCTTGAAGCCCTTGGTCACGTAGCTGGGGTTGTGGCAGGCCACAAAGTCAGCCTTGTTGATATAGTAGGGGGAACGGATGGGCTTGTCGCCGAAGCGCAGGTGGCTGATGGTCACGCCGCCGGTCTTCTTGGAGTCGTACTGGAAGTAAGCCTGGATGTACTTGTCGGTGTGGTCGCCGATGATCTTGATGGAGTTCTTGTTGGCGCCCACGGTACCGTCGCCGCCCAGACCCCAGAACTTGCACTCGATGGTGCCTTCCGCCGCGGTGTTGGGGGCGGGGACCTCGGGCAGGCTCAGGCCGGTAACGTCGTCCACGATGCCGATGGTGAACTGACGGCGAGGAGCATCCTTCTTCAGCTCCTCATAGACAGCGAACACGCTGGAAGGAGGCGTATCCTTGGAACCAAGGCCGTAACGACCGCCGATGACGGTGACGTCGTTCATGCCGGCGTTGGCCAGGGAGGTGACCACATCCAGGTACAGAGGCTCGCCCAGAGCGCCGGGCTCCTTGGTACGATCCAGGACGGCGATCTTCTTGGCGGTGGCGGGGATGGCGGCGATGAGGCGGTCAGCAGCGAAGGGGCGATACAGACGGACCTTCACCAGGCCCACCTTCTCACCGTGGGCGTTCATGTAGTCGATGACCTCTTCGGCCACGTCGCAGATGGAGCCCATGGCGATGATGATGCGGTCAGCATCGGCAGCGCCGTAGTAGTTGAAGAGCTTATAATCGGTGCCCAGCTTCTCGTTGACCTTGCCCATGTACTTCTCTACCACGGCGGGCAGCGCATCATAGTACTTATTGCAGGCCTCACGGTGCTGGAAGAAGATGTCGCCGTTCTCGTGGGAGCCGCGGGTAGCAGGATGCTCGGGGTTGAGGGCGTGCTTACGGAAAGCCTCAACAGCCTCCATGTCGCACATATCCTTCAGATCGGCGTAATCCCACACGGCCACCTTCTGGATCTCGTGGCTGGTACGGAAACCATCAAAGAAGTTGATGAAGGGCACCTTGCCGCTGATGGCGGACAGGTGAGCCACAGGGGAGAGGTCCATGACTTCCTGAACGTTGCCCTCGGCCAGCATAGCGAAGCCGGTCTGACGGCAGGCCATGACGTCGGAGTGATCGCCGAAGATGTTCAGGGCGTGGGTGGACACGGTACGGGCGGAAACATGGAACACGGTGGGCAGCTGCTCAGCCGCGATCTTGTACATGTTGGGGATCATCAGCAGCAGGCCCTGGGAGGCGGTGTAGGTGCTGGTGAGGGCGCCTGCGCCCAGAGAGCCGTGGACCGCACCGGCGGCGCCGGCCTCGGACTCCATCTCGACGACCTTTACCTGGGTGCCGAAGATGTTCTTCAGGCCGTTGGCAGACCACTGGTCAACCAGGTCGGCCATGGGGCTGGACGGAGTGATCGGGTAGATCGCAGCAACTTCGGAAAACGCATAGGAGACATGCGCGGCCGCGTTGTTGCCGTCCATGGACTTGAACTTTCTTGCCATAAATTGCTCCTCCTGAATATTTGATACTGCTTTGGTTTTGGGGAAAACAAAGCGGGTATTCATACAGATTCATCATAGCACGGTTTTATCAGAATGTAAACGCTCTGTTGGAGAGAAAACCCGAAAAAATTTTGGGAAAAATGACGGCGGCAGCGGGGCGCTTCTGAGCGGGATATTCCCTTTCCGGTAGAAATCGGGGGAGAGTTATGGTATGATACTCTCAAAACCACACTCGGGCTCAGGACCAGAGGACTGGAGCCGGCGAACCGAGAGGAGGACCTGCAGTGGAACGGACAGGAAAGAAAAAAGGCCTGGTGATCCTTTTGGGAGCTTTGGCGGTGCTGGCCGTGCTGGCGGTGGTACTGCTGGGGCGGTACAAGGTAGTGGGCCGGATCACCGGCCCTGAGTGGGATCATCTGGAGATGGACGGCGCGACCTATGCCCGCCGGGACAGCACGCCCTATAGCGTAGCGGACAAGGGGGAATTCCTGGGCCTTGCCACCGATGGGGAGAGGAAATTCCGCCTCTACGCCGTAAAGGGCGATGAGGAGCGGAACTATATCTACTGCTTCTGGGATTGGGAAGGCTTTTTCTACCAGAAGGAGTAACAGAAGATCAGAGAGAGAAATAGTCCCGGCCTGTGGACCGGGAGAGGGAGGCGCCTATGGTGGTAACGGTACGGTCCCTGGGGCTCCAGGGCATCGCGGGCTACGAGGTGGAGGTGGAGTGCGCCATCAGCGGCGGGCTTCCCGCCTTTGACGTGGTGGGCCTGCCTGACGCGGCGGTAAAGGAGGCCCGGGAGCGGGTCCGTGCCGCCATCAAGAGCTGCGGCTGCGGCTTCCCCGTGTCCCGGATCACGGTGAATCTGGCCCCCGCCGCCCTCAGAAAGGCGGGGACGGTGTATGATCTGCCGATCCTGCTGGGCCTTCTGGCGGCCCAGGGGGATGTGCCTGTCCCCTCCCCTGCCGCCGCCTTCCTGGGAGAGCTGAGCCTCACCGGGGCGCTGCGGCCGGTGGCAGGGGTGCTGCCCATGGCCATGGCTGCCGCCCGCTCCGGAATCAAGGAATTATATGTCCCGGCGGAAAACGCCGCCGAGGCCACATTGGCCCAGGGCCTCACCGTCTACCCGGTGGAAAATGCCGCCGCCCTTCTGGCCCATCTGCGGAGAGAAAAGCCCCTCTCCCCTGCGCCGGTGTGGACGCGGTCGCTGGAGACGGTGCCGGGGCCGGATTTTGCGGAGGTGGTGGGCCAGGAGAACGTGAAGCGGGCGCTGGAGATCGCCGCCGCCGGGGGACACAATATTCTCCTCATCGGCTCCCCGGGAGCGGGAAAATCCATGCTGGCCAAGCGTCTGCCCTCCATCCTGCCGGACATGACGAGGCAGGAGGCCCTGGAGGCCACGGAGGTGTGGAGCGTGGCGGGGATGACCGACAGCCGCCATCCCCTTCTCAGCCGCCGTCCCTTCCGCAGTCCCCACCACACGGTGTCCCCGGTAGCCCTGGTGGGCGGCGGGGCCTTCCCCCGGCCCGGGGAGATCTCCCTGGCCCACAACGGGGTGCTGTTTCTGGACGAGCTGCCGGAGTTCCAGAAGGACGCCCTGGAGGTCCTCCGCCAGCCTCTGGAGGACGGGGAGGTAACGGTGACCCGGGCCGCCGGGTCCGTGACGCTGCCCAGCCGGTTCATGCTGGTGTGCGCCATGAATCCCTGCCGCTGCGGCTGGCGGGGCCATCCCTCAGGCCGTTGCACCTGCACCGACGCCTCTGTGGAAAAGTATGTCAGCCGCATCTCCGGTCCTCTGCTGGACCGGATGGATCTCCATGTGATGGTGCCCTCGGTGGACTTTGACGCCCTGCGGCGGAAGGAACAGCCAGAGCCCTCGTCGGTGGTAAAAGCCCGGGTGGATGCCGCCCGGCGGCGGCAGCGGGAGCGGTACGGCCAGGAGGGCCCTCTCTGCAATGCCCAGCTGCCCCCCGCTCTGGTGGGAAAATACTGCGCTCTGGACGAGGCCGGGGAGAAGCTCCTGCGCTCTGCCTTCCAGCGCATGGGCCTCACCGCCCGCAGCCACGACCGCATTCTCCGGGTGGCAAGAACCATCGCGGACCTGGAGGGGGAGGAGAACATCTCCGCCGCCCATCTGGCGGAGGCCATTCAGTACCGGAACACGGATATTTTGAAAGGGTAAAAGAGAGCCCCGCCGTCCACAGGACGGCGGGGCTTTTTTCTCGTTATCCCAGATGGACCAGCTGGTCAATGCCCAGAGAGAACACCAGGGCCCCCGCCTCGCTCTGGAGGCCGTGCTCCCGGTTGATGTTTTCCATAATGGCCGAGCGCAGCTCCCGGGGCACCACAATGGCGATGATCTCCTTTTCCGCCTGGCGGGAGACCCCCTGGAGCTCCTCGAAGGCCTCCTCCCCTACCCAGCGGCCCCGGATGATGGTGCCGCCCCGGGCGCCGTGGCGGCGGGCGGTGTCCATGACCACGTCGGTGTAGCCCTGGTTTACCGTAACCAGGATCAGGCAGTTTTTCCCCTGCTGCTGTTCCATATCTTCACTCTCCTTTTCCGTCAGCTTGGTGCGCAGGTTGATGACCGTGGCCATAAGGTTGCTCACCGCCGAGAGAGGGGCGGTGAAGGCGATGCCCCGGCCGGGGACGCTGCCCCGCAGGTCATCGTCCAGAGCCTCCAGCAGGGCCCGGGCGGCGGGAATGGGGGCAAGACTCAGGATGATGTCCTTCTCCGAGCTGCCAAGGCCCAGAATGTCCAGAATCTCCGAGGTGGCGGTTCCGGTGCCCTCGCACCGCAGGTGGGTGAACACCTGGCGGTCGGTGTAGAGGGCGGTGAGCTTGTTGCCGAAGCCCCGTTCGATAATGGATACGATGAGGGCCAGCTGCGTCTGTTGTTTCATGGCTTCCCTCCTCAGTCATAGTACAAAATGGTGTCTTCCGCCCGGGCGAGCTCCGAGCGCAGGGCGCTGCGGGCCATCCTGCGGCGGACCCGGCCGGCCAGACCCAGCAGCTGAATGGTCACCAGGGGGGTCATAGCCACCATGGCCACCAGGCCGAAGGCGTCGGTCATGATATTGCCCTCCAGGGCGCCGCAGGCGCCCATGGCAAAGGGCAGCAGGAAGGTGGCGGTCATGGGCCCGGAGGCCACACCGCCGGAGTCGAAGGCGATACCGGTAAACATCTGGGGCACGAAGAAAGTGAGGATCAGGGCGAAAGCGTAGCCCGGCACCAAAAACCACAGGATGGATATGCCGGTGAGGACCCGCACCATGGCGATGCCTACGGACACGGCCACACCGATGGACAGTCCCCGGCGCATGGCCCTCTGGGACACGGCGCCCATAGACACCTCCTCCACCTGCTTGATGAGCACATGGACGGCGGGCTCGGCGGCCACGATAAAGTAGCCCATCACCATGCCGATGGGGATCAGCAGCCAGGCGGCGCTGCCCCCTGCCACCGTGGCCCCGATGAGCTCACCGATGGGCATAAAGCCCACGTTGACGCCGGAGAGGAACATCACCAGCCCCACATAGGTGTACACAAGGCCCAGGGCGATCCGCAGCAGCTGGGTGTGGCGGAAACGCCGGGTGAGGAGCTGGAAAAGGAGAAACAGAAGGCAGATAGGCACCATGGCCACCGCCACCTCCCGGGCGTAGTGGGGGATGGCCTGGGCGAACTCCCGGGCGGCATCCTGGGTGGTCTGGATGTCGGGCAGGGCCGAGGGGGTATACCCGGCGCTGTCCGGAGAGAAGCCGATGCCCAGGGCCAGCACCGACAGCACCGGCCCGATACTGCACAGGGCCACCAGGCCGAAGCTGTCGCTGGTGGAGTTCTTGTCGCTGCGGATAGAGGCAAGGCCCACGCCCAGGGCCATAATGAAGGGTACGGTGATAGGTCCGGTGGTAACGCCGCCGGAGTCAAAAGCCACGGGGATAAAATCGTTGGGGGCCAGGGCCGCCAGCAGAAAAGCCAGCACGTAGAAGATCACCAGCAGCCGGGACAGAGGGATCTTCAGCATGATGCGCAACAGGGCCAGCACCAGGAATACCCCTACCCCCGCCGCCACCGTCAGGATCAGCGTCAGATTGGGGATGGCGGGCACCTGGGTGGCCAGGACCTGGAGGTCCGGCTCGGCGATGGTCACCAGCAGGCCCAGCACAAAGGCGGCTCCCAGGGTGAGCCATTTCCGGCGGGAGCGGCTCATATGTATGCCCATGCCGCTGCCCATGGGGGTCATGGACATATCCACGCCCAGGGTGAAGATCCCCGTCCCCACGATCAGCAGCAGGGCGCCGAATACAAACAGTACCAGGGCGCCGGGCGTCAGTGGGGCGATGGTGATGCTCAGCAGCAGCACAATGGCGGTGATCGGAAGCACTGAGGACAGCGACTCCTGTATTTTTTCCATAAGCTGGGGATTGATGGACAAGGGGGCCTCCTTTCTCAAATGGGAACAAAGGTCTACATATAGTATACTATATCATAAATTTTGCGTTTACAAAAGAAAAGACTGTCATTTTTACAGGATCTTAACAATGGCATCGCCTCTTTCCTCCCGGCGGAGAATGTGCTATCATAAAAAAAGTTTTACGAAAGAACGGCGGTAGCGGTGATATGAAGAAATTGGTAATCGGCATACTGGCCCACGTGGACGCGGGCAAGACCACCCTCACGGAGGCCATGCTCTACGCATCCGGCCAGCTGAGAAAGCTGGGGCGGGTGGACCACGGGGACGCCTTCCTGGATACCGACGAGCAGGAGCGCCGCCGGGGTATCACCATCTTCTCCAAGCAGGCGGTGCTGTCTCTGCCGGAGGCGGAGGTCACCCTGCTGGACACCCCGGGCCATGTGGATTTTTCCGGGGAGATGGAGCGGACCTTGCAGGTGCTGGACGCGGCGGTGCTGGTGGTCAGCGCTGCCGCCGGGGTCCAGGCCCACACCCTCACGGTGTGGCGGCTGCTGGAGCGGTGGAAGGTGCCGGTATTTCTCTTTATCAACAAGATGGACACCCCGGGAGCGGATGCCGCCGCCCTTCTTGCTCAGCTGCGGGAGAAGCTGGACGGGGGCTGCGTGAACTTCTCCGGCGACGAGGAGAGCCTCTTTGAGGAGGCCGCCACCGGCAGCGAGGAGGCCCTGGGGGAGTATTTGGACACGGGGCGGCTGAGCCGGGAGACTCTCTCCGGCCTGATCCAGCGTCGCGAGATTTTCCCCTGCTGGTTCGGCTCGGCCCTGAAGCTCCAGGGAGTGGAGGAATTTCTCCGGGGCCTCACGGAATACGCCCCCTGTCCGGACTACGGAGCGGAGTTTGCCGCCCGGGTGTTCAAGATCAGCCGGGACGGCCAGGGCCAGCGGCTCACCTTCCTGAAAGTCACCGGCGGCACGCTGCGGGTGAAAACCCTCCTCTCCGGCACCGTTGCCGGAGAGCCCTGGGAGGAGAAGGCAGATCAGCTGCGGCTCTACTCCGGGGAGAAGTTCAAGCCCCTGGACGAGGCCCCGGCGGGAACAGTGTGCGCCGTCACCGGTCTTACCCACACCTTTCCCGGGGAGGGCCTGGGGGCGGCGGAGGACGCCCTGCCGCCGGTCCTCACCCCCGCCCTCAGCTACCGGCTGGATCTTCCTGAGGGGGTGGACGCCGCCAGCGCCATGGGGAAACTCCGCCAGTTGGAGGAGGAGGACCCCCTGCTGCGGATCGTGTGGAATGAGCGGCTGCGGGAGATCCATGTCCAGCTCATGGGCCCCATCCAGCAGGAGATCCTCCGGGAGCTGATCCTCCGGCGCTTCGGCTGGGAGGTGTCCTTCGGCCCCGGCAGCATCGTCTACCGGGAGACCATTGCGAGTACCGTGGAGGGGGTGGGCCACTACGAGCCCCTCCGCCACTACGCCGAGGTGCGGCTGCTGCTGGAGCCCGGGGAGCGGGGCAGCGGCCTTACCTTCCGCAGCGTCTGCTCCGAGGACAGCCTGGACCGGAACTGGCAGCGGCTGATCCTTACCCACCTCCAGGAGAAGCCCCATCTGGGGATCCTCACCGGTTCCCCCATCACCGATATGCGCATCACCCTCACGGCGGGGCGGGCCCACCTGAAGCATACGGAGGGGGGCGACTTCCGCCAGGCCACCTACCGGGCGGTGCGCCAGGGCCTCATGACGGCGGAGAGTATCCTGCTGGAGCCCTGGTATGCCTTCCGGCTGGAGGTGCCCGCCGCCAATCTGGGCCGGGCCATGGGGGATATCCAGCAGATGGGCGGCACCTTCGACCCGGCGGAGACCACCGGGGACACGGCCCTCCTCACCGGCAGTGCCCCGGTGGCGGGCCTTGCGGACTACGCCCAGGAGGTGGCGGCCTATACCAAGGGCCTGGGACGGCTGTCGTTGTCCCCGGGGGGCTACCGGCCCTGCCCCAACCAGGCGGAGGTGGTGGCCGCCATCGGCTACGACCCGGAGCGGGATCTGGACAACCCGGCGGACTCGGTGTTCTGCGGCCACGGGGCGGGCTATGCCGTTCCCTGGCGGGAGGTGCCTGCCGCCGCCCATACCCCCTCTTTTTTTAAGGAACGGGAGACGGAAAGCGAGGAGGAGGCGCCCCGGCGGCGGTCGGCCCCTCCCCCTCCCGCCTCCCGGGAGGAAGAGGCCGCCCTGCAGGCTATCTTTGAGCGGACCTACGGCCCGGTGAAGCGCCGCCTGCCTATGGAGTCTCCGCCCAAGGCTCCTCGCAGCGAGGGCACCCAGCGCCGGACGGTGCCTCCCCGGCGGGAGGGCCCGGAGTACCTGCTGGTGGACGGCTACAACGTGATCTTCGCCTGGGAGGAGCTCAAGGAGATGGCGCAGCGGAACCTGGAGGCCGCCCGGCATATGCTCATGGACATCCTCTGCAATTATCAGGGGTTCAAAAAGTGCGTGGTGATCCTGGTGTTCGATGCTTACAAGGTGAAGGGGAACCCCGGCTCCGTGGAGCGGTACAAAAATATCCACGTGGTCTATACCAAGGAGGCGGAGACGGCCGATACCTATATCGAGCGGGCCACCTACGATATCGCCAAGGAGAACCGGGTGCGGGTGGCCACCTCCGACAACCTGGAACAGCTCATTATCCTGGGCCACGGGGCGGTGCGTGTGGCGGCGGCGGACCTGAAGGCGGAGGTGGAGGCCTCAGAGGGCCGCATCACCGAGATCATTGAGCGCAGCAACCGCGCTCACAAGGGCTTCAACACCCTCCGGGACCGGGCCACCATCACCGGCGGAGAGCCGAAGAAGTCCTGAAACAGGCGCTATGATATACAGCGGAAAGCCCCCGGCGTCCTTGGGACGCCGGGGGCTCTTTTGTGGTTGGCAGCAAAGTTCAGGCTGTCTCCGTTCCACCCAGGAAACTGCGCAGGGCGGGCTTGAGCGGTTCATAGAGGCTGAGGATCTTCCCCACGCCGAAGGCGGCGATGACGGTTCCCTCCCGGATGCCGTGGAACTGGCGGAAATAGGCCAGAGAGATGACCAGGGCGATGAGGGATACGGTGATGTCAAAGCACATTTTCACGGTGTGGAGGGGCAGGTGGAGCTTCTCGGCGATGACCTGCATGATGCCCTCTCCCGGCAGGGAGATCAGCCGGGGCTCCAGATAGAGCAGGATACCCAGGGCAATCAGCACCATGCTGATGAGCAGATAGATCAGCCGCACCCCATAAACGACAGGGGGCGCGAAGGGCAGCGTATCGGGGTCCGGCAGAAACATCCCCGCCAGAAAGTTGGTGAAATCGGTAAAGTAACCGAATAGGGTGGTGCAGATCAGCTGCAGGACCCGGGCCGGCTGGAGATCCCGCCCCAGGATAATGAACTGGATCAGGATGTACAGGGAAAAGATAATGATGATCCAGGTACCCATGGACAGGGATGTAAAGATCTCACTGAGCACGTAGGGGATGGAGTTTACCGGGGACATCCCCAGGTCGGCGGCGCCGGAAAACGACACTCCCAGCGCCATGACGAACAGCCCCGCGCAGTATACAAGTACCCGTTTTAGCAGTGTGGTCCCAATTTGCTTCATTCTCTATTCCCTTTCCCATTTTGTACGCATTTTTCCAGCAGCCGCATCAGGGTGGCCTGCTCCTCGTCGGTAAGGCCGGCGGTCATCTGGGCTTCGGCGGATAAGAAGATACCGCACAGCGTCCGGGCCAGTTCGGCGCCCCGATCCGTCAGGGACACGTACAGGGAACGCCGGTTGCCCGGCCGGTTGCGCCGGATCACCAGTCCCGCGGCCTCCATGCGGGTCAGGATGTTGCCTGCCGTGGCAGGCTCGATCTCGCAGTATTCCGCAATGGTCTTCTGCTCACATTCCCCGTGCAGCGCCAGGCACTCCAGGATCTTCGGCTGTCCCGGCGAGAGCCCCAGAGGAGCAGTCTGCTCCATGACCTTGCGGTTCATCTGCAGGTAGGTCTTCATCCACAGGTGATGGAGAGAATACATGGCTGCCTCCAAATAGTAAGAATTATTATAGTAATAATGCTTGTTATATCCGAGGGGAGCGGGGTTGTCAATGGTTTCCCGGTATAGACAGAGGAGGGCCCCGCATTGTGCGGGGCCCTCCTCTGTCTTTAAAACACTTTCCGGCAGATGTCTGCCTGGGGAAAAGGCGAATTATATGTCTCTGTGACCCTCGGGGGGCTCGAAGCCCGGGCCCAGGTCTCCAGCCATCCAGTGCTTGCGGCAGAGCCCGATGTACTGGTCGTTGGCTCCCAGCACCACCTGCTCTCCCTCCTTGAGGACCTTGCCGTGCTGGTCGAAGCGGGCGTTGAAGGTGGCCTTTTTGCCGCACCAGCAGACCGTCTTGACCTCCTCGATCTTGTCGGCCATCACCAGCAGCTCCTGGCTGCCGGGGAACAGATCCCCCTTGAAGTCTGCCCGCAGGCCATAGCACATCACGGGGATGTCCAGCTCGTCCACCAGATGGACCAGATAGTGGACCTCCTCCTTGGAGAGGAACTGGGCCTCGTCTACGATGATGCAGGCGTTCTGCTGCAGCTCCATGGGGCCCAGGGCCTGAAGCTCATCGAAGTAGATGCAGGGGTAGGTGAGACCGATCCGGGAGACCACCATGTGGTCCCCATCCCGGGTGTCGATGCGGGGCTTTACCAGCAGAGTCTGCTGCCCCCGCTCCTCATAGTTGAACCGGGCCATCAGGGCGTTTGCCGTCTTGCTGGAGCCCATAACGCCGTATTTGAAATAGAGCTGTGCCATTGTTCTCTCTCCCTGTCCTTTTCTCGTTGGTAAAATGGATTTATGTATGCTCCGCCAGAGCCTCCCTGGCTGCGGTCAGATATTTTCCAAAGGCGGAAGGTACCGCCAGCTCACCCAGCATGGCTTCGTCCGCCCAGAGGAAGCCGGGGTCGCCCTCCCCTTTCACAGACACAAGGTAGCCGGTCATATCCCACTCCACATGGGTAAAGAGGTGACGGGCGGTGCGCTTCTCCCGCCAGTCCACGGCGGTAAGGTTCCATGGCGCCAGGGCCGCCGCGGCCCCGGCCTCGTCCAGTGTCCCGGGGACGTGGGGAAATTCCCAGAGGAGCGCCAGAAGCCCGGTCTCCGGCCGCTGCCGGAGGGCCACTTTTCCCTCCCGCAGCAGGACGAACACAGTCAGCTCCTCCCGCCGCCGGGCGGCTTTCTTTTCCCGAAGGGGCAGGCTCTCCTGGATGCCCAGGGCCCTGGCCCGGCACAGATCCCGAAGGGGACAGCTCTCACACAGGGGCTGGCCGTTGGGCAGGCACACCGTGGCCCCCAGGTCCATGAGGGCCTGGTTGTAACCTCCGGGGTCCGCTGCCGGTACCGCCGCCTCCATAGCGGCGGCAATGTCCTTTTTCACCTTGGGGTCCAGTACGTTCCCCCGGATGTCCGCCACCCGGGCCGCCAGCCGCAGGACGTTGCCGTCCACCGCTGGTACCCGCTGCCCGAAGGCGATGGAGGCCACCGCTCCGGCGGTGTACTCCCCTACCCCCGGCAGGGCCAGCAGCGCCTCACGGCAGGAGGGAAAGACCCCGCCCAGGTCGTTTACGATCATTTTCGCGGCTTTTTGGAGGTTTCGCGCCCGGCTGTAGTAGCCAAGGCCTTCCCAGAGCTTCATCAGAGCCCCCTCCTCCACCGCCGCCAGGGCGGCTACATCCGGCAGGGCCGCCATCCACCGCTCATAGTAGGGGATCACAGCCGCCACCCGGGTCTGCTGGAGCATGATCTCCGATACCCAGATCCGGTAGGGGTCCCTTGTCCGCCGCCAGGGCAGATCCCGGCGGTTTTCTCCATACCAGGCCAGAAGGGGTGCTCCTGTGGCCCGGAGAAGGTCGATTTTTTCCTGTTCCACAGCGCCCTCCTATCCAAACCGTGTGGCAAAGCCGCACCGGCGGCATAATGCCTCCGCCGGCTTTCCCTGGGAAAAACCCTCATACAGGGCCCTGGCCCGGGGGGAGGCGAGGATCTCCTCCATGGAGGCAGCAAATATATTCCCCAGGGGGATGTCCCCCTCGTGGTCCAGGCAGCAGGGCACCACCGTGCCGTCCGCCAGTACCGCCGCCTGGTCCCGGAGGGCCAGACAGAATCGGGTGTCCTGCTCCGCCGCGGCAAGATCCGGCCAGTCGAATCGTTCCGCCTGTTCCAGGTACAGGCTCTCCCTCAGCCGCCAGCTGCCCCGGCGGGGCTGAGGCAGTTCCAGGGGATGGGCCCCCAGCTTGCCCTCCAGAAAGGAGAGGATCTCACCGTTGCGCCGGTCGGCGCCCCCCAGGTTCCACAGTCTGAGAGCACAGATGATCCCTGCCGCCGGGGCCTTTTGGGCGAAGGCCCATACAGCCTCCAGGTAGTCCGTCAGGGCCTCCACGCCGTTCCCCTCCATGCTGTGGAGGGAGACGCTGACCTTTTTCACCGCCGGGGCGGCCAGGAGCAGAGCGCTCCGTTCCTCCAGAAGGGTGCCGTTGGTGGTGACATACACCTTGTATCCCGCCTCTCCGGCCAGGGCCAGGAGGGTGGGAAGCTTCGGATGGAGCAGAGGCTCCCCCATGACGTGGAGATAGATGTGCTCTGTGACGCCCTGGAGGCGGCGGAGCACCAGGGCGAAGTCCGCCGGGGCTATGAAGGCGGGAGAGCGCCGGGTGCCGGGGCAGAAGGTACAGGAGAGGTTGCAGACGTTGGTGATCTCCACATAGACCCGCTTGAGCATGGACCTCTCCTCCTCTCCCGGCCTGTCCGGCCAAAGTCTGCTCCATTCTATCACAGCCCTGCCCCCTTGGCAACCGCCTCCCGTCGGGAAAAGGACCCCTTTTGAAGAGAAAAACTGCAAAAAATCGAAAGAATTTTTAGAATTTCTGTTGACAACAGGATGTAATCTGCCTATAATAACTTTCCGGATCATTGATCCGTACAATTTCATCCCTTATCAAGAGTGGCGGAGGGAACGGCCCGATGAAGCCACGGCAACCTGCCCCAGCGGGGTGCAAGGTGCCAATTCCGGCGGAAACGCAAGATGAGGAAAACCACCCGTTTTCAGCACGCGCCGTCGGTAAGACGGCGCGTGTTTTTCTCGTTTTGCCTGCAAACTTTCATGCGCATAGTGCGCACCACAAAAAAATAAAAGCCGCCCGCGCATGAAGTTTTGCGCATGTGGGCCGTCCCCGGCCCACGCGCTGAAATTTCATGCCGTGCCGCCGGAGGCGGCACAGGGCAATTTTGCTATGCCTCTGCATAGCAAAAAGAAAGGAGAACAAATGGCACATCGTATTTTTACTTCTGAATCTGTTACCGAGGGACATCCCGACAAAGTCTGCGACCAGATCTCCGATGCGGTGCTGGACGCGATCCTGGCCCAGGACCCCTATGGCCGGGTGGCCTGTGAGACGGTGACCACCACCGGCCTTGTGATGGTTATGGGTGAGATCTCCACCAGCTGCTATGTGGATATCCCCGGCATCGTCCGCCGCACAGTGGACAAGATCGGCTACAACGACCCCGCCTACGGCTTTGATGCCCAGAGCTGCGCCGTCATGACCACCATCGACGAGCAGAGCAAGGACATCGCCATGGGTGTGGATGGTGAGAGCGACGAGGACATCGGCGCCGGTGACCAGGGCATGATGTTCGGCTACGCCTGCGACGAGACCCCTGAGCTGATGCCCGCCCCCATCGCTATGGCCCACGCCCTGTGCCGCCGTCTGGCGGCGGTGCGCAAGAGCGGTGAGCTGAGCTGGCTGCGGCCTGACGGCAAGAGCCAGGTCACCGTGGAGTACGACGCCCAGGGCAACGTCCTGCGCTGCCCCGCCATCGTGGTGTCTACCCAGCACAGCCCCGACATCGCCATTGAGGAGCTGCGGGAGGCTGTGATCGACACGGTGGTGAAGCCTGTGATCCCGGAGAAGTATATCGACCGGGATACCAAGTTCTATATCAACCCCACCGGCCGTTTCGTCATCGGCGGCCCTGTGGGCGACAGCGGCCTCACCGGCCGGAAGATCATCGTGGACACCTACGGCGGCAGCGCCAGCCACGGCGGCGGCTGCTTCTCCGGCAAGGACCCCACCAAGGTGGACCGTTCCGCCGCCTATATGGCCCGGTACATCGCCAAGAACATCGTGGCCTCCGGCCTTGCCCGGCGCTGCCACATCGAGCTGGCCTACGCCATCGGCGTCAGCGAGCCGGTGAGCGTCCTGGTGGATACCCAGGGCACCGGCAAAATCAGCGATGAGAAGCTCAGTGAGATCGTCACCCGGGTCTTTGACCTGCGGCCCGGCAAGATCATCACCCACCTGGATCTCCGCCGTCCCATCTACGAGCAGACCGCCGCTTACGGCCACTTTGGCCGCAGCGATCTGGATCTGCCCTGGGAGCGCACCAACATGGTGGATGCCCTGCTGGGCGCCTGCTGATAGCGTCCCTTCCCCCAACGTACAAAAAGGTCCCCCGCCCGGAACCGGGCGGGGGACCTTTGCTGTTGTGTGCGTGCCGGTCAGTCCTGCTGATCTGCCTGTCCGCTTTTGCGGTGCCTGCGTACCAGATGGCTAATAAGCATTACCGCCAAGCTGATGGCCGCGAAAAGCGCCAGCTGCCCCAGAACGGCATACTCCCCGGCGCAGACACAGCCGATGATGATCAGGATGATGCAGATAAGGTAAAACACGTCTGTCCCGTCTATACGAAAACGTTTCATAGGCTCACCTCCTGGGGAGTTCCCCTCCTGCTGGAAATATAGCACATTTCCGGGGAAATAGCAAGGAAAAGGGAACCTGGGAGGGAAAAAGAAAAGGGGCAGCCCCTATTGGGGCTGCCTCCCAGTCAGGCAAGGATTTGTTACCGGCTGCGCAGATATTTGATGCAGCAGGCGATGCCGAGGATCATCAAAATCAGCTGGACCACGGAAACCAGACCGTTGAGGGACATAAGGAGCGTAGGTAATGTAAATATTTCCAACATGACTTCCCCCTTAACCAAGATAGATCAGTGGCAATGGAATTTCTCCCTCAATTGTATTGATATCGGGTTATAAAGTCAATAGTCCTGATTTTGCGGCGGATCAAAGTTATGAAAAAAATTAGTTCAGCCGGCGCTCAAAGTTGTTGCTGACATGGACGCCCTCCTGGATGATGAAGAAGGCCTTGGGGTCCGCTTTGAGGAGCTCCTGCTGGAGGTCTTCGATCTGGTACTTGTTCAGGCATACGCAGAGGATGTGGGTATCCTCGCCGGTGTAGACGCCCTTCCCCTCCCAGCGGGTGATGCCGCGGTGGAGGTTGTCCAGAATGAAGTGGTCCAGTTCCGGGCTTTCCGCCTTGGTAAAGATGAGCATCTGGACATTGACGCTCTGCTGGTGGGCCCGGTCGATGGCGATGGCCTGGAAAATGGTGTTGAGGATCGAGTAGATCATGGTGGAGACATCAAAGAGCAGGCCGCACAGCAGGAACAGGGTGGCATTGCATGCCAGATTCACCTGTCCGATAGTGAGCCGGGACCCTCTCCGGGACAGGATCAGGCCCAGAGCGTCCAGTCCGCCGCCGGAGCAGCCGCAGGTGAGCACCAGACCGGTTCCCACGCCGGAGATCACGCCGCCCAGGAGGCAGCTGGTGAGGACGTCATCCACCAGGGGGGCGGCCGGTACCGGCACCAGACTGACAAACAGGGTGTAGGTGGTGGCGCAGATCACGGTGTTGCGGAAAAAGATGGGCCCCATAAACCGCCAGGCAATGGCGAGGAGAGGAATATTGATAGCGTAAAAGACCACACCGGCCAGATCAAAGGACAGGCTGGAGACATGGAGGGCAGACAGGATCAGCGTTCGCAGCAGCTGACAGATACCCATAAGCCCGCCGGTGTACAGGCCCAGAGGGGTGACAAACAGATTGATGCCCAAAGCATAGATCAGACTTCCCAGTACAGCCAGGATGAGACGGCTCCAGCCGGACCGCATGGTGGATTTCAGCATTTCCTCAAATCTCCTTTTCCCAGGGGCTTTTTGCCCCGCTGGGAAAAGTGTAGCAGATTAAAAGCTGTATTGCAAGCACCGTCTGAGCCTTTCCCGGCCGCGGGCGATGGTCCGGGATACGGAGGACTTGTTGACCCCCAGCTCATGGGCCACCTGGGTCATGGTAAGACCCAGATCGTAATACATGTGGAGCATTTCCGCCTGGCGGGCTGTCAGCTCCGCTTTTCTGGCCCGGCGGAGGTTCCGGCGCAGGCGTTGGAGCTGCTCGCTGTTGTCCTCACCGTTTGCCCGGTTCCAGGCAGCCAGGTCTGCCAGTACCTCTTTGCCGCGGCTGGGGTCCCGGTCCCTATCAGAGCGTGTAGCGCTCATTGTTGTGATACCTCCTGTCGTAGTATCGCTCCAGTACCAGGGCGATCTCACGGGTGTCCCGGTAGAGGGCGTTCAGATCCCGGATACGCTGTTCCAGACGGCTGCGCTCGTCAGGGTCGTCAGAAGCCTTGGCCGCGTCCCGCAGGGCGATGATCCGCAGCCGGATCAGATCGCCGCTTTGCCGGTAGCTGGCCGCCATATGCAGCAGAGTCATGGCTCCACCTCCCCCGCCCGGCCCCGGTAGGGAGCCAGTTCCCGGAGGAGCCAGGGAGCTGCGCAGTCCTCGCACAGGGTCCTGCCCCAGAAGCGCCAGCAGGGATTGCCGGAGTAAAGTTCCCTGCCGCAGCAGGCGCACTGTTCCACCGGAGCTGCCTGCTGGAGGTCCCGGTGGACCTTTCTCGTGTACCGCAAAAAAATTCCTCCCAAAAAATGAAATAAACTGTTGACAAATGAGAGACCTTCTGCTAGAATACAATTCGCTGCTAATCGTGCTGGTATAGCTCAGTTGGTAGAGCAGCTGATTTGTAATCAGCAGGTCGGGGGTTCGAGTCCGTCTACCAGCTCCAACCTCTTTTAGCAGGGAAGTGAATAGGGGAGCGTTCCCGAGTGGCCAAAGGGGGCAGACTGTAAATCTGTTGTCGACGACTTCGGTGGTTCGAATCCACCCGCTCCCACCAAGAAAAACCGCCGTACCGCCAGGTACGGCGGTTTTTCTTGGTGGGAGCGGGCAACGCTCCACCCCGCCGCGACAGCGGGCGGTGGTTCAAATCCCCGCAGCGATCAGAAAATGTGCCGGTGGCACATTTTCCGCGTAGGCCCGGCGGCTCAGCCGCCGGGAGGGCAGTCCGGAAGGGGCTGTGTCCGCCGTACCGCCAGGTACGGCGGTTTTTCTTGGTGAAAGTGGGCAACGCTCCACCCCGCCGCGGCAGCGGGCGGTGGTTCAAATCCCCGCGGGTTCCCCTTCCCTGCTCCGGCCCGGGGACCGTCCGGACCGGGACAGACCTGGTGGCAGGCCAATCCTGCCTGTCCACGAAGCCTGTTGTCAAAATAGAACATATGTTCTATATGAGCGTATATTATCACAGCTATTCTGTAATGTCAATATTAAATTTTAGTTTTGCTGTTGACAGAAGACGACAAACCGGGTATGATACAGCTGTGAGAAAATAACCCGCCTCAGGCGGGACCACGACCGAAAAGGAGGCATACGCCATGAGCTTTGGGCAGCGGCTGCGGGAGCGGCGCAAGGAACTGGGTATCAGCCAGGGGGAGTTGGCCAAAGCCCTGGGGGTCAGCCTCTCCGCTGTGAGCAACTATGAGAACGGACAGAACGCCGTCCGGGAGGACGTGCTGCTGCGGCTGTTCCAGGTGCTGGATGTGGACCCCAACTATCTCTATCAGGACGCCCTCACCGGCCGCAGCTTTGTCTGCTCCGCGGAGGAGCAGGCCCTGGTGCGGAAATACCGGGAGCTGTCCACGCCGGGCCGCCAAACCCTCCACGCAGTGGCAGACGCCCTGGGAGCCTACCAGGCGGACCTGGAGGCCGCCGCGCCCCCTTCAGAGGTCCGGCAGATCCCTCTGTATCGCTGCCCGGCGGCAGCGGGGCTGGCCGCTCCGGTGTTTGGCGAGGACTTTGATTATATTGATGTCACCGGCAATGTGCCCCGGGGCGCGGAACTGGCGGTGCGCATCCAGGGGGATTCCATGGAGCCCTGGATTCAGGATGGCTCTGTGGTCTACGTCAACCACGATCCTCTGCAGAATGGGGATGTAGGTATTTTCTGCGTGGATGGAGCCATGGTCTGTAAGCAGTACGTCCGGGATGGTCTGGGGATGGTCTATCTGTTTTCCCTGAACCGCCGCCGCGCAGATATGGATATCCTCCTCCCTCCCAGCAGCGGACGGAGCCTGGCCTGTTTTGGCCGGGTACTGCTGCCGGGGCGGCCGGATATCCCTGGTCAATAAAGAACATAAGCCCGGATCAGTTCCAGACGGATGTCTGGACTGACCCGGGCTTTGCTGTGTCCTCCAAAGATGGCTCATTTATTTTTTCGGTGCCGCGGCCCAATCCTCCCGCCACAGCAGCAGATCGCTGCAGTAGCTGGTCAGCAGCAGGAGGAAGGACAAGGGCCACAGCAGGGACAGAGGGCCGCTGTACTGACCCAGGGGGATACTGCCAGCCAAAACTACCCGCAGCAGGGCGTACAGCAGCAGGACGGCCAGAGAGAGGTATTGGGTCCATAGGGCCAGCAGGGTGTGGAGAACGGCCTGCCGCTGGTCCCGGCGGCGGCGCCGGAGATAGGGAGCCAGGTCGATGACTTTGGACGGAGTGCTGGGGGGGATGGAAACGGCAGAGCGGATGGAAGCGGGGCATGCCATAGTGGTCCCTCCTTGTACAATGATCTGATATGGTCAGCCGGGGCGGTGAGGCACCGGACTTGTCCTACTGTATGCAGGATATCAGAACAATAGTACGAAAAAACGGACTGCTGGAGTTGGGAAAAAATATGCGGGCACAGCCAACGCTGTACCCGCATATTTTTGTCACGGAATGATGGGGGAAAAACGTTCAGATCACGCCCTGGGATACCATGGCGTCGGCTACCTTCCGGAAGCCGGCCACATTGGCGCCTACCACCAGGTCGCCGGGAACGCCGCACTCCAGAGAGGCGTCATAGGCGTTGTGGAAGATCCCCGCCATGATCTCTTTGAGCTTGGCGTCCACCTCCTGGAAGGACCAGGCGGCACGCAGTACGTTCTGGCTGATCTCCAGGCCGCTGGTGGCCACGCCGCCGGCGTTGGCGGCCTTGGCCGGGGCAAAGAGGAGCCCGGCCTTCTGGAACGTCTGGATGGCCTCCGGACGGCAGGGCATGTTGGCGCCCTCCGCCACTGCCATGGCGCCGTTTTTCACGATGGTCTCCGCCATAGCCCCGTCGATCTCGTTCTGGGTGGCGCAGGGCAGGGCGATGTGGCAGGGGATATTCCAGATCCCCTGGAAGCCGGGGGTGTAGGAGCTGCCGGGCACCTCCTGGGCATAGGCGCTGATGCGGCCCCGGCGGCGGAGCTTGATGTCCTTGACCACGTCCAGCTTGATACCCTCGGGGTCGTGAATATAGCCGGCGGAGTCACTGAGAGCCACCACCCTGGCACCCAGAGCTTGGGCCTTTTCGCAGGCGAAGATGGCCACGTTGCCGGAACCGGAGATCACCACGGTCTTGCCGTCAAAGCTGGTGTTTCCCTGGCAGCGGAGCATCTCCTCGGTGAGGTAGCACAGACCGTAGCCGGTGGCCTCAGTGCGGACCAGGGAGCCGTTGAAGGCAAGCCCCTTGCCGGTAAGGGCCCCGGCGTCGTAGTCGCCGTGGATCAGACGGAAGCGGCCGAAGAGGTAGCCGATCTCCCGGGCCCCCACGCCGATGTCCCCGGCGGGGATGTCCTTGAAGTGACCGATGTGGTGGCTCAGCTCCGTCATAAAGCTCTCGCAGAAGCGCATGATCTCCTCGTCGCTCTTGCCCTTGGGGTCGAAATCGGAGCCGCCCTTGGCCCCGCCCATGGGCAGGCCTGTGAGGCTGTTTTTCAGGATCTGCTCAAAGCCCAGGAACTTTAAGATGGAGAGGTTTACCGACGGGTGGAACCGCAGTCCCCCTTTGAAGGGGCCGATGGCGGAGTTGAACTGGACCCGGTAGCCGCGGTTGATGTGGACCTTCCCCTGGTCATCCACCCAGGGTACCCGGAAGGCAATCATCCGCTCCGGTTCCACAAAGGATTCGATGATGCCCCGCTCCTGGTACTCCGGATGCTGATCCACGATAAGATCCAGACTTTCCAGTACCTCCAGTACTGCCTGATGGAATTCCTTCTGATCCGGGTCCCGCCGCAGCACCTGGCTGTATACGTCCTGCAAATAGGCGCTTTTCAACATTTTTTCACCGATCCTTTCCTCCGCTCCCACGGAAAAGTATATTGATAATAGGTTACAGGAAAGGATATGCGGCGGGCAACGTTTGATCTTCCTAAATTTAATGGGCTAAAATTGATAATTTCGTTTATTTCTTACAATATAAAATAACTTTCTTTGAGAAATAGACAAAATAAAATTAGATTGTCTTTGAATGAAAGATTATGCTGCTGCACCGGGAAAAGAGATCAATATTGATACTTGGGGCGCAGAAGGGCCAGCAGCGTAAGGGAAATGGCGGCGCCGATGGCTTCGGCCGCTACCACGGAGATCCAGATCCCCGTCTCTCCCAGCAGCAAGGGCATCAGAAACACCAGGCCGCCCCGGAGCAGGAAGGAGCGCAGGAAGGAGATGAGGGCGGAGATGAGGCCGTTGCAGAGAGCGGTGAAGAAGGAGGAGGCAAAAATACTGACGCCGCAGAAGAAGTAACACAGGGCGAACAGACGGAAGCCGGATACAGTCATCTCCATCAGCGCCGGGTCATAGCCCACGAAGGCGGCGGAAAGCGGCCGGCAGAGCACCTCGGAGAGGAGAACCATGGCCAGGGAGGTGACAGTGATCACCGCCATGCTTTTGCGGAATACGTTTTGCAGCTCCTTGTGGTTGGCGGCGCCGTAGTGGAAGCTGACCACCGGGGCGCTGCCCACGGAGAAGCCCAGAAAGGCCGCCACAAATACAAAGTCCACGTACATCATCACGGAGTAGGCGGCCACGCCCTTCTCCCCGATCAGGTCCATCAGCTGGATGTTGTAGAGGATACCCACTACAGAGGAGGAGATATTGCTCATCAGCTCCGAGGAGCCGTTTTCACAGGCGTGGAAAAATTGCCGGGCATAGAAGCGGGTGGGGACGATGCGCAGCCCCTCCCGTCCGGGGAGCAGGAAGTTGATCAGAGGGATCAGCCCTCCCACGCAGTACCCCGCCACGGTGGCCAGGGCCGCCCCGGCGATCCCCATGTCCAGAAGGGCGATGAACACATAGTCCAGCACCATGTTGGTCCCCCCTGCCGCCAGGGAAAACACGAGCCCGGCGTGAGGCCGCTCCGCCACCACGAAAAAGCTCTGGAAGGAGGTCTGGAGCATGAAAGGCACGCTGCCTGCCAGGAGGATACGGCCATAGATGACGCAGTCGTCTACCAGCAGGTCACTGGCGCCTGCCAGCCGGACAATAGGCTCCATAAAGATGACGCACACCAGGGACAGCGCTGCGCCCAGGCCTACCACGCACCAGACGAAGAGGGAGAAGTAGCGGTTGGCCAGGTCCCGGTCCCCCTCCCCCATGGTCCGGGCCACGATGGCGCTGCCGCCGGTGCCCAGCATAAAGCCGAAAGCGCCCACGATCATGGCGATGGGCATGACGATATTCACCGCCGACAGGGCCAGATCACCCACCAGATTGGATACGAACAGGCCATCCACCACACTGTACAGGGAGGCCACTACCATCATGATCACCGACGGCAGAGTAAAGCGCAGCAGCCGGCCCAGGGTAAAATGGTCGGAAAGACGGATCTGCATGGGGCTCAGTCCTCCTTATTTTCCGCCAGGAACCGTTCTGCCTCCTGCCGCAGGGCCTCTACATGCCGCCGCTCCAGGGCCAGGATGGCCAGGCGCTCCTCCGGAGACAGGCGCAGGGCGGCCTGCTCCTCGATGGCCAGTACCCGATCCACAGAGGCTGCGGCCAGCTCTGATCCTGCCTCTGTGAGAAAGACTTCCTTACTGCGCCGGTCTCCCTGGGCGCTTTCCAGACGGATAAGGCCTTCTTCCTCCAGATTTTTCAGGGCGGAGTTGACGGTCTGCTTGCTGGAGCAGAGAATGCTGCACAGTTCCGCCTGTTTGAGAGGCCGGTCTGTCTCCCGCAGGGAATAGAGCAGCCAGAAGGCGGTATCCGACAGGCCGAAGTAGCCTGCCAGCCGGTGGTAGATAGCGTTGCTCTCCTTGTAGAGCCAATTATATGCCCGGAGAAATTCCGGAAAATGCAGTTCTTCCATGGGACCTCCTTTGTCCGAAATCGGACTTTTTCACAATGGCAACCAGTATAGTCCGAAATCGGACGATTGTCAAGGGCCCTTCTTGTCGCGAAAGGGGGCGAGCGGCAAGAAAAAGCGGAGCCCGGAAGGGCTCCGCAGAAAGGTATGGACAGGATCAGCCTTTTTTGGCCGCAATACAGCGATGCACAAGGAAAAACAGGCTGGTAGACAGCAGCACCCCGGCAAAATTGAGGATGATGTCGTTGGCATCAAAGCTGCGGCCGAAAACAGGCTGGAGCAGCTCGATGACAACGATCAGCAGCAGACCGGTCCACAGGGTGTTCCACCAGGATTTGTGGCCCCGGGAGAGCGGATAGAGGATGCCGAAGGGCAGGTACATCAGGATGTTTCCCAGGTTTTCCCGGGAAAAGCGGGCAAAGAAGTCGGGGACCAGGTCGAACTCCCCGTCAAACCAGTGGTAGATGATGCCGCTGGGTTGGTGGTAGAGGAGAAAATACCAGAGGCTTCCGATGACTTTGATCAGAAGGGTGAGGCACAAAAGGCCTGTCAGATAGGAAACAAGGAGGGAGGCCCAGATTTTCCGGGAGGTGGGAGAAGCCTTGTCCCGGGCAAAGCGGTGGATGCCGTAGAGAAGTCCCGCCAGCAGGGCAAAGGGAAGCACCTGCAGGAAATAACCCGGGTAGGTATCAAAAAAGAAGTATTGAGCGGTCATAACAGCCTTCCTTGATCATAGTTGCTGTCATTATTATACTTTGCCGCTGGAAAAATGTCACTTTAAGGATTCTTTAAGACAAAATAAGGGCGGAAGCGCAGAGCCGCGCTTCCGCCTGCAAGGGATCAGTTGTCGTCCTCCCAGCATTTGCCGGGCTTCCCTGCTTTGTAGTCCGCATAGATGGAGGAGGCGGCCTTCTGTCCCTCGGAAAGGACCCAGGACTCCTCCGCCGGGAGCAGCCGCTTGTTTTCCACCAGCCGCTTGCCTGCCACCCATACGGAGTCTACATCGTGGCGGTTGGCGTTATATACGATGGTGGCCACCGGGTCATCGAACAGGGGGGTAAGATTGGGGCTGCGCAGGTCCATCAGGATCACATCCGCCTGTTTACCGGCCTCCAGAGAGCCGATTTGCTCTCCCAGACCCAGAGCCTGGGCGGGAACGATGGTGGACAGCCGCAGGGCTGTGTGGGCATCCGGCAGTTCGTTGGGACATCCGGCCATACGGGCGGCCATTACAGCGGTGCGCATATTGGTCCAGGGGTCCATGGTGACCCAGTCGGTACCGTAGGCCATACGCACCTTGCTGGGATAGAGCTGGGCGATGGGAGGGAATTTGCCCCGCTTGCCGTACATTTCCGCACAGTGGGCTACCGTAGCGCCGCCCTTCTCCAGAAGCTTGATGTCTGCTGTGGTAGCGCAGGTGCAGTGGGCTGCGATCAGGTCCTCCCCCATCAGGCCGGTCTCGTTCAGGTACTCCACCGGGGTCATGCCGTAGGTCTCCCGCAGGAAATCCACCTCCTGGTCCTTCTGGGCCACATGGATGTGGAAGCCTACCTGGTAGCGGCGGCCCAGTTCGACGATCTTTTTGGCCAGCTCCACCGAGACGGTGTCGGTGGCGTGGGGGCCAAAGCGGCAGAAGATCCGTCCGTCCTTGCCGTGATATTCTTCGATCAGACGGCAGTTCTCCTCCACTCGGGCGGCGCCCTCCTTGGGAATTCTGGTGTAGTCGTTGTACTGGATGGTGCCCAGATCGGTTTCGATGATCTTTTGTGCCAGTACGCCCCGCATGCCCAGCTGATGGATTGCCCGGGCGGTGGAACGCATATAGTGGTAGATATCGTTGATGCAGGTGACGCCTGCCTTGAGGCACTCCACGGCCCCCAGCATGCTCAGGGCGTAGGTGGTCTCCGGGGTCAGCAATCGCTCCATAGGAAACGCCAGACCATAGAACGCCCCCACAGGATCTTCCGTCATCCCTTTGAAAAGGGAGCCGCAGACGTGGGTGTGGACATCCACGATACCCGGCAGAACGGCCATGCCAGCCGCGTCCACGATCTTGTCAGCGCTGATGTCTGCTGATGGGGCGCCTTCTCCCAGTGCCGCGATCCGGTCCCCCTCCAGCAGCAGCCATCCCTTTTCCCATACCTGGTCCTGGGGGTCCTGGGTGATCACGATGCCGTTTTTTATCAGTGTTTTCACTGTGTAAGCTCCTTTCTGCTCCATCCATGAAAAGTGCCCGGGGTCAATATCCTCATATTGCCTCTCCATTTTACCGTTGGCTGTAAAAGTGTGTCAATTCACTTCTTTGCCTTTGGCAGCCGGTATGCCAGAAAAGATCGGGAAAAGGGACCGGGGATATGGGCAGACAGGAGAAAATCCGCTGCAGCTGCGGTTTCCAACAAACTCCTTGCAGCTTTTTTGTAGTATGATATACTAAAAATACAACACATCTGAATACTCGCGCCCTGTGGGTCCCATTTTATGTGGTAAAATACAGCTGCTGTTTTGCGCTGCGCGGTGTGGAAAAGATGTGATGTGCTAGTTGAAACTCTGTATTTTGTCAGCGCAATAATCCTTCATCGGAGGCATGGGAGGTGATTATGGAAAAAATATCTCCTGTCTGCAAATAAAAAAGAAGGATGTATGATTATGAAAAAGCTGCTTGCCTTACTTTTCGCGACCATGCTGCTGACGCTTTGCGCCTGCGCCGATACAAACGGCACCGCGCAGACCGATGCACAGACCGATGATCCCGGTACTGATGCTGCCCAGGTGCAGTACGATTATCAGTTGAAAGCCGGGGAAACCACTGAGGTCTACGATGTGACCTTCGAGGAAATGGTCATGGTTACTGTTGACCCTGCCAGTACACGGGACGGATCCAATGACGTGCGCAGCAATATCTATTTTGACAACTGCGTCTTTAACGGTGGTCTTACGATCATGGGAGACTATCACGCCATGGTCAGCTTGGGTGGAGGCTGCTCTTTCGGGGAGGGTTCTGTTGTCACCTGCAAGGAGGTCACCGCTGGTGCTGCCAAGGAAGTCACGCTGGAAGATAACCTCATCAAGGTGTTCGTAGCCTGTGAGGGTGTCACTGTGGAGACGGAATCTGCTGTTGGCGTGCTGACCGATGGCCCCGATATTGTTTTTAATGGAACAACATACAGTAAAACCGAACTTGCGCCGGATACCGCTTTTCTGGGCGTGTACAGCGTCTACGAAGGTGATACCATGACGTACATCAAGCTGGCCATCGGTGAAGATGACAGCGTGGAAGTTTTGGATTGATTAAATAGGTAGGCCCCCTGCCGTTTACGACGGCAGGGGGCCTGTGTATTCTGTCTATTCGGATGGCTGTCGGCTATTCGGCTTAGTGGCCGAAAGAAGGTGTGACAGGTGCTATAAAAAATCATATATTGGGATATCATACTCCCATGGGCAATTCAGGGAGTCTCTGCCGCTGCCTGGTATGAGGTGTGATAACAGGGGGCGCATAAAAAAATCGGAGCATCCCGAAGGATACTCCGATGGTCCGAGTGACTGGATTCGAACCAGCGGCCTCTTGAACCCCATTCAAGCGCGATACCAAACTTCGCCACACCCGGATATTCTGTTTTGCAGCCCTCTTGCTGCCAGCTAGAATACGATACCACACTCTGAAGGAATTTGCAAGTGTTTTTTTAAAAAAAATAAAATAATTTTCGTTGACAAAATTGTTGAGACATGGTATCATCTTTACTGCGCCTGAGACCGATTGGGAGAGATGTCCGAGCGGTTTAAGGAACCGGTCTTGAAAACCGGCGATGTGAAAGCATCCGTGGGTTCGAATCCCACTCTCTCCGCCATTTTTAAGTAAGACCGGGACAACGACATATGGCTATGCAGAAGTACCCAAGTGGCCGAAGGGGCTCCCCTGCTAAGGGAGTAGGCGTGTAAAAAGCGCGCGAGGGTTCAAATCCCTCCTTCTGCGCCAAGGAAAAAGCCTGAAACCGCAATGGTTTCAGGCTTTTTCTGTTGTCATGGCACAGGTGTTTTCCCTTATTTTTTCCCTTTCAGAGCTTCAAAACCTCCTTTAGATAGGATTCCATCCTGGCGGCGCTCTCCCGCTTCATTTGGTCGGTCACATGCCCGTAGACATCCAGGGTAAATGCTGCAGTGGCATGGCCCAGATTCCCCTGGACTGTTTTGATGTCATCGCCGGAACGGATTGCGGCCACCGCGTAGCTGTGGCGGAGGTCGTGGAAGCGGGCATCCGGACGCCCAATGGCGGCGGCAATCCGTTTAAAGTTGCTGTAGACCGTATGTGTGGCCAGGTGATCGCCCAGTTCATTGGTAAAGACCAGACCGGACTCTGTCCAGGCCTTCCCTGCCAGGCACCGCTGCTCCTGCTGAGCGGCATAGTGGCGCTTCAGGACCTCCATAATGGAGGGGGCGGGGGTAATGCTGCGGGCCTTGTCATTTTTCAGGGGGGCAAATACATATCGTCCGCCCTTCTTCTTTTCCCGCTGAAGCTGCTTATTGATCAGGATGGTGCCGTTTTCAAAATTCACGCAGTCCCACATAAGGCCCAGGACCTCCCCTTCCCGCATGCCGGTGAACAGGGCAACCTTAAACAGATCTTCCATAGGATGCCCTTGAATTGCGCGGAGAAAGGCCAGGCTCTCCTCCTCGTCCAGAGGAGCCAGTTCTTTTCGGACAATTCGAGGAAGTGTGCAGGCATCCGATGGATTGAAGCGGAGATACCCGACGGCCACCGCCTGCTGGAGCGCCTTATGGAGGACACCGTGGATGTTTTTGATGGTTTTGGGGGAAAGCTGTTTTTTCCCCTGCGATCCGCTTTGCAGGTTGTTATAAAACCGTTGAATCACATTGGTATCCAATGCTTCCAGCCGGACGGCGCCCAGGGCGGGCTTAATGTGATTGCGGATCTGATTTGTGTAGGAGATTACCGTAAAGGGCTTTACGCCTCCCAGGTAATCTGCGGACCAGAGATCCAGCCACTCGCCCACGGTGATCTTGCTGGGCTCTGTGTATGTGCCGGTATTGATGGCCACAGCGGCGGCCTGCATCCGCTGGCGCACCTCTTTCTGGGTTTTGCCGGTGAAGGATCGTTGCACTTGCTTCCCTGTGCCGGCATCAAATCCTACCGTTAGCCGGGCTTCCCAGTAGGTGTATTCCTGGCCGTTTCGGTGTACAATTTTTTTCCGGATACTGCCGGTGCCGGGGGCATTTCGCCCGGTGACGGTTTTTCTTGCCATGATTTTTCCCTCTTGCAGTAGATTGGATGGCCTTCGCTATACTGCGTTGCTGAGGAAGCGGTACAGCTCGTGCCGGGGGATCAGGAACTTGCCGCCGACGTTTATGCGCTTGAGCTGCCCGGTATGGATCAGATGGTACGCGGCGCTACGCCCGATCCTGAGAATAGTCCTGACTTCTTCTACAGTCAGAACCGCCGGGAGATCCTCTTCCTGAAGATAGGGGCAGATGATGTCAGTTCTCTCATCGATGGATTTCATGATAGATGTTCCTCCTTTCGGTTGATGATGAGGCCAGTCCGCTTTGTGCGACTTCCAGGTACTGTTCCATGGCATGGCGGGGGATCCGGTATGATCTCCCGATCCGTACGGAACAAATCTGGCCGGAGCGGAGAAGCGCGTAGACCTGATGGATTTTGTGGCCCAGTAGCTGGGCGGCTTCCTGGGCTGTCAAAGTTGGTGGAAGATGTTGCTTAGCTGGCATGAATAAGACCTCCCTATAATCATTGATAGATACATGTTTCATAGATATAGTATATAGGTGCGGGATCGCTGGGATCGGAAGCTGTGGTGCGGCAGGTATCTGTGTCCGAAAACGACGATTTATGGCCGTCAGTACATGAGGGCAGCCTTCTTTAGTGCCGCGAAGCTGAGTTCCAGGAACCGGCGGCCATGAATTTTCTTCTTGGCGGAGCGATTTTCACGGCCTTTCAGAAGCGCTCCCTCTGCAATCAACCGGCGGTTCATCTCTGTTTTGCTCAGATCGCAGTAGGGCGTGTGTGTGACAAAAAAGCGATGAAGTGAATCGGTGCGAATGCAAAGAGCATCCTTTTCCACGATGCAGTCATATTCCCCAAGGAGCTTCCGCTGTGCTGCGACAGAAAATTTTCCTTTGTGGTATCCGTCCACGATGTACCAGCTCAGATTCCCACGGGGAGCCGGAAGGGTACTCTGTGATATCGCGCGGCTCTGCGCATCCAGCAGCTTATCCAGAATATCCTTTGCCCGGGCCGTCGCCCCTGAATAATAGCCTTCTGTGACAGCCCCTATGTCTGCTGCAAAGCGATAAAACAGCCGGATGGCCCAGAGCAAAATGGCGTAATTTTTCTGAAGACGGATGGAGTTTCTGGATGGAGCTGCCTGCAGGATGTGGTCTGCCTCAGCCAGTTCTTCGTCTAAGCGGGGCAGCAGCCAGAGGACAAAATGGTAAAAAGTCGTAGCCGCCAAGGCCCGATCGTCAGCGTGTCCGCCGCTCATGGGCGCGGTGAGATAGATGACGATCAGGCGTGTCAGATCGGAGGGGTTGCGCATATGGAATTCTCCGCTGAAAACCAGTCCGGCCTGGCAAAAACGCTCGTCCAGCTGCTTCCGGGAAGAGATTCGCATCCGGCTCACGTCGTTGGCGGCAAAACGGAGGACCTCAGAAATCAAATTTAGGCGGGCCCGCTGCTCGACAGCGGCATCGCTCTTGGCCAGATCATCAACCAGGACAGCTTGGTCCCGATAGCGGCTTACCAGGTCGATGGTGGCTGCTGCCGTGGAATGGGCATCCAGCTGCCCCCAATAGCGACCAGGGTTACCCGTATCGTCATATAGCAGGGCATATCTCTGCGCTAGGGTAGTTTTCCCTAGGTTTTGCCCACCTATAATGGCCAGTGAGGGAAAGGTGGTTAGATCAAGCTGCCGGATGCATGAGTGCAGGCTTGCCAGGATGGTAAAGCCCCAGACAGGCAGCAGAATGTGGTCACAGGCCTGCAGACGCTGGCAAAATTTCTGAGTAGCAGAAGGTGCTGGTTCGTCTTCTCTCCGAACCAAGTGAGCACAGGCGACATCCTCGACGATTTTGCTCTCGTATCCCTGCGGCAGCCCCAGGACGGTATCGCCGCAGACGTAGGCCCAGCACCCCGTCCACAGGCGGTATAGACCGTGCTTTCGAAAATACAGAGTGGGAACTCCGGAAGAACGGGCAGCGTTTGCCTGATCGATCAGATAGGCGTCCATATGCCCTCTCAGCCGCGGCTGAAGGATCCGGCAAGTGGGGATTTTGCTGCAGATCTGACCCATCAGGTCAGATGCCTGCAGGTCGAGGCAAATCGACCTGCAGGCGCCGGTGTGGAGGATTTCCACCTGGATCCCCTCGATTTTTTGGAGATCCGCTGGGGAATAGAGAGGCTGGACGCACCCAAAACCGAAGTTGGCCAGCGGCGTCCCGTCATCCGCTGTCTGTAAAACCCCCTGCCTGCTGACAATATTAAATTTCATTTGTCTCCTCCTTTGCGGATTCCGTAGCTGATGCCGCAGGTAAAGCTGCAGGAAATGGGCAAGAAGATGATGGACTGCTTGGCGTGGAGTGGGCGTTCAGGAGAAACAGCGCGATTCGCAGCTGGCTTTCTAGCTGGTAACGCTGCTCCCGCTCAGCATTCAAGCGCCGCTCAAAGCGCAGCTCGATGGCAAGTTCTTTCTCTCTTTTTTTGTGCTTGTTCGATTTTTTGACGGCGCGCTTAGTCATTTTACGAAGCTTCTTTGTGAGCTTTGAATCATTAGGACAGGCTTGGCTGTCTATAGATTGGTAGAACTCGAGTGGCTGCTGCATAAAACTCCTCCATAATCTTTTTTGCCCCGGGCTGAATACAGTTTATCTAAAATCGTGCCTTGAAAAAACCGGGGAAAAATGTTTTTTTTCAATTCTTTTCCAGCGGGACGTACCCCTTGAAGCAGATGCGGTGGTGTTCGGCTCCAGTGAATCAACCATTTGTTTTTGCCGGATGCTGACAGTGGTAGAAGAACATAAAAAGATAGCACTGCGAGCAACTTTGCCGGCAGTGCTATCTTTTTACTGTTTTGGATCAGAAGCTGACAGCAGAAAAGCTGTGCGGTTGTTCTGAGGGTTCCGACTGTCTGCAGTCACACAGGCGGATCGTTAAGTCCTGTTGTGGAATAACTGGGCTTTAATAAATGTCATGTTCCAACAGAAATTGTTTTTCTTTTTCGGAAAATACAAAATAGAAGTCAACTAATGTGATGGACTCTGCTGATGGATCGATTGTAAAAAGAATTATGAAATTTTCCCACCAACATTCTTCTCCTTCAGGAGGTCCAAAGAAGATAGGATAGTTTTCTTTATGGCCCCTTGCTTCGGTTTGACATATATATTCGTTAATCCGACTTGCCAATGACAAAGTAAAGTCAGAACCAAAGAGGGTTCCCCACAGACAGTCATATTGCACCTGGTCGGGGAAGAGGATGTCGTATCTGTTGTTTAAGGCGTTCCTGAATTTCTGGAACTCATTGTCTATCAAGCATTGTTGCATTGACAAGACTTGAAATTGCTGCAGGAAAAAGTCGTGAAGTCTTAACATATCCCCAGTGGAGTTACAAGAAAGAATCTTCCGGATGATTTTATCAACCTTGATTTCAATTTGGTCCAGAATACTCCGCTCCTGTGTTCTTCCCAGAAGAACGTCCATCTGTCTTATTACCAAAAAGATGAGAGCGATCTGATTTTTACGGAAAGCCTGTATTCCGTTTTTTCGCTCGGCATTGAGGGTCTTTTGATCGCTGGTTTTATAGTGATAAAATGGATTGGGAAGGCGTTCCTTTACTATGGGGGAGTTTGCGATCAGGAGATAGGAAACAATCAGTGCAGCAGGAATTGTTTTGCTGCGTTTATAAAAAGTGTTGTCGCTTAAAACCTCTATGAACGTTGGGATATCGGCGGCTATCCGATCAAATTTGGCATATTCATTACTGGTAATGTCTTGTTTGTTAAAAACGATCCGGGTCAATAACGAGCGATTGTTTTCTATATAAAGGGAGATATCTTTTTTCTGCACATGTTTGTATTTAAGTGGCGTAATATTGCCCGCAGTTGACATTTCTGATACGGGTTTGATTCTGGTTTGGAGATCTAACAGGTCGTGTTGTCGGCCTATATTCTCGTGCTGACACAATTTCAGATAAAATGTCTCAAGCAGTGAATGCTGATATTTACCAAGATGATTTTCGGAATTTGAAGTAAATATCATCAGCTGATCGAGGTTATTATTGATGCGCTGCAAATCCTGAATGTTAAGTTCTGGAGTTAGTGCCTGAGAGATTTCATGCACTTTGATAAGCTCATCTTGCCACTGCAGAATAATATCGACCAGGGTTTCCTGTATAGTCCGGGAAGCGTAGTCTGAAATACCCCTGGCTACGGAGTTTTTCAGTTTCCTCATCATTTCTCCGTTTCGGGTGATGTCGCCCACCCGAAAATTGTCTACATTTTCCAGGGTTGGTTTACTAAAAAAAACTTAAGATACATGCTGTTGCCGTTTTCAAAGCAATACAAAAAGAAAAGTAGACGGACCTTCTCACTTTCATCAGAAAAGGCAGTCACATTGATCCCCAATTCTTTTAGGCGATCAGCCAATCCGTCTTTCTTACCATAGACATTATCATAAATATCCGTGGTAGTTTTGACTGAGTCCGGAAATTTATCCAAAAGTGCAGACATCCATACAACTCCCGTAAGTTCTGCATCTGTCAACTTTCTGGAAATCCTCAAGTCATAGCAACCATAAATTTGCTCAAGACGAGATTCTCCAATAAGCAGACGCTCCACGAGCCAAGAGTCTGGTACGGCGGGATTAAAACGGTACGTATCTTCCATTGCAATAAATGCTGGATGTAAATTGTAATCGTTTTTACTTAGATCCACACCGGCTTCGATTAGCTCATTGAGAAAACAACGAAGCGAATAAAGTTCATAAGGATTTCCATCTATTGTGCCGATGATTTTCTCAATATCCATATTGCTCCCCCTTTATTGTTTATATGGTGCTGAAGGCTCCTGCTAGCTCTCCCTATGTGGAGCTAAAAATACCAGATGGAGCTCCTGACTCCTGACGAAGTGTAAGTCTAGTTTACTATATATAAGCGAAAATGCACAGTACAATTGAAAAGACAGCGACATCTTTTGAAATGTGGAAACCGTGGGAAAATCCCACGGTTTCCACATTTTTTGTTTCCTTCGAAATGTACCTCTGGTTCCGCGGCCCTATTAGATGGCCCCACAACCACCTCCCCAAAGAGGGGGGCAGCTGGGGTCAACCGCACGCTTTTGCGCGTTCAGCGTATGGAGAGGGTGTAACTTTTTTTATTTGATTTGCGTTGGGACATCTCTGTAAAACAAACCGAAGGAGGATTTTTATGCACAAAAAGGGTTTGCAGCGGAAAGCATCTTTCACCCTGA
>OJRC01000293.1_pt1 | contig 37966 bp, 40 predicted proteins | sample 1599081 | NCBI WGS metagenome assembly OJRC01 (sample SAMN03922519, study PRJEB24848) | human gut metagenome | isolation source: stool sample | host: Homo sapiens | place: Germany | collected 2010-02 | reverse complement strand
TGCGCGCATCGGTCCCAAAAAGATGTGAAACGGCGGGAATTATTCCTCCTCGTCCTCGTCCAGCTTTGCGTTTTCGATGATCTTCTGGGCCACGTTGGAGGGAACCTCCTCATAGCGTTCAAAGGACATCGTGAACCATCCGCGCGCCTGGGTCATGGAACGAAGGTCGGTCGCGTATTTGAACATTTCCGCCTGCGGAGCCTCGGCTACCAGCTGCTGCATGCCGTCCACCTGGTTCATGCCCATGATGCGGCCACGGCGCTTGTTCATATCGCCCATCACATCGCCCATGTATTCATCGGGCACATAGACTTCCACGTGCATGATGGGCTCCAGCAATACGGGGTTTGCCTCCATGCAGCCCTTCTTGTAGGCGATGCGGGCCGCCGTCTTGAAGGCCATTTCAGAGGAGTCCACGGGATGGTAGCTGCCATCATAGAGCTTTGCATGCAGACCCACCATCGGATAGCCAGCCAGAACACCCTTGCGGATGTTTTCACGCAGGCCCTTTTCCACGGAAGGAATGAAGTTGCGCGGCACCACGCCGCCGACCACAGCATCCTCAAACTCGAAGTCAATGCTGGTGTCGCCGATGGGCGAAAACTCGATCCATACGTCGCCGAACTGGCCATGGCCGCCGGACTGCTTCTTATGACGTCCCTGGACCTTGACGGTCTTTTTGATGGTTTCACGATAGGGAATGCGCGGGTCCTGCAGAACGGCGTTGGCGCCGAACTTGCTGGCCAGCTTGTTTCGAATCACGTCCAGGTGCAGCTCGCCCTGACCGGAAAGAAGCGTCTCGGTGGTTTCCACGTTCTTTTCCAGCTTGATGGAGGGATCTTCCTCCATGAGACGCGCCAGGCCGCTGAAGACCTTGTCCTCCTCGCCCTGCTTGGCGGCGAACACGGCCTTGCTGATGCAGGGAGCGGGGTACTCGATGGGCGGATACTTGATGGGGTTGGCAGGATCGCAAAGCGTATCGCCGGTATTGGTGAACTGCAGCTTGGAGAATGCGCCCATATCGCCGGCGTTGAGCAGCTGGGTGCTGATCTGCTTCTTGCCGCGCAGCACATAGATGCCGGTGACCTTTTCGGTCTTGTCACAGCTGGCATTGTAAATGTTGCCGCTGCCGGTGGCCGTGCCGCTCATGACTTTGAACAGGCTGAGCTTGCCCACGAAGGGGTCGGCGATGGTCTTGTATACCAGGGCGCTGAAGGGCTGCTCGCTGTTGCAGGGGCGCTCGATTTCCTCGCCGGTCTTGGGGTTGATGCCCTTGTATACCGCACGCTTGGGAGAGGGCAGGAAGTCCGCCATCACGTCCAGCAGCTTGGCCACGCCAACGCCGGTCAGCGCGGAGCAGGGTACCACGGGGCAAATCTGGCCGGAGAACATGCCCATCTTGAAGCCTTCGATCAGTTCTTCATGGGTGAGGGTTCCTTCCTCCAGATACTTCATGGTGAGTTCATCATCCGACATTGCGGCGGCTTCGGTGATTTCTTCCATGGCCAGGGCGATTTCATCCGCCATATCGGCAGGCACGGGGATTTCCTTGGGCTTGCCCTTGTTGACGCGCTCGTAGGCCTTGTTCTCCAGCACGTTTACCACGCCGTGGTAGCCGGGGCCCTCCCCGATGGGCAGCAGGATCGGCACCACGCTGTTGCCGAAGCGCTCGCGCAGCTGGGTCTGAACCTTCATAAAGTCGGCATGGTCACGGTCCATCTGGTTGACGATGAACATTTTGCCCACGTTGTTCTTGGTGGCATAATCCCAGGCCTTTTCGGTGCCGACAGCGATGCCGCTGACGGCGCTGACCAGAATTGCGGCGGTTTCCACCACGCGCAGGGGGCCCATCATCTCGCCCACGAAATCAAAATAACCGGGTACGTCGATGACGTTGAGCATCTTCTGGTTCCAGTCGATCGGGGCAATGGCGGCGCTGATGGAGATTTTTCTCTTGATCTCCTCCGCGTCGTAGTCGGTGACGGTGTTGCCGTCCTCGACGCGACCCTGGCGGTCGATCGCTCCGGCAGCGAACAGCAATGCCTCCATCAGCGTGGTTTTTCCTTCGCTGCCATGCCCCATGAGGGCGATGTTCCGGATGTCCTTGGTTTGATAGCTTGCCATTATGGATCCCCCTTGTTCTATTTGATTTTCGCATCCCTGCACGCCGCGCTGCGGGCTTTTGAATAAGAACGAGTACCGAGCGATGAATTCCATAACACGCAGGATGCATATGAACCGTTTTTCAAACGTTATTGATTATAACAGAAACCGCGCAAAAAGAAAAGCATAAACCTTCAAATTGCCAGTTCGTTCCTTCAGGCCTGTCCGCCGTACAGGTATTTCACCTTCAAATAGCCCTCCAGGTTGCCATATTCACTCACGGTAATGGCGGGCAAATCCAGCTCCTGCATGCAGGCAAGTAAAATGGCGACGCCATGTACTACGATATCTGCGCGTTGCGGCTGCAGGCTGGGAATGGCCAGCCGCTTTTCCATGGGCATGGGAGCAAGGGTTTCCATGGCGGCAAGCACTCTCTCCTGCGTGAGTGAGAAGCCATGGATAAGCGAGCGCTGGTTCCAGGGGATCTCCTGGACGAGCGCGGCGGTGGTGGTAAAGGTTCCGCCCACGCCTACCCATACCGGGGGCCGGATCGCGGCAAAAGCGGGACGTTCGGGGGCGATCAGCTCCCGCGCAATCCGGACGGCGGCATGGGCTTCCTCCACGCTTTGAATCGGGTGGCACCGGTACAGCCTGACCGCGCCCATCTGCAGGCTGACCGCCCTTTGAATCTCCATTCCTCTTCCCACCACGATTTCCGTGGACCCGCCGCCGATGTCGATCAGCCCGGAAGGCTCTCCATCCGTAGCGCCGAGAAAGGAAAGCTTTGCCTCCAGAGCACCGCTGCAGATTTCCAGCGAAAGGCCGGTCGCTTCCAACAACGCCTGGGAAAAAGCCGCCTGATTTGCCGCGTCGCGCACGGCGCTGGTGGCAAACAGGTGGATCTGTTCCGCCCCCTGCGCAGCGGCTTGCCGGCGAAAGGCTTCCACGCTTTGGCAGGCCTTGCCGATCATGTCCGCCATGATGTTTCCCTGGCGGTCCAGCGCGGCAAAGACCCGAAGCCCCTCGCGGTAGCGATCCAGCCGCAAAAGCCGTCCTCCATCCACATCCGCAACCAGCATGCGCAAAGAATTAGAACCGATGCCAATGGCTGCAACCCGCATTCCAAGCACCTCGTTTGTATCTGTTTTGGCTGTCTGTCGTTGATCGCATGACTGATAAAAACGGAAATACCCTCGCCGCTTTACCGCGAAGGTATTTCGTCCTCGCCATATAGCGCTTCGGGATTGGTGATCACGAAGCGGATTTCATCGGGCATCATATATCCGTACATGGTACGCGCCTGATTTTCAATAAAGGCATCGGTCCCGACGGTTTCCAGCTGGGTTTTCAGGTCCGCCTGATCGCCCTGCAATTGCGTCAGGCGCATCTGCGTCTGATCATAGGTATCATTGAGCTCGTCGATGGTCTGGGAAAGCGTGCCGCTGTACCAGAAAAAAGCCACCAGCACACAGGCGGACATGGCAATCCACACCCAGATATTCATCGTCTTGCGCATAGCAGGTCGTTCCCTTCCAAAGCGGTTTGACTTGTAACATTCTGCGCCGGATCTGAAAATTCCTGCCGTCATGACGGTGTCAGGGCGACTTTTTTCTTTTTTTCAGCCACGCGCCGGCCAGACGCACAAGCCTGCCGATTCCCTGGGTGTAGAGCAGCGCGCCCGTGAGGATGGCCAGCAGGTGATACAGTCTGAGGGCCTCATCGCGTGAGAGAAGCATCATTCCCATCAGCGCAAAGCCGGCGGTGAGCATCATCAGCACATCCGCCAGCGGGCGCAGCGGCCCCGCCAGCACGGACGCATCCAGACAGGCCGCAAGCACCAGTCCCAGCGGCACGGCTGCCAGAAAGGCCTGCGCCTGTCCGGCCGTTTCAAAAAACAGCTTCATTTTTTGCGCCACTTCCAGGCAAAAGCCCGCCTGGCGGCCGTTTTCGGCGATTCATAGATGATCCCGTCGATATGGCCGTCCACTTCCAGCCGCCCGTCTTCCAAAAGCAGCTTGGCAATGTGCAGGCTGTCTCCTGTCAGAATCATCACACCCGAATCAATTTTCAGTACGACCTCGGTTTCATGAAAGCTGCAAACATCGGTTACGCCGGTAATCGCCGCGTGTCTGCGCTTGTCTATGGCCAGCGTGTGCACGCTGCGCGCGCCTCCGTCCGCGGCGTTGGTATTCGTCATGACTATGCCCCCTTCCATGAAAGGGTATGCGATGCGCTTTTCAAAAAGAAGTCTTGACAGAATGCATGCTTTGACGTATCATGCGTATACTAATTTATTTTTTTGGTATACGCATGATGGATGGAGGTTCTACCGATGACGAGACAGGTACGGCTGTTGACCCTATCGGCGCTGATGTGCGCGCTGATCATCGTTTCGACGCTATGGCTGAAGTTTACTATTCCCGGAACAGACGTGATGTTCAGCTCGCAGGTGTTTTTTGTGCTGCTGTGCGGGCTGCTGCTGCCGCCACGCTACTGCTTTTACACGCTGGGCGCCTACCTGCTGCTGGGACTGGCAGGACTTCCGGTGTTTACCGCCACCGCCGGCCCCGCCGTCATCGCCACCCCGTCCTTTGGGTATTTGATCGCCTTTCCGTTTGAGGCGGCGGTCACCTCTGCAGCAGCCGGAAGGCTGATGAATCAAAAAGGGGGACGCTACATATCCGTGCTCATCGGTGTGGCCGTGAGCTACGTCATAGCGCTCCCCTATGTGGCGCTGCTCAAGGGAGTGTATCTCAACGCCCCCGTTTCCCTGGGCGTTTTGCTCAGCGCCTACTGCTTTGCCTTTCTTCCGCTGGATATCGTAAAAGCGCTGCTGGCCGCCGCCCTGGCAGGCCGCCTAGAAAAGCCGCTGGGGCTGACGAAGTCTCGCTAACCCCGCGTCAGGCGTTCTTCTCCTTGCTTTTCTCTTCCTTCGCTATCTTTTTCCGGGCTGTTTCAAAAATGGCGCCCACCACGCGAGGCCCGGCGTTAATCGCAATGGCCGCACCAATCTGGAACTGATACACGGGAGGATATCCTACCTTTTTGGTCAGTTCCTCGGCCAGCTCGTCGCGCACGGTGGTGTCGCTGCCATAGACAAGGCTGTAGGGCGTGTTGGGCTCCATGTCGTCATCCACCATTTTCACAAGTTCCTTGATGAGTTTCTTTTCTCCCCTTGCCTTGCCCACTGTCGTAATGGCGTGATCCCATACCTGCATGATCGGTTTGATGCCCAGCGCCTCTCCCACAAACACGGCTGCGCTGGGGATGCGCCCCGATTTGCCCGCGTATTTCAGGCTGTAAAGGCCAAAATACACGCGCTGCTTTTTGAGCTGCCGGTCAATCAGCGACAGCACATCCTCGATGGGAGTGCCCATTTCCAGCTTCTGCGCCGCCAAAATGGCCGCATAGCCGTATCCGCCCGAATAGCTGCCGCCATCGAAGAGATGGATGTGCAGCTTTTCCTGTGCGCCCTCGTTTTCCTGATAGAAGCGCTCGCGGGTGCTCACGGCGTTGAAATACGTGGCGGAGCCTTTGGAATTGATCAGTAATAAAATCAGATCTTGCGTGCCGGCGGCAAGCTCCTTCTGAAAAAGTTCTTCAAATACATAGGGGGTAATCTGCGACGTGACGGGAATGCCGTCATAGGCGTCCATCATGGCATAAAATTCGTCGTTGGTAACCTCAACGCCGCTTTGAATGGTGCGCTCGCCCATGGTTACCGGAATGGGAAGCACCTCTATGCCATACCGGTCGCGCAGTTCCACGGGAATGTCCGCCGCTGCGTCGGCGTAGATTTTATACTTGCAGATCATCCTAACCCCGTCCTTTCGATGCATATCAAGAAGATGTGGAAACAATCAAAAGCCTCTGACCAGGACATCGAACCCGGTCCCCGTCATCAGCCGGATCAGAATCAGCACGACCAGATGGATCGGGTACAGCCAATATCCCAGCCTTCCCGGAAGGCGCAGCCCCGTTCTGGTAGGGCACAGAATCAGCGGCAGCGATAGCCAGATCATGCCCTGGAGCCGGAAGAAGGCCGCCAGCACGGGTCCCAGACCATCCCACGTCAGGAAGGTGAGCGGATAGCCAAACAGGCTGTTCACCTGCGAGGAGGTGCTGCCCCAGAAAAGCGCATACGCCAGGTAGGCGGCAGCCAACCCGCCCCTGGAGCCGCGCGCCATGTAGAGAATCAGGATAAAGGTAAGCCCGCGCCAGCCGTAGTCCACCTGGACAAATCCCAGCAGCACATAGCACAGCGCCGGTACCCAGATCTGACTGCCCATGAATCTGGCGCGGATGCCCTGCAGCGCCACCTGCGCGATAAACAGCAGAAACAGGATGTTCAAATCCGTCCAGGTATGATTGAGGGCCATCATGTACAGCGGCTGCGACAATACCGCCAGTCCCAGCAGCCTCAGTGCGTATCGGGGCGCATTGTGGGTTTTGACGCTGCCGACCACCAGGCACCAGGCGTACAGCGGCAGGGCCATTCGGCCGATCATCCGCAGTTCCCCCACGCGGGGAAGCACCGCCGCCCCCAGGTGGTCGATGAACATAAAGCACAGAGCCAGCACCTTGAGAAACGAGGTGTCCAGGTTACCGGCCAGCTCACCTGAGCGCCTTTCCTTCACAGTGGCTTCTCCCATGGCTCGCATACCTCCTTTCGGTGCGGTTTATCCATTATAGCATGTTTCTTACGGGCTGTCACGGGGAAATGCGCACCCCGCGCCGCCCATCCCGTCTGGCGAAAAACGGCCATTCAAAGCATATTGACAGAAGCATGGAAGTGATATAAAATGTCTTCGATATAGAAGGGAATCTATATCAATGCCTTGGACGAGGAGGTGTCCCATGGACTGTTTCAAGGCGTCCATTCCCATTTTGAAAGTGCTTTGCGACGAAACGCGGCTGAGTATCTTAAGCATGCTCTCCCAGGCGGATCTCAATGGTTGCGAGATCACCCGCGCGTTTTGCTTTTCTCAGCCAACCATCAGCTATCATATGAAGCAGCTGGTAGACGCGCAGCTGGTGATGTCCCGCAAGGAGGGCTGCGCCGTGATCTACAGCGTCAACCGCGATATCTGGCCCCATGTCCGCGCACTGCTGGATGTGCTGTGCGCTGCTGCAAAAAGGAAGGGAGAGAAAGCCGATGGCTGAACCCATTTTGCGCCTGGAGGGACTGTGCAAGGATTATGGCGAGGGCCTGGTGCTGAGCGGACTGAGCCTCGATGTGTATCCGGGTGAATTTTTGACGCTGCTGGGGCCCAGCGGATGCGGAAAGACAACAACGCTTCGCATCATTGCGGGGCTGGAGCGCCCCACGGCCGGCCGCGTTTTGATCGACGGGACGGATGTAACGGGGCTGCCGCCCGAAAAGCGGCCCGTGAACACAGTGTTCCAAAACTATGCGCTGTTTCCCCACATGACCGTATTTCAAAACATCGCCTATGGCCTGAAAGTGCTGGGCATCAGCAAAAGCGAGCAGAAGGAGCGGGTGATGGCGGCGCTTTCGCTGGTCCGTCTGGCCGGCTTTGAGCGGCGCATGCCTTCCCAGCTTTCCGGCGGTCAGCGGCAGCGCGTAGCCATCGCGCGGGCGGTGGTGCTCCAGCCCAAGGTGCTTTTGCTGGATGAGCCGCTGGGCGCGCTGGATCTGAAGCTGCGACAGGAGATGCAGCAGGAGCTAAAAAGCCTGCAGCAGAAGCTGGGCATCACCTTCGTCTACATTACGCACGATCAGGAGGAGGCGCTCAACATGTCCTCCCGCATCGTGATTCTCAACGCAGGCCATATCGAGCAAATCGGTACCCCGGAGGAGATCTACGAACACCCGCGCACACTGTTCGCAGCGGATTTTATCGGGCAGAACAACCTGCTGCTGGGTACGGTCACGTCCGTAACGCCGGAGGGCCTTACGCTGGAGGTAAACGGCGTGTCGCTTCCCGCACTGCCAAACGACTTCTTTTCACCCGCCGTGGGCGAGCGCGCAGCACTGTGCCTGCGTCCCCAGCGCATCCGCTATGGCCGCGAGCCGCAGCACCGGATGGCGCTCAAGGGCATCATTCGCAGCAAGGAGTATGTGGGAGGGATGCAGCATACGCAGATCGCCCTTAACGACGCGCTGCTGCTCAACGCCGTCACCCAGTCCGCCGAGCTGGACAGCTTTCCCGTAGGCAGCGAGGTGTACGTAGGCTGGAATCAGCGGCATGCGCCGCTCGTGCCGTGCGCTCCCAAGGAGGCGGTATGATGGATGCCTCCCAGAAGCAGGACCTGCGCTTTTCGAGGCTGCTCAAGCTGCCCATGTATCTGTGGAGCATCGTGTTCGTGTTCGTGGCGCTGCTCTATGTCATCGGTCTGAGTTTCCTCAGCCGGGGCGAGATCATGGGCGTAACGGGAGAAGTCACGCTGAGCAATTATGCGCGCCTGGCTTCCCCGGACTATGTCAAGGTCCTTTTGCAAAGCCTCAAGCTGGCGGCGCTGACCACGGCCATCTGCATCGTGGTGGGGTATCCCTTCGGCTACCTGATGGCGCGGCTGTCGCCGGTGGCGCGGTCGGTGGTGATGCTTTTGATCATCGTGCCGTTCTGGACCAACGCGCTCATTCGCATCTACGGCTGGCGCATATTGCTCATGGGCAACGGTCCTATCAATACCGTGCTGATGAATCTGGGGCTGATCCAGGAGCCGCTCAAACTGCTCTATACGGATGGCGCGGTGCTGTTGGGGATGGTCTATGCGCTGATCCCCTTCATGATCCTGCCCACCTTCACCACGGTGGATAAGCTGGATTTTTCTGTGGTAGAAGCCGCGCGTGATTTGGGCGCAAGCCCCCTGCACGCCTTTTTCACCGTGACCGTGCCCCTGACCCTGCCGGGCCTGATGGCAGGCTGCGTGCTGGTCTTTATCCCGTCGATGGGCCTGTTCTTCCTCAACGACCTGCTCGGCGGCTCCAAAAGCGTGCTGGCGGGCGGGCTGATTCAGCAGCTCATCAACAGCCGCGACCTGCCCATGGCGGCGGCGCTAAGCGTGCTGCTGCTGGCCGTGACCGGCGCGGTGATCGCCATATACCGCAAAGTGGGCGGTACAGGCGATATGAGCATGTTTTAGGAGGGAGCTATGAAAAAACACTCGATCGGTTCCCTGCTGTTTATCGGACTGGTGCTGGTCATCATGTACCTGCCTATCGCGGTGGTGGTGGTCTACTCGTTCAACGCCAATACGGCCCGCATCCCCATTGACTTTACAGGCTGGACCACGGCGTGGTACGGCAAGCTCTTTGAAAACCGGAGCGGGTTTGGCGACGCGCTTTTGCTCAGCGTGCGGGTGGCGCTGTGGGCCGTGGTGATCTCCTGCATAATCGGTACGCTGGGAGCTATCGGCATGGCCAATCGTGCCGGCGGCCGGCACTCTCGCCTGGATACGGCCATGGAATCGCTGATGTCCCTGCCGATCATGATCCCGGAAATCATCCTTGGCCTGGCTTTTATGGTGGTATTCAACGCCATGGGCATCCGGGGAAACGACCTGCGCCTGGTGCTGGCGCATGTCACCTTCTGCATCCCCTATGTATTCCTAAATGTCAAAAGCCGGCTGGTCGGGATGGACCCGGCCCTGTTTGACGCAGCGCGCGACCTGGGAGCCAGTCCCGCGCGCGTAGTGCGTGATATCACGTTGCCGCTGTGCCGTCCCGCCATCCTGAGCGGCGCGTTTCTCGCCCTGGCCATGTCACTGGATGATTTCGTCATCAGCTTCTTCGTCTATGGCGCGGGCGAGGGCACATTGCCCATCAAGATCTACTCCAGCGTGAAGGTGGGCGTTTCGCCGCAGGTGAACGCGCTGTGTACGCTCATTATGGGCGTGGTGTTTATCGCCGTGGCTCTCAGCCGTTATCTGTCTTCCGTGCGTGCCGCGCGCCAGCGGAGAATGGAACGTCAGGTCCACGCTGCGTAAAGAAAAAGAGGATGTCTATCGCATGCCCTGTGCTGCGACCGGCATAAAGAAAAGAAGGATTCAATCAGGTACCAAACCCCGGAAAGGAGAAATGGCATAATGAAAAAACTGGTTGCTCTCATGCTTTGTGCGCTGATGGTCATTCCAACCTTCGCCCTCGCGGAGGAGGAAAAAGTGCTCAACATTCTCAGCTGGGAGGGTTACGTGGACAGCGACACCCTCGCCGCCTTTGAGGAAGAAACCGGCATCGATGTGATCTGGTCACCCATGGACTCCATTGACAGCATGCTGCTCAAGGTGACCGAGGGCGGCGGATCGGATTATGACCTGATTATCTCCAGCGACTACTCGCTGGACATTCTGCGCAAGCAGGGGCTGATTCAGAAGCTGGACAAGAGCAAGCTGTCCAACTACGCCAACCTTGACCCCGCCTTCCTCTCGCAGACCTATGACCCGGACAACGAATACGTGATTCCCTACATGGCGGGCTGCCCGCTGATCATCTATGATCCCGAACGTGTGCCCTTTGAGATCACCGGATATGAGGATCTGTGGAACGAGGCGCTGGCCGACAGCGTAGCCGTGCTGGAGAATGCCCGTGTGCTGTGCGGCATCACGCTCAAAACCATGGGAAAGAGCATGAACGAAACGGACCCCGACGTGCTGGCCCAGATGAAGGAGAAGCTGATGCCGCTCTATCCCAACATCCGTACCTTCGGCGATATGGAGTCCTATAGCGCCGTCACCACGGGAGAAGCCAGCGTGGGCTTCATGTTCACGCCTTTCGTCTACATGGTCCAGCTGGATCACCCGGAATTCAAGGTGGTCTATCCCAAGGAGGGGCTTGGTTACGGCATCGACGGTCTGGTTATCCCCACGGGCGCCAAGCATGTGGACGCCGCTCATCAGTTCCTGGATTATCTGATGCGTCCGGAAGTGGCGGCCCACAATGCTGAGATGCAGTACTATATGTGCGTCAATCAGGCGGCCCAGGAGTATCTGAGCGATGCCTACCGCGGGGCCAGCGTGATGAACGTGCCCGCCGAGCTGCTCGCGGATGCTGAATTTATCGAGGATGTAGGCGCGACGGAAACCGTTTATCAGGAGATTTATACCGCCTTTAAGAACCAATGACAACCGTTGCGGAAAGGAAGAGTCCCATGCTTATCAGAAATGCAAACGCCTTTATCAACGGAGAATTTCGCGAGAACACGGACATTGTCATCAGCGAGGGAAAAGTCGCGGCGATCGGTCAGGGCCTGATGGTTGAAGGCTCGGAAACCATCGATCTCAAGGGCGATCTGCTCCTTCCCGGCTTTGTGGATGTACATATCCACGCTTTCATGGGACAGGATACCATGAACGGCGAGGAAGCCGTGCGCCACATGAGCCGCGAGCTGAAAAAGTTTGGCGTGGCCGCATTCCTGCCCACCACCATGAGTGCAAGCCCGGAAGATACGCAGGCTGCGCTCAAGGGCATCAAGGCGGTGATGGACCGTCCGGAGCCGGACGGTGCCATCGTGCTGGGCGCGCACATGGAAGCGCCCTTCCTGCAGGAAAGCAAGGCCGGCGCTCAGCTGAAGCAATATTTCGCGCTGCCTGACGAAAAAAACTGGGAGGCCTACGCAGGACCGTACGCCAGCATCGTGCGCATGATTACCATGGCTCCTGAAAAGGAGGGAGCGCTGGACTTCATTCGCCGCCTGACGGACAGCGGCATCACCGTCAGCCTCGGCCACACCAGCGCGGACGCGGAGACTGTGCACGCTGCCGCCGATCACGGCGCCACGCATGTAACCCACACCTTCAACGCTCAAACGCCCCTCAACCACCGTGCGCCCGGCGTGCCCGGCGCGGCGCTGGTGGATGACCGTCTCAACTGCGAGGTCATCAGCGACGGCATTCACCTGCATCCCGATGTGGTCCGTCTTCTGATGCGCTGCAAAGGCAAGGAGCACACTGTGGCGATCACGGACGCGATGGAAGCCGCCGGTATGCCGGACGGCAAATATCAGCTGGGCGGCCAGGATGTGTTTGTCAAGGAAGGCGCGGCGCGCCTGGCAGACGGCACGTTGGCCGGCAGCACGCTGACCATGATTCGCGCCTTCCAGAATCTGATTCGCTTCGGCGCATCTCCCGAGGACGCAGCCCTCATGACCACCCGCACGCCCGCCCGGTCGATCCAGAATGAGGAAGTGGGCGAAATCGAGCTGGGCGCCCCTGCGATCTTTGCCCGATTTGATAAGGACTATCAGTTCATCGGCACCATCGGTTGATGCCGTGCAACAACAAATCGCCCTGCGGCTCTTCAAAGGAGCCGCAGGGCGATTTCATTTATCCGGCACTACATGCCATAAGTGGTTTTCAAATTGAAGCTGACACCCCACACATAATAGGTCACAATCAGCTCGCGCACGGAATGGGTATCCTTCGGGGCCAGAATCTGCACCGTCAGGTCCCCTTCGCTTTTGGCGTCGAGCGACTTGACGCTCAGATCGCCTATTTGCAGGATGTCTGTCGTCTGCGGTACCACCTGCACTTCGATCATGTCGATGGGCACGAGACAGTCATTTCGAATACGAAGCGTGTAGGTCAGGTAGACATACTCCGAAGGGTCCTTCCATTCCAGCGGCTTTTGGTATAGCGTGCCCTGAAAGGTTTCTTCCTCCACGGCGTTTTTCAGCGCCTCGAAGGCTGCCGGGTCCTGGGCGGCCGAAACGCCCACCACTTCAACGCCGCTCACGCGCACCTCAGCTGTCAGAAACAGGTATCCCACCAGCAGCACCATCACCACCAGCAGAGAAACCGAGGCGATGGCCGCAATTTTCAGGCCGCGCATGCTGCACCGTCCTTCCTTATTGATTGACGCCAGAGCCCAGAATGTTGCGAATTTCGTCGATCATTTCCGAATCCTTCATACGGAATTTGAATTCCACGCGACGGGATGCATCCATATTGATGGTGCCGTCCTCGTTATAGATGGGATCGGAATAGCTGCGTCCCTTGGCGGTGAGGATTTCGCGCAGCTTTTCCAGCTGCTCCTCGCTCAGGGTCGGCATTTGCAGGCAGTAGGTGGCCACGCTGAGCGCGCGCTCCTGTGACAATTCGAGGTTGACCAGGTAGGTACCCTGCGTGTCGGTATGCCCTTCAATGATGATTTCCCCAAGATAGTCTACATATTCGGGCTGCAGCAGCACGCCCAGATAGACGGGAATGAACTCATCCAGCAGGGCACGTCCGCTGTCCTTGATATTGCTCTTGGCCACATCGAAAAATACGGCGCTTTCCAGCATGATATCGCCGGTGTTGCCATCCACGGTGGCCTTGAGGTCTGCCTGGCTAAGCGCTGCGGTCAGGTCCCGCACGATCTCCGTGCGCACGCCCACCAGGTCGTCGAGCTTTTGCTGCTGGGCGTTGAGCGTGTCCTGCTGCTGACCCAGCAGGATGGTGGCGTCGGCCAGCTCCTGCTGCTTGTTGGTCAGCTCCTGATTGGCGGCGTTCAGTTCCTCTTCCTTTTGGCTCAAGGCAGTCTGGGCAGCCAAAATGATCTTTTCCTGCTCCTCCAGCGTCAGGCTCTGGTCGTTGAGCAGGCTCTCCTTCTCATCCAGCTGCGTCAGGGCGGCCGTCAATTCATTCTGCTTGTCGGTCAGAGCGGCCTGCTGGGCTGTAAGCTCCTCGCGCTGCTCATCCAGCGTAGCCTGCTGCTGGGTCAAAAGCGCGCTCTGCTCGTCCAGTTCGGCGGTCTTGGTTTCCAGCATCAGAAAATACTGATACACGCTGTAGCACAAAACCAGCACAAACACCAACAGCAGCGCCGCCATCATATCGGAATAGCTGATCCAGGAGGCGCCGCCGTCCGCCTTGCTCGCGCCGCGCCGGATATACCGTCTGCGTGCCATCTGCCACTCTCCTTACAGCTCCGCCGCCGGGGCCTGCGCGTTGTCGGAGGGAAGCGTGTTCATTTCATCCGTCAGCAAGTCCGCGGCTACCTGCATGCGACGGAAGGATTCCGCCAGCGCATCGAGCTGGTCGGCAAGGGACTGTCCTGCGCTTTCCGCTGTGCCCAGCGCTTCGGCGCGGCTGTCGCGTTCTTTTTGCATCTCCAGAGCGAACGCCTGCATTTGCCGGGCGATTTCCGCGCTCGCTTCCCGGATCGCCTGCGCGTCGCCCGCCATGGCGCGCGCGGCGTCCAGCGTGGTCTGCAGATTCTTCTGGGTTTGCAGCTGACCCCGGTTAACCGCGTTCATCGTGTCGCCCAGCGCTGTCATCTGGCCGCTGAGCGATGTGTTCATCTGCTGCACGAACTGGCCCACGATGCGCCGCACGCCGTCCACCTGCTCACGCGTCGCACACTTGATAAACGTATCCAGCGACTGCGTAAGCGGCGCCATGGCGCGTCCAATGGCCATTTCCAGCGAGGCCGCCACGTGATTGCCCACGTTTTCGGCCAGTCGTGCCATACGGACTTCCTCGTCCTGCTTCTGGCACATCATCTGCACATCCGGCTGGAGCGGACGTGGCATGGCCAGCTCGTAGAAAGCATCCTCGAAATTGTCCAGCGCCCGCACCGCCCGGCCTGCGGCCATGCGGTTAAACATATTGAACAGAAGCGAGCAGGAGATGCCCGCCACCGAGGTGGCAAAGGCGAAACGCATGCCGCTGAGCAACTGGGGAATGCTCTGGATGGTTCCCTCCGCGTTGCTGAAATCCACGCTGGTGAGGCCCTGCATCAGGCCGACGAACGTGCCCAGAATACCCAGAGAGGTCAGCAGGCCCGGAATGAGCTCCGCCAGCTGGGCGTGACCCGGCTTGTCGACCACGGTTTCCTCGTTGATATATTCGCGCGTATCGCAGGGAATCCCACGCATGTCCAGCTGTCCGGCGTTAAGCAAAAACTGCTGCCACTCGTTGCGCAGCGACCGGCCCAAAAAGCGCGCCTCGCGCCAGATGGGACGCTCCCCCGCCGCAGTGCTCTTCTCCAGCTTGATGACCGCGCGGTTGAGAAGTGTGGCATTTCGTAAAAGGGGATAAATGCACTTGCACAGACCCGTCAGGGTAACCAGCGCGATGGCTGCATAAATCACAATTTCCGTCAGATTGGACGAGAGCTGGGTCAACGTGGGCACTTGCGGCACCTCCGGTCCGTATTGATAAAAAGATTCATTTTGTATTGTAACGCTTTTTTCATACTTTGTAAATACGTATGGAATAAATGAGAAATGTTTGTGAAAAACACAGGCAGCGGCGCGTCATCCCGAAGATGACCTGCCGCTGCCTGAGAAATGTCGGCCTACGTTATGCGGCGCTTTCCTCAACGGCCTCGGGGCGCAGGCTGTCGTCCTGGACGACACGGATGCTGCATCCATTCCCCCACCCGCTTTGCTCCAGCACAGACTGGAATAACGATTCCACATTGCGCACCGTTACGCCCCAGGCGCCGGCGCGGTATTCCTCGTTTTCGCTGCATTGGGCAAAGAGGCGCTCCTCCGTCTCCTGCTGGATCTGCGCATAGCGCTCCGGGGTGAGGGGATAAAGCCAGTCGGATTTTTTCACCTCGTTCTCCTGCACCGTAAGCCTTGGATAGGCAGGCGATGGAGAAGGAAGCCGCACCTCCACCAGGCCTTCCCCTGCGGAAACCACTGCCTGGCTCAGGTCAACTGTGAAGCTCATTTGGAATGTATAGGGCATTTCCACCTTTTGCACCGTGCCCAGCAGCCAGGCATCCTGCGATACCGTTTCCTGCCCCGTAATCTCTACCTCATAGACGACCAGTTCATTTTTTTCCCGAAGCGTTTCCGAAAACCGTTCGCTGATCCATTGCGTGTTGCCGCCGCCAAAAATCCGGACCCAGAGCGTGGGGCCGAAGCGGACCAGCACCAGCGCAACCACAATGCATGCGGCAAAGCCGATCAGCCGTTTTGCAAATCTGATCAACTGATTTCCTCCGTCAGGGCATCCATTTTCCGATTTCCACCAGCAGGCGCACCGCCAGCTGCAAAAGCACATACAGCGTCGTCAGCGCACCCACCATCATCAAATAGCCACGAAAGAAACGCACGGCGCGCCCACGACGGCGGCGCCTTGCGCCCGGCACGGCGGCAGACCCTTCGTGGGCATTGGGGGCAGCAGGGCTCCACATGCGCTTTCCTCCTCTGGCGCATTCCGTTTTCCGGTCGAATGGCCGATATCAGTATACGACAAATTTCGCAAAAAGGCCATAGAAAGGCGCGGCATTTTCCCCGCATACTTGTAAAACCCGCGTTTACGGCGTTTCCGCCGTCAGATATTCCTCCACCACATAGCCTTCGGCCACGTCGGTGCGCACTTTGACCCATCCCTCCTGGGGGCAGCGCTCCAACACGAGCACCTGCTGTCCCTTATAGAGGCGCATGAGAATCTCGCCTCCCAGATCCGGCGTTTTGCGCAGGTTGAGCGAGCTGTCGTCGTCGATTTCGGTCACAGTAGCCAGCCACTGGCCTTCCCCGGGCGTCAGGGTCATAGGCATGAGCGTGGGCCGGGGGGTGGGAGTGGGTGCAGGGCCGGGGGTGGCGGCCAGCGCCGCCTCCGGCTGAATCATCTGCGCGGGCTGGTCCTCATAGCGCATGAGTGTGAGACCCGGATAGTAGAATGCGATGATCTCCTGATAGGTTTTGCCATGCTCGGCGGCCATCCACTGCGCTCCGCGCTGACTCATCCCCACGCCATGGCCGAAGCGGCGCGCCTCAATGACAAAGCTGTCGCCGGTTTCACGCACGCTCCACAGCTCGTTGTCATAATGGGCGGTAATGTCCAGTCCCAGCGCCTGTTCTGCGGTCGGGAAGATGTCCAGTTCCAGCGTGAAGGGTTCTTCAATGGGAGTAAAGGGACCATAGACCGGGGTGGGCGTGGGGCTGGGGGTAACGGTAACCACCGGCACGAAGCCCGTTGCCTGCACGGTGGGCGTGGGGCTTGGCGTTTCCTCCACCACTTCAAAGAGGCTGACCTCCTCGGCGTTGAGGTCCACGACGGGGGCAGGGGCGTTTTTGCGGGTGCGGCCGCTGATGGACACGGTCAGCGTGAGGCGCGTCATGTACTTGTTGTCCTTGCTCTCCGCCCCGGATACGCTTACAGCGCTCACCCCGTCCACGCGCACGCTCTCCGGCGTGGGATCATAGCCGAGGGCAGTCAGCTGGTCAAAAAGCTGCGTGGCCAACAGGCTGCGGAGGGCATAGGGCGCGGTTTCCTCCTCCCCATAGGCCTTTTTCATTTCAAAGGTGCGCACCACGCTGTCGGGATTGGCCACGTCGTAGGGGTCGTCGCCAAAGGCATAATAGCCGAAATCCTCATCCGTGGGCCACACGGTTTCCACCAGCTCAGTCTGTCCGCCGTTGCTGGCCGAATAATAGCACTGGGCCAGCTGGTCGCGGTAAAAGCCGCACACACCGCGCGTTTCGCGGATAGCCCGCTCGGTCCGATCGTTTCCGGGCACATAGCCGCGGTACACCTGATCGTTGGGGGTATCCACCAGATCATAGGGCTGCGTGGGATTCTGGCTGCGCAGCGCATAGGTGCGGGCCGCCACAGCCTGGGCCTTCAGCGCCTCCAGAGGAAAGGAATCGCTCATTTCGTAAGGCACCACGCCCAGCAGATAATCCTCCACATGCACGCTCAATACAGGGCGGATCTTTCCGTCTATCAGGTCGATCTGCAAATCGCCCGCATAGAGCGCCGGGTAATTGGTCAGGCGGAAGCCGCTCTCCCCTTCTGCCGCGTCGCGCAGCAGCGTGACGCTCTGGCCGGCCAGCTGGCTCATTCCCTCATAATACAGGTACAGCGCGCCATCGCGCAGCAGCACGGCCACCTCGCTGCCGGTCTGAAAATGCAGCTGGGCGCCCTGCTGCGTATTCACACTATAGGCCGAAACCAGGGACAGATCCATGCGGTCCGTCAGGTTCAGGCGGCTCAAATAGACGCGCACCGTCTGATCGCGCACACCCGCGGAGGGCAGAGTCTGCTCCTGAGCGCACGCCGCACACAGCGGCAGGGCCAGCACAAGCATCAGGGCCAGGCAGCGGCGAATGGACCGTCGGTTGCAAAGCATGATAAAGCGGCCTCCTTCAATAAACAGTGCGAACGCTTTCGCGCATAAAACGCGGCGGACTGCGCATTGCCTGCAGGTAAATCCATACGGCTGCGCCATCCAAACGTATGGTACCATGCCCGGCGGAAAATGGCAAGCGGCGCACGCCTGCGCGCAGACGTCATACCCTGAAAACAGGGCGAAAAGGCATTCCCCCTTTTCACCCGAACGTAGAGAACAAGGTGGTGCGATCCTGATGGAACAAGCCTTTACATTAGATAGGCTCGCGAGCGGCGAAAGCGCCCGCATTGCAAGGCTGACGGGCACGGGCGCGATGCAGACCCGCCTGTGCGACCTGGGCTTTACCGAAAACAGCCGTGTTACCTGCCTGTTTCCTTCCGCTTTTGGCGATCCCAGCGCCTACCGAATCCGGGACACGGTGGTGGCGCTTCGAAGCGGAGACGCGCGGACCGTCCTCTGCCTTGCGGAGGGAGGCAAAAAATGAGCGTGCTGCGCGTAGCCCTGTGCGGCAATCCGAACGTGGGCAAGAGCACGGTATTCAACGCCCTCACCGGGCTTCGGCAACACACGGGAAACTGGGCCGGCAAAACGGTGGATACCGCACGCGGCCTGGTACGGGGAAACACTGCGGACTGGACGCTCACGGACCTGCCAGGCGCGTATTCGCTGCTGAGCGGCTCGCCGGAAGAAATGGTTGCAAGCGACTGCCTGACCTTTGAAGCACAGGACGCAGTCATTGTCGTATGTGACGCCACCTGTCTGGAGCGCAACCTGAATCTGGCATTACAGGTGGCGGAGGCCAGCCCGCGCATGGTGCTTTGCGTCAATATGATGGACGAGGCGCGTTCAAGGGGCATGGACGTGGACATCGAACTGCTGGAACAGCTGCTTGGGCTTCCGGTGGTAGGCATCGCCGCCCGCAACCGGCAGGGCCTTGAACGGCTCAAGCAGCGGGTGGAGGAGGCCGCGGCGGCGCGTGCTTCCACACAAACCGCGGCGGCCCTTCTTCTATCCTATCCCAAAGCGGTGGAGCAGGCGCAAAGCGTGATTGCACAGCAGATCCAGAAGGCGGTTCCCGCGATTGAATCGGCAGGCACAGCCCGTTTTGCCGCGCTTCACGTCATGACCGGCGATGACGGCTTCCTGGCCAGATTGCTGTCGGAGGCGAACGCATCCGACCGGAACTCGCTCAGGCATGCCATACAAGAGCAGAAAAACGGGCTGGAGCGCTCCGGCTTTTTCAGGGAAAAGCTAGCGGAAACCGTTGTCTCCGAAGGCTACCGAGCCGCGGGCGAGCTATGCCGCCGCGTGGTGCGCCGTCCTTCGCAATCGTCAGCGGATCTGCGCCAGCTCCGCATCGACCGGCTGCTGGCCCGCCGGCACATTGGCATTCCGCTCATGCTGGCGCTGCTGGGGCTGGTGCTGTACCTGACCATATCGGGCGCCAACGTGCCGTCTGCGTGGCTGAGCGAAACGCTGTCCGGACTTGAGCCACGCCTTTTCGCCTGGCTCCTGGGGCTGGGGGCTCCCCAATGGCTCACGGAGGCGCTGGTATCGGGCGTATACCGCGTAACCAGCTGGGTGGTGTCCGTCATGCTGCCGCCCATGGCGATCTTCTTTCCGCTCTTTACGCTGCTGGAGGATCTGGGATTCCTCCCGCGCGTAGCTTTCCATCTGGACCGCTGCTTCCAGCGCTGCCGCGCCTGCGGCAAGCAGGCGCTTTGCATGTGCATGGGGCTTGGCTGCAACGCGGTGGGCGTGATGGGCTGCCGCATCATCCAAAGTCCGCGCGAGCGTCTGATTGCTATTCTGACCAATGCTCTGGTGCCCTGCAATGGCCGGTTTCCCACACTGATCGCCTTGATTTCCATGTTTTTTGTCCTTGCTGAGGGGCCTGTGGGGTCGCTGGCAGGCGCAGCGATGATGCTTGGGCTGATCGTGCTGTGCGTGGGCGTTACGCTGGGCTGTTCCCGGCTTCTTTCCGCCACAGTGCTCAAAGGAGTGCCATCCGCCTTTGCGCTGGAGCTGCCACCCTTCCGACGTCCCAAGGTGGGGCAGGTGCTGATACGGTCCGTCTTGGACCGCACGCTCTTCGTACTGGGCCGCGCGGTCACGGTGGCCGCGCCGGCCGGCCTGGTGATCTGGCTTTTGGCGAACCTGCGAGTGGGCGATACGCAGCTATTGCGCCTGCTGGCGGACACGCTGGAGCCTGCCGGACGCTTTTTGGGGATGGACGGGGTGATTCTGCTGGCTTTCATCTTAGGCTTTCCCGCCAATGAGATCGTGCTGCCCATCATGCTGATGACCTATCTGTCCCAGGGAACGCTGGTGGAGGTGCAGGGACTGGACAGTCTGCGTGCGCTGCTGGTCGCCAACGGCTGGACGCTGACAACCGCCGCATGTGTGGCGTTGTTTTCCCTGTTCCACTGGCCCTGCTCCACCACCACCCTGACGGTTTACAAGGAGACTCACAGCCTGAAGTGGACGGCCGTCTCAGTGCTTCTGCCTACGCTTACAGGGGTTACCCTGTGCGCGTTGGTATCGGCGCTGAGCCGGCTGCTGGGGGCGTAACCGCATCAAAGAAAGAGCGGAAGGGACTGGTTTTACACCAGGTCCTTCCGCTTTTAATGTTTCGATTTTTAAAGTCACGCGGTTGTATATGCGCCGGTCTTTTGATTTTCGAGAAGGCGCATGGCCCGGTCAAAATGGCCCTGTCCGTCGCTGAGCGCCTGCGCCGCTTCCTCGCGTGATACCCCATGAAGCGCCATGAGCACCGCCACGCTCAAACCGCCATCCGCTTCGTCCATCATTTTTCTGGCATAGTCCAGGTCAGGATTGCCGACCGCCTGCGCAAACAAACGAAGCATCCGGTGGTTTGCTTTCACGTTGCGCGCCTTGATCATAATCATCAGATTGCCGCATGTGCGCCCCATCCGTACCATCACGGAGGTGGAAAGCATGTTCATTACCATCTTCTGGGCGGTTCCTGCCTTCATGCGTGTGGACCCCATGATAACCTCGGGTCCCGTATCCACCTCAATGGCGGCAACCGCATGACGGGCCATTTCCGAATTGCGGTTGCACACAAGCGCCACCCTGCCGCATCCAAGGGACTGCGCATAGTCCAAAGCGCTTACACAGTAGGGCGTGCGGCCGCTGGCCGACGCCGCCACCACGGTGTCGGCAGGTCTGAGGCCCCACTTTTCCAGATCCATGCGCGCAATCTCCCCATGGTCTTCCAGCGCCTCCTGGGCATGGAACACGGCATCGCGGCCGCCTGCCATAACGCAGCTTATGGCTAAGTAGATGTAATCAAGAAAAGAAAGGAAAAGCACAATCCAGACATAACCGGCGGTTGTATCAAGAAATGTTTGTGAGTTGGCAAGAATTTTGATATAATGGGAGCAGAAACTCGGAATCGGGAGAAAGGCAGGAGGATAAATGCGCATAAGCTATAAACCCCTCTGGCACACGCTGGTTGAGCGCGACATGAGGAAAGAGGACTTGCGAATTGCCGCCGGTCTTACTACAAACATGATTGCTAATATGGGCAAAGGTAAAAATATCAGTATGGAAACGCTGATTCGTATCTGCGAAGCCTTGAATTGTGGCATCTTAGATGTAATCGAATTAGAGAAGGACGATGAATAATAGCTATATTGCTGCAATCTGGATAATATATAGAATTTTCCACAAATGAAGGAAAAATTTGCGGCGGGCATTTGGTTTTGCCCTGCTTGTTTTGATACCAGTACCGATTGCGATTACCCATATTTCAGCTTACTTTTGCCACAAGTCCAGTTTGATTTTACGTCCGACGTATTCAATTACGGGATTACCCTTGTGCTTTCTCTTGTATGCTTTGGGGTAGATTATCTGCTCCATCATAGGAAAGGAGATATAACAGGCAAAAAATGAAAACAGTTCTTTTACACGGATTGGGACAAACAGCACAAGACTGGGAAGATGTGGTCCGTCAACTTTCAACTTCCCATGTTGAGTGCCCGGAGCTTTTTTCTTCAACAGGAAATGAAATATCCTATACCCGGATTTTGGCCGAACTGGAACGGCAGTATTCTAATGAAACAGAGTCGCTTCGTATCTGCGGCCTCTCGTTAGGGGCGCTACTTGCCCTCGATTTTGCTATTCGTCATGGGGATAGAGTAGCATCGCTGGTTTTAATCGGAGCACAATACAAAGTACCAACATTACTGATAGATTTTCAAAATATCTTGTTCCGCTGTATGCCCGGTAAAAATTTTAACAACATGGGGCTATCGAAAAGTGATACGATTAAGCTGTCCCATTCGATGCGGTCATTGGATTTTACTTCGCAATTAAATGGGATTACTTGTACTGTCGCTATTGTGTGCGGTGAAAAAGATAGCGCCAATCTAAAAGCATCGAAAAAGTTAAATGAGTTACTTCCCCAAGCAACTTTGCAAATTGTTCCCGGTGCAGGCCATGAAATTAACAAAGATGCGCCAGAGGCGATTGCTGCCATACTTAATAGGTAATTTCCCTTTTAGACAACTGAACAATTTGCCGCCCACCGGCGGTACCACCGAGCAGGAAATCTTGAAACGGTTTCCTGTTCTTTTTTGCCCGGACACCGGGAGAAAGATTAACTATTAAAAGTCAATCGGTACTGTCAAGAGTTATGCGCAAAATTGGTTTGCAGACTCCGGCTGAATGAGGGCAGCCAGTAATAGAGACGTCTTCCAGAGCCGCCTCCAAGTGCTTCATATTCATGTACTTCTTGTTGCCCCACTGGGTGCCGGCTACATGTCGCAGTCGGGCACAGACCAGCATTAGGGCAGAGTTTCCGTCAGGGAACGTCCCCACCACACGGGTCCTGCGGCGATCTCCCGGTTCAACCGTTCAATCACATTGTTGGTGCGGATCCGTGCCCAATGCTCATAGGGGAAATCACAGTAAGTCAGCGTTTCCTCGATGTTGTTCTCCACCTTCCTGGCAGCTTCCTTCAGCTTCATTTCCTTCAGCTGAGCGACTACAGCCTTGGCCTTTTCCCTGGCAGCCTCCTTGTTTTCCTGTGCATGGATGGCCTTGAGCATCTTGGCTGCAAAAGCCACTCGAGATCAGAATTCCAGTTGGCGATGCCGTAGAACATGGCCACGGCTGCCAGGGACGGTGCCGAAATCGGCAAAATGATGCGAAACAGCACAATGAAGGGATTGGCTCCATCAATGTAGGCGCTTTCTTCCGGCGATTCAGGAAGCTGCTGAAAGTAATTGCGCAGAATAAACATGTTGTAGGCGCTCATGGCGTTTGGAAGGATCAGTGTCGGGAAGGTATCCAGCAGCCCCAGGGCCTGAACCACCAGGAACGTGGAAATCAGCCCTCCATTGAAGAGCATGGTGAAGAAAATCATCATGAAAAAAACTGACGTCCCCCGCATGCTCTTGAGCGAAAGAGGAAAGGCGGTGAGTGCCGTGAGCAATACGCTTAGCAACGTGCCAAACAAGGTGCGAAGGATGGTATTGGAGTAGGCGACGTAGATTTGCCGGGTCTTGAAAATCATGGAATAGCTCAGGGAAGTCGGGCTGCGGGGGACCAGAAAAAGTCCGCCGGTCATGGCCTCCCGCGAATCGCTGATGGAATACATCAGCACATGCCAGAAGGGATAGATTTAAGCGAAGGCAAACAGCGTCAGCACCAAAATGATGATACCCTGTCCTACGCGCTCGCCCATGGTGCGTTTGATCTTCATGCCCATTCACGCCCCTTTCTTCACATGATCCCGCTTTCAGAGTCAATTTTCTTGGCAATATAATTTGTGACCAGCACAAGCCCGATGGCAGACTGGAACAGGCGGCGGCCGTGGACTCCGAGTACTTGCGGCTTTCCATGCCCACCGGCATACATAGGAGCCGATGATACCCGCTACCATACAACCAGATAATTGGAAATCGCAAAATCTGGTCAAATCCGGCGTACATCATTTCGCCCACACGGAAAATCAGCAGCACCACGATAGTGGACCTTAGCGGCGACAGCGTAATGTGCCACAGCTGGCGCCAACGGCCGGCTCCGTCAATCTGGGCCGCTTCATAAAGTTCCTGATCAATTCCCGCAATAGCTGCGAGATATACGATGGTTCCAAAGCCGCCGCTTTTCCACAGGTAGGAAATCAAAATGACCGCACGGAAGCTGTTTTTATCCGCCAGAATATTGGGTACCGGCCCTTCCAGGCCAAAACTGCGCATCAGGGTCCTGTCGTCGGCCATGGCGCATGGAATGGTCCCGATATGATGGTTGTGGGCCTCAAAGGCGAGGGATATGTGGGCCAGATCGGCGGAGGATGCACCGTAAATGAATACAGCGCGCATTTTTCGCTGTGGTGCATGCTTTCTGCCCCGCTGCTGCTGGGGCACGATGTGCGCAAGGATATGCCGGAAATTGATGAGATTGTGCTCAATCGGGAACTCATCGCCATCAACCAGGGGTGCAGGCATACGCTCTTCCGCCCATGAGCAACGGCGATATCGTGCTGGCCAAACCGCCCATCGGGATTTGGGAAACTTCCTGCACGGAGCGCATTTTGACGTACCCGCACATAGCGCTATCGTATTGCGTGCGCACCGGGTTTGACGAAACAATTCAAAAAGCCCTGACAGGCATCCTCTGAAAACGGCCCTGTGGCGGCATTGCAAGCGGGCGGACGCGTAAACCAGCGTCCGCCCGCTCTGTTCTGATTGCCAGCATTACTTTTTGTCGAGCACTTGTCCCATCATCTGGTCCACCATGCTCAGCATGCGGGGCAGATGGAAGGGGCCCTTAAACGTGCTGCCCTTGGTGGAGGGCATCGTGGGCTTGCCGTCGCGGCGCAGGTATCCGTACCACTCGCCATATTCCGGGTCGCTGAACACGCGCTTGCAGTATTCCAGCGTTTTGGTAAACCAGTCATAATACTTCTCTTCGCCGGTATCGCGATAGGCCATCATGGAGGCGATGAGGATTTCGTCATGCGGCCACCACAGCTTCATATCGTGTTCATAGGCTTCGGGCGGCAGTCCCTTGCAGTCGATAAAATAAAGGAGGCCGCCGTATTCCTTATCCCATCCCGCTTCGATGGCATCGTTAAACACGCCTTCCGCCATGGCGTGCAGCTGCTTGTCGCCCAGGTAGTTGGCATACTCCATCAAAAACCAGCTGCACTCGATATCATGGCCCGGATTGACCACGCGGCCCTCGGTCACATCGCCGCGGAATTCGCCGTTGGGACCGACGCTTTCCAGCGTGCAGTGCATGTCCGGCTTGCGGTGGTATTTGAAAATCTCCTCCACGCACTCGCGGGAACGCTCGTTGTACAGGGCGGCGTTGTCCGGGTCGGTGCGGCGCAGCACGGAACTGATATTGAGGTAGATCATGGGATTGGCCAGCGCGCGGCCCGGGCGCGTGGCCGGGTCGGTCTTGGGGCCCATGCCCACGGGGTCCTCCATCAGGCCCTGATTGAGCTTCCAGATGAGGTCGTAGGCGTCGCGGGCGCGCTGCATGCAGGCCGCATCGCCGGTGAGCGCGGCATATTCGGCGTTTGCGATGGCGTAAAAGTCTTCGGAAAAGCAGTAGCGGCGCTGGCGCAGGGGCTTTCCGTCCGCGGTGACGGTAAAGTACATGCGGTTGCCCTTGTCGCGGTTGATGCAATGCGCCTCCATGAAGGCAAGGCAGCTCTGCGCCAGCTCCAGCCATTCCTGCCTCACGCCATAAACGCCGCAGAGATAAGAAAAGGTCCAGGCGCAGCGCCCCTGCATCCACACGCTCTTGTCGGTGGAATATACCGTTCCCTTGCGGTCCAGGCAGGTATAGACGCCGCCATGCTCATGGTCCCAGCCATTTTTCACCCAAAAATCCGTGCAGCGTGCCAGTTCTGCTCTGATCCATTCCCTTTGGGACTGAAAAATCGTTCTGTCCATGCAAGGTTCCTCCTTTTAGTACTCCTCAAAGCTGTTGAGTCCGGAATATTTGCCGGAGGCAAAATGTGCCTCCATGGCTTTTGCAAAGGCTTCATAGTCGTGCCGCTCCAGCGCATCGACGATGGCCTCGTGCTTGCCGATGGTATCATCCAGGTGCTTGCTCTTTTCCTCCCGCTGAAAATTCTCATCCACCGACCAGATGGCCTCCAGCAGGGAATTGAGAACGCTGTTGTTCAGATGCCGGAACAGCGTCATATGAAAAACCTTGTCATCTGCATGGAAAAAAATCCGCTGCTCCCACTTGGCCTTGATGGCCTCCAGACTCTCGCGGATGTTGCGGATATCCTCGCTGGTCAGGGCGAGATAGGCCTGGCGCATGTAGCTGAGCTCAATCGCCTTGCGAATCATGAGCATTTCCTGAATGGGCTTGCGCTCCTCGCCTACGGTAAAAAACAGCACGTTTTGAAAAATGAAATCCAGATTGAATTCTTTCACCACCGTGCCGCGTCCGGGACAGGACTGAATCATGCCCATCAGCTCCATGCTTTTGATGGCTTCCCGCAGCACGTTGCGGCTGACGCCGAGCATCTGGCACATGGCCTGCTCCGTCGGCAGCGAATCGCCGGCTTTCAGCTCATGTGTGATTATATAGCTGCGAATTTCGCGAAACGTTTGGATATACAGCTTATCCTCTTTCAAGTTTCTCATGGCATGCCCTTTCAGGATGGATGTTGCATTGGGATGGCCTCTGAATTGTACAGCATAGCGTTTATCTTTGTCAATTCCCATTCCCAAACCATGGTTTCCGCTAAAATATGCAATTCACACAATACAAAATCAGATTTCAATACAGAAACACACAAAAAGCAGTTGACAACATTTGTAGTTTGTAGTACATTTAGTTCGACCTTCCAAACGCGGAATTTCGCCGAGGAAGAAAATGAGACCGTTTTCCAAAAAAAATCATCGCAAGGAGGAACCCATCCATGAAAAAACTGTTCGTGCTGCTTCTGTGCCTCATGATGGTGCTACCCATGGCATCCTTCGCTGAGGAAAAAGTGGACATCACCCTGTGGACCTATCCCATCGGCAACTGGACCAACGCCGAAACGGTGGACGCCATCATCGCCAATTTCAACGCCGTGTATCCCAACATCAGCGTAACGGTTCAGTATCTGGACTATCAGTCCGGCGACGATCAGGTGACCAGCGCCATTGAGGCCGGCACCACCCCCGATATCATCATGGAAGGACCGGAGCGTCTGGTGACCAACTGGGGCGCCGCCGGCAAAATGCTGGACCTGAGCGACCTGTGGACCGAGGAGGCCCTGGCCGACATCAGCGCCACCAGCGAGGCCGTCGTGGCCGCATGCAAGGGCGTGGACGGCAAGTACTACGAGTACCCGCTGTGCATGACCACGCACTGCATGGTCATCGACCGCGCCGCTTTTGAAGCCGCCGACGCGCTTCAGTATCTGGACGAGGAGACCCGCACCTGGACCACCGACGGCTTTGTAAGCGCCCTTCGCGCGCTGACCGAGGCGGGCTTCAATCCCACCGGCATCGTCTACTGCGGCGGCCAGGGCGGCGATCAGGGCACCCGCGCGCTCGTCAACAACCTCTACTCCGGCCAGTTCACCAACGCCGACCACACCGCCTACACCGCCGACAGCGAGGAAAACATCAAGGGCCTCCAGTTGCTGGTGGACCTGGTCAACGAGGGCGTTCTGACCGCCGATCCCTCCATCGTGGCGGGCGACGAGATCGCGCTGTTCTGCAACGGCACGGCCAAGATGAGCTTTTGCTGGAACGCCTCCGCGGCCGTGAGCAACAAGGCTTCCCTGGCCGAGGGCATCGATCCCCTGCCCATGGCCTTCCCCTCCGATGACGGCGTGCCCGAGCTGTGCGGCGGCATCTGGGGCTTCGGCATCTTCGACAACGGTGACGAGGCCAAGGCCGCTGCCGCCAAGGAATTCATCAAGTTCGTCTGCGACGACGCCGAGCAGGGCCCCCAGAGCGTGTATGCCACGGGCTTCTTCCCGGTACGCGCCTCCTTCGGCGACATCTACACCGGCACCGACAAGGCCGAGAACGCCGAATTCGCCATCTTCATGCCCTATCTGGGCGACTACTACAACGTGACGCCCGGCTGGAACACCCAGCGCACCGAATGGTGGAACATGCTGCAGCGCATCTTTGCCGGCGGCGACGTGGCGACCGAGGTGGGCGTGTACGTGACCAACTCCAACGCAAGCATCACCCAGTAAGCCCGTGCACTTTGCCATGGCGCTCCCCCGTTCCCCACGGGAAGGGGGAGCGCCATGCTGTCAATGAGGGGGTACCTGCATGCAAAAAACCGTCAGTATTTCCCGTGAGCTGAAAGCCACGCGGCGCCGTGAGAACGTTGCGGGCTATCTGTTTATGGCGCCCAGCCTGCTGTTTTTCCTGGGGTTTGTCATCTTCCCGATGGGCATGTGTCTGGTGACCAGCGCGTTTAACTACACCATGACCGACTTCAGCTTCATCGGGCTTCAAAACTACGTCGAGCTTTTCTCGGATGCCATCTTCGGAAAGTCCCTCGTCAACACCGTCATCATCGTGGTGGCCAGCGTGCCCACCGTGTGCTTCTTCTCGCTGTGGGTGGCGTCGGTCATCTACAGGCTGCGGGACGTGTACACCTCGTTTTACCGCTGCGTATTCTACCTGCCGGTGGTTACCGGCTCCGTGGCCGTGACGGTGGTGTGGAAGTGGATGTTCAACCCCTACTACGGCCTGCTCAACTACGTTTTCAAGGAGCTGGGCATCCTCTCGCGCAACCTCAACTGGCTGGGTTCGCCCGACACGGCGCTGTGGTGCATCATCCTGATTCTCTTCACCACGTCCATCGGCCAGCCCATCGTGCTCTACGTCTCGGCGCTGAGCAATGTGGACCACTCGCTGGTGGAGGCCGCCGAGGTGGACGGCGCGACCAGCATGCAGGTGTTCTGGCGCATCAAGTGGCCGCAGATCATGCCCACTACGCTCTACATTCTGGTCATCACCACCATCAACAGCTTCCAGTGCTTCGCGCTGATTCAGCTGCTGACCTCGGGCGGCCCCAACTACGCGACCAGCACCATCATGTACTACATCTACTACGAAGCCTTCAAGCTGCAGCGCTATGGCTACGGCAGCGCCATGGGCGTGATCCTGGCCATCATCATCGCGGTGTTCAGCGCGCTGCAGTTCCGTCTGGCCAAGAGCGATCAGTAAGGGAGGAAGCAGAATGGATCACAGCGTTCAAAAGACCACTCCCTACAGGGTGATCAGCGTCCTCCTGCTGGTCGTGCTGGCGGTGTTGATGATCTTCCCGCTGTACTGGATCATCACCGGCTCCTTCAAGGACGCGCGCACCATCAACAGCGCCACGCCCGTCTGGTTTCCCGTAAACCCTACAACAGACAATTACACGCGCCTGTTCGAGCGCCCGGCCGGCATCTGGATGTTCAACACCGTGTTCATGTGCGTCATGAGCATGCTGCTCACCTGCGTGGCCGCCGCCATGGGCGGCTATGCACTGGCCAAGAAGCGCTTTACGGGCCGGGTGGTGCTCTTCAGCGTGTTTGTGTGCGCCATGGCGCTTCCCAAGCAGGTGATATTGATCCCGCTGCTCAAGGAAATGGCGTTTCTCCGCCTGCACAACACCCTGTGGGCGGTCATCTTCCCCACGGTGGGCTGGCCCTTCGGCGTGTTCCTGATGAAGCAGTTTTCCGAAAACATCCCCGGCGAAATGCTGGAGGCCGCTCGCATCGACGGCGCGGGCGAGGCAAGGACCTTCGTCAACATCGTCTTTCCCATGATCAAGCCCGGCGTGGGCGCGCTGGCGATCTTCACCTTCATCACCGCCTGGAACGACTACTTCCTCCAGCTCATCATGCTCAACGACATGGACGTGCTGACCATCTCCCTGGGCATCGCCAAGCTGCAAAGCGAGCTGAGCACCGATTACGGCCTGATTATGGCCGGAGCGGCGCTGGGCAGCGTTCCGATCATTCTGATTTTCCTGATGTTCCAGAAGTTCTTTACCCGCGGCATCACCATGGGCGCGGTAAAGGGCTGATACCGACCGACAAAGGGGGCAACAAGCCATGGACATTGAAAGATACCGGGGCGTCATCCCCGCCTTCTATGCCTGCTACGACGAAGCGGGACAGGTGAGCGCGGAGCGCACGCGCAGGCTGGCGCGGCATCTGGTCAACAAGGGCGTCAGGGGGCTGTACGTGGGCGGCTCCTCGGGCGAATGCATCTATCTGGAGAAAGAAGAGCGTATGGCCATCCTCGAAGCCGTCATGGCCGAGGTGAAGGGCGAATGTACCGTCATTGCGCATGTGGCCTGCAACAACACCCACGAAAGCTGCCAGCTTGCCGCCCATGCCGAAGGACTGGGCGTGGACGCCATCGCCAGCATCCCGCCCATCTATTTTCATCTCCCGGACCATGCCATCGCGGCCTACTGGAACGCCATTTCCGCCGCCGCGCCGCATACGGACTTCATCATCTACAACATTCCCCAGCTGGCGGGCGTGGCGCTGAGCGTGCCGCTGCTGCATGAGATGCGCAAAAACCCGCGCGTGATCGGTGTGAAAAACTCCTCCATGCCAACGCAGGACATCCAGATATTCAAGGCCGAGGGCGGGGAGAACTTCGTGGTCTTTAACGGGCCGGACGAACAGTTTGTCGCGGGACGGGCGATCGGCGCGGACGGCGGCATCGGCGGCACCTACGCGGTGATGCCCGAACTGTTTCTGACCATGGAGCGGCTGATCCGTGAGGGCAGGCTGGAGGAAGCCTGCAAGGCACAGTACGCGGCCAACGACATCATCGCCCAGCTGTGCGCCTGCCACGGAAACCTCTACGCCGTGATGAAGAAGGTTCTTGAGAAGCGCGAGGGCCTGCTGCTGGGCAGCGTGCGCGCGCCGCTCTCCCCCATTTCGGAGGCGGACCTGCCGCAGATCGAAAAATGCGCCGCCATGATTGATGACGCGGTGCGTGCGATTGGGGCGTAAACGCAGCGCAGGGAAAAGAATATGCAAAGGCGGCCACGAGGGTTTTTCCCTCCGGCCGCCTTTGTTTGCCTGCGTGTCAGGACCGTTTTGTGCCCGCGCACCGACCTTGCTCGATTTACCGGCATGCTGCAAAGCGCCCACAGGCAACGCGATTTTGTCCTCACCCCGCATCGGAACGCAGGCGTATCCTCTCTGCATTCCCCGGCAGGCTGGCGCCGCTCACTGGGCTGCGCAAATCCCGTCCAGCGCGGCGGCAAACTCCTCCGCCGTCATTTCCCCCAGTGCGAACTGTGAGCGCAGTTTCTCCTGCTTCGAATAAGCGTCGGTTGTATGGATGGGATTGGTGCAAAAATACAGCCATTCGGGCCGGTAGGCATCCTGCCATTCACGGGTGAGCACATGGCCGTCCACGCCCTCGGGCGGGGTAAACTGGCTTTCGGGAATGTCCCGGTATAGCCTGCTGTTGCGGCGTTCCTCGCCGGTCTTGTACGTCTGGCTGGCGATAAAGTCCATGGCGATGTCCGCATAGGGGCTGTCCTTGCGCACGACGAACAGAAAGCCGAAGGCTTTGATGCGGGCCGGCTCGTCCGCGGTCAGGCGCATGGGAAAGGCATTGGTATACAGGTCCTCAGGGCCGCCATAGCCGGTTCCGCCGTTGAACAGCTCATCATAGAGCGAAAGCGAGGCGGTTGCGGGCTTTTTTTCCGCCTTGACCAGGGCCCGGCCCGTCTCGCGGGCCTGGTCGGCCAGCGCGATAAATGCCGGCGTGTTGAAAACCAGTGCTTCGCCCGCCGACTGATGACGCATGATCCAGATATCCAGCAGCAGATCGGTCAGCCAGAGGGTGTAGCGCCGGTCATCCATCAAATAGCCGCAGGAGCGGAGCGCGTTCAGGCGGATGTCGCCCACCTCCCCCGCCCCCACCCTTTCGGCCCACCGGCCGGCGAAGTCCAGCAGTTCCTCGTAGCTTTGAGGCGCGTCTGCGGCGTTCAGTCCCGCCGCTTCCCACTCCGCGGGGATCACATGCATGCCAAGGCCGTACACGCCATACAGCACGCCGTACATCCCGCCGTCCTCGCCGGTCACGAACGACTGGAACGGCTCGTGCATCTGCGAAAGGGCGGCGCGAATGCCCTGATGGCCGCTCAAGTCTTCCACCAGACCGCTTTTGAGGACCTTTTCAAAATCGCACAGGGAGCTTTCCAGCAAGAGCAGGTCGGGGCCGTCCCCGCTTTGCAGGGCGTCTAGCACCCGCTCGGTATACGCTACGTCCGTTCCTTCTGCATCGGCTGTACGGGATAGATTTTCGTACTCGAGGTCGGGGTGATGCTCTTTCAGCCATTCCTCGACCAGATTCATGGGGCTGGCCATGAAGCGGAAGGGGGCGTTTTCGGCGCAGGCATGCGTGAACAGGGATATGCCCGAGCACAGGACCAGTGCCAAAGCGATGATACGTTTCATAAAACCCTCTCCTTCTTTTTTGTATCATTCGGGGAACGAGCCCGTTATTTCTCCCGGCAGAGCTCATCCAGCGTGGCGGCAAATTCCTCCGCCGTCAGTCCGCCTCCGGCAAACTGGTACATGGCCCCTTCGGACCGCTGAACCTGGCGAGCCTGGAAAAACGGCTCCACATCGAAAAACAGCCATTCAGGTCGGTACTGCTCCTGCCACTTACGGGTCAGGACATCGCCATTCGGGTTATAAGAAAAGTCGGGCGTGCCGTACTGGCTTTGCGCAACCTCCCTAAACAGCATGCATCTGCGGGGCTGGCCATCTTCGGGACATGTCAGGCCGGCAATCAACTCCCGGCAGATCTGCGCGTAGGGGCTCCCCTTTCGCACGATGTAGAGAAAGCCATAGGCGCTGATGCGGACGGGCTCATCCGCCGTGAGCCGCATGGGAAAGGCGTTGGTATAGAGATCTTCGGGGCCATAGCGCACATTTCCGCCGTTGATGTAGAGTGAGAGCGAGGCGGTGCCCGGCTTTCTTTCCACTTGGGCCAGCACGCGGCCCAGCTCGCGGGCACGGTCCGCCAGGGCGATAAAATCCGGCGTGTTGAAGTGGAACGCCTCTCCCGCCTCCTGCTGGCGCATGGCCCAGCAGCGCCACAAAAGGCCCGTCAGCCAGAGGGTGTAGCGGCGCTCGTCCCTCGGATATCCGGCAAACTGGATCGTGTTCAGCCGCACGTTTCCCGTGCTTCCGGCCTTTACCAGCTCTGTCCACTTTCCGGCGAAGTCCAGCAGCTCCTCATAGCTGCGGGGTGCCTCCGCCGCCTCCAGGCCCGCCGCCTCCCACGCGGCGGGGTCGATCAGCGTGGGGCTTCCATGGACCCGCTCAAACATGCCATAGATGGCCCCGTCCTCGCCGCTGACAAAGCGCTGAAACGGCTCGTACTGCTGCGAAACGCCCCTGCGGATATCCTCGTTGCCGCTCAAGTCCTCCACAAGCCCGCTGCCCAGCACCCTGGCCAGGTCGTATGCGTTGCTGTCCAGCAGGTACAGGTCGGGGCCGTCCCCGCTTTCCAGCTCACCCAGCAGGCGATCCGTCAGGCTGTCGTATTCTCCGGGAGAGTAGTCATATTCAGAATGCAGGTTTTGAGAGGGAATTTCGGGATAATGCTCCTTGAGCCAGGCCGCCGCCTCCCCATTGTCATTGACCAGAAAGCGAAGGGGGCGCGTTTGTGCCAGGGCGGGCGCGGCAAAGGACAGCAGCAGGCATAGAAGCAAAGTTATAGCGGTGATGCGTTTCATTTGCATGCTTCTCCTTTCCCCTGAAAATGAGTGCAAAAAGCCGGGCAGCCCAGCCGCCCGGCACAGGCAGGTCACTTCAGCGATACAATCGTCTCGCCGCCCAGGACCGTCACTTCATCGGGCAGCGCCTCCAGCGAGGCGGGTACCTCCAGCGTCACCACGGGCAGCGCTTCCGCGTCAGGACAGATGGACAGGCTCAACCCCATCGGCAGCGGCGCGCCGTCCGCGTCGCAGATGCTCAGGGTATGCAGCACGTCCATCGCCTCTTCCTTGGTCATCCCATCGGGGGCGGTGAAGGTGGCGCAAAGGTACACGCCGGTCGCGTACCGCTCGCCGCGCACGCTTTCCAGCGTCAGGCCGTCAAAAGTGGCATTCTCCTGCGGCAGGTAGGTCTTTTCCTCCAGCGGCGGGGCTACGGGTAGCGTCACCTCCTCCCGCGTTTCCCACTTTTCCAGCGCCTCGCCCGTGGCGGGGTCAAACTGCGTAACGGCCATGTACAGCGTGGCGTGCACGTCGCCGGCCGCGCTTCCCGGAGCCAGCATGGGCATGTTGAAGTACACGATGGTGCCGTCCTCATTCCACAGGGCGTCCTCCATGGAGGAACCCAGATCGCTTTCCGGGGGCAGCTCCACCAGCGCGCGCACGCCATAGAGGGGCAATTCCAGCTCCTGCGCCGCCTCCAGCCAGGTCATGGAGTGATCGGTGAGCGAATAGCGGCTGGCAACGGTATCGCTGATGGCACTGATGGATTCATACACATTGGTATCGTCGGCGTAGAGCGCCTCGCCGCCATCCGTCAGGCTTACGGCGGCAGAGCTGAGCACGATGCGCCTGTCCGTAAGCAGCTGCTGATAGGTAAAGGTCATGGGGCCTACCTGACAGGCCTTTGGCTGGCTGGCCTCAAGCGCTTCCTGTGCCGCCCGGGGCACGACAATGCCGTACTGTTGACTGAAATACTCAATCCAGCCCAGCCTTACGGCGGCATAGGCCACCGCCATGGCCGCGAGCAGGATGACGGCCGCAATCAGCGCGGCCCGGTAGGAAACTCGTTTCACTGGCTTCTCCTCCCTGACGGAGCGGGCGGCGTCCATCAGTGCGCGATGGCAGGCCTCCGGGACGGGATGAAAGGCCTGCTTCAGATCCAGATGTTCCAAATCGCGTTTCATTCTGCCTCCAGCTCCTTTCTGAGTTGTTCCCTTGCGTTGTGAAGCCGGCTTCGGACGGTGGACTGGGGAAGGCGCAGCGCATCGGCGATCTCGGCATAGCTCATGCCCTCGGCATAGTGCAGCACCAGAGGCAGGCGCAGGCGCTCGGGAAGTTGCTCAAGCGCCATGGCCAGCCCGGGGTCCTCTGGCGGCACAGACTGTTCCGGGATTTCCTCCATGACAACGATGCGCCGGTGTCTGCGACGGGTGTCGTAGCAGGCATTGATGAGGATGCGTGTCACCCAGGTGCGGAAATAGCGGGTCTCACGCAGGGTATGGCGTTTTTCCCAGGCCTTTAGCGCCGCGTCCTGCAACGCATCGCGGCAGGCGTCGTCATTCTGCAAAATAGTGTAGGCTACGCGGTAGAGCATGGCGTGATGCGTCTGAAGCTCTTCCACAAAGAAGTCCTTGTCCATTCCCCCACCCCCTTCGTAACGTTACATCCTTTAGACGGTTGAGGACACAGAATTGTCAGCGCTGTTGAAAATTTTCTTGGTTCATGAAGCGTTGCCCTGCCAGACGCAGCAGAAAAAAAGGTCCTCCACCGCCGGCTTTTCGCTCCGACGGGGTATCAGGCCGAGGCAAACGCTGGATCGGCTTTCCTAACGTCGGGCGGCACTAAGCCCCGCCGCAGCCCAGCCTCCGGGGACGCATGTTGGGAAGAAATGGGTTCGCCGCTACGTTAAAATAATGGATGTTCCCATTCATTGCAGAAAGAAGGCAAGATCATGAGATGGAGCTGCTTATGCCTTGCGGCTTTTCTGGCACTGGCACCTGTCTGCGCATATGCACAATGCCATTATGACGGCTATGATCCTGTCCGTCTGCCCGTTTCCGCGCATAATATGGACGATTCGCTGCCGGTTTGGCCCTCATCGCCCACAGCGGAACAGCTGGTTTTGTATACCCAGGAACTGGCAGGCTGTCCCTACCTCAAGGCTGATATCACGAATGCGGACTGGGAGGTGGTTTCCCAGGCGGGAGGTTACAGCGTATTTGCGTCCGCTGAGGGCAGCGGCCGTTATGCGTTCGTATACCTGCCGGACGGGCGGCTCGCCGCCTATCAGGCCGTGGATACCCTGCCGCCGGTATCGCAGCGGCTGATGGCGCAGGAAGGCTTTGAGGATGAGCTGGCGCGCTATGCCCTTGCTTTTCTGGATGCCGTTGCCCCTTCCGTCTCCAATGCGGTGGAGGCGTTCACCGGGGCCGAAGCGCTGAACCGTGAGGGCGTCATCACAGGCAGTCTTCGCGCACTGACCTTTGTGACGGGCCGTCAGCGCGACGGGGCGTTCCTTGAAATCGAACTGGAGCCCGTCGTGCGAATCGTCTCCTATCGCCTCGCGCCGGCCATGCTTCAACACCTGTGGGGACAAAACCTGTTTTCTGGCAGGAAGCCTTCTCTCAGCATTCTCAACGACCCGCTGTATCAGGAAAAGAAATCTTCCATTCTTTCCCCAGAGGCGCTCCTGCCATCGGTCAAGGCTCTCCTCAAAAGCCATTATGGCGAAACGGATGCCAGCCTCAGCCGGTTCGATCTTCAATGCGAGCTTATGTCCGAAGGAGAGCCCTATATCTGGCTGTTTCACTTTTGCTGCTGTACGTTTGGCGACGGCCTTTTGGATGATTATCAGGTTCGCGTGGACGCACATACGGGCGAAGTTCTTGAAACCGCCGCCTACGAGGACGGAAAGGGATAGACAAAGCCTCCCTGCAGCCCAGAGGCTTGCAGGGAGGCCAGGTATGCTACGGTCATTCAACAGCGGTCAGAGCGTGTGTCCGGCGCCATTTTCCGCCTCCCCTGCAGCAGCATGGAAACGGTAACGATCACAATCACAGCATAAATGACCGCACTGGAAACCGCAGAGATATAAAACATGTCATTGGCGGCGTCATGCTTGCGATTCACCATGATCAAGGTATGCCAGCTTATTCTCAACTTCAAGACCTACTCCAAGTCGTACAAGAACAAAAAGAGGCTTGCCAATGACCGGGAAAACTGGGTCATCTTCCAGGATGTTCACGACCCCATCATTGAGCGGGCGGTCTTTGAGCAGGTCCAGCAGAAGCGGGGCAAGATCCGCAAGCGCCGCACCCACGAAGGGGAGCGCAATATGTTCTCCGGCCTTCTGGTCTGTGCCGATTGCGGACACAACCTGCACTTCCATTTCAATCAGGGCAACCCCGACATCAAGTATTTCAACTGCTCCAACTACAAGGGCAATCGTGGGAGCTGCACTTCCACCCATTATGTCCGCGTGGACTTCCTGGAGCAGGTAGTGCTGGGCGAGATCCGGCGGCTGACCAAGTTCGCCAGCCAGTTTGAGGATGAGTTCGTGAAGGCCGTGATCGGCCATTCCCAACAGGCAGAGGCCACCGACCGAAAGCTGAAGGAAAAGGAGCTGAAAGCCCTGCAAGCCCGCGATGAGGAACTGGATGGCCTGTTCGAGAGGATCTATGAGGACAATGTTTCCGGCAAACTCTCCGATGACCGTTTCGCCAGAATGTCGAGGCGGTATGAGGAGGAACAGAAGGAATTGGCGGAGAAAATCAAGGCGCTCCGCGCCGAGATTGACAAGCAGAACAGCCAGTCCATGACCACGGATATGTTCATCTCCCTGGTCTGCAAATACACCCGCGCCCGCAAGCTGACGCCCCGGATGCTGAACGAGCTCATCGAGAAAATCGAGGTATTCAACGCCGAGAAGGTAGACGGAGTGTGGGAACAGCGGCTCCGTATCCACTACAACTGCGTGGGCGCCATCGAGATCCCCGACCTCATCCCGCTGCCCGCCCCGGAGGTGTCCGTAAACACAAGAAAGGGCGTAGTCGTCAACTACGCCCCAGACTGTCAAAGAAGCCACTTTGCATCGTAGCAAAGTGGCTTCTTGCAGTAGGA
>OJRC01000291.1_pt1 | contig 38291 bp, 31 predicted proteins | sample 1599081 | NCBI WGS metagenome assembly OJRC01 (sample SAMN03922519, study PRJEB24848) | human gut metagenome | isolation source: stool sample | host: Homo sapiens | place: Germany | collected 2010-02 | reverse complement strand
TTGTGGTCGGTGTGGTTGCCGCCTATCTCTGTGCGCCCCGGGGCGGAATAGATGCGCACCTCGCGCTGCGTGCCGAATGTCTGCATGAAGCCCTCCAGTGCAGCGGCGTAACGCCCCCGCTGCGCCTCGAAGGCGGCACCGTACAGCTTTCTCAGCGCGCTGTCCCATTGGCCATTCATAATCTGGGCCGACAATTCTCTCGCGTTTGGCATGAGCCTTTCCTTCCTTTCTGAACCGAAAAGGGGCCGTTTTTTGCGCGTGCTCCAAAAAACACGCCGCTATTTGAAATTTATTATAGCAAATGCCCGTAAAGAAAGCGAGGGGCTGTATCCATTTTGCACGGAATTTCCTTGTTCTTCTCATAAAATATGGACTTTTGTCTCTCCATTTGCTATAATGGCTTTGCGCACGGCGCAAAGTAAAGCCCAGGAGGCATGCAGGCATGGCAAACACCTATAAGCAGTCGTTCAAACAGAATTACACCGATAATGTAGAAATCTCTATCTATAACTGCGGGCTGCAAAGCTGCGAGGCGGGTTATACCTGGGGCCCCGGCGCGCGTGACCACTATCTTATCCACCTAATCACAGCCGGGAAGGGCACTTACATTCTGAACGGAAAGGTGTATGAGCTTGGCCCGGGCGACATTTTTCTTGCCAAGCCGAACCAGCTTATCTCCTATACGGCCGACAGGGAAGACCCGTGGGAATACCATTGGGTGGGCTTCAACGGCGCCTGTGCAAACCGTCTGGTACAGCAGCTTCCCTTCCGGGAGGACATGCCTGTGCATCACTGCAAGCATCCTGAAAAAATCAAGAAAACACTGCTGAATATCTATTTTTCCCGTGGGCTCGAAGCGAAAAACGAGGCCATGATGGTAGGCCATCTGTATCTGTTTATTGCAGAATTGATGCAGGAGGCATTGGATGCAGAGCCCCACTCTGCAAGCTCTTCCTCGCAGTATGTCATCAACGCCATCAAATATATCCAGTTCAACTATTTTCACGATGTCTCCATAGACGACATCGCCAAGGCCGTAGGCGTCAGCCGCAGCCATTTGTACCGTGTGTTCATGGCGAACGTGGGGCAAAGCCCCATTGACTATCTCACCAGCTACCGCATCAGCGAGGCGTGCTATCTTTTGAAGAATTCTCAGCTTTCCATTGCTGAAATTGCCGTGAGCGTGGGTTTTTTCGACCAGTTCTATTTTTCACGCGTATTCAAAAAGACAAAGGGCGTTCCGCCCAGCCGCTACCTTGCCAGCATCCATAAGGAAAAGGCGAAGGAAAAGACTTCGAAATAAGCGCAGGCGGCCTGTGTGGGCTGCCGGAGCCTTCTTATACCTGCAGGAGGGATTATGGTAAACGCAAGCCTTCAAAAAAACAGTTCTGTGCGCCTTTCCATCGAGTCGCTCTCCTCAGACGGCGCCGGCGTGGCGCACGTGGGCGGCATGGCCGTGTTTGTACCCTTCACTGCACCGGGCGACGTGGTGAACGCTAAAATTGTAAAGGTGTGCAAAACGCACGCCTTTGCCATCGTGCAAAATGTGGAAACACCGGGCCCGGGGCGCGCCGAGCCTGCCTGCCCGGTGTTCGGGAAATGCGGCGGCTGTGCGCTGGCGCATCTTTCATATGAAGAAGAGCTTGTTCAGAAACAGCGCTTTGTGGCCGACGCCATGCGCCGCATTGGGGGGCTTTCGTGTGAAATTCTGCCCATCCTGCCTTCGCCCTGCGTGCAGGGCTACCGCAACAAAGCGCAGTATCCGCTTTGCCGCGATAGCGATGGGCATATCCGCGCCGGATTTTATGCCCCGCGCAGCCACCGCGTGGTGCCGTGCGAAAGCTGTGCCCTTCAGCCGCCTCTGTTTGCCGCCATCCTGCGCACTGTGTGCCGCCTGCTGGAGCAGGCGGGCGCCAGTGTATACGACGAAGCAAGCCGCAGGGGCCTTGTGCGCCATATCTATCTGCGGCATGCCGTGCGCACTGATAGGGTGATGGTGTGCCTTGTGTGCACTAAGGCCCGCCTTGGCTTCGAGCAGGCCTTCTGCGCCGCCCTCACAGCCGCACACCCGCAGGTATGCTCTGTTATCCTGAATGTGAACCCCGCCGCCACGAATGTAATATTGGGCCGGCAGTGCCGCACGCTTTGGGGCGAGGACACGCTGGCCGATACGCTGTGCAGCGTGCCTGTGCGGCTTTCCCCTCTTTCCTTCTATCAGGTCAATACGCTGGGAGCCGAACAGCTTTACGGCGAAGCCGCCCGCATGGCGCAGCTTGACAGCGGCGACACCCTGCTGGATTTATACTGCGGCGCCGGCACCATCGGCCTTTCCATGGCGGCGGCCTGTCGGCAGCTTGTAGGGGCAGAGATCGTGCCGGAGGCCGTGGAAAATGCCAGGGCAAACGCCGCACGCATGGGCGCGTGCAATGCGCGCTTTTTGTGTGCGGACGCCGCAGAGGCAGCGCAGCAGCTTCTGGCCGAGGGCCTGCGCCCGGACGTGGTGGTGCTGGACCCGCCCCGCAAGGGGTGTGACGAGGCCACGCTTTCCACCGTGGCCTCCATGGGGCCGCGGCGCGTGGTGATGGTGAGCTGCAACGCTGCCACCGCCGCGCGCGACGCCGCCTGGCTGGCCGCGCACGGCTATGCCCCCGAGGCTGTGCGTCCGGTGGACATGTTCCCGCGCACAAAGCATGTAGAGGCCGTCATCCGGTTCTCCCGGCAGGCATTATAAAAGCTCTGACACTAAAAAGGAGAGATACTGCAATGATAAAACCGCGTGCGCTGCGCCGCGGCGACCGTGTGGCGGTGGTGAGCCTTTCCAGCGGGATGCTGGGCGAGCCGTTTTGCAGCCACCTGATCGGGCTTGGCGCAAAGCGGCTCAGAGAGTTTGGCCTTGAACCCATTTTCATGCCGAATTCCCAAAAAGGCCTCCAGACGCTGAGCCTTCACCCGGAGCTTCGGGCCGAAGACCTGAAGGCAGCTTTTCTCGACCCTTCCATCCACGGTGTCCTGTGCGCCATCGGCGGCGATGACACCTACCGCCTGCTTCCCTTTCTGATGGAGGACGCACAGTTTTTGGAGGCCGTGCGCCGCACGCCCAAGCTGTTCACAGGCTTTTCCGATACGACAGTGAACCACTTCATGTTCCACCGCATTGGCCTGCAAACCTTTTACGGGCCCTGTTTCATCTGCGACTTGTGTGAAATGGAGCCGCAGATGCTGCCCTATACCAGGGCCGCATTCGAGGGTTACTTTTCAGAATATACTGCATGGCATATCAGGCCCAGTGAGGTGTGGTACGAGGAGCGGGCCGATTTCTCTGCCGCCGCCCTTGGCACAAGGCGCATATGCCATAAAGAAGCCCACGGCTATGAGCTTCTTCAGGGGCCCGGCGTATTCGAGGGCGAGCTGCTGGGCGGCTGTCTGGAGAGCATCTATGATATGCTGGGCCCGGCACGCTACGCAGACGAACGCGAAATCTGCCAGCGGTATCACCTGTTCCCCTGCAAAGAGGAATGGCGCGGCAAGCTCATGTTCCTTGAAACCTGCGAGGAGAAGCCTGCGCCGGAGCTTCTTTATAAAGAACTTTCCGCAATTGAAGACACCGGCGCCTTTGACGCCGTGGCCGGCGTCATTGTGGGGAAACCGCAGGATGAACAGTATTATGAGGAATACAAGGCTGTTTACCGGGATATTCTCGGCCGCCGCAGCCTGCCGGTTTTGTACAATGTGAATTTCGGGCATGCGCTGCCCCGGGCGGCCCTGCCCTATGGCGCCAGAGCTCGGGTAAACGCCGAAGCGCAGGTGATAGAGTTCATCTGACAGGCGGCAGGCACCGTGGCCAGGGCTGCTGTCTGTTTTCCAACACACCGTACCAGAAAGGAGTTCCTGCATGGACGAACACAGAGAATCTGTTTTGCTTATGAACGATTTTCCCTGCTATGGCAAAGTGGCGCTGAACGCCATGGGGCCGGTGCTCTCGGCCATGGGGTTTGAGCTGTACCGCCTGCCCACGGCGCTTCTTTCCAACACGCTGAATTATGGGCCTGTGGCGGCGTTCGACGCCACAGAATATATGCGGCAGGCGCTGGCCGCATGGCAGGCACAGGGCGTTTCGTTTTACGGGGTGTGCACGGGCTACCTGCATACGCCGCACCAGGCCGGCATCATAGAGAACATGCTGCGGCAGCGGATGCCCGCTTTTGTGATGGTGGACCCCGTGATGGCCGACAACGGCGCTTTTTACAGCGGCCTTAGTGAAGCCACGGCGCAGGCCATGCGCACACTGGCCGCATATGCCAGCGTGATAACGCCGAATGTAACAGAGGCCGCACTGCTCACCGGCCAGGCCGGGCTGCTGCGCGGCCCGCTTTCCGATGCGGATGTGCGCGCGCTGCTGGACGGCCTGCTGGCTCTGGGGACAAAGGCCGCTGTGGTGACAGGCTGTTTCCTTGCGCAGGAAAACATGCACTATGTGTATGGCCGCAGTGCCGATGGCCCCGTGTTCCGTTTTGCCTATCGGCACAGCGCCGTGCGCCGCTTTGGAACTGGGGATACCTTCTCTGCCGTACTGGCGGGCTGTCTGATGCGCGGGCAGAGCCTTGAAGAAAGCGCAAGCGCCGCTGTGCGCTTTCTGGGCAGGGCGTTTGAGCAGGCGCAAAGCCAGCCGTCTTGTGAAGACGGCTTTGCTCTAGAATCCCTTCTGGGGGAACTTCCCTGACCCCTTTGCATACACACGGTACGCCTTGTCCGCAGAAAAAAGTTTCCTCTTCATTTTTCCGCGGCATATGCTCCGCCTTCCGGGCGCGGTATTTCCAGTGCGTGCAACAGCATGGGCCACAAAGACAGAGCGTGCGCCCGGCGGCGCCCCGCATTGCGGCAGTATCAGAAAGGGCGCCAGTGAACAGAGACAATACCGGGGTTTTCAGCCCATGGCCGGGGCGCCGGCAAGACAGACGGCGCAGCCTTTCTGCCGGAAGGCATGGAGGGCAAACGTAGCCGGGGCGTTGCCATGGTCTGAAAGCTGCAAAGCACAGCCAGGGCAGCCCCCGGCACGGAATGCCATGGACTCAGGGCAGCGCCCGGTTGCTGCTGGCCGGGCCTGAGGACGCAGCCCCAGCACTTGCCGGGGTGCGCCTGGCGGCGGTGCTGCCTCTGTTCACGGCTTCCCACAGTCAGAAAGGATGTGTGAAACAGCATGCAGAAAGTAGATCTCCTTCACGGGCGCATCCTGCCCTCGCTGGCAAAGCTGGCCTTTCCCATCATGGCCACCCAGCTCATCCAGATGGCGTATAACCTCACGGACATGATATGGATAGGCCGCGTGGGCAGCGGCGCCGTGGCCGCCGTGGGGGCTTCGGGCATGTATTTGTGGCTGGCCAACGGGCTGGCTACCATTCCTCGGCTGGGCGGGCAGGTAAAAGCCGCGCACGCGCTGGGCAGCGGGGACACGGAAAAGGCCGCGGCCTATGCCGCAGCAGCCTTCCGCCTGGGGGCCGTGCTGGCCGGGGCGTGCACAGCAGTATATCTCATTTTCTACAAGCCTCTTACGGCCTTTTTCCGCCTGAACGACCCCAGCGTGGTGCGCGATGCCGAATGCTATCTGCTTGTGGTGACGCTGGGACTGTTCTTTTCGTTCTTCAACCAGATATTCACCGGGCTGTTCACCTGCATGGGAGCCAGCGCAGTCACCTTCCGCTCCACCGCTGCGGGCCTTGCCGCCAACATCGTGCTGGACCCCCTGTTCATTTTCGGCCTGGGGCCGCTGCCTGCTCTGGGGGTGGCCGGGGCCGCCATTGCCACCGTGCTGGCACAGGGCGTTGTGTTTTTTCTTTTTCTGCTGGCCGCAAGGCGCGAAGGCGCGCTGTTTCCCCGCCTGCAGCTTCGCCGCAGGCGCAGCCGTGCCGACTATGCCGACATTCTGCACATCGGGCTGCCCGTTTCCGTGCAAAGTATCTTTTTCTCCAGCCTTTCCATGATAATTGCGCGGCTCATTGCGGGCTGGGGCGATGCGGCGGTGGCCGTGCAGAAGGTGGGCAGCCAGATAGAATCCATCTCCTGGATGACGGCGGACGGCTTTGCCAGTGCAGTGAACGCCTTTGTGGCACAGAACTACGGCGCAAAGCAGCCTGCGCGTATCCGCCGCGGCACAGCGGGCGCAGCGGCGCTGATGGCTGGCTGGGGGCTTTTGACCGGCGCGCTGCTCGTAATTTTCCCGCAGGCGCTGTTCCGCGTTTTCATTCAGGAGGAAGCCGTGCTGCCCATGGGGGTGGATTATCTTCGCATTCTGGGCTATTCCCAGCTGTTCATGTGCATGGAGATCACTTGCACCGGTGCCTTTCAGGGTCTCGGCAGGCCCATGGTACCCACTGTTGTGTCCGTAATATTCAACACCGCGCGCATCCCCATGGCGCTTATCCTCTCTGCCACGGCGCTCTCTTTGAACGGCGTGTGGTGGGCCATCACCCTTTCCAGCATCCTGAAAGGGCTTATTATCCCTGCATGGTTTGTGGCCGTTTTGCGGCAGTATCTGAGGCGCGAACATACCGAAGCCTGAGGCGCCGCAGGCTGTTGTGCAATGCCGTTTTATGCTATAATGGCTTAAACTACCCCGGCATGCGATTTTATGATTTGGGAGGAATGGAACGATGGAAGCCTGCAGCATGGTATATGCAAAGCTGGATGAACTGAATATTCCCTATGACGTAGTGGAGCACCCCGCCGTATACACCACCGACGAGGCCGATGTATACATTGAGGGGCGCGAGGGCGTGCGCACCAAATCTCTGTTTCTTACCAACAAGAAAAAGACGGCTTTTTATCTGCTTGTGATGGACGAGGCTAAGCGCCTTGATATGGATGCCTTCAAGGCGCTTGCGGGCGAAAGCCGTATGCGCTTTGCCCCCGAGGAAAGCATGCTGGAAAAGCTGGGCCTCACGCCCGGCAGCGTCTCTTTGTTCGGCCTTTTGAACGATGCGCAGCATGAAGTAAAAGTATATCTGGATAAAGAGATGCTTTCAGAAAAGGTCATCACCTTTCACCCGAACGACAACACCAAAACGCTGTTTCTCTCCATGGAAGACATGCTTGCGTTTTTGAAGGCCATGGGCTATGAGGCAAATATTGTGGAACTTTGACACAGTCTAAAATATAGAAAGAGGAGTAATCTATGGACCTGCAACTTTGCGAAACCATCACGAATGCCTTTGGCCCTTCCGGCTTTGAAGGCGAGGTGGCCGAGGCCGTACAGGCGGCTTTGCCCTGTGCCTCACAGCGCGACGCCATGCAGAATGTATATGCCCCCTTTGCCCCGCTGGGCGGCAAGCCCGTAGTTCTGCTGGACGCCCATATGGACGAAGTGGGCTTCATGGTGCAGAGCATCACATCAAACGGACTGGTAAAGCTGGTGCCGCTGGGCGGCTGGGTGGAGTATAACGTACCCGCACACATCTTTCATATCCGCACGCGCAATGGCAGTACCGTGCGCGCTGTGACGGCTTCAAAGCCCCCCCATTTCTTAAGCGCCGCCGAACGCCAGGCACCGCTTTCGCTGGACAGCATCCTGCTGGATGCAGGCGTCTCTTCGCGCGAACAGGCGCTGGCCCTCGGCATAGAGCCCGGCTGCCCCGTTGCGCCGGAGGCTGCTTTCTCTTATAACGAGGCCACCGGCTTCGCGCTGGGCAAGGCGTTTGACTGCCGCCTTGGCTGTGCCTGCCTTGTAGAGCTGGCCCGCGCCCTGCACGGCGCCCGCCTTGCGGTGGACGCTGTGGCCGCCTTCTCTACCCAGGAGGAGGTGGGCCTGCGCGGTGCGAAAGTAACGGCGGAAAAGCTGCGCCCGCGCCTTGCCATCTGCCTGGAGGGCACGCCCGCGGACGACGGCTTTACCCCCGCAGGTGAGGCGCAGGGCGTGCTGGGGGCAGGCGTGCAGATACGCCACCGCGACGGCAGCATGGTGGCGCACCCCGGCTTTGTGGAATTTGCACGCACGGTAGCCCAAAAAGAAGGCATCCCCCATCAGCTTGCCGTGCGCACAGGCGGCGGCACAAATGGCGGCTCCATCCACCTTGCGCCCGGCGGCGTGCCCACCCTTGTGCTGGGCATTCCGGTGCGATATGCACACACGCATTACGGCTACAGCGCCGCGGCGGACTATGACGCCGCGCTGGCCCTTGCGGGCGCGCTTTTGCGCGCGCTGACGCCGCAGGTAGTAGACGAGCTGTGCCCTGTTGTGGCGCTTTGAAGCGCGGGGGCATACTCCCCCGCTTTCAGGATAATCTGACACAAAAAAGAGGCCCCGCGGGGCCTCTTTTCATATTTGCCACAACAGAAACGCGCTGCTGCCATGCGGTTTTCCGGGCGCAGACTTACACCTTGAAGCTCACAGCCGTGTCGCCCTCTAAATCCTTGCCAAACTCGTAATCATTGCCAGGCAGGACGGCGTTCAGAAGGATACCCACGATAGCCGCAATTGCAAGCCCGCTGAGCGTAAAGCTGTAGCCGCCCCACAAGGGCACCGTGATGCCGCCCACGCTGTTGAAGCCAAGCGCGGAGACCAGGATAACGGCCGCGATGATGAGGTTGCGGGATTTGGTGAAATCCACCTGATTTTCCACGATATTGCGCACACCTACGGAAGATATCATGCCGTACAGGACAAACGAAATACCGCCGATGATAGCCGTGGGCACCGTCTGGATGGCCGCGCCAAATTTTGGAAAAAAGCTGAGCAGGATGGCGCAGCAGGCCGCAATGCGCATCACGCGCGGGTCGTACACCTTTGTCAGGGCCAGTACACCTGTGTTCTCGCCATAGGTGGTGTTGGCCGGGCCGCCAAACAAGCCTGCAAAGCTGGTGGCAAGGCCGTCGCCCAGCAGGGTGCGGTGCAGGCCGGGGTCTGCCAGGTAGTGTTTTTCACAGGTGGCGCTGATGGCCGCAATGTCGCCAATGTGTTCCATCATAGTGGCAAGCGCAATAGGGGCAATTGTGATACAGGCACTGACGCTGAATTTTGCCATGCTGCCCGTATGGATGGCAAGGCCAAACCAGTCGGCCTGATTAATGGCGTCAAAGTTCACTTCGCCCATCAGCAGGGCAACGATGTAAGAGCCTACAATGCCGATGAGAATGGGCAGTATCTTCACCATTCCCTTGCCCCAGATGTTGCACACTACAATAATGGCCAGCGCAATGAAAGCCAGCAGCCAGTTGGACTGGCAGTTCGTGATGGCGCTGGGCGCCAGAATAAGGCCGATGGCGATGATGATGGGGCCTGTGACCACAGGCGGAAAAAAGTGCATAATGCGTTTTACGCCGAACACCTTGATAAGGCCGCTCATCACCACATAAATGAGTCCTGCCACTACCACGCCGCCTGCCGCATACGGCAGCATCTCGCTGGGCGTTCCGTCAGCGCCAAGCGGTGCAACCGCAGCATAGCCGCCCAGAAACGCAAAGCTGGAACCGAGAAACGCAGGCACCTTCCCTTTTGTGATAAGGTGGAACAGCAGCGTGCCCAAGCCCGCAAACAGCAGAGCCGTAGACACATTGATACCCGTGAGGATGGGTACCAGCACCGTAGCGCCGAACATGGCGAACGTGTGCTGGAAGCCGAGCACCAGCATCTTCGGCACGCCCAGCTTGCGGGCGTCATAAACACCTTCGGCCCCAAGCACGATTTTTTCCTTTTCTTTTCCCATAAGCGTTCTCCTCCTCTAAAATTCCATATCTTCCAAAACACCCATGCGGATGTATCCGGCAACCGTGCATACCGCAGAGGTTTGCGGCCGCCAGGCAGGCTGCCGCACCCGTGTGCGGGCAAAAAAAGAGGCATCTTTCTGCCGCTTCAAGCGAAGAAAAATGCCTGCTTCAAAAAATGAAATGACAAAAACGGAAAACAGAAGCACTCGGCCCCTGAAACAGGGACGGCGCCAGCGCAGGAGATGAAAGGGGAAATGCCATGAGCTTCATCCTGCGCACCCCCATCCCAAATTCACACTTTTGCTATTATAGCACGTTCACCTGCCCTGCTCAAGCCCCAAATTTTCTTTTTTGACAATTTTTGTACAATGCACAAAAAACTCTGCACAGCAGCTTCACATTTTTTGTCAGGCCCGCATGCCGGTGCGCAGAGTTTCCACTGCCTTTTTTTCAATACGTGACACATAGCTGCGGCTGATGCCAAGGCAGCCTGCTACCTGCTGTTGTGTAAGGGGGGCGCCGCCCGCAAGGCCGTAGCGCATCACAATAATCTGCCTCTCTCGCCCGCCTAGTGTTTTTACCAGGGCGCGCAGCTTTTCCACTTCCTCTTTGCGTTCGTAATCTGCGCGAATGTCCTGTTCGTCCGCCATCACATCAATAATGGTAAGCGCGCCCGCCCCCTTCTCGTTTTCCAGCGGCTCGTGCAAAGATACATCTCCCTGTGTTTTTTTTGCGCTGCGCAATGTCATGCGTATCTCGTTTTCAATACAGCGCGAGGCATAGGTGGCAAAGCGCGCGCCCTTTGTGTTGTCAAAGCTGTTCACAGCCTTGATAAGGCCTATGGTGCCGATGGAGATGAAATCCTCCTGGCTGCCAGGCTGGGCGTAATATTTTTTTACAATGTGTGCCACAAGGCGCAGGTTGTGGCGGATGAGCTTATCGCGCGCGGCCATATCCCCTGCCTTAAAGGCGGCAAATGCCTCTATTTCTTCTTTTGCCGAAAGCGGCTTTGGAAAACTGCTGGATTCAAGATGCAGCGCAAAATACAGCATGTGTGTGGCAATAAAGCCGAGAATAACGCCAAACATGATACTCCCCCCTTGGGGCAGTATATGCGCCCACAGGGGAGGAACATGCGCATGGCTGGAAAGCGCCTTATTCCCCGCGCCGCCACTTAATGGCAAACCACGCAAAAACATACAGCACTGCGGCAGCACCCCCCAAAAGAGGAAAATAGAGGTTCTGCGGCAGCACTGCCACTGCCGGGTGGCTTAAAACGCACAGCACAGTGCACACGGCCAGCGCCGCCAGGCTAAGCACAGCGTACAGCGGCGCACGCGTTTGCCTGGGTTCCACCAGGGCTTCTCCCGGCATGCGCCGTTCCAGTTCACGCAGCAGCCAATCTTCATCTTCATAGCCTCGCACAAGCAGATAAGTACGCTTTTCCTCTCTTCCGCCCGCATAGCGCACACGGCACAGAAGGGCACGGCCCCGCGCCCTTTCCGCAATATGTTCCACCTGCACAATCTGCACTGCCGCATTGGGCGGCTTTCTCATTTCCGGCAGGGTGTTCTTCAGCCGTTCCAGCTCCCGCTGTATTTCCACGGCAGCCCGCACAAAGCCGGTAATATTCCGCGCCAGCCCTGCCAGCAGGCGGACATCCAGCACGAACAACCTGTCCTTTCCATCCAGAAGGAACATGAGTGCATCCCGCAGCGAACGCCTGCCGGCAGCCACCGCCAGCCAAATGCAAAGTACCGTGGCAACAGCACACACAACCGCGGAAGCTGACCAGACAGGCCAGCCGAAATGTATGGCCAAAAGCATGACGATGCAGATAATGGCCATGCAGAAGAACACGGCCACCAGCACGCCGCCGATGCTGCGGGCTGCATAACGGCTTCTGCCTTTTTCAGGCGGCGTCCACACTTTCATGCAAAACACCTTCTTCCACACCGCGCATTCGCACGGATGTCATCCGTTTTTCTGAAAAATGCAGCGGCCGTCCTTGAAGGTGGCCAGCACTTCTATATCCCGTATCTGCATGGGCGGCACAGCCGTGGGATCCGCCGAAAGAATGACGAAATCCGCATGCTTGCCCGCGGCAAGGCTGCCCTTCTGGTGTTCCTCAAAATACTGGTGCGCCGCATGGATAGTGACGGCGCGCAGCGCATCCAGTACGCTGACGCGCTGCTGCGGGCCAAGGGGCACGCCCTGCTTTGTGATGCGGTTCACCGCGCACCAGATAGTCTCCAGCATGTCGGGTTCTATCACCGGTGCGTCCTGATGGAACGTATACGGGATGCCCAGCGCCCCGGCCGCTGCAGCCGGGCTGATATTGGCCGCCCGCTGCGGGCCGAAGTTTTCCATGTGCACATCACCCCAGTGATACACATGCGCCACAAAAAACGAAGGGATCATGCCTATCTCTTTCATGCGCGGCAGCTGATCCTGCCCTACAAGCTGGGCATGTATCATCACCGGGCGGATATCCGGCGCATCATCAAGCTCGCCAAGGGCTTTATTGAACACGCGGATATACTGCTCAGCCGCGGCATCGCCGTTGCAGTGCGCCAGAAGCTGCCTGCCCTCGCGCAGGGCGCGGCGGCAGCGCGCCAGAAGCTCTTCGTCTGAAAGCGTGCCGTACCCGGTGTACCCATCGGCGGCATTTGCATACGGCGTGCGCATCCATGCAGTACGCGCCTGGGGCGAACCATCCAGGAATGTCTTATAGCCGCCCAGCTTGAAGTGCGCCCGGTAAGTGTCCGTGTGGGCGGCAAATTCATGCAAAAGCTGCTCGCAGCCGCGCAGGTCTGCATAGCCCACCACGTCCAGATACAGTGCCTGTGCATTACACAGGGCGCGATAAAGGGGCGCCATCACATCGGTCATCATCCCCTCCTGCACTGTAGTAATGCCATAGGAGGCATATGCCTGCTGCGCCCTATTGAATGCATGCATTAGTGTTCCCGGCGACGGCATGGGGGCCCGCTGCAAGTATTCAATAAAGGCATTTTCCTCCATATATCCTGTCAGCTCACCGTTTTCCACCCCAATGGCGCCGCCTGCCGGGGCGGGCGTGCCCGGCTGCACGCCAAGCTCCCGCAGAGCCAGTGTGTTGAACACACCGGTGTGGCCGGAGGCATGCTGCAGCACAAGCGGGTTGTCCGGCGCAGCTTCGTCCAGCAGGCTCTTGTGCGGCGGACGCTTTTCCCTCAGGGCGTTGTGGTCATACCCGCGCGCCATCACCCACTGCCCTGCCGGAATATTGTTTTCACAAATAAACCGCCTTATCTTTTCACATATATCTTCATAGCTCTGTGCGCCCTCCAGCCGCACCTGCAAAAGCGCGTTTGCATAGCCGGAAAAATGGCTGTGCGCATCGATGAACGCAGGCAGCAGGGCACGGCCCGCAAGGTTCACCCGCTTTGCACCGGGTGCCATAGCGGCAAGGGCCTCCAGCGGGCCCGCCGCACGGATGACGCCGCCCTGCTGCAAAAGTGCCTCAGCATACAGCGGCTGCTCCATAGTAAGGATGGGCCCTCCATAATATAAAACTTGCTCCATGATATTCCCATTCCTTTCTGCCTTTCCAAAGGCATACATAACCTCTTGTGTGCTCTTTCCACAGCTTGCCCAGACGGGGCGCTTTTATGATTACGCAGTGCGTACCGGTTTGTCACAAGGGCTTTTTTCCGGCGGGGCGCTTTTGGCCGTCAGCTGCACCCATGCAGGGCGGAACCCGCTTTTCAGCGCATTGCGTGCAGACTTCATATTGGCCCACGCACAGCAGTAAAACGGCACAATGCCGCGGCGCAACACCTCCACGGCAAGGCAGCTGGTAAGTGCGCTGGCAATTCCCTGCCGCCTGTACTGTGCCCGCACATCCACCCCTATCTGCCACATGGTATCGCAGTCTGCCGAACAGCCTGCAAGGCCCACCAGCACCTGCCCGTCAAATGCCCCCACGGCCAGCACGTCCAATTCGCGCCGCTTTTCACACAGCGCATTCGCCCACTGGGGCGTGTAATAGGGGGCAAGCTCTGCCGGGCTCAAAAGCCGTGTTTCATACCGGCAGGGCAGTGCGCGCAGGGCCGTTACATCCGGCAGAAAGTATTCTGCCATATGGCGCACACGCATGCCATAGACAGACAGCACTTCATTCAGGCAGTAGATATCCGGCGTTTCAAAGCACTGCTCCGGCGTGCGGGCGTTTATGTATGCGCGCACCTGCACCGCTATTTCCGGGGAAACAGAGGCCACCACGTTGCTGCCATACGAGACAAGGTCGCAAAAGAACGGCAATTCCAGATATTTCCGTGCACCGGGCGCCGCGCACGAGCGCACCACCACATTTTCAAGCCCGGCAAAATCCTCCGGGCGGCAGCCGCTGTCTATGGCAGACTGGCGCATGGCGGTGCGCAGAACATCCTTGTTCGTCACGGTTTTCCTCCTTCTTTTACAGTCCGCGCGCTTTCAGGCCCTTCACAAGCTCCATATAAAATTCTCGCACATCAAAGCCGGGCACGTCCTCCCGCATCAGGTCTATCATATCGCCGTGCGAGATGCCTCGCCTTCCGGGCGCAGTAAGGCAGCCGAGGAAGCGCCCCCATTCAGCGCTGGTGCACGCCACAAGGCCGTCGTTTGCCTCTTTATCGTACTTTGTTACAAAATGCCAGGTGATATTCAGCGGAAAGCCTGCGCTGGAGGCCCCCCGCATGGCGCTTGTCACACTCTGATATAAGACACCCGGCGCGTCCGGCACTGCTTCGTTGAAGGCAAGGCAGCTTTGGCGCGTCAGGTCTTTCACGCCGCCCAGAAAATCGGGCGAGGTATCCCCCAGCGTGTGGAACAGCGTGTTATATCTGCGCGCAATCCACGCCACAAGGCCCTTTGGCATCGTGCCCAGCAGGTGCTGGGCAAACACGCAGCCGCGGTGCGGCGTGTTCACCGTGGTAAGCGAGGCCACCTGCGGCGCAAGCTCCAGCCTCGTGATGGCCCAGCGGCTGTCCAGCCCGCCCTTCGAGTGCGCAATGATGTTCACCTTTTCCGCGCCCGTTTCACGCAGCACCTCGCGCAGGCGCCGGGCAAGCTCTTCCCCGCTTTGGGCCACCGGCAGGGCAGACTGCTGCCCGCCGTAATAAAGCTGCGCGCCGCAGCGGCGCAGGGCCGCCGGAATTCGCCCCCAGTAGCCAAGCAGCTGCCAGTCCCGGAAAAAGATACCATGCACCAGCACGATGGGGTAACGCGTTTTGCAATCCTCATTTTCGGCATGGACGGCCTCGGCCTCCTGCCGTGCACATTCGAAGAAATATTCGCTGCGCACCGTTTTCAGCACACGGAAAAACAGATAGATGTTGAAAAAAGGCACCCACCACAAAAACAACAGCAGCACGCGCCATATTACCCGAAGATGGCGCGAGGTGAGGGCCACGCGGAAAAAGCCGTTTATCAGCAGCGCGCCCGCCAGCGGGAGGAAAAACAGCAGATTTGCCACAAGCGCCACCCACCGCGGCGCAGAATACGGGGCGGGCACAAGCGGCAGCCCGGCGAACAACAGGGCGGCATAGAACAGCACCTCGGCCACCAGCACCAGAAAAGAGGCCAAAAGAAGCTCGTACCCGCCTATCATGGCGCGCAGCCGCGGCGCGACACCTTTTGCACGCCGCGGGCAGATATGGAACCACATGTAAACGCCCAAAAGCCCTAAAAGCAAAGGCCAATGCACCGCGCCGGGCAGCGGGCAAAGCATTTCCAGCAGGCCAAGGTTCGTCAGCATAAAAACTGCCAGCACGCGCAAGGCGCGTTTGAAAAGCTCCATGTCATATGCCTCCTGTTTTTACTCACAGTGGCTTGGGATTATGGCACCATGCCGGCCCCATTTGCGCCTGCAGGGTGCCGATGTTCACAGCGGGGCGGCATTTGTTTGCCAGGGCTTGCGCCTTGATTTTGTCTGTGTTCATTATACAGAAATATTATACCACGCCCAGCCGCCCTTGTGCCATCTTTTCAGCTTGCACCAGTTTCATCGCACAGTGCCCTGCACCGCCTGTACGTTTGCTTTGGCCTTTTCCGGGCTGCAAAAAGAATATGTGTGCAAAAAAGCCCGCGGAACATTGGTTCCACGGGCTTTTTCATGGCGGAGAGAGAGGGATTCGAACCCTCGGTGCCTTTATGGGGCACACACGATTTCCAGTCGTGCGCCTTAGACCAGCTCAGCCATCTCTCCGCGGCGCCATTCTATCTTAGCGAAAAACGGGGCGTTTGTCAAGAGAATATCTGCCTTTTCACAGGTATTTTTCCCGTTTCGCGGCAAAGCGGCAGCGTCATCGTGCCTTAGCAAAGGCCGTGTATGGCCCGCCGCCTTGGATGCGGGATAAAGTGCAAGGCACCTGTCAAGCCGCCCACATGCAAAATGCCGCCTGCCTTCGTCTATTTTCGCGCCGCGCGTTGACCTTCCCTGCCGCTTTCGTTATAATACAAGTAGTAACTAGCCCCGTGCGGCACGGGCGAAAGGAAAGTGATGACATCCGTGAAGATTTGTGTGTGCGTAGGTTCGTCCTGCCATCTGAAAGGCTCTTATACCGTGATAGACCTTTTGAAAAAGGCGTTGCGCGAGCACGGCCTGGAGGACACCGTCACCCTCAGCGCTGCCTTCTGCCTTGGCCACTGCCAGAACGGCGTGACCATCAAGGTAGACGATGAAATTGTGACGGGGCTGAACGCCGATACGTTCGACGGCATCTTCAAAGAAAAGGTGCTGGATGTTTTGAAACCTTCCGAGGGCTGATAATATGGAAAAGGTGCTGGGGCTGAAAAGGTCCAACTGTAAAAACTGTTATAAATGTATCCGTCACTGCCCGGTGAAAAGCATCAAGTTCTCTGACGGGCAGGCCAACATTATTTCGGATGAATGCATTTTATGCGGCTGCTGCTTTGTAAACTGCCCGCAGGACGCAAAGCAGGTGCGCGATGATATTCCCGCTGTAAAGGCACTGCTGCAAAGCGGGCGCCCGGTGGTGGCCAGCGTGGCCCCCTCTTTTATTGCAGAGTTTGCCACAAGGGATTTTGCCGCCATGCGCCGCGCGCTTTTGCAGCTTGGCTTTGCGGACGCGGAAGAAACCGCCATTGGTGCGGCCATTGTGAAAACAGAATACGAACGCATGGTGGCCTCCGGCAGGCATGACGTCATCATTTCTTCATGCTGCCACAGCATCAACGCGCTTATTCAGAAATACCATCCGCTGGCACTGCCGTATCTGGCGCCGGTGCTCAGCCCCATGCTGGCACACTGTAAACGCATAAAACAGCAGCGGCCGGGCGCCGCCACTGTATTTATCGGCCCGTGCATCTCGAAAAAGGAAGAGGCAGACCTGTACCCCGGCCTGTGCGACGCCGTGCTGACGTTTGAAGAGCTGGAGGCATGGTTGAACGAGGCCGGTGTGGAGCTTGCCTGCCCTACCCCCGAGGCGGACGGCGGCAAGCGCGCCCAGTTCTTCCCCATCAAGGGCGGCGTCATCAAAAGCATGCACACGGAAAACAGCGGCTTTACCTATCTTTCCGTGGACGGCGTGCAGAACTGTATTGCCGCACTGAAAGAGATAGAGGCCGGCACGTTCCATCACTGCTTTATCGAGATGAACGCCTGCGAGGGCGCGTGCGTGAACGGCCCCGGCATCCGGCATCACCACGCCTCTGTGCTGCGCGGCGAAAGCAAGGTGCTGCAGTTTGCCGGCGAAGCAGACCATGCGCTGGATATTCCCGAAAGCGAAGAGCTGCAAAAGCACATGCCGTATATTGGCACGCACGAGCAGATGCCGGGCGAGGCGGCTATCCGCGACATTCTTGCCAAAATGGGAAAAACAGCGCCCGAGCAGGAATTGAACTGCGGCAGCTGCGGCTACGCCACCTGCCGCGAAAAGGCCATTGCCGTATATCAGGGCAAGGCGGACCTTACCATGTGCCTGCCGTTTTTGAAAGAGCGCGCCGAGACCTTCTCCGGCTATGTCATCAACAACACACCAAACGCCATTTTTGTGATGGATGAGGAGCTGTGCGTGCAGCAGATAAACCGCGCGGCCTGCGCGCTGTTCAATTTGAAACAGCCGGGCGATATTCTTTCGTGCCCGGTGGTGCGCATTCTGAACCCGGCGGATTATATGGAGGCCATGGCCACGGGCATCCCGGTAAAGGATAAGAAAAAATATCTGGCGGAATACGGCAAGTATGTGAGCGAGAGCATTGTATACGACAAGGAATACCGCATTATCTTCAGCATCATGCGCGACATTACTGAGGAAGAGACGCGCACAGCCGAGCGCGCGAAAATCACCGAGCGCACGGTGGACATCACCAACGAAGTGATAGAAAAGCAGATGCGCGTGGTGCAGGAGATAGCCTCGCTTCTGGGCGAGACGACGGCGGAGACGAAGGTGGCCCTCACCAAACTGAAGGACGCACTGAAAGAGGAATGACGAAGGGGCGGCGCTGAATGGACAAGCTTTGCACGGATACCGGCTATGTAAGCCTGAACAAAAAGGGCGAGCAGCTTTGCGGCGACCGCGTGGAGATCATCGCCCGCAGCGACAACAGCCTGACGCTGGTTCTGGCGGACGGCCTTGGCAGCGGCGTGAAGGCCAATATCCTCTCCACGCTGACGAGCAAGATCCTCTCTACCATGATAGAAAACGGCATGCCCATTGAGGAATGTGTGGATACCATTGTGAAAACGCTGCCTGTTTGCAGCGTGCGCAAGGTGGCATATTCCACCTTTACCATCATCCACGTGGAGGACAACACCACCGCCACGCTCATCCAGTTCGACAATCCGAACGTCATCCTTCTGCGCGGCGGCAAGCATTGGGACTACCCCACCACCAGCCGCGTGATAGAGGGCAAGACCATTCTGGAGAGCAAATTCCCCCTGCAGCTGAACGATATGATGATAGCCATGAGCGACGGGGCCATTTGGGCCGGCGTGGGCCAAAGCATGAACTTCGGCTGGCAGCGCGACAATGTGGTAGAATTTGCCGAGCGCATGTATGAGGACACGCTTTCCGCCAAAATGATGGCGGCCCTTATTGTAGACGAATGCAACCGTCTGTACGCGGGCGAGCCGGGCGACGACACCACCGTCGCGGCCGTGCGCGTGCGCGAGCGCAAGCCGGTGAACCTGATGATAGGCCCCCCGGCAGACCCGGCGGATGTGGGCAAGATGATGGCCCTGTTCTTTGCCAAAGAGGGCAGGAAAATCGTATGCGGAGGCACCACTTCGAAGCTGGCAGCAGGTTATCTGCACGAGGATGTGGTTACCAGCTTGGATTACGGCACAGACCCGGACATCCCTCCCATCGCCACCATCCGGGGCATAGACCTTGTGACAGAGGGCGTCATTACGCTTTCGCGCGTTGTGGAATATGCCAATGTTTTTTTGAACAACAGCGATTTGGCAAACCTGTGGAGCCTTCAGACGGACGGCGCCTCGCGCATTGCGCAGTATCTGTTTGAATATGCCACAGATATCTGCTTTTTTGTGGGGCGTGCCATCAACCCGGCCCATCAGAACCCGGACCTTCCCATCACCTTCGGCATCAAGATACAGCTTGTGAAGCAGCTGAGCGAGGCCCTCGAAAAGATGGGAAAGCGCGTCAGCGTCAGCTATTTCTAAGCGCCCTCATACGCCTTTTTCAAACCTCTATTGACAAGATATGCGCATGCTCTTAAAATGAAAACAGGCATGTTTTGCGGTTTGCACCTTGATGCAAGGGCATGCCAAATTAAACCGGTGATTTCAGGAGGTATTCAATTATGGAACAGATGCAGCCTAACATGGACAGCAGCATGCAGCCGGGCAACGCGGGCGGCAATAACACAATGGGCATCATTTCGCTGGTGCTGGGCATCCTCTCTATCGTGTTTTCTTTCCTGTATGTGTATGTCGGCCTGATTTTGGGCATTGTTGGCATCGTGCTGGGGGTAAAGGCACGCAAGCAGGCGCCCTCCAGCATTGCCACAGCCGGCTTTGTGTGCAGCATTGTCGGCACTGCGCTGAGTGCCGCTCTGCTGGTGTGTGCGCTGTGCGCTCTGGGCGCCCTTGCCAGCCTTGGCGCCGCGGCCGCAAACATGTAAGCTCAGCATTTTCAAAAAGGCAGCGGAACACCGTTTCGCTGCCTTTCTTTTTATCTGTTCAGGAGGTTTTGTATGCTTCCCACGGTCTCTCTGTTTGGTTTTTCTGTTCAAAGCATGTGGCTGATGTGCCTGGCGGGCGCGGGCATATGCTGTGCTTTTGTGCTGCCCCGCAGCAGGCGTATGGCTCTGCCCGGCGTGGATATCACCAATGCGGGCGCCATGGGGCTTATCGGCATTCTGGCCGGCGGAAAGCTTTTATACCTGCTCACTATCGCGCCTCTGTTGGTTCAAAACTGGCGTCGGCTTGTGCAGGCGCCCGCGTTGCTTGCAGAGATAACGCTGACAAGCGGCACCGTATACTACGGCGGCCTTCTGGGCTTTATTGCCTCGGTGCATTGGTATTTGCACCGGTATCACCTGAACGCCCCGCTGTTTTGGGATTGCCTCGCGCCCGCCCTGCCCCTGTTTCATGTGTTTGGCCGCATTGGCTGCTTTTTGAACGGATGCTGCTACGGCGTTGAAAGCAGGCACTTTGGCCTTGCCTTTACATGCTCACTCAGCGCGCCCAACGGCGTGCCCTATTTCCCCGTTCAGCTTGCAGAGGCTGCGTTTGAGGCGCTTATCTTTCTGCTTGTGTGGCGCTTTGCCCTGCGCACCGAAGGACATGGCAAAGCATTGCCTTTTTATCTCCTTTTATATGCCCCCGTGCGGTTTCTGCTGGAATTTCTGCGCGGCGACGCAGTCCGCGGCATCTGGTTCGGCCTTTCCACATCCCAGTGGCTTTCTTTGGCCCTGTTCGCATTTTGCGCATCGGCCCTGTGCCGTAACCGTAAAAAGCGCACCTCAAAATGCGGCGGGTCCGGGGCACCGCCCTCTGTATAAGGTACCCGTTTTCCTCACCTTTTCTTTTTACAGGCATAGAATAAGGGCAAAGCCCTGCTCTTTTGGGCCGGGCACGAAAGGGAGGAGCTATTCTATGCCAATGACCATTGCCACGTCTGCAAACCCTATTTCCATGAGCCAGGCCATCACAGACCTGATTGAATCCATCGCATTGGAGGAAACAGCCCTCAGCCATATCCTGCACGCGGAAAGCGAAAAGCTGCACAAGGCCATCAGCATGGGCGAAGTGACGCTGGAAGAAATTATGAACGTGAATGATACTGTGATGAGCATGGTGAGCACGATCAACGAGCTGGAGCATACGCTGCGCGACAAGCTGGAATTCATCTCCAACAACCTGTATTATCCCTCGCGCGAGAGCACGGGGGCCTGATTGCTTCTGTGCTGTACCTGTGGGCCCAGCCAAAGGCACGCAGAAAAATTGCAAAGAGGGCCTGACGGATAAACCGTCAGGCCCTCTTTGCAATCATTTCCATAATTGCTCGGCAAATCAGCAACACCATAATCATACGGCGTTTTTCTCTTTCAGAAGTATGCCGCACACACCGAACGCCAAGCAGGATACAAGCACAAGATACCACAGGTTTTCCAACCGAAGGCCGCCGTCCAGCATTGCCCTGTAGCCCCAAAAGGCGGGAAAAATGCGCCCCGCGCCCTCCAAAGGACCTGGCAGCAGGCTTGCGGGGAACATAATGCCGGAAAGCATGATGGACGGCAGGAACACAAGCTGTGCCGCCATCGTCAATTTTGCCTGGCTTTTTGCGGCCAGCCCCAGCACGCTGCCAATACCCAGCGACGCAACGGTATACAGGGCCAGCGCAGGGAAAAAACGGAAAAGGCTTGCAGGCAGAGCTGCCCCGAACAGCGGCGGGGCAAGCATTAGTATCATGGCAGTGGTGAGCATCAGGTGGATAAATGCAGAAAAGGCCATTGTGACAAGCCCCAAATATACGGGCACCCCGTTCGCCTTATACATCTGTTTCACATCGCTTCCATATGTCTCCAGCAGAGAAGGCGGCAGCCCGATAAGCGCCCCCATGGAGACACTCATCACAATCATAGAACTTATCAGCGTGCTTTTCATTTCGGGCACGACGGAAGTGAAAATGCCGCCCATAAGAAGAAAGAAAACAAGCGGTACAAGGTAGCAGGTAACCAGCAGGGTCCGGCTTCTGATATCCAGCCTCCACTGAAGTGCCAGGCCGTATAAAAAACCGTTCATTGTCCTGCCCTCCCCGTCATTTCCATAAAGTGCTGCTCCAGCGTGCCCCTGTCCACTTTGATGTCCAGCACCCTGGTTCCCTCGCCTTTCAGCCTGTTTAGAAGCGAAAGCAGAGTGTCCTCTATGCTTTCTGTTTCAAGGGTGCGGTTTCCCAGCTGCGTCTCGATATGGATAAAGTATTTTTGCCCCACCCTGTCAGTCAGCTCAGAGGCCGTGCCGCAGAAGGAAATGCGCCCGCCATTCAAAATTGCGATACAGTCGCACAGGGTCTCCACCTCCGCCATATCATGGCTGGCTAAAATGACGGTTTTTCCCTTCGCCTTCAGCCTTCGTATCTGCTCGTGCAACGCAAGCCTGCCCTCCACGTCAAGCCCTGCAGTCGGCTCATCCAGAAAAATGATGTCCGGGTTTCCAATAAGGGCGAGGGCCAGGTGAAGCCGCCGCTTCTGCCCTGTGGAAAGCTGAACATACTGCTTTCTCTCCATTTCCCGTATGCCAAGGGCTGCCAGTATAGAGCCGTCCGGCTCCGCCCCGCTCCATTTGGAGAACAGCTTTACAGCCTCCATTGGTTTGATGTGTGCAGGCAGCGACGCCGACTGAAGCTGAATGCCTATTTTCCCATATACAGTAACTGTGCCGCCGTCGCAGCTTCTCAGGCCCTCCATACATTCAAGCGCCGTTGTCTTCCCCGCGCCGTTCACCCCCAGAAGGGCAAATATCTCCCCCTGCCGGATATGGAAATCCAGCCCTTTGAGGACGGCACGGCCGCCATAGCTTTTTTTCAGCCCGCAAACCTGTATCGCTGCGCTCATCCCTCCACCTCCTGAAACGGGTCCGCCCCCAACTCTGCAAAATAGAGCTGCAGGGCAGGCTCTATATACTCGTTCACCAGCTTCTGCCTTTCCTCCCAGTTGTTTGCTGGCGCGCCGATTTTTCCTATTTCCACCAGCTTCGGAAGCATGCCCATATCCCCGTCTGTAAATTCCATAATAAGGCCCCAGTATTCCTTTGCGGCCTGCCGGCCTCTCTCGCTGCCGGGCGGCACCCCTGTTTTTTTCAACTGCACAATAGCGTCGCTTATGCGGTCAAACCTCTCCATAAAATCCAGACCGTTTTCTTTGTCGAACCGGCTGCGGATATAATCCAGCATGTCATCGTCAAAGCGCTTGATCAGGTGATAGGAAGCATTCTTCATTTGCAGGTTCACAATGATATCCGCATACTTTTTGAAGCTCACCGTCTGCATTTGCAGCACCTCCGCCTTCAACTGTTCTATCGCCGTCAGAGAGGCCGTCAGCTCCTCTATTTTTTTGCGAAGCTCTTCTGCCTGTCCCGCAAGGGCCTCTGCAACATCGACGGGCGTTTCCAATGCGGTCACGCGCTGCTTGATATCCTCCAGCGAAAAGCCAAGCGACCTCAGCGATAATATCTGATGAAGCTGCACCAGCTCTTTGTACGTATAGAGCCTGCGCCCTCCTTCGCTTGCCGCCGGCGGAGAGAGAACGCCCTCTCTGTCGTAATATTGCAAAGTGCGGACGGTAACGCCCATTTTCTTCGCCGCCTCGCCAACTGTCATAAAACCGGGCGGTATTGCCCTGTATTTTGCCATAGCGCTTTCCCCCTTCTCTGGCATGTATTATAAATCATGACGCTGCGTCACAAGCAATACTTTTTTTGAAAACGGCGCAGGCCGGGCAACTTTATGCGGCATATAAAAGAACCGGCACGGCCAGTGCGGCCGTGCCGGTTTTCAGAAAATATTTTTTGCAAAAGCCTTTCAGCCAACCCGCAGCGTCTCTCCAAATGAACACCGGCGCCAGCACCGCACTGGGGCGCCATGGCACCGGCAAGCGCTTTGCAGGGCCCGGCTGTCTATGCGCCGCCCCGTTCCCCATCCCGGCAAAAGTATAAAGCATTGCTGCCCAAAGCAGGTGCGCCTATAAGCAGGGCAACAAATTTTCCTGTCATATCCGTTCTTTCCATTTCAGCAGAAGGGATGAGTGAAGGATGACAAAAACAGACCCGGCGTTGTGCACCAAAGCGCCCACCACGGGGTTCAAAGCACCCGTTATGGCAAGGAGGATGGCCGCAAAATTCAGTGCCATGGAAAAGGCAAGGTTCCACCGGATGGTGTGCATCATTTTTCGCGCCATTTGCAGCAGATGCGGCAATTCCTTGATGTCATCATTCACAAGGGCAATATCCGCTGCCTCTACCGCTATGTCACTGCCTACACCGCCCATAGCGATGCCCACATGCGCCTTTTTCAGCGCGGGCGCATCGTTCACGCCATCGCCTATCATGCACACCTGCCTGCCCTGCTGCTGGCTGGCGCCTATCCACTTCAGCTTGTCCTCCGGCAGACAGCCCGCCCGGAACTCATCTATGCCAAGCTGCCCCGCAATGGTGCGGGCCGCCTCCTCATGGTCACCCGTGAGCAGCACGGGCGACGGGCCACATGCCTTCACCCGCTTTATCACTTCGGCCGCGTCCGGCCGAAGTGTATCTGCCAGGGCAATAAACCCGGCGGCATCGCCGTTCAGCGCAAGGTATATCACCGTGCAGCCACGCGCTGTGTATACGGCTGCCTGTCGTTCCAAATCGGGCGGCACCCCCGCCCCCTGCTGGGCCAGCAGAGCCTGTGTGCCTGCTGCCACATGCACCCCGGCCACAGTGGCCGTCACGCCGCGTCCCGGAAGCATGGCAAAACCCTCCGGCCGGGCAGGCGCGGGGCCGCCTGCCTTTTGGTAGCCGCGCACAACGGCTTTCCCCAGCGGGTGTTCAGAGTGCAGCTCTGCCCCTGCGGCCAGTGCATACAGTGCCGGGCGCGGCCACTGAGGCAAAACGGAGCATACTGCCTCTACCTCCGGTGTGCCGTAAGTAAGCGTGCCTGTTTTATCAAAGGCTATTTTTGAGACATCTGCCAGCCGTTCCAGCGCATCGCCCTCACGCACCAGAAAGCCATGCTTTGTGGCATTGCCAATGGCCGCCATGATGGCCGTGGGCGTGGCCAGCACCAGTGCGCAGGGGCAGAACACCACCAGAATTGTGACAGCGCGCAGAATTTCGCCCGTCACCAGCCACGTCAGCACCGCGCTGGACAATGCCGTTATCACAATCCATGTGGCCCAACGGTCTGCAAGGCCCACTATCTTCGCCTTGCCTGCATCCGCAGACTGCACCAGCCGCACCATGCGCTGGATAGAGCTGTCCTCCCCCACTCTTGTGGCGCGCATGTCAAAGGCGCCGAACTGGTTCACTGTGCCGCTGGCCACCTCATCGCCTTCCGATTTGTCTACCGGAAGCGATTCCCCCGTCATCACAGCCTGGTCTACAGAGGTGTGTCCGCCGGTAATCACCCCGTCCACCGGAATGGTCTCACCCGACAGCACACGCAGCATATCACCCACCTGCACCGCCTGCGCCTCTACCGTCTCTTCTCCCCGCGGTGTAATGCGGCGCGCCGTGCGGGGCGTAAGGCGCACCAGCTTCTCAATACCCGCACGCGCCTTTGCAACAGTCAGCTCTTCCAGCAGGCCGCCAAGCTGCATGATAAAGGCCACCTCGCCTGCGGCAAAATCTTCCCCAATAAGCACAGATGCCACCAGCGCCAGCGACACAAGCACGTCCGCTTTGATGTCAAAAGCCGTTACAAGGCCGATAACAGCCTCCAGAACAATAGGCATGCCGCAAAGAATAATAGCAACCCATGCAGCATCGAACGGCAGAGGCGGAACTCCTGCTATACTGACCGCCAATGCGGCACCGGAAATGGCGAGGAAAACAATATTCCGCTTTATGCCGCCCCACTCCAGAACACGCTCCAAAAATTTCACTGCAAAGCCCCCTTATACCCATATGGGTATATGCATATTATACCCACATGGGTATAAGCTGTCAAGCAGGAAATAAACTTTACCTGTCTGAAGCAGGCGCCCCCTGCCCCTTGACAGAAAGGCCTTTCTCACAGTATAATAGACGAGTATTTAATAGCTTTGCCGCTGTGCAGGCAGAGCCTGCATGCAGATGTAGTTCAATGGCAGAACTCCAGCCTTCCAAGCTGGCCACGCGGGTTCGATTCCCGTCATCTGCTCCACGTCGGAACGAGTTGCGCTCGTTCCGATTTTTTGATTTCATAAAAAATCAGTCATCCGTTCCACTGTTCCTCCTTTTCCGCAAAAAGTCACGCTGCGTCTACGCTGTTCGCTTGTAAACGCGCTCACAACGCTTCGGCTTACTACCAACTTTTTGCGGGTTGCTACTACGGCCCCTTACTGGTATCTTTTTTGTCGCGTAACCCCAGTTGAACAGAGGCCGGAATTTGGAACTCAAAAATGAGACAATTCCAATTCCGGCCTCTGTCTTCATGTCATAAATCCAGCGTTTAAGCCTTTTTTCAGGGTCACCCTCTTTTACCAAAACAGGATGCCCAGAAGTAAAAATCAAAAAATCACTGTGTTAAAATGAAAGTGAATTCATTCTGAACTCGGAATTCCTATTTTCAGAGGATGTCTTTTTTGCAGTACAAACCCATAAAAAGCCCGTGGAGGCCATCTTCCACGGGCTTTTCCCTTGCCCACTGTTCACATCTTTGTTCGCACCTTGAAGTAAAAGCAGGCATATTCCATTTGTTCCGCACCACTGCAGGCCGGGGCTTTTGTCATTCTTCTGCGGCCCGCCCTGCACCAAAGGCGCACTTTTCCTCTGCCTGGCCCGCAGGCAGCCCTGCATGCAATCGCTTTTCTTTAGGGCCTTTCTCCGGGCATGGTACTTTTCCACAGCACTTTAAGGCACCGGCGGTATCTGCGGGCCCGCCGCACATGCGGCAGACTTTTTTCTGTTCGGGTACAGTTTTATGCCGCACCTTTGTCTTCCTGACTGCCCCTGCAGCGCCAGTTCCATAACAACGAAGCTTTCGCTTTTCCAGCGCCATAGCGAGTTTCCGGTTGGCGCAGAAAGCGGCTTTTGAGTCAGGCCCCCCGGCTAAGGCAGGGGCTTGCGTATACCCTGGGGAAGGGCATACTACCGGCAAGCCTCTCAAAAGGCACTGAAACTCTGTCTCCTGCATCACCTGCCCCGTCCTCCATAAACGGGGAGCTTACCGCCGCGTGCTGCATCTTTTGGATGTTGAATACCCTCTCGCCTCGCCCGAAACTGACAGCGAAAGCCTTTTACCCGCCCCGGCACGGCCAGGGGGCGTTTCGCTAAAGCTGACCAACAGAAAAGCTCCGCAGGCAGCACCCTGCGGGGTTTCGCCTTATATTTGTTCATTCCTTCTCTGAAACGGCCCCGGCGCAGGCCGCCCCTTCATGCCTTGGCAGCCCGGGCACGGCGCCGCCCTGACGGAACACCCGGCTGGCGAAAAACGGAAGGTACAGAATACCCATAACCGCAAGGCTGAGCAGGATGCTGAGCCAATCCAGCACCTGACTGCCGATGGAATCTGCGCTGGCGAACAGCAGCACGGCGTTGTTATTGAAAAAGTGTATCATCACAGGCGCCCAAATGCTCTTTGTTTTGGCATAGGCGAAGCCAAAGAAAACGCTGTAGCAGATGCACAGGAACACCTGGTTGAGCACGCTGAGCACCCATGTGTCGGGGCTGTAATAAAAAATATTGATGGGCAGATGCCACAGCCCCCACACCGCACCCAGCACCAGAATACCGCCTCTGGGCCCAAACTGCTTTTGCAGAAGGGGCTGCAAAAAACCGCGCCAGCCGTACTCTTCCCCAAAGAAGGCGGTGAAGGCCAGCACGAAGCTGAGCGGCATAAGCGCCAGATTAAAAAGGGCGATAAGCGGGCTCCACCACTCGGGCATGGCCGCGTCTGCGGCCAGTGAGGGGGCAGCCAGCGTCATCAGGCCGCTCAGGATAAAAATGCGCGCAAAATACAGCACCATAAACAGGGCAAGCATCAAAAAAGAGTTTGTGCCGCCTGTTCCGGTAAGGCGCAGGCCGTAGGCCGCGCGGCGTGCCTTGCCGTCGGCAAAATAGCACACCCAAGCGGCCAGCGTGCCGCCCATCATGACGTAATTGCCAATCAGCGCCCACGGCAGCACCGGCACCAGCACGCTGGCCAGGCTGCACGCCAGCATCAGCACAGTGAGCACCAAAAAGCACACAAAGAATTTACGCGGCAGCATACTGTCCCCTTTTCGGGTGAACAGCAGCGCCAGCATCACGCCTGCCGCCGGGTAAAACATCTGGGCCGAGGCAAAAAAGCTTACGTCACTGCCCGCATAAAAGCCGGCCCCCATGGCGATGCCCAGCACATAGGGCACTACAAAGGCCGCCAGCACAAATATCAAAAGCTGGCGTTTTTCCAGTGCGTTCCATTTGATATTTAATTTCATATAAAAATCTCTCCTCAAAATATTTTCATGGCCTGCCCCTCAAAGCTGCTGTGCCGGAAAACCGGGCGCCAGGCGCAGATGCCCGGCATGCAAAAGCGCCCCTGCGGACGGCACCAGGCACTTTTGAAGCAGAGGACATTGTAAAAGAGGCAGGGCAGGCCTGCCGCCTAAATTTGCCGCGGCCTGCAGCGCGGCGGTACACTGCCCTCCGCTGGGCTGCCGCCGGAAGTCTCTGCCATTTGGTTTTCCGGCCTGCATGCGGTGCTTTTGACTCGCCCGCATACCGGCGCACTATTCTTTCTCACGCTCCTATCTGTTGCAGGTAAGGCACCTTCTTTCCCTGCACTGTGCAGGGAAAGAAAAAGCCCGGGCTTTTTCTTTTTTTACAGCAGGCGTCACAACCCGCACCTGCCAGCAACATTATATCTATTTCGCCCGCATGCGTCAAGCGTGCGGGATACTGCCTCCCTCTTTTCCTTCGCGCGGCAATATAGCAATACTGAGGGCAGCACAGCCCGCCGTTTTGCGGCGGAAAAAGGAGATGGTGTGAAGGTGAACCTGAATAAGGAACAGCAGGCCATGCTGGACGGCGAAAAAGGCGCCCATCTCCGGGCTGGAGCACGCCATGGAGGCCACGGAATACCTCTGCGGCCGCGAGGTGGGTGAGCGCGTTGTTATCATTGGCGGCAGCCTCACCGGCTGTGAAATCGCATACGACCTTATTCTGAAAGGCAAAAAGTCCATTGTGGTGGAGATGAAAAACGACTTCATCGCCGCGCGCGGCGTGTGCCTTGCAAACTCGTCGTTCCTGCGCGAGACGCTGGCTCTGCATGAAACGCCCGTTTATCTGGAGACGTCCGGTAAAGGCCATCTGCCCGGACGGCGTGGCGCTGTGCGGCAGGGACGGCAAAGAATTCGATGTCGCGTGTGATTCCACTGTCGTTTCCATCGGCTATGTGCCGATACCGCTGGCCGCCGCCTCGAAGCATGTGCACATTGTGGGCGACGCAAACGCGGTGGGCAACCTGCGCACCGTAATCTGGCGCGCGTGGGACGTCTGCATAAAAATTTAAGCACTGTACGGCAAAAAGCACGCGCCGCTTAGGCGCGTGCTTTTCATTTTTTCCGGTTTGACAGGTGGAAGCCTTCTCACAAGCTCACTCATTCTGATATGCACACAGGAGAGCGGCTTGGCAGCAAGGCTCTCCCCGCCTGTCTTCATCTCCAAAGCAGCCGGTGCAGGAAAGGAAAAGCCTCCCTGTTTTTATTCCACCACTTCCAGCTGAAGGCGGCTGAAATGCCACAGAACGGCATAGGCCGCCAAAAGCATGGCCGCGCACACCAGAATAGCCTTTTGCCCCCACCAGCTGCTGAGGGCGGCACCGCACAGCGCGCCAAGGCAAAACACGCCGATCACCGCCCAATAGCGAAGTGCGGCAAGCCCCTCGCCTCTGTCATGCTTTTTCAGCGCAAGAAAGGTGTGCTCGCCCGCGCTGCGCAGGTTGCCCGTACAGAACGTGGTGGCATACGGCATGCCGTGTGTTTTGCGAAAGCCGTTGAACTGCATGGAGCACACGAACGACACCAGCACAATGACGACGGCATCCGGCACGCCCGCCGGCAGAAAGGCGATGCCCCCCAGCACAGCGGCCTCCGCCGCAAGCAGTGCATGGTACCACGCCGCGCGCCTGCGCGTAGTCATGGCGCTGCGCATCCATTCACTGACGAACACACCCGCCAGAAACGCCCCCACGGGCACAAGGTAATACCAGGCATGTGCGTCCATATTCACCGCGTACAGCATCATCAGGGCAAGGTTGCCCGTCTGCGCGTTGGCAAACACATGCCCGTGCAGAAGATATGTGTACGATTCCAAAAAGCCGCCCACAAATACAAGGCACAGCCCAAAGCGCATGCGCTCCTGCGCGGGCACGGCTTGCGCCTGTCTGTTTTCTACGGCCATTCCCCATTTCCCCTTTCCTCTTCCCGCAACGCCGCCCGCCGCGCCTATCCAAATAAGCTTCCGCGCAAGGCACGGCGCTTTCCCGGCGCGGCAATGCGCCCCGCCGGCCGCCGCGCGCCCTGCGGCGCATATCAGGGCCCTGCCCCCTACATCACCGCCGAGGCCAGCATAAGTATGCCGCCTGTAACGGCCAGAATGATAAGCTGAAACTTACCGCTCCACCTTGCCCAGGCGCCGTAGCCGACGCCCACCAGCCCCAAGCTGATGAGCAGCACGGGGTTTGTGAAATAGAACACGTTGGAAAAGCCGTCGCCAAAGGCGAAGGCCAGAATACTCACCTGACGCGACAGCCCGCACAAATCGGCAATGGGCGTGATAAGCGGCATCAGCAGAAACGCCTTGGCAGAGCCGGAGGAGATGAAAAAGTTCATCACCAGCACCAGCGCATACAAAAACAGCGCCGTCGCCCCTTTTGGCATGTGCTGGGTAAGCTGGGTGGCCGCGTTCAGCACGGTGTCCAGAATATGCGCCTGCTCCAGCGTATAGCGCACGCTGGACGCCATGAGAATAAGCGCCACCGCAGGCACAAGGCTCACGGCGCCGTCCCTGAAAAAGCCCGCCAGCTTTTTGCCGCGCAGCCCGCAGGCTATACTGGCCGCAAGCCCCGCCACCAGAAAGATGACGGCCACCAGCGGCAAAAGCACGCCCTGCAGCGCCGGGATGAAGCTGGAGGAAAAGATGAGCAAAATGCCCGCGCCCAATATGCCTGCAAACAGCGCAAGGCCCTTGTCCATCCCCCTGTCGCGCACGAAGGCCTGCCCGGCCTCCGGCGCCTGCACGCCGGGTGCCAGGCCCGCCAGCGCGCCCTTTTCGGGGCGTGCCTCTATTTTTTTCGCATAGCTCACAAGAAACAGGCACAGGCACGGGTACAGCACTGCAAAGGCGCCCGCGCGCCACAGCGCGCCTGAGAACATGGGCAGCCCAGCAAGCTGCTGGGCCACGCCCACGGTAAAGGGGTTGCATATGCCTGTGGCAAAGCCGCAGCCAATGGCAAGCAGGCTCATGCCAAGGCCCACCATGGCGTCCCAGCCCATGCTGGCCGCCAGTGCCGCTGCAATGGGTACCAGCGGCACACACTCTTCAAATGAGCCCACCAGCGTGCCCATGGCCATAAAGAACAGCGTAACAATGCAGATAAGCTGATAGCGCCTGTGCCGGAAGGCGCGGACAATGCGCCCCAGCATGTAGCGCATCAGGCCGCTTTCATCTAGGCAGTGGAACACGCCGCCGATGACGAACAGGAACACAAGGATGGCAATAATGGTGACGTTTCCCTCGCTGAATAGCACCAGAATGGGGCTGAGAAGCCATTTCCAGAACGGGATTCCCCCCTCAACGGCATGATAGGTACCGGGCAGCACGGCCATCTGGCCGTCCAGCTCGGTGCGCTCGAACGTGCCCGCAGGCACAAAAAATGTGAGCACATAGGTGAGCACCATCAGGGCCGCCAGCATGGCAATGGCCGTGATGAATGATTTTACGCTGATATTCATTCCGCCGGAAGCTGGCTTTTCCTGTGTGTGGCCCATAAGGCGGCACCTCCGTCATAAAAGGTCGTTTTCCGGCGCGCCCGGGCGCGCCAAAGGGCAGAGAGCACGCCCTCTGCCCTTTTTGCAAATTAAATTCAGGCGCCCAGCTTTTCCAGCGCCAGGCGGATGCGCTGCAAGGTTTTCTCCTTGCCCAGTATGGCGGCTAGGTCCGTCCCGCCGCCGGGGGTAGAGCGCTGGCCCGCCAGCGCAATGCCAAGCGGGTACATCAGCCAGCCGTTCTTTTTTTCCATAGCCTCGGCCTTTGCCCGGCAAGCTTCAAAAACAGCGTCCTTGTTCCAGGGCTGCAGCGGCTCCAGCACGGCCAGAAGGGCGGCCAGCGCCTCGCGCGCCGTATCGGGCGTCGTCTTCTGCTTTTTGTTCTCGAACAAATCAAGCTCATAATCCGGCAGCGTGTCAATAAAGGCCACGCGCGGCGGGATATCGCCCAAAAATTCACACCGCGGCTGCAGGTTCGCACACAGCAGGGCGCGGTCCACCTCACTTTTCACTGCCTTGTCCAGCCAGGGCGCGGCAAGCTGCATAAAGGCCCCGGCAGGCAGCGCGCGGATATAGGCCGCATTGATGGCCGTGAGCTTCTGCGTGTCGAAGATGGCGGGCGATTTGTTGATGTTGGCCGGATTCCATATCTTCACCATTTCTTCCAGCGAAAATATCTCCTCCTCGCCCTTCGGGCTCCACCCAAGCAGAAGCAGGTAGTTCAAAACAGCCTCGCTGAGATAGCCCTTTGCCATAAGGTCCTGATAGCTGGCGTCGCCGTTGCGCTTCGAGAGCTTGGTGTGCGCGTCCTTCATCACGGGCGGGCAGTGGATGTAAGTGGGCACCTGCCAGCCGAACGCCTCGTACAAAAGGTTGTACTTCGGCGCGCTGGAAAGGTATTCTGACCCACGGATAACATGCGTCACATGCATCAGATGGTCGTCCACCACGTTGGCGAAGTTATAGGTAGGCATGCCGTCGCTTTTCAGCAGGATTTGATCCTCCAGCTCTGCATTCTCCACCTCGATATGGCCGTACACAAGGTCGTCAAAGGCCGTTTTGCCCGTCCGGGGCATTTTCTGGCGGATGACATACGGCGTGCCCGCGTCCAAAAGGCGCCGCACCTCTTCGGGCGGCAGCTCGCGGCAGCGGCCGTCGTAATGGCCTACGGCCTCGCCTGCGGCCTTCTGGCTCTCGTGCAAAGCGCCCAGACGCTCTTCCGTACAGAAGCAATAATACGCCTTGCCCAGCTTTACAAGCTGCTCGGCATATTCCTTAAACATGCCCATGCGCTGGCTTTGCACATAGGGGCCCACAGGGCCGCCTACGTCCGGGCCCTCGTCCCATACAAGGCCCGTTTCGCGCAGGGTATTGTAAATGACGTCTACTGCGCCCTCTACATAACGGCCCTGGTCGGTGTCTTCGATGCGCAGGATGAATGTGCCGTCCTCATGCTTTGCCGTGAGGTAGGTGTACAGCGCCGTGCGCAGGTTGCCCACATGCATATAGCCCGTGGGGCTTGGGGCAAAGCGCGTTCTCACGCGTTTGAATTCCATGTTGTTCCGCCTTTCTGTTTTGCTTTTGCGCCCGCGCGGGCGCGTACGGGCTCAGCCCCTGGCTGCCTCCATCGTCTTTGCAAAGCTGTCCTTCAGCGTGACGATGCGGTTGAATACGCCGGGGTTTTTAGAATCCGGCGTGAAATAGCCTGTGCGCACGAACTGGAAGCGCTGGCCCGGCTGCGCATTTTCCAGCGCGGCCTCCAGCTTGCAGCCGCGCAGCACCTGCAGGCTGTCCGGGTTCAGGTAATCCTTGTAATCTGCACCGTCGGGCATGGCGTTCATATCCGCCAGCGTGAACAGCTGGTTATACAGGCGTACCTCGGCTTCCACCGCGTGCGCACAGCTTACCCAGTGGATAGTGCCGCGCACCTTCCTCCCGTCCGCAGGCATGCCGCAGCCGGTCTCAAGGTCTGCCGTGCAGTGGATGGCAGTCACATTGCCCCCGGCGTCCTTTTCAAGGCCCGTACACTTTACGATATACGCCCCCATCAGGCGCACCTCGCCGTCCGGCCGCAGGCGCTTAAACTTGGGCGGCGGCACCTCGGCAAAGTCGGCCCTGTCTATCCAGCATTCGCCGGTGAAGGCCACTTTGCGCGTGCCCGCCGTTTCGTCCTGCGGGTTGTTGGGCAGTTCAAAATACTCTGTTTTGCCCGCGGGGTAATTGTCGATGATGAGCTTCACCGGCTCCAGCACGGCCACGCGCCGCAGGGCTGTGCCGTCCAGCTCGCTGCGGATGCAGAACTCCAGCATGCGCGCGTCCAGCAGGCTGTTTGCCTTGGCCACGCCTGCGCGCTGCACAAAATCAATGAGGCTGGCGGGCGTGTAGCCGCGGCGGCGCAGGCCGCACACCGTGGGCATGCGCGGGTCATCCCAGCCATCCACGATGCCAAGCTCCACCAGCTCGCGCAGGTAGCGCTTGCTCATCACGGTATTGGTGATGTTCAGGCGGGCAAACTCGCGCTGCTTTGGAAACTCGCCGCCCGCGATATTTTCTATCACCCACTCGTACAGCGGGCGGTGGTTTTCAAACTCAAGGCTGCACAGCGAATGCGTGATGCCCTCAAGATAATCCTGAATGGGGTGCGCATAATCGTACAGCGGGTAAATGCACCATTTATCGCCCTGGCGGTGGTGCGAAACATGCTTGATGCGGTAAATGGCAGGGTCCCGCATGTTCATGTTGGGGCTGGCAAGGTCTATTTTGGCGCGCAGCGTCTTTTCTCCGTCTGCAAATTCGCCCGCGCGCATGCGCCGGAACAGCTCCAGATTTTCCTGCGGGGTGCGCCCGCGGTAAGGCGAGGGCTTCGAGGGCACGCCCGCGTCGTCGCCGCGGTACGCCTGCATCTCTTCGCGCGTCAAATCATCCACATATGCCTTGCCCTCCATGATGAGCTTTTCGGCATATTCATAACACTTGTCAAAATAATCGCTGCCATAAAACACGCCGCCGTCCGGGTGCGCGCCCAGCCATTCCAGGTCTTCCCGGATGCTGTTCACATACTCTACATCCTCGCGCGCGGGGTTCGTGTCGTCATAGCGCAGGTTGAACTTGCCGCCGTACGCCTGTGCAATGCCCCAATTGATCCAGATGGCCTTCACGCTGCCGATATGCAAATAGCCGTTCGGCTCCGGTGGGAAACGCGTGTGTATCTCCTTCACTGCGCCGCGCGCAAGGTCTTCATCAATGATCTCGGTGATAAAGTTGCTGGGCTTTTCCATTCCGTTCTTTCCCCTCCACAAGAAGTGCCCGCGCGCCGCGCGGGCCTTGTTCCATATGTTTTGATTATAGCGTAAAGCCACCCGTTGTTCAAGCAAAAACGGCCTGCCGGGCGCAAAAAACGCCGTTTTTCACTCAAAAGCCGCCCGGCGCGCCGTGCATTTTTTGCCCTGCGCGCATCATACCCTTTCAGCAAAAGGGGGAATGGCGGCATGTTCGGGTGTGTGGGGAAGCGGATGGGGCGCGCAGTACTGTGCTGCGCCATGCTGCTGGTACTGGCCGCGGCATGGGGTGGGGCAGCCCTGTTTCAGTGGGCCTGGCCCGCGGCGGTAAGCGCGCAGAAATATGAATGGGGGCTTTCGTTCCAGGGCGGCGAGGGCGAGCCGCCCGTGCCGAACCTTTCAGCCGGACAGCTTGCGCAGCACAGCGCCTATTACTGCGGCAGCGCAAGCCAGAAGCGGCTGTACCTGACGTTCGACTGCGGCTATGAAAACGGCAATATGCCTGCCATTCTGGACGCGCTGAAAAAGCACAACGCCCCCGGCGCTTTTTTTGTTGTGGCACCCTATATTGAAGAAAACCCGGACCTTGTGCGCCGCATGGCAGCCGAGGGGCACACCGTGGGCAACCATACTAACCACCACCCCGACATGACCACGCAGAGCAAAGAGCAGTTCACGCAGGAGCTGCAAAGCACTGAGGCGCTTTATTACCAGACTACCGGGCAGCAGATGCCGAAGTTCTACCGCCCGCCGGAAGGCAAATTCAGCGACGAAAACCTAGCCTGGGCCGAGGAGCTCGGCTACCGCACCATTTTCTGGAGCCTTGCCTATGTGGATTGGAACCAGGAAAGCCAGCCAAGCGCCCAGCAGGCCTTTTCCAAGCTTCTGCCCCGCACCCATGCGGGCGCCATTGTTCTTTTGCATTCCACCAGCGCCACCAACGCCGCCATTCTGGACGAACTGCTCACCAAGTGGGAAGAAATGGGCTATGCCTTCGGCACGCTGGATGAGCTGGGTGCACAGCCCTGCGCACAGGGCTCGCCGCACGTCATTGCGCTGGACGCGGGCCACGGCGGCATGGACACAGGCGCGGCCGGCCCCACAGATGAGGTTTTGATGTGCGAACAAACGGCAGACGCCCTGTATGCCCTGCTGGAGGCAGACGCCAACTACACGCCTGTGCGCTGCCGCGAAAACGGGCAGGACGCGCCCATTGCAGATCGCGCCGCCCGCGCCGGGCAGGCGGGCGCCTGCCTGCTTTTAAGCATCCACGGCAATCTGGATTCCTCCAGCCAGTCGCACGGGTTCGAGTGTTACCCCACGCCGCCCGGGCGCGCTTATTATGAAGAGGCCAGCCGCTTTGCCCAGTGCATCGCACAGGGCATGGGCAGCGCCGGCCACCGCCTGCGCGGCAAGACGGGCGTGCGCTTTGTGTATTATCAGGGCAAAAGCAAAAAAATAGTAGACAGCAGCGACACCCGCGTGCGTGAGGAAAAAAGCTTCGGCATTCTGGAAAAGGCCCCCTGCCCTGCCGTTCTGGCCGAGCAGTGCTTCCTCTCCAACAGCGGCGATTACGAGGCCTGGGCCACGCCGCAGGGCTGCCAGCGCGCCGCGCGCGTGTATTACGAGGCCATCTGCCGCTATTTCGGCACACAGCCCATCGCGCAGGCATAGGCCGGCGGCCGCCTTTGCGGCGCGGCCCGCAAAACTGTAAAAGCCCAGGGGCCATGGCATAATTCCATGGCCCCTAGGCTTTGCAGTATTCACTTAAGCGCAACGGCCCCCTACTCTGCCAGAAAGGGCAAAAAAGCTTTCGCTTCAAAAGCCCCAGGCGAAGCGGGAAACGAAAAGCAGCTTAGCCGTTAGGAAAAGGATAATTCTGAAAAAGCAATGCCTATTTACCGGCAGCCGGACAGGTGATGCGAGCGGCGAATTTTCTCCGCGCCTCCTGAGAGACCGCCGGCATGAGGCCCTTCCAAAACTTACACACGCCCCCGCTTAGCTGAAGCCTGGCCCTGTGCGGGCGCGTCAGGTCATATTGGCAAAGCGTTCCACAGCCTTTGTGAAGTTCTGAATGGTCTTATCGGCGTCTCCGTGCTCGATGCCGTCGCGCACACAGTGGTTGATATGCCCTTCCAGCACCACCTGTCCCACCCTGTGCAGGGCGGATTTTGCTGCGTTTATCTGCGCCAGAATATCCTCGCAGGGAATATCCTCGTCCACCATTCTGTCAATGGCCTGCACCTGCCCAATAATTTTTTTCAGGCGCCGGTGCAGGTTTTCCGAATCCATGCACTGTCTCATAAAACAGCCTCCTCCCGCCATGCCTTTACCGGTATATGGTTTATTATAGGGCCTGCCATGGGCACCGTCAAGCCTGGCCGCGGGCGGGGCGGCAGGCTGCAAAAAGGCCCCGCGGCCGCCGCAGGGCCGATTCCGGCCAAGGGTGCCCGCAGGGCTCTGCTTCAGAAAGCACCGGTCATTCGTGGCGAATGGCCTCCAGCGCGCTTATCTTTACCGCGCGGTTGGCCGGAGCAATGCCGCTGAGCACGCCCACCACTGTGGCGAACACAAGCGCCAGCAGAATGAGCCACAGCGGAATAACGCTGAGCGCACCGCCCATGTCCCCCATGCCGCCCATGCCGAACAGCGCGCCAATGTCCACATTGGTAATCTGCAGGACGATGCCGAAGCGTGCAAGAAACATGGCCAGCGCCTGCAGCCAGGTGTTGATATTGTTCAGCACAAGGCTCAGCAGCAGGCTGAGCACCGCGCCCACAATGCCGCCCAAAAGGCCGATGAACCCGGCCTCTATCAGAAACATCTGGCGTATTTTGGACAGTTTGCAGCCCAGCACCTTCATGACGCCAATTTCCTTCGTGCGCTCGTAAATAGCCATGGTCATGGTGTTGGCAATGTTCAGCGCAGCCACCAGCAGCGAAACGGCCGCCAGGCCGCCCAGCATCATCTGGCCCGACGCCACCTGCTTCTGCATGTCCTCGCGGTACTGCGACATGCTGCTTGTCTCATAGCCAATGGCCTTAATAGCCGCCTCGGCGTCGGCCACATGGTTCACATCATCCACCTTTACATATACCTGGTTGTAGCCTTCCACCTGTCTCTTATACACATCTCCGAGCCCACGAGACCAGAGAGGATCTC
>OJRC01000285.1_pt1 | contig 39151 bp, 33 predicted proteins | sample 1599081 | NCBI WGS metagenome assembly OJRC01 (sample SAMN03922519, study PRJEB24848) | human gut metagenome | isolation source: stool sample | host: Homo sapiens | place: Germany | collected 2010-02 | reverse complement strand
AAGTACTCCAGCGACATGCGCCTGAACCGCCTTTACGACGATGAAACCAACCAGCAGCGCCGCATCGACAGCTGGATCAACCAGACGGTGGCCACGCAGGAAAGCATCGTCAGCTTTTATACCGACGGATTCGAGTATGCGCTGACGCCTTCGGAATACGAAAAATACACCCCCTCGCAGGTGCGCGCCATGATCAATGGCCAACGGCCTGAAACTTCCACCGCCGCCCGCGGACGCACCAACCTGTACCGGCTGGTCAAGCAGAACAACTATGCCGTGCTCATGCTGGTGCGCAATACCAACTGGAATCCTGTGGAGGGCACGACCTACAAGCTGGTATTGGAGCAGTTCACCAATACTGTGGTGGATGCGCAGGTGCTATCCTTCACCCGTTCGGGTGGGGAGCTGCTCCTTCGGCTGGCGGTGATTGGCGATGTGCGGGACGTGCTGTATATGCGCACGTGCCAGGCCCAGCTGGGCGAGTATGTGGACTGTCTGCTGGTGCCCGAAGGCGCGCTCTATACCCAGAATAACGCCACGGGTGTGGTGTTGATATCGGAAACCGCGCAGAACTTCGTACCCGTGACCGTACACCGCCAGGAAAACGGAAAGGCCTATGTATCGCCCGTGCAAACCGGGCTGCTTACCGCCGGGCAGACCGTGCGGCTGTTCAAGTAGGAAAGGCGTGGATGACGAAATATGGATGAAAGAATGCAGGAAACGCCTGAAAAGCAAGCGTCAGCTGGACTTGTGGAGCATCTGGAGCCGGAGGTGCTTCGTCGGAACGTGTCGAAGGTTTTGGAAGAATTGGACAAAAACCGCTTTCAAAATTCTCCGCCGGCCCGTCTGGTAGCGGTTACCAAAACCGTGGGCCCGGATGTGATCAACCAGCTGAAAGCCTTGAATATCCTGGATATTGGTGAAAATCGGGCTCAGGTGGCGCTGCCCAAGCTGCCAAAAATTGCGCCGGAATTTCGTTTGCATTGGATTGGAAGGTTGCAAACCAACAAAGTCAAAGGTATAATAGACCATGTGTGTATGCTGCATACACTGGACCGCCTCGCCCTGGCGCAGGAGGTGCAGCGCCGCGCGGCGGAGCACGGACGCGTTTTGCCCGCGCTGATTCAGATCAACATTGCGCGGGAGCCGCAAAAGGGCGGCATGCCGCCGGAGGAGGCGCTTGGTTTCCTCAGGCAGATGCGCGATTTTCCCAATATCCACGTTGAGGGGCTGATGAGCATCATGCCGCTGGAGGCGCCGCCGGATGTGCTGACGACCCTGTTCCGGGGCATGCGGACGCTCTTTGAGCACCTGCGGGACGAAGCAGTGGAAGGCGTGGAAATGCGGGAATTGTCCATGGGCATGTCCAACGATTATCAGATCGCCGCGCGCGAGGGCGCAACGATGGTGCGAATCGGTACGGCGCTGTACCGCCGTGACTGAAGCATTCGCCATAGGGGGTTCGTTGAGTTGGGAATCTTTCGGAGGATCGGGGACTGGCTGACGGAAAAGAGCGAACGGTTTATCCGCGGCGAGTCGGATGGTACGGGCGGATACTACGCCACGCGCGAAGCCGAGCAGGCGTACGGCGGCATGGGGATGGATCAGGAGCCTGTGCAGGATGGCATGGAGGGCGAAGAAGCGCCCCGCAGGCAGCCGCTGGACCCCTTTGGCCATGGCGAGGGAGAATATGGTGGTCGTGTGCCCTATCGCAGTCGGTATGATCTGGAGCGGGAACGGGAGGCTCAGCAGGCCGCCGCGCAGCGGCAGGCCCCCGCGCAGCAGCCCCCTCAGCCGCAGATGCCGCAGCAGCAACAGGCGCCCGTGCAGCCGCCTTATGGCCAGCAGCAGGGCTATGCGCAGCCCCAGGGGTATGCCCGACAGCAGAGCTTTCCCCAGCAGCAGGCGGGCTATGACCGGGCGCCCCAGCAGCAGGGCTATGGCCAGCAGACGAGCAATGTGGTGCCCTTTCCCGGCATGCAGCGCGCGGCGGATGGTTCCGTGTATGCCCATGTGGAGTACATCGTGCTGCTGCGCAGCCGCAACGAGTGCAAGGACGTCATCGCCTATATCAAGACCAATGCCTCTGTGTTTTTGAACATGGAGTTCATCGCAAGCGACAGCGAGCGCCAGCGTTGCGTGGACATGCTCAGCGGCGCGGCCTATACGTTGGGCTGTGCGCTGAACAAGATTTCTCCGCGCGGGATCTATCTCATTTCTTCGCCGTCCGTGCGCGTGGTGTTGGACCCCGCCATGCAGAAGTTCACCTCCGCGTCGGAGGCGCAAGGCTATGCCCGCCAGCATTATGAGGGTGACGGCTACCGCTACGGCGGCTATCAGCAGGCGGCCGAGCCGGAGCCTCAGCAGCCTGTGGCAGGCTTCTCGTCCGGTTCGCCCACCACGCGCTTTCAGGCGCAGGGTACCCAACGAATGCCCGCCAGCTTCGGCAGCATGATGGCGGGAGGTGCGACGGGCGCCTATACCGCCGTGGGAGGCGCGACGGGCCGCTACGCCACCATGCAGCAGTAAGGAGGACACACCAATGATAGCCACCTTGCTGGGAATCATCGCCTGGCTGCTGCGCCTGGCCAGCACAGTGCTCCTTATTTACTGCATCATGAGCTTCGTCATGCCGGGCAGCGACCTGATGCGCAAGGCCGCCTCCTATGTGGAACCGGTGCTGCATCCTTTCCGGCAGCTGCTCTACCGCTATTTTCCCAGGCTTCGGACACTTCCCGTGGACCTGTCCCCGCTGGCGGTATGGCTGGTGATCGATGTGGTCACGTTGCTTTTGAACATGCTGAGGCGCGCGGTGATCTGATGCGTGGCGAGGAGGATGCGGCGCTGCTTGCACGCCGCCTGGACGAGCTTGCCGCGCGTGCAGAGAGAATCGGCCAGCCCTGCTTTACCGGCTTTCTCACCCCGCCCGAAGCGGATATGGCGCTGGCCTCAGCGCGCCGCCAGCGAATCGAGGCGCGGCTGGAAGGCGGCTATGAGGACGCCGAGCGGCGCATGGCCTGCTTTCTTCCGCCGGACGGATGGGAGGAGCCCTTTCCCATTGCGGCGCTGGAGCTGACCTGGCCGCACCAGAGCGCCCCCGGCCATCGGGACGCGCTGGGAAGCGTGCTGGGGCTGGGCATCCGGCGCTCGTGCGTGGGCGACATCGTGGTGCTGCCCGACCGGGCTTATTTGTTCCTGGAATCCCAACTGGCGGATCACGTGGCACTGTCGCTGACCTCGGCGGGACGCGTGCAAATCAGGACGCGCGTATTGGAAGCCTGGCCCGAAGTCGAGCCGCCGCAGGGCGTTGAGGTGCGCGACACGGTGTCCAGCCTCCGGCTGGATGCGGTGGTTAGCGGCGGATTTGGGCTCTCGCGCGCGGCGGCGGCCGATCTGATCGCCGCTGGGCATGTGAAGCTCAGGCATGTACCCATCCAGCGTCCTGATGTGCGGGTAGGAGAGGGCGATGCGATCTCCGTGCGCGGCTATGGCCGCCTGGTGATCGACCAGGTGGGAGCGCCCACTAAAAAAGGCCGTCTGCCAGTAAGGCTGATACGATACGGCGCGAGCCGGAAGCATTGAATCGGAGACGACGAAAGGAGAATGACCATGGCATTGACGATCGACGATATCTACGACAAAGAGTTTGCACTCAAGGGCGGCGGATACGACCGCAACGACGTGGATCAGTTTTTGGACGAGATCTGCGATGAAATGACCAATATGCAGGAGCGTATTGACCAGCTGGAGAGCGAATTGAGCAAGGCGCGCGCCGAGGCGGAAGCCGCCCGCGAGTCCGTCAAGCCTGCGCCCCAGCCCGTCGCGAAGGCCGAGCCCGCCGTGGCCAAGACCAGTCAGACGCTGGAGAGCATTCTGCTCAGCGCCCAGCGCCTGGCCGACGAAGCCGTGGAGAACGCCAACGCCAAGGCCGAAACCATCGTCAAGGAAGCGCAGGAAAAGGCCAGCCAGATTGTGGACGACGCCCAGAGCGAGCGCGAGACGCTCAGCGCCGAGCTGGAGTCCATGCGCAAGGCCGCCGCGGAATATAAGGACAGCTTTTTGGCAATGGTCAACAAGTACAAGACCATGCTGGAGGGCGAGGACTTTCTCAAGAAGTAAGCGCCTGCATGCCGAGAAGAATGGGCGCCGCCGGTTATCCGGCGGCGCTTTTCAACGCATGCGGCAGCGCAGCACCCGCACATCGATGGTGATCTTCTCCAGCACGATCTTCTCCAGCGCCTCTGCAGGCACGGAGAAGGTCATCGGCGTCATGCGCAGAAAATCATGCGAATCTGCCGGCGAGAGGGGAGCGACGGAGCGCACGGGCGTTTCCGAGATCACCTCCGCATGCGCGCGCAGGTGGGCGAGCACCGAGGCGTTGTCATAGGCGCCGCCGCGCAGGTAGCCTGCGACCGCCGATCGGACCTCACGCAGGTAATCCGGGCCGGGCACCACCTTGAGCAGATCCCCGTCCGGCGTGAGCACGCGGCGAAATTCGCCATAGTCGGCGGGGGAAAAGACGTTGAGCACCACGTCGGCAGCGGCGTTTTGCACGGGCAGTCGCTTGAGATCGGCCACGAACCATGCGCCCCGCTCTGCCGAACGGGCCGCCAGAGCCACCGCATCCCGGTTCAGGTCCAGCCCGATCACCTGTGCTTCGGAAAATCGTGCCTGTACGGCGCGGGCATAGTACCCCTCTCCGCAGCCCGCATCCACCAGCGTGAAGGGGCCGGAACGGTCCGCAAGCGCGGCGCACAGCGCATCCCGCACGGGTGCGTAGAACTCGCCTGCAAACACGCGGCCGCGGCTTTCAAACAGGGTTTCATCGTATTTGTCGCCGCTCTGGCGGTGGGAGGGCGCCAGGTTGACATAGCCCCGGCGGCTGAGGTCGTAGCAATGGCCGTTTTCACAGATCAGGCTTTGGTCCGTGAGCGAAAATGCGCCGCCGCACCGGGGACATTGCAGCGCAGGAAGAAGAGGCGAAAGCCGTCCAGCCAGAATTGCCGGTTTCATAGGGCACTTCCTTTGGTTATAAAGATGATAATAGCATTCGACGGCTGGTCGCCTGCTCCCTGCCATGCACGACGGAAGGATGGGGGAAATACCAATGTGGGTGATGATGGCGCTGCTCTCCGCCCTGTTTGCAGGTGCGACGGCCATATTGAGCAAAATGGGTGTGCGGGATACGGATTCCTCCGTGGCCACGGCCATTCGTACCACGCTGGTGCTGGCGTTTGCGTGGCTGCTGGTGTTCGCGCAGGGCCTGCAGGCGCAGCTTTGGCAGCTTTCAGCACGGACGTACCTGTTTCTGGCGCTGTCCGGGCTGTGCACGGGCGCGTCGTGGCTGTGTTACTTCCATGCGCTCAAGCTGGGCACGGTAAATCAGGTCACGCCCGTGGACAAGAGCTCCACGGTGCTGACGATGCTCCTGGCCTGGCTTCTTTTGGGCGAACCGATCACCTGGCTCAAGGCCGCGGCCATGGCGGGGATTATGGCGGGCACGCTCCTGATGATTGAGCGCCGGCCCGAGACCACGCCCGCCGCCCCACGCGGACATGGATGGCTTCTGTACGCGGCGCTTTCCGCGGTGTTTGCCGCGCTGACCGCCATTCTGGGCAAGGTGGGCATCGAAAACGTGCCCAGCGACCTGGGAACTGCGCTTCGTACCGTGGTGGTGCTTCTGATGGCGTGGGCGATGGTGTTCGTCACCGGGCGTCAGGCGCAAGTGCGCGCCGTTGGGCGGCGGGACCTTGTCTTTATCCTGCTTTCCGGCGTGGCGACGGGCATGAGCTGGCTGTGCTACTACCGCGCCCTGCAGGAAGGCCCGGCCAGTGTGGTGGTGCCGCTGGACAAACTCAGCGTGGTGGTGACCATTGTGTTCAGCCGCGTGTTTCTGCACGAGCGCCTTTCGCGCCGCGCACTGGCAGGATTTGCGCTGCTGGTGGCCGGCACGGGGCTGCTGCTCCTGTGAGCATATTGCAAATATTTTCACAAAGCATGACTTACCCCTTGCAAAACATAGCGCATTTTTGGTAAAATACTTGTTGGGAACAACAATGTTTTAGGAGGTACCCGCCAATGGTGAAAGTAGCTATTAACGGCTTCGGCCGCATCGGTCGCCTGGCTTTCCGTCAGATGTTCGGTGCCGAGGGTTATGAAGTGGTCGCGATCAACGATCTGACCAGCCCGAAGATGCTTGCTCATCTTCTCAAGTATGACACCGCTCAGGGCTCCTACTGCGGTCATATCGGGGAAAACAAGCACACGGTCGAAGCCACTGAGGATTCCATCATCGTCGATGGAAAGGAAATCAAGATCTACGCCGAGAAGGACGCCGCCAACTGCCCCTGGGGCAAGCTGGACGTGGACGTCGTGCTGGAGTGCACCGGCTTCTATTGCAGCAAGGAAAAGAGCCAGGCCCACATCAACGCCGGCGCCAAGAAGGTCGTCATCTCTGCGCCCGCTGGCAATGATCTGCCCACCATCGTCTACTCCGTCAACGAGAAGACGCTGACCAAGGAAGACAAGATCATTTCCGCCGCTTCCTGCACCACCAACTGCCTCGCTCCCATGGCCAAGGCGCTCAACGACGCCTATCCCATCCAGAGCGGCATCATGACCACTGTGCATGCCTACACCGGCGACCAGATGATCCTGGACGGCCCGCACCGCAAGGGCGACCTTCGCCGTGCCCGCGCTGGCGCGCAGAACATCGTTCCCAACTCCACCGGCGCTGCCAAGGCCATCGGCCTGGTCATCCCCGAGCTCAACGGCAAGCTGATCGGCTCCGCTCAGCGCGTGCCCGTCTGCACCGGCTCCACCACCATCCTGGTGGCGGTTGTCAAGGGCAAGGACGTGACCAAGGATTCCATCAACGCCGCCATGAAGGCCGCCGCTTCCGCCTCTTACGGCTACAACGAGGAAGCCATCGTTTCCTCCGACGTAATCGGCATGAAGTACGGCTCTCTGTTTGATGCCACCCAGACCATGGTTGCCAAGATCGACGACGACACCTATCAGGTGCAGGTCGTGTCCTGGTACGACAACGAGAACAGCTATACCAGCCAGATGGTCCGCACCATCAAGTACTTCGCTGAGCTGGGCTGAGAAGCGGTCTGAGTCGTTCGCGCCCGATGGGCTGAATGGCTGCCAGGAAAAAAGCGAAAAACTTTCCCCCGCCTTTCCCATGGGAGAGGCGGGGGTTTTTGCTTTATTTGACGAACAGCACGCGCGCGATGCGGCCCGTCTTGTGGGCATAGGCCAGCGTGCCTGCGGTGCCGCCGCGACCGCGCCCGTCATAGACAGCGATCACGAGTTGGGAGCGGTCCACCATGAAGCGGTTGCGATTTCGATAGACGCCGTCATGATAGTGCTCGCTGACGACGTGGACCTCGGTGCAGGCGTCAAGCAGGGCGGCGGTTTCGGGGTCGGAGGCAAGGCGCTCGAAGCGTTGTCGGAAGGGGATGGCGGCCAACAGGTGAAGGCCGGGATGCTCGCGCCCTTTTTGCGCCACCAGCCGTGCAAACAGCAAATCAATCCCTTCGGCAAAGCCGCTGAAAAAGGAATCATATCCCTCTGCGATGGCACGGTCGATCTCGGCGGACAGCGCGGCGGTGATTTCGGGCAGCTTGCCGGCGGGGATGTCGCGGTGGCCGGTGACACAGCAGGTTTTGGGCATAAAGCATTTCTCCTAATAGAATCATTCTTTTACATGTGCAATTGTAGAAGATTATTTCTACAAAGTCAAGATAAAAAGTAAGTTGCAATTGAACGAATAATCTCCCTGCATAAGCTAAAATCTATTCTATGGCAGGTGAGATAAGATGGAGTATGAGGTCTTTGTCCCAGAAAGAATTGCACAACTTAGGCTGCAAAAGAATGTGTCAGCCAGAGATATGTCGCTTTCTTTGGGTCAGGCAGCGAATTATATCAACTCCATCGAAAACCGCAAGGCGCTTCCTTCCATGCAGTCCTTCTTCTACATCTGCGAATATCTGGGCGTCACGCCGCAGGAGTTTTTCGACGAGGGCAACGCCTGCCCCGTGCGCCTGCGCGAGCTGCTGGATGAAGCCAAACGCCTTGACGACAACGCTCTCGGCCATCTGCTGGCCCTGATGCGGGAGCTGAACGCCGGGCGTTGAGCTCCCTTTTTCATTGACAAATCCGCCCGTTTTCGGTACAATACAATCAAACAAAGCCATATTGACCTCGGATGAAGGGTTCGGGAGAGACCGGCATGCCGGCGCCGAAGGGGCGAAACTCTCAGGCAAAAAGACCGCACCCTGACGAAGCTCTGGAAAGCGTTGCGCACCACCGAAGAAGCAATCCCGCATCTCGCGGGAGAATCTTTCAGGTCACAGGACAGAGGCGGCGGAAAGCCGCGCTCTGTTTTTCTTGGTTGACGGTTTTTTCACAAATTCAGAAGGGGGAATGACAATGGACCTCAAAACGCCGCTGTACGACTGTCATGTGGCGCTGGAGGGCCGCATGGTGCCCTTTGCGGGCTACGTGCTGCCGGTGCAGTATCCCACGGGTGTCATCCGCGAGCACATGGCCGTGCGTCAGGCCTGCGGCCTGTTCGACGTGAGCCATATGGGCGAGGTGCTCTACAAGGGACCCGACGCGCTGGCCAATCTCCAGAAGCTGCTCACCAATGACTTTTCCACCATGCGCGAAGGCAAGGTGCGCTATAGCGTGATGTGCAATCCCAAGGGCGGCGTGGTGGACGATCTGATTGTCTACCGCTTCTCGCAGGATGCGTACTGGGTGGTGGTCAACGCGGCCAACCGCCAAAAGGACGTAAACTGGATGCGTGAAAACCTCTTCGGCGATTGCCAGCTTACCGACATGAGCGATGATGTGGCCCAGCTCGCCCTGCAGGGACCAAAGGCGGAGGCTGTCTTCGCCAAGGTCTGCGATCAGGAGCCGCCCGCAGGCTACTACACCTTTATTCCGGAGATGACGGTGGCGGGTGTCAAATGCCTCGTTTCGCGCACGGGCTACACCGGCGAGGACGGCTTCGAGCTCTACTGCGCCAATGCCGACGCGCCCGCCCTGTGGAATGCGCTGCTGGAAGCGGGGAAGGACGATGGGCTCATCCCCTGCGGCCTGGGCGCTCGCGACACGCTGCGGCTGGAGGCCGCCATGCCCCTTTACGGTCATGAGATGGACGATACCGTCAGCCCGTTTGAAACCGGGCTTGGCTGGGCGGTCAAGATGCACAAGGACGACTTCATCGGCAAGGCCGCGCTGGCAGGGAATGAGCAGCCCGCACGCCGCCGCGTGGGGATCGAGATCACCGGGCGCGGCATCGCGCGCGAGCACTGCGACGTGTACCTGAATGGAAAGAAGATCGGCGTCACCACCTCCGGCACGCACTGCCCCTATCTGGGCAAGGCCGTGGCCATGGCGCTCATCGACGGTCCGGCGGAGGACGGCGCGCTCACCGTAGATGTGCGTGGCCGCCAGATCGAGGCAAAATTCGTTCCCCTGCCCTTCTATCAGCGCAAGAAATAAGCATTTCGTAAGGAGGAACCTGTCATGAACATTCCCGCGGATCTCCGTTACACCAAAACCCATGAGTGGATCAAGGAAGAAAACGGCGTCGTTACCGTCGGCCTGTCGGACTTTGCGCAGCAGGAGCTGGGCGATCTGGTGTTTGTGAACCTGCCCCAGGTGGGAGACGCGGTCACGGCGGGCGAGGCGTTCGCGGACGTGGAGTCCGTCAAGGCCGTGAGCGACGTGTACAGCCCCGTCACCGGCACTGTGTGCGAAATCAACGAAGCTCTGCTTGACGCGCCCGAGAGCATCAATCAGGATCCCTACGGCGCATGGTTCATCCGCGTGGAGAATGTGAACGGTAGCGTCGAGACCCTGTCCGCCGAGGAATACGAGGCCATGCCGAAGGAGGGCTGATTCCATGGGCAGCTATGTACCTGTCACGCCGGAGGAGCGCCGCGCGATGCTGGAGCGCATTGGCCTGCCTTCGGTGGAGGCGCTTTATGCCGATGTGCCGGAGGGCGTGCTCCTCAAGGAGCCGCCCGTGTTCACCGGCGGCTTTTCGGAACTGGAGGTTCGCCGCCATATGGAGCGGCTCGCGGAGCAGAACCGCGTGTTCAGCACCATTCTGCGCGGCGCGGGGGCCTATGACCACTACATCCCGGCTATCGTGCGCGCCATCCCGTCCAAGGAGGCCTTTTTGACCGCCTACACGCCCTATCAGGCTGAGATCAGCCAGGGCCTGCTCCAGTCCATCTTTGAATATCAGACCATGATCTGCCGCCTCACCGGCATGGACGTGGCCAACGCCTCGGTTTATGACGGCGCGAGCGCGGCGGCGGAGGCATGCGCCATGGTGCGCGAGCGCCGCCGCACGGTCACGCTGGTGTCGGCCTGCGCGCATCCGGATGTGATCGCCACCATCCGCACCTACTGCTGGGGTTCCAACCACGAGATGCGTCTCATCCCCGAAAAGGATGGCGTGACGGATCTGGACGCCCTGCGCGGCGCGCTGGACGATCAGGTGAGCGGCGTGTACCTGGCTTCGCCCAATTTCCTGGGCGGGATCGAGGACGTGAGCGCCGCGGCGGAAATCTGCCATGCGGCGGGCGCTAAGCTCATCGTGGGCGCCAATCCCATAGCGCTGGCCCTCTTTAAGACCCCTGGCGAAGCGGGGGCGGATGTGTGCGTGGGCGACGGACAGCCCCTGGGCATGCCGCTGAGCTACGGCGGGCCGTATGTGGGCTTCATGGCAACACGCACCGCGCTGATGCGCAAGCTCCCCGGCCGCATCGTGGGCCAGACCACCGATGTGGACGGAAAGCGCGCCTTCGTGCTGACGCTTCAGGCGCGCGAGCAGCACATCCGCCGCGAAAAGGCGGGCAGCAACATCTGCTCCAATCAGGCGCTGTGCGCGCTCACGGCGGCGTGCTACCTGGGCGCGGTGGGCCCGGAGGGCCTGCGCGAAGTGGCCCGCCAGTGCTATGACAAGGCGCATTACTTCGCTGATAAGCTGGCCTCCATCGGCCTGCCCCGGCGCGAGAAGGGCCCGTTCTTCCACGAGTTCGCCACGGAGTGTCCGGGCGGCGCGGAGAAGATGCTGGTGGCGCTGGAGGAGCGCGACATTCTGGGTGGCCAGCCTCTGGGCGACGGCCGCGTGCTGTGGTGCGTGACGGAAAAGGCCGAGCGCAAGCGGCTGGATGAAGCCGTGGCCGTGATCCGGGAGGTGACGAACCTGTGAAGCTGATCTTTGAACAGTCCCATCCGGGACACAAAAGCCAGTTCCTGCCCGCCTCGGACGTGCCCGCCGCGGCGCTGCCGGAGGAGCTTGCGCGAAAGTCCGCGCTGGATTTGCCGGAATTGACCGAGGGCGAGCTGGCCCGGCACTATGAGGCGCTGGCGCAGCAGGTGCATGGCGTAAACAAGGGCTTCTATCCCCTTGGAAGCTGCACCATGAAATACAACCCCCGCATCGACGAGGACGCGGCGGCCCTGCCGGGCTTTACCGGCGTGCATCCGCTCCAGTCCGAAACCACGTCGCGCGGCTGCCGCGAGGTGCTGCGTCAGGCCGAGGAACGCCTGACCGCCGTGACCGGCATGGACCGCATGACCTTCCAGCCCGCAGCGGGCGCGCATGGCGAGTACATGGGGCTTTTGCTCATCAAGGCGTATCATGAGCGCCGGGGCGACAAGGCCCGCACCAAGGTGCTTGTGCCTGACTCGGCGCATGGCACCAATCCCGCCAGCGCGGCCATGTGCGGCTATCAGGTGGTGAGCATCCCCAGCGACGCAAACGGACTGGTGGATCTGGAAAAGCTGCGCGAGGCGGCGGGCCCCGACACGGCGGCCCTCATGCTGACCAACCCCAACACCGTGGGCCTGTTTGACCCCAATATCCTTGAAATCACCCGCATCGTACATCAGGCAGGCGGCCTGTGCTACTACGACGGCGCGAACCTCAACGCCGTCATGGGCTGGGCGCGTCCCGGAGACATGGGATTTGACGTGGTGCACCTGAACCTGCACAAGACCTTCGCCACCCCGCACGGCGGCGGCGGTCCTGGTTCCGGTCCCGTGGGCTGCAAGAAGTTTTTGGCGGGCTTCCTGCCCGGCAGCGCGCTGGCCACGGGCGGCGAGGCCCCCTGCCAGGTGCGCGCCTTCCACGGCAACTTCCTCGTGGTGGTCAAGGCGCTGGCCTATCTGGATACGCTCGGCGGCGAGGGCATCCGCGAGGCGGCCGCGCAGGCCGTGCTCAATGCCAACTATCTCATGCGCCTGCTCAGGGACGGCGGCTATCCCATGGCGTATGACCATCCCTGCATGCATGAGTTCGTCATCACGCTGGAGAAGCTCAAGCACGAGAAGGACGTGTCCGCGCTGGATGTGGCCAAGGCGCTGCTGGACCATGGCATGCATCCGCCCACGATGTACTTCCCGCTGATTGTGCATGAAGCGCTGATGGTGGAGCCGACGGAGACCGAGAGCAAGGAGTCGCTGGAAGCCGCCGCGGAGAGCTATCTCGCGGTGCTGGCTGAGGCCAACGAAAACCCGGCGGATATGCATAACCGTCCGCTGACGACCTATGTGCGCCGGCTGGACGAGGTGACGGCTGCGCGCAATCCCATCGTCAAGTATGAAGCTCCTTCTGCTTGAGACCAGCAGCACCGACCCCTACCGCAACCTTGCGCTGGAGGAGCATCTGCTTTCCTGCGTGCGGGAGGATGAGGCCCTTCTCTACCTGTGGCAGAACGACCACACGGTGGTGATTGGCCATAACCAGAACGCGCTGCGGGAGGTGAACCTCTCGCGCCTGCGGGCAGACGGTGGGCATCTGGCCCGCCGTCTCTCCGGGGGTGGGGCGGTGTATCACGATCTTGGAAACCTGAATTTTACCTTTATTTTGCCTAAAGCAGCCTATGATCTCACGCGCCAGACGCGCGTGATTCTTGAGGCGGCGCGGCTTTTGGGCGCACCGGCCGAGGCCTCGGGCCGGAACGATATCCTTGCCGGAGGACGAAAGTTCTCCGGCAACGCCTACTACCGCCGGGGCCAAACCTGGTATCATCACGGCACGCTGCTGGTGGATTCCGACCTTGACGCGTTGGGGCGCTACCTCAACGTGTCCCCGGAAAAGCTGGCGGCGCGGGGCGTGGCCTCGGTGCGAAGCCGCGTGTGCAACCTGCGCGAATGTGCGCCGGGTGCGACCGTGGAGGCGGCACGCCGGGCGATGGCGGCGGCTTTTTCGACCGTTTGTGGCGAAAAAGTGGAGCTGTTTGACCATGAACGTCTCCAAAATGACAAGATTGTGGAGACTGAACGTCAGATTTCTTCGGAAAGTTACCTGATTGGGGAGAGTTTCCCCTTTTCTCTTTCGCTTGAACGCCGGTTCGCGTGGGGTGGGCTGGAGCTCGCGCTGAACGTGCACGCGGGCCACGTGGCGCAATGCCGCGCGTATTCGGACGCGATGGAGGAAAGCGAGATCGCCTCTTTGCCCGGCCGCCTGACGGGATGCGCCGTGGACGGCGCGGCCTTTGCGAAGGCGCTTGCGGGCTGGAGCGGGGAGGACATGAGGCGCGATGTGCTGGACATGCTCATGGAGCTGTGAGCGCCGCGCGGACGGGAGGAACGCATGGATCATGAGCTTTTGATTCTGGGCGCGGGCCCCGGCGGCTATGAGGCGGCCATCCGCGCCGCACAACTGGGTCTGAATGTGGGCCTGATCGAGCGGGACGCGGTGGGGGGCACATGCCTCAACCGCGGGTGCATTCCCACCAAGACGCTCCTGCATGATGCAGGTCCAGGCGCAGACTTTCTCGCCCTGAATGCGCACAAGGAGCAGGTGGTTTCCACGCTTCGTCAGGGCGTGGAAGGGCTGCTCAAAAAACGCCGCGTGACGGTCTACCGAGGTACGGGCATGCTCACGGATGCCCATACCATCGAGGTGGACGGGCAGGCGGTAACGGGTGAAAAACTGCTGCTTGCGCCCGGCTCGCGTCCGGCGCTGCCGCCGGTTGAGGGCATCGGTCTGGCGCTGACCTCCGACGATCTGCTGCATGAACCGCGCCCATTGGAAAGCCTGCTCATTCTGGGCGGCGGCGTGATTGGCGTGGAGATGGCGGCCTTCTATGCGGCCACGGGCACGAAAGTGACCATCGTGGAGGCGCAGGAGCGCCTGCTTCCTCAAATGGATCGGGAGATCTCGCAAAATTTGCAGATGATCTTCAAACGACAGGGGATGGGCGTGCATACGCGCGCATTGGCGCGCCGCATCAGCGAAGGCGGCGAGGGGGTCGTGATGGAGCTGGACGGCGGCGAGACGCTCACCGCGTCCGCCGTGCTGGCCGCCGTGGGCCGCAGGCCCAACACCGACGGCCTGTGTGCGCCGGGTGTGGCGCTGGACATGGAACGCGGCTTCATCTGCGTGAACGAGCGCTTTGAAACCAGCCTGCCGGGTGTCTACGCCATCGGGGATGCCATTGGCGGGATGATGCTGGCACACGTGGCCTCTGCACAGGGGCTGACGGTCGTGCACGCGCTGGCTGGGGAGAAAGCGCCGCTGCGCCTTACTGCGATTCCCGCGTGCGTGTACGTCTCGCCCGAGATCGCCAGCGTGGGGCTTACCCAGGCGGACTGCCAGCAGCGGGGCATAGAGGTCAAAGTGGGGAAGGCCCTCATGGGTGCGAATGGTCGCACGCTGATCGCGGGCGGCCAGCGCGGGTTCATCAAGGTGGTTGTGAGCGCGGAGAATGGCCGCGTGCTGGGCGCACAGCTCATGTGTGAGCGCGCCACCGACATGATCGACTCCTTCACCGTGGCCATCGCCAATGGTTTGACCGCCACGCAGCTCATGCGTGCCGTGCGGCCGCATCCGACCTTCCTGGAGGCGGTAGGCGAGGCGCTGGACGCGCTGGAGGGCCGGGCCATCCATTCCTGACAAGCAAAGAAAAACAAGGCGCTTTCCGGGCTGCATGCCTTCGGAAAGCGCTTTTTCTGCTATGGCGCGGGCTTCATGAAGCGGCTCAGGCCGTTGAGGGGACGTGCGTCCTGAGGCGGCCGGACATCTTCCGGGGATATGGACAGCAAATTGGTCACCTCGGCATCTTCGGGACGGTTGTCCGGCTTTGGGTCCAGCATGCGCAGCACCACGTCCCGCAGCTTGACGGGCAGCGTGGGGGAGAGGGCGATATCTCCCCCATCGAGGGCCGCCTCGTAAAGGTAGGTGTATTTGGCATGATCGAAACCGGGCAGGTCGCCCGTCCACACGCGATGAATCAGCGCGCCGAAGGAGAAGGTATCCAGCTTTGGGCCCAAAGGTGCATCCTGTCCCGCCATGTAGAGAAATGCTTCCGGCGAAAGGTAGACGGGGTCTCCTTCCAGATCACGCTGGTTCTGGGGCGGGTCATCCTTGAGAAAGCCGCTGTCCAGATCAATCAGACGGATGCGGTAACCGGTCGGTCGCTTGAGCAGCAGCACGTGGTCGGGCTTGAGGTCCGCGTGCACCACGCCCTGCGTATGCAGGCGCTGCAGACACAGCGCAAGGTCCGAAAGCACCTGCCGCTTGGCGCGCTCATCCAGTGCCGCCGCATCGCCCGCCGTCAGGTCGGAAGGAAACACCGCTTCGCTGGCGGCATAGTAGCGACGCTCGAAGCGGAAGAAATCCAGCACAGGCACCAGCGTATCCCCGATCACGCAGGACAGCGCCGCATAGAGACGCTGCTTCTGCCCCTCGAAGGCCTCGCAGCGCTCGCGCTGGCGCTGGCCCAGCGGCGTTGAGGGGTCTGCCGGGTAGACAGGGGAGAGAAACTGCTTGAGAAAGTACTTTTCCAGCCCCCGCGCCGCAATGCACCAGCGTGCGCTCCCGCTGCCCACGGTGCGCAGGGGGGTAAGGGGCCTATACCCGCCAATCAAACCGCTCATGGGCGCCTCCCTCCGTCCAGTCATACGCCGTGCGGTACTCCTGCCATTTGCCGCGCGCAAAAGCCATGTCCCGCCGCTTTCGGCGTACGGGGGTGATGAAGCGCTTTTGCAGCAGTGCACGCCGGGGCGCAAGAGCTTCCCGCGCGTCTTCGATGGTCTCGAACCCCAGCGGGGCCAGCAGCACCGTCGCATCGTCATGTGCGGCCTTTTTCAGCTGGTTCAGCAGCCGCCGTTCCCAGCCGTCCCAGTCGGCGCTGGCGCGCAGGGTGTTGAGCAGCAGCATTTCAAACTCCATGGGCGTGGGCAGACAGCTGAAGGCCCCGTCGGTCGCCACAAGCAGCACGCAGGGCTTGGGTACACGAAGGCGGCGGAGGCTGAGCGCCACGGGCGCGTCGGCGCTGATGAGCGCACTCAGGGGCCGGTCACGGTACAGGCTTTCAAAGGGGTCCGGGTCGCCGCGCAGGTGGTCGCGGGTGCATTGATGCAGGCCTTCTGCATCCAGCACATAGCCGCGGCTGTCGCCCGCCCAGAGGAAACAGAGATCGCTCGCAAAGGAGGGACCGCCCGCGATGGCCGCGCACAGCGTGGTGGGCAGGCTTCGCTGCATGCTGCCCACGATGCGTGAACCGGCGGGACAATGCTTCTGCGCAAAGCTGTGGAACAGGCTTTCCAACTCGCCCCCCAGCTCGCGGCACAGCTGTATACCCTCCGCTTTGGAGCCGGGCATGGGCAGCTGATCGCCCACCCAGGCCGAGAGCGCATGCGTCGCCAGCCGCGCGCCGGCAAACGCGCCGGTGTGATCGCCGAGGGTGTCATAGCGCCGGCTGCCAAGTCCTCCGCATCCGTCCGCCACGCAAAGCAGAGCGCCCCGACCGACGCCGCGCATGCAAAAACTGTCCTCCCCGGAGCCGGGCAGAACAGCGTATTGGGCACGAAGCAGGCGCTGGGACACGGGCGGCGCTCCCTTCCGCGTCAAATGGTGTTGCAAACGGCGTCCAGCACCTGCCGGTATTCCACATCCAGCAGCCCCTCGCTGACCGTTTGCACATGGATGACCTGACCCCATTCGGAAGAAATGCGGTTCCAGGAGGGCGCATCCGGCGCAAAAATGAGCAGGCGCTTGGCGTTTTCATCCATGCTGCCGCCAAGCTGCTCATCCTCCCACCAGAGGCTGAGCTCGTCAAAATCCTTGGCCATGCCCTCCGGATACCAGGGGGCGATTTTGCCATGACCCAGGTCATGCGTGGGCGCATCGGACCACATGACGATAATGTGGCGCTTCTTCACACCCTCGCGGGTCCAGTCGCTGCGGATGGCGTAAGCCAACGCCTCCAGGCCATCCTCCGGAATGTCGCCGCCACCCTTGGCGGTAATGCCGTTGACGCAGTCATACAGCATCTGCGCCTGGTCAGGCAGCACAAAAAAGTCGCTGCTGAGCATGGCGTCGTCGCCGTCGGCCACGTAATCGCGGAAAGCAATCACCCGCACGCGCAGCTGGTCGATCACCTTGTGCTTCTTTTCCATTTCAGCCACGATGTCGCGGTAGAGGTTAAGCGCGTTCTGCTTGACCAGGTCCAGCACGTGGCGCATGCTGCCCGTGGCGTCGATGCAAAAAACCATGTCGACATGGTAGGTGAGCTTATACCCTTCCAAACCGATCGAGCCTCCCCCAAAAATGCGTTGTTCTTTCAAAAGGATTCTGCATCAGCCCGTATTTTCCTGCCGAATGGGGAGGAAAAGAGGCGGCGGAGCACGAAATATTTTCTGTTAAATGCTTTCAGATCAATGCTTGATGAAACGAAAGGGTCAGGGCGATGAAGGTACGCAGGACCATCGGCGGGGCACTGTTTGGAATTGGGTGTGCGGTAACGTTTGTGGGAATTTTGGCGACGGTGCTGCCCATGGTTCAAAACGACCAGCTTCAGCTGGTGCTATCCTCCTTCGAAATGCCGTCGGGGAATCTGATCGTCAGCGCCATCAATGGCGCAATGACCTACGCGTTGCATCACTGCTACGGAGTGCTGCTGTGCGGCATCGTGATGATGGCGGCGGGCATGGCCATTCTTTTGCACCGAACGCGCCGCCGCCCCGTCCGTCACAATACGCCGTCGTCTTACAGCCGCCCGGCATCTGCCCCCGCCCCAAAGCCCGTATGGCCGGAAGAGGATGCCGACTGGTCGGCATGGAAGCCGCGGGAAACAAGGGCAAACCCCTTTGCGGGAGCAATCTATGAGGAGCTTCCCTCCCGCGCGCCGTCTCCGGCAGTTCCGTCGGCCTATACCCCGCCTCCCATCCTGCCGCCCTCCAACGCCGCGGATGAACCTTCGCCCTATGCGCGGCCGTTTGAGGAGGCACCCACGCCTCCCCCTCCAGCGAATCCCCCGGTGCCGCCTGTTGCGGCGCCTCCTGCACCGGAAGCGTCGGAACCGTCTGCCGCAGAAACTCCCTATCCAGCACCAGATGTGTCAGAGCCGGCAGCAGAGACAGTACCGCCGCCTGCCCCGAAACTCAGCGCTTCTTCCTCAACGCCGCCGCCTGTGGCCCCCGCTCGCGCCGAGGCCGGTACACCCAGCCAGAGCGGCTCACGTGTGATGATTCGTTCGACCATTGCTTCCAAGTCAGAAAAGCCCGTGCCGGAACCGGCATCCCCTGCGCCTGTGCAGACATCTTCCCGAAAGGTGGTGCTGGATGGCATTGCTTACGAGCCCAATGAACCCCCGGAGGAGGAGGCCACACCGCCCGTATCCTCCCGAATCCGCAGTACGATGGGAAAGCATACCGTATAACGAACAACCAAAACGGGGCCGCCTCTGAGGGCGGCCCTGTTTGATGCTTCGACCAAAAGCGGCGTCCGGTTCATCCGGACGCCGCAAATCTGTTTACGGGTTGAACATCATATCGAGCATCTCCATCCCGACATCGCTCGTTCCGTCTTCATTGACCATCGTTTCGGAAGTGGAATCGCCCGTTTCGGTCGTTTGCGCTTCCTTGAGTTTCAGGTTTACAGAGCAGAAGTTGTTCAGGTCCGACTTCAGCGTGGCTGTCACTGTAAGGGTGGAGGCAGTTTCATCCGCCGCAACAGTCAGAAGGCCGCTGGTGCTGATGGTGGTGCCCTTCGCCTGCGCTCCGGATACCGTCCACTGAATGGGATAGGTATCGTCCTGCTCATAGGCGATGGCCTGATCGTTGATGAGAGCAGTCAGCTGCAGGGTTTTGCCCTTGACAATGGAGCTCTTGGACGATTGAATGGTCAGCACGGTCTCGACGGGAGCCTGGGGTTCAGGCTCCGTCTGAGACTGCTGCGCAGGTTCCACGCTGGGCTCCTGCACCGGTTCCACGCTGGGCTCCTGCACCGGTTCCACGCTGGGTTCCTGCACAGGTTCCACGCTGGGTTCCTGTACCGGTTCCACGCTCATTTGCTGTGCAGGATCAACATAGGTTTGCTGACCCGCGTCGGTGGGGATTTGCTGATTGGAATCCATGGCAGGCTGGAGATCGGACGGCGTCATGCCGTCGACAACGTCTCCGGTGACCGCATTGGCATTCTGGCTCTCCGACAAGCCGGTTTGAGCGGCGGCCGTCACTTTGATTGTGACGGTGGTCTGGACGGTCTTGGATTCGGTGCCTGCACCACTGTTGTATACGACAATCGCATCGGTGCTGTAGGTGTTCTCAGCAGGAGCTGCCGTGAGCATCACCTTCCAGGATTTATCCTCCCCGTGAGCCGCAATGTGCGTGCTTCCATCATAGTTCGTGGTGAAGTTGGTTTCGTCGCTGACCTTTACAGATTCGATAACAGCTTCCACATCGCTGTTGTTCTGAATGGTGAGAACGACGGGGGTAAGATTGTCGGCCGGCTGCGATACGCTGATGCCGTTCATGGTTAGCACCGCAGACGAAGGCGTACCGGATTCTGTCACGGTCAAAGTAACGTTGGCCACAGCGGGAGAAGCCGTATTGTTATACTCCACGTTGATCTGTGCGGTATAGGTTCCGGGGGCGAGGTCCGCCTTGGGCTGCACGGTCCAACTGTTGTCCGGTCCGCCCACGGCGATCTGTGTGCTGCCGTTGTCGTTGACGGTAAAGCTGTCCGCATTCGTGCCGGAGAGATAGACTCGCGTGACGGTCGCGGTGGAGCCGCCGTCATTGGTGATGGAGATCGGCTGTACGACCGGTGCGCTGCCCTTTACGACGCTGCCGAAGTCAACGTTACCCACCTTCAGGGAGGGTGCTGCAGTGGTGCCCTGGGTTACCGTGAAGCTCACATCCGCCTGCGCGGTCTTGCCACCGTCGTAAGTGACCACCAGGGTGGCGGCGTAGGTGCCCTGCGTGAGATTGCCGGCGGGCTGTACGCTGTAGGTAGCGGTTTCGCCTGCCTTGATGGCCGTTACCGTACCACCCAGAATGAAAGCGTCGGGATTCTTGCCAATCAGCGCGGCGCTGTTGACGGTTACATCGGCGCTGCCGGTGTTGCTCACGGTGAAGTTCTTGGCTGCAGGCACGCTGTAGCCTTCCTGCAGCGGGTCGAAGGCAACGTTGCCGATGACCAGCTCGGATACGGGCGCGGGCGCCGATTCCTTCACCACGAAGGACACCGTGGAGGAGACGGTCTTTCCACCGTCATAGGTCACGGTGACGGTCGCACCGTACGTGCCGGCGGCCAGGTTTGCCGCGGGCTGGATGGTCCAGGAGGTGTCCGTCGCGCCGGCGGCAATTTGCGTGCTGCCGGTGGCGTTGATGATAAACCGGGTCGGGTCGCTGGAGGAGACACTGGCGATGGTGGCGGCGGCGCTGCCGGTATTGGTAATCGTGAGCGCCTTTGCGGCAGGCTGCTCATAACCGGCCACCACTTCGTCAAAGGTGGGTACGATCAGCCCGAGCACGGGAGCCTTGACCACGACGGCAGCCGTCTGGCTGGAGGTGGAAGCGCCCGTGTAGGAGCCGGTGCCTGTTACGGCGACGCTCAGTTTGTGTCCCTCATCCTCGGTGGCTACAGTGTAGCTGGCGGACGTTGCGCCGGAAATAGCCGCGCCGTCACGATACCACTGATAGGTCACAGTGGCCTGCGCCGGGCTGGGCACAGCGGTCAGCTTGTCGCCCACAGAGGGAGCCGCGCCAACGGTGGTATTGCTATCGTTGCGAATCACCACGTCGACAACCGCTCTGGAGGCAGTTACGGCCGCGGTCAGACCGCTGCTCTGCGTGCCGCTGTACACGCCCGTACCGGTCACGATCAACTCGATCTGCTTGCCGACATCATTGGCGGTGACGGTGTAGGTGGCCGCGTTGCTCACCTGATAGCCGCCCACCTTCCAGGCGTAGATCACGTTGGCCCCCGCCGGGTTGATGGTAGCGGTCATCACGTCGCCCACGACGGGTGCGATGGTATTGAGCGTTACGCCCGTCAGCACGGTGTTGCTGACCACGGCGTTGGTGGCCGCGCTGGTGACCGTACCCTTGTAGGAGCCGGTGCCCGTTACGCGCAGCTGAATGGTCTTGCCCACGTCGTTGGCATCAACGGTGTAGGTGGTGTTGGTGCTCTTGACCACGCCGCCCACCAGCCATTCATAGCTGACGGTAGCGGTGCTGGGCGATACGGCCTGCATGGTCAGCACGCTGCCCACCACAGGCATATAGTTGTTGAGCGTGACGCTGGTAACTTCGTTGTTCTCGTGGTAGATGAGGAACTCGTTCATCATCCAGCCCACACGGCTGCCCACGCGGATGCGGTCCCAGACGGCACCCTTCTGCAGCACGGCTACCTTGGTGCCCACGCTGTAGACGCCGATCTTGGAATAACTCTTGCTGGGGCCGGTGCGCAGGCGCACGCCATAGCCGTTGCTGCTCCAGATGGTGGCATAGCACAGCACGTTCGAGTCATCGGGATAGTCGCTGCCAAAGTGCAGGAACTGACTCATCATATAGCCCACGGTTCCGCCGATGCTGATGCGGGACCAGTAGGTGCCGCGCTCCAGCACCGTTACCGGCGTGCCCACCGCATAAGTGCGGATGATGCGGTAGCCCGTGCCGGGGCCGGTGCGCAGGCGTACACCGTAGCCGTTGTAGCTGGTGACATAGGCGGTTCCTTCACTGGGAATGGAACCTCCCATGCGCAGGTAATCGCCGTACATATAGCCGGTACGGCCGTCCGGCGTCTGAACCTTGTACCAGCCGCCGCTGGAACCCAGGATTTGCACCTGAGTGCCGGTATAATAGCTGGTGATGGTGCTCGCGCTAAAATTGGGCGCGGAGCGCAACCTCAGCCAGCCGCCGACAACGGTGGCGTAGGACGCCGCCATGGAGGTTGCGGGCAGAACGCTCAACAGCATTACCGCAACCAGTAGGACCGCAAGAAAACGTTTCATCTGCTTATCCCTCCGATTATCCGTTTGCCCGGGGTGTTTACGATCATAATACGAACGAAGAGGACAAAATCTTCCCTGATGTGGAATTTCATTGTACAATCATTTGCAAAGGTTGTAAATAGCAATATATGGTGGTTTTCCTGGGCTTTCAGCCACAAAGCGGGGTCGGGGAGCCAACCTTGTTACAAAAATTGCAAAATAGGAAAAAAGGAAGGATGCTCTTCGCATCTTCCTTTTGACTTATGACTTCTGGGTAAAGCTGGTATGGCAGCGGCTACAGGTCACAGTGACCACACCGGTTCCTCGGGGCAGACGCAGCCACGCTCTGCAGCCCGGACAGCGGAAGTATTTGTATTTTTTCCGGTTCTGAAAGCGCGCCCTGGCCTGACGGCGGGCAGTGCGGCGGCGCTCCGTCATGGCCAGGTAGCGGCGGTTTTCCGCGCTGCGCTTGTCGTTATTGCGCGAAAACATGCGAAAGATGCACAGCACATAGGCGGCGATTCCCGCCAGCGTGAGCAGAATGCCCAAAAGCGGCCAGAGGAAAAATCCCTGCACGCCCGAAAAGATGGTGCCCAGCAGATAGGCAATCAGTCCTGCCCACAGCAGCGCCATGGAGAGCTGGTCGGCGCCATGGCGGCCATCCATGAAGGATCGAAGGGTCTGTTTAATCTTTTGCCAAAAGGTCATGAGAAAACCTCTTTCCTGGTCAGTTTAGCAATAATAGAAGCCGCCGCGCCCGCCCAGACAGCAGCAGTTGCACAGCATGTTGGCCAGACACAGCGTCAGGCAGGGATTGGCGCAAAGATAGGAGCCAAAGCCCCCCTGCGTCCCGCGTTGCCCGTAGGCGCGGCTGCCCGCATTGAGCTGCGCAAGCAGTTCGCGGAAAGCGGGCTCATCCGGGGCCATATTGACTGCGGTGCGGGCGTCGTTGAGCGCTGCGATGCGGTTGCCCAGCCCCATATTGGCTCGGGCGCTCCAATAGTACCACGCCGCCTTTCGGTTCGTGGCCCCGCGCAGCAGGCCCAGCGCCTCGCTGTAGCGGCCTGCCAGCACCGCCTGCGCGGCGGAGCGCAGTTCGGGGTCGTTTTCGGTATAGGCGGTAGACTGGTAGTTGCGCCGCTGACCGCCGCCGAAGAGGTCCTCAAAATCGAAGCCAAAACCGCCGAAGTCAAACCCGCCCTGACCGCCACCGCCTGATGACCCATATCCACCGCCGTAAGAGCCGTAGCCGCCGGAGGAACCATATCCTCCATAGCTGCCGGAGGAGCCGTAGCCGGTCCCGCCTGAAGAACCATAGCCTCCCGCGGAACCGTATCCGCTGGGGCCACCGGTCTGTCCCTTGTGCTTGATAAGCAGGGTGTAGGCCTCGTTGACCTCCTTCATGCGGGCCTCGGCCTCCGCGGAGCCGTTGTTCAGGTCGGGATGGTATTTTTTGGCCAGCTTGCGGTAAGCGGCCTTGATTTCATCGTCTGACGCGCCCGGAGACACGCCCAGTACCTCGTAGGGGTCTCTCATGCCCCGTCCTCCTTATGCCTTTGGGCGGACCCGTGGTCCGCCGTGCTTTCCTTGCGGGGCGCCGGTACGCCCTGCCTGCGTCCGCGCCGCATCTGCTTTTGACGATAGCGCGTCCAGCAACCAGCATACAGGATATTTCGCAAAATGTCCATATCCTTTACCAGGGGCAAGGTCTCAAAGGCGTCGGTGCTTTCCGCAATCAGCAGCGTGAGGCTTTCAAGAACCCGGTCCTCGTAGTCGTCCTGCAGGCTCATGTCCTTCAGCGGGTTGTAGCGCCCGCGCCGGAGGTCGGCCTCCAGATCATCATAGGCATCCATCAGATAGATGAAACGTCCCAGCCCCTCGCCGATGCGCTGGAGCGTATCGGCCCACAGGTCCTCCCGATACCGGTAGATCGCGCCCAGCATGGAGGCGGTGAGGTTCGCCGCTGCATCGGGCGAGGGTTCACCCTCATGCTCCAGAACGCTGATGGCGGCCAGAGAGCGTTCAATCTCGCCGCAGGTTTTGGGATAGGCGGCCGCTACACGTCCATAGGCCTCCGCCAGAAGAGCGGCTTCGGCCCGGCCGGGAAGGCTTCGGTCATCGTGCCAGTCATCCAGGCATTTATGATAGGCCAGCGCCAGGTTCATATCGCAGCAGTAGTCGCAGAGCTCGCTTTGAACGTAGGCATGCGGCCGAAAGGGATGGGGCAGGCAGCGGGCCGTGCCCCGGATCTCATCCGGTTCGTAGAGCGAGCTGAGCAAAAGATACAAAAAGGTGATATCGTAGCTGAGCGTCATGCGCCCGAGCGCACCGTAGCGGTGCTTCAGCGCGTGGCACAGGCCGCAGTAATAGGCACGGTAGCGCTCGCGCTGCTCCTGGGTCAGCGCCCCGGCGGCGATGGTCACATAACCGAACAAGCTGCCTTCCCTCCCTGCAAGGTCAGTTCTGTGAGCTGCCGCTCTCGCCGGAGGTAAAGGAGGCGTCCATCGCGCCGTCCTCGCTGGAGGACGCCGAATCATCCGTGAAGCGGCCCACGGCCTGCAGGGCCTGGGTGAGATCCGCGATCGCGTCCTCCAGAGCGCGGTCGTCCTTCTGGTCCAGCGCCCCCTTCACGCGCTTGCGCAGCGTCTCGATGCGCTCGCGGTCCTCCGGACCCAGCTTCTTCTGGGCGGACTTGGCCTGGTAGAGCAGCTCCTCCCCGCGGTTTCGCAGCTCGGCGGATTTGCGGCGCAGCGCATCCTCGGCCGCATAGCGCTCCGCGTCGCGGATGGCCTGGTCGATCTCGGCGGAGGACATGTTGGAGCTCTGCGTGAGGGTGATCTCCTGATGCCGTCCGGTGCCCAGGTCCTTGGCGGAGACATTGACGATGCCGTTGGCGTCGATGGAGAAGGTCACCTCGATCTGCGGAATGCCGCGCAGCGCGCGGCGGATACCGCTCAGGCGGAAGCGCCCCAGGGTCTTGTTGCAGCTGGCGATCTCGCGCTCGCCCTGCAATACGTGGATGTCCACGCTGGTCTGGAAATTCGCTGCGGTGGTAAAGATCTGGCTGCGCTGCACGGGCAGGGTGGTGTTTCGGTCAATGATGCGGCTGAATACGTCGCCCATGGTTTCGATGCCCAGGGAGAGGGGCGTCACGTCCAGAAGCAGCAGGCCCTTGACCTCGCCCTGCAGAACGCCGCCCTGCAGCGCCGCGCCCATGGCCACACATTCGTCGGGGTTGATGTCCTTGCTGGGCTCCTTGCCGGTAAAGCGCTTCACGGCCGCCTGTACTGCCGGGATACGCGTGGAGCCGCCCACCAGCAGCACGCGGCTGAGGTCTGCGGGCTTGAGTCCAGCGTCGCTCATGGCCTGACGCACGGGCTCCATGGTGGCTTCTACCAGATGGGCGGTCAGCTCGTCAAACTTGGCGCGCGTGAGAGACATTTCCAGGTGCTTGGGCCCCGTCTTGTCCGAGGTCAGGAAGGGCAGGTTGATGGAGGCGGTGGTCGCGGCGCTCAGCTCAATCTTGGCCTTTTCCGCCGCCTCGCGGATGCGGCTCATGGCGGTGGGGTCACGGGTGAGGTCGATGTGCTCGCGCCGCTTGAATTCCTCCACCAGATAGTTGGCCACGCAGTTGTCAAAGTCGTCGCCGCCCAGGCGATTGTTGCCCGCGGTGGCCAGCACCTCGATAACCTCGTTGTTGATATCCAGAATGGAGACGTCAAAGGTGCCGCCGCCCAGGTCAAAGACCATGATCTTCTGCGCGCCGCCCTTGTCCATGCCATAGGCCAGCGCAGCGGCGGTGGGCTCGTTGATGATGCGAAGCACGTTAAGCCCCGCAATGCGGCCGGCGTCCTTGGTAGCCTGACGCTGGCCGTCGCTGAAATAGGCGGGTACGGTGATTACCGCGTCGCTGACCGTTTCGCCCAGATAGGATTCGGCATCCTTTTTGAGCTTTTGCAGGATGATGGCGCTGATCTCCTGCGGGGTAAAGGCCTTGTTGTCGATCTTGATGCGGTTATCGGTGCCCATTTCACGCTTGATGGAGGAGATGGTGCGGCTGGCGTTGGTCACAGCCTGGCGCTTGGCGGCCGCGCCCACGATGCGCTCTCCGTCTTTGGTAAAGGCGACCACGGACGGCGTGGTGCGTCCTCCCTCTGCGTTGGGGATGACGACGGGTTCGCCGTTCTCCATAAAGGCCACGCAGGAATTGGTGGTGCCTAGGTCAATGCCAATGGTCTTGCCCATGAATCAAGTTCCTCCTGACGGTTCTGCGCCGGTTAATTCAATACATCTGTAAGCATACCCCGCCCCCGTTGTGAATGTATAGCGAAAAAATGAAGAAACCGTAAACTTTACGCGGATTCGCATCAAAAGACGCAACGGTGGAAAACCATACGTCAGGGACGGTGTTAATTTGATGAATCCCTATCTGTTGGCATTTTCGATTTATGCGCTGCTCATCACGCCGATCACGCTGCATGTAAGCGTGCGCGTGGGCAGACAGGTGCGTTACCGACTGCGCGTACAGGCGGCAGGGCTGCCTTTTCTCCGCAAAATCAAGGAACCGCAGCCTCAGGAGGAACACACCGTGCATGAGGAGGATGTGGCGCGCACCCTGTCGGAGCCGTGGATCTGGCCGGCGCTGCGGGCGATCGGCCTGAAGCGGCTCAGGCGCGCGCTGCACGCGGTGCATCTGGAGAGTGCCTATCTCCATGTGCGGTTTTCATTTGACGATGCAGCCGCCACAGCGCTGTGCTACGCGGCGCTGCAAACCCTGCTGCGGACGCTGGCCTGCGCGGGGGCCCTGCCCCGGACGCTGGATGGGCGTGTGGAGATGGATTTCCGGGCCGAGGGTACGGAAGTTTTCACAAGCGGCATAATCGGCGCGCGGCTGGGGAGCCTAGGCATGGCGGCAATCCAGCTGGGCGCGGCACTTCTTGGTGCGCGTGCCCGGCGAAACCGGACGGAGGAGGAGACGTATGCAGCAGCATCCCATTGACAACATGATGCAGACCACAATGGAGAACATCCGCAGCATGGTGGATGTCAACACCGTTGTAGGCGCGCCCGTGACGGGCACGAAGGGAACCACGATCATACCCATTTCCAAGGTGAGCTTCGGTTTCATCGCCGGCGGAGGCGAATATGCGGCCGATGAGAGCAGAAGCCGGTCGCTGGCTGCCGAGGGATTTCCCTTTGCGGGCGGCACAGGCGCAGGCGTGTCGGTACAGCCGGTGGGTTTTCTGGTGGTGGGCGACGGCACGGTGAAAATGCTGCCCGCGCAGACCAACGGCGCCATGGAGCGCGTGGTGGAGCTTCTGCCCCAGCTGCTGGAGGACCTGAGTCAGAACGGGGAGCAGGGCGAAAAAAAGAAAGCCCGCAAGGTCTATAAAACCGAGATCGAAACCTTCGACTTCAGCGGCGAGGAGGAAGGCGCCAAATCATGAAAGACAAGCTGCCTGCAAAGCTGCGGGCTGTGACGCTGTTTTTGTGCTGCGCGGTGCTCGCGCTGCTGGGCGGCGGCGCGCGGGCCGAGGAAGAGGTGGAAACCGGGGCCCGCGCCGCGGTGCTCATCGAGCGCAACACTGGCATGATTCTTCTGTGCCACAATGAAAACGAGCCGTTGCCCATGGCTTCCACCACCAAGGTGATGACCGCTCTTCTGGCGCTGGAAAAAGGAAACCTTGACGACGTGGTCACCGTGGGGCGCAATGCCTATGGCGTGCCGGGCACGAGCATCTATCTGAATCTGGGGGAGCACATCACCCTGCGCAATCTGCTCTATGGCCTGCTGCTCGCCAGCGGAAACGACGCAGCGGTGGCCATCGCCGAACATATCGGCGGCAGCGTGGAGGCATTCTGCGCCATGATGACCGAGCGGGCGGCCGAGCTGGGATGTGAAAACACGGTATTCGTCAATCCCAACGGCCTGCCTGCCGAGGGCCATCACACCACTGCCTATGACCTGGCGCTCATCGCCCGTGAAGCGATGAAGCACGAAACCTTCCGCGAGATCGTCAGCACCCGTCGTGCGTCCATTCCCTGGGAAGGGCGCAGCTACGATCGCATCCTCAACAACAAGAACCGCCTGCTGACCGATTACGAGGGCGCAACCGGCATCAAGACCGGCTATACCCGCGCCGCCGGGCGCTGCCTGGTGTTCGGCGCCCGGCGTGACGGGCTGGAGGTGATCGGCGTGGTGCTCAACTGCGCAAACTGGTTTGACGAGGCGGCACGCCTGATGGATCTGGGCTTTGAGCGCTACGAGGGCTTTACCGCGCTGTCCGAGGGCGAGACGGTACGCGTGCTGCCGGTTACGGACGGCACGCAGGATACCGTCTACATCTGCGCGGGAGCGGACCTGACCGCCCCCGTGCCCAAGGGCGAGATTCCTTCGCTGGAATATGACATGCCGGACTTTCTGCCCGCCGGCATGCAGATGGGGGACGCGGTGGGGGAGGCGCGCCTTCTGCTGGACGGGCGCACGCTGGCTTCCGTGCCGCTGGTGCTGACCGAGAGCCTGACGCCGCGTGACTATGCCTTCGAGCTGGAGCGCGTGCTGCGCTCTTGGCCGCTGCAAAGTGAGCCGTTGTCGGAATAAGGTTTGCGCCGCCCGAATGCCTCCGGGCGGCGCTCTTTTGAAACAATTCGGCATGTCGGGGAAAATAGCAAATTTTCGCGCCGGATGGTTGACAGGCAAGCTGAACTATGGTACAATTTTATCTCGTCAGCGGGTACCCTGAGGATCAGCCCCTAGCGCGTTGTGCGCTGTGCGCCTGTAGCTCAGCCGGATAGAGCAACGGCCTTCTAAGCCGTGGGTCAGGGGTTCGAATCCCTTCAGGCGCGCCAGACATGGTGGGTATAGTTCAGCGGTAGAGCGCCAGATTGTGGCTCTGGATGTCGTGGGTTCGAACCCCACTACTCACCCCACTTTTCCCCTTGTTGGGGTATCGCCAAGCGGTAAGGCACGGGACTTTGACTCCCGCATTCGTAGGTTCAAATCCTGCTACCCCAGCCAGCTATCGCCGCAAGGCCGATACAAGAAGATCGACATCCAGTAGGGATGCCGGTCTTATTGTTTTTTGAGGATATCTTATGTTTTAGCGGGGCCGGCCGGCGGGAACCCCGGGAGGCGAAGTGCAACATGTCCATGAAAGTGTATCAAGCGGGAATTGACATCGGTTCGACGACGGTGAAACTGGTGGTGACGGATGAGAAAGGGCGAACGCTTTTCAGCGACTACCGCCGGCACTGCGCACGCACGCAGGAAACCCTGGCCGATCTTTTGCGCGATGTGCGCGGCCAGCTGGGTTCATGCTGCCTGCGGGTGGGCATGACAGGTTCGGGCGCGCTGTCGCTGGCGGACGCGCTGCACGTGACCTTCGAGCAGGAGGTCGTGGCCGTGGCCGAGGCGCTGGAAGCTGCCGCACCGGGCACGGATGTGGCCATTGAGCTGGGCGGTGAGGATGCAAAGATCATCTATTTCACCGGCGGCGTGGAGGAACGCATGAACGGCGTGTGCGCGGGCGGCACGGGGTCGTTTATCGACCAGATGGCGGCGCTGCTCAAAACGGACGCGGCAGGGCTGAATGATCTGGCGGCGAACTATCATGAGATTTATCCCATCGCGGCGCGCTGCGGCGTGTTCGCCAAGTCGGATATCCAGCCGCTCATCAACGAGGGCGCGGCTCGCGAGGACCTGGCGGCCAGCATCTTTCAGGCCGTGGTGAACCAGACCATCTCAGGCCTGGCCTGCGGCAAGCCGATTCGCGGGCGCGTGGCGTTTCTGGGCGGTCCGCTCCACTTCTTGCCGGAGCTGCGCAACGCCTTTATCCGCACCCTGCATCTGACGGATGAAACCGCCATCACCCCGGCGGACAGTCACCTTTTTGCCGCCAGGGGCGCTGCCATGCGCGCAGAGGGCAAGGAGGTGCCGCTGGATCAGCTGATTGACCGGCTTGCACAGGGTGTGGCGCTGACCGAGGGACTCAAGCGCCTGCCGCCGCTGTTTGCCAATCACGGGGAATACCGCGATTTTCTCCAGCGGCATGAGCGCGCTTCCGTGCGAAGGGGCGATTTATCCACCTATCGCGGGGAATGTTTCTTGGGCATTGACGCGGGATCAACCACCACCAAACTGGCGCTTATCGGCATGGAGGGCGAGCTGCTCTATTCCTTCTACGCCGGCAACCAGGGCAGCCCCATCGAAACTGCCAAACGCGCCATGGCCGAGCTTGAGCAGCTGATGCCCGCCGGGGCCAGAATTGCGCGCTCTTGCTCCACGGGCTATGGCGAGGAGCTGCTCAAATCCGCCTTCTGTCTGGACGAAGGAGAGGTAGAGACCATCGCGCACTGCACGGCGGCCTCCTTCTTCGATCCCCGCGTGGACTGCGTGCTGGACATCGGCGGGCAGGATATGAAGTGTATCAAGCTCAGGGGTGGCGCGGTAGATACCGTTCTGCTCAACGAGGCCTGTTCGTCGGGCTGCGGGTCGTTTCTGGAAAACTTCGCCATGTCCATGGGCTATACGGCGGAGGGCTTCGCCGCCGAGGCGCTGTTTGCGCCCCAGCCCGTCGATCTGGGCACGCGCTGTACCGTGTTTATGAATTCCAATGTCAAGCAGGCGCAGAAGCAGGGCGCGTCCGTACAGGATATCTCCGCGGGACTGGCCTGCTCGGTGGTGAAAAACGCGCTGTTCAAGGTCATCAAGCTCTCCAGTGCCAAGGCGCTGAGCGAGCACGTGGTGGTGCAGGGCGGCACCTTCCACAACAAGGCCGTGCTCAGGGCCTTCGAGCAGCTGTCCGGGACCGAGGCGGTGTGCCCGGACATTGCGGGCATCATGGGCGCGTTCGGGGCGGCGCTGCTGGCGCGGGAGCGATATACGGGACAACCCACCTCTATGTTGCCCATTTCCAGGATTCTCGCGCTGAGCTACCGGACCACCACGGCGCGGTGCCAGGGCTGCGCCAATCACTGCATGCTGACCATCAACCTTTTTGACGGCGGAAGGCGGCACATCACGGGCAACCGCTGTGAAAAGGGACTGGGCGGGCAGCGCACCGCTCAGAATGGTCCCAATGTACCCGCTTACAAGCTGCATCGCATGTTCGACTATGCGCCGCTGGAAGCCGCGAATGCGCCCATGGGCGAAATCGGCGTGCCCAGAGTGCTCAACATGTATGAGAACTACCCCTTCTGGGCTACGCTGCTGGGGCGGCTGGGTTTCCGCGTGGTGCTCTCGCCGCTTACCTCACGCGCCATCTACGAGCTGGGCATGGAGTCCATTCCCTCGGAGAGCGAATGCTACCCCGCCAAGCTGGCGCACGGGCATATCCAGTGGCTGATCAATCAGGGCGTGAAGACGATTTTCTACCCCAGTGTCTTTTATGAGTATCAGGAGGACCCCGGCGCGCAGAATCATTTTAACTGCCCCATGGTGATCGCCAACCCTGAAAACATCGCCAACAACGTGGAGGATATCGACGGGGTGCGGTTCCTCAAGCCCTTCCTGGCGCTGACCAGCGAAAAGGTGGCGGCAGACCGGCTGGCGCATTTCTTTGAGGACAGCTTCGGCATCGCTCCCCGCAAAACCCGCGAGGCCGTTCACGCGGCCTGGGCGGAGCAGCTGCGCGCCAAGGCGGATGTGCGCGCAGAGGGGGCACGCGCCCTGCAATGGATGCAGGATAACGGGCGGCCCGGCATCGTGCTGGCAGGGCGGCCCTATCATGTGGACCCGGAGATCAACCACGGCATCCCGGAGCTGATCGCCTCCTACAACCTGGCCGTACTTAGCGAAGACAGCCTGCCCCAAACCCTGCCTCCGGAGCATCCCCTGCGCGTGAACGACCAGTGGGTGTACCATTCCCGCCTGTACCGGGCGGCGGAGTTTGTGCGCACGCGTGACGACCTGGAGCTGATCCAGCTTAACTCCTTTGGCTGTGGGCTGGATGCCATCACGGCGGATCAGGTGAGCGAAATTCTGGAGGGCTCTGGCAAGCTGTATACCCTCATTAAGATCGACGAGGTCAACAGCCTGGGCGCGGCGCGCATTCGCATCCGCAGCCTCCTGGCGGCCATGGAGCAGCGCCGGCGGCGCAAGCGGGAGAGGCAGATCGTGCCGGCGGCCTATCACCGCACGGAGTTTACCAAAAAAATGTTTGACGAGGGCTATACCATTCTGGCCCCCAAGATGAGCCCCATTCATTTTGATATCCTTCAGCCCGCGATGCGCCGCTATGGCTATCATGTAGTGATGCTCGAAAACGATGGGCGTTCCGCGATCGAAACGGGATTGCGCTTTGTCAATAACGACGCGTGCTATCCTTCCATCATTACGGTAGGCCAGATGATGGAGGCCGTGCTGTCCGGCAAGTATGATACAGACCGTCTGGCCCTGGCCATGACGCAGACTGGTGGCTGCTGCCGTGCCAGCAACTATGTGGGTTTCATCCGCCGTGCGCTGGATAAGGCGGGACTTTCCCACATTCCGGTGATCTCCTTCAACGCCAATGGCATGGAGAAAAATGAGGGACTGAAGATTTCACCCTCCATGCTGATGGCGGCGGTCCGCGCGCTGGTTTACGGCGACCTGCTCATGCGCTGCCTCTACCGCGTCAGGCCCTATGAAAAGGAAAAGGGCTCCGCCGACGCACTGGCCGCCAAATGGCGGGACATCTGCGTGGATTCGATCGTTGAAAAGCATCCGTCCCGTTCCTACCGGCAAGTCTGCCGTGAGCTGGTGCAGGACTTTGACGCTCTGCCCATCGATGAAACGCTGGTCAAGCCGCGCGTGGGCGTGGTGGGGGAAATCCTGGTCAAGTACATGCCTGTGGCCAACAACCACCTGGTGGAGCTGCTGGAGCGCGAGGGCGCGGAAGCGGTGGTGCCGGACCTGATGGATTTCTTCAACTACAGTTTCTACGGGGGCTTCTTTAAGCACCGCTATCTGGGACTTAAGTGGACCTCATCCGCTGTGGCGCGGCTGGTGGTGAGCGCTATTCGCGTGGCGCGCGGACCTGCGATCGATGCGCTGAGCCGGAGCAGACGCTTTGAGGCGCCCATGCCCATTGAGCAGATTGCAGCGCTGGCCGAGCCCTTCCTTGCGCAGGGCAACCAGTACGGCGAAGGCTGGTTCCTCGCGGGGGAGATGGCAGAGCTGCTCACTACGGGCGTAAGCAATATCGTGTGCATCCAGCCCTTTGCGTGCCTGCCCAACCACGTGGTGGGCAAGGGCGTGATTAAGAAGCTGCGTGCCCATTATCCGGACGCCAACATCGTGGCCGTGGATTACGATCCCGGCTCCAGCGAAGCCAATCAGCTCAACCGCCTCAAGCTGATGCTGGCCGTGGCCAAGAAAAAGGCCGCGCAGGTTCATAAGCCCGCGGAGGCAGCGCACAGCGCCGCCGCGCAGGCAACGCCCATGAGCGCAGAAGCCTGAGCCAAAAAGAAAGCGCCCGCGTTCTTCCCCGGTACGAGGGGGACGCAGACGCTTTCTTTTGCGTTACCGGGTGGCAAAGTGGAAATAGCGCCTGGCGTTTTCATAGCTTACGCCGCGCACGATTTCACTGAGAATCTCCCTGTCGTTGGGGAAGAGACCCTCCTCCACCCATTCGCCGATCAGGCGGCAGAGGATGCGACGGAAATATTCATGCCGGGGATAGCTCAGGAAGCTGCGGCTGTCGGTAAGCATGCCCACGAATCCGGCCAGATACCCCAGGTTCGCCAGGCTGACCAGCTGCTCGGTCATGCCCTGCAGGTGGTCGTTGAACCACCAGGCGGAGCCGTGCTGAATCTTGGACACCGCCTCCTCGCTCTGGAAGCAGCCGCAAATGCTGTCGATGGCCTGATTGTCGTTGGGATTGAGGCTGTAGAGTACGGTTTGGGGCAGGTCGCCCGCAGCCTCCAGCGCACCGAGGAACGCGGCGGTCTGGGAGGAGGGAGCGTAGTTGTCGATGCAGTCAAAGCCGGTATCCGGCCCCATGCGGTCATACATGGTGCGGTTGTTGTCCCGGCGGCAGCCGTAGTGCAGCTGCATGGTCCAGTTGCGCTGCCTGTACTCATGCGCCGCGAAGAACATGAATGCGGCCTTGAATATGGCTTGCTCGCGATCGGTCACAACATCCCCCGCGAGGCGTTTGCGGAAGATCGCTTCTACCTCTTCCTTGGATGCGGGGGCGTACATCACGTAATTGAGCGCATGATCGCTCAGACAGCAGCGGTTCTGGGCAAAGTGATCCATCCGTTTGCGCAGCGCTTCCTTCAAGCTGCTGAAACTATCGATGGTCACGCCCGATGCGGCAGAAAGCTTGCTCAGGTATTCCGGATAGTCCGCCTTCTCCAGATTCATGGCTTTGTCTGGCCGCCAGGCGGGCAGGACGGCGGTGTGGAAGGTATCATCCGCGGCCAGCTTCTGGTGCCATTCCAGGGTATCGATGGGGTCATCCGTGGTGCAGATGGTTTCGACGTGGCTCATCGCAATCAGGCCGCGCACGCTGTAGCCGGGCTCTGCAGCTTCCGGTTGCACAGATTCCACACCTCGTCGGCCGTGCGGGCGCTCAGCGTGCCCTTGTAACCGAAGAAACGCCGGAGTTCCAGATGGCTCCAGTGATAGAGGGGATTACCGATGCTCTTGCCGATGACCTCGGCCCATTTGACGAATTTTTCGTAGTCGCTGGTTTCCTTGCCGGTGATGTATTTTTCCGGCACGCCCGCACATCGCATCAGGCGCCATTTGTAGTGATCGCCGCCCAGCCATACCTGGGTGATGGTTTCGTAGCGCAGGTCCTCATAGATCTTCCGCGGACTGATGTGACAGTGGTAGTCGATGATGGGACATTTGGCCGCTACGTCGTGGTAGAGCGTGCGGGCCGTAGGGGTGGAGAGCAGGAAGTCCTTGTCCATGAATGCTTGCATGCGAAGCGCTCCTTTAAATATATTGGGCATGCCACAGTCGCAAGGAAAAGCGAAGAAGGCTACAGCGTGCTGCCGCGGCGGATCAGTTCGCCTGTAAAGACGGTTTTCTGGGGCATGTCCCGTCCGTTCAAAACGGCCAGCATGGTTTCCACACAGTGGTCGCAGATGGCATGGAGCTTATTGTCCACGCTGGTCATTTCGGGGTCGCAGCACAGGCAGTAATTGGAGTTGTTATAGCCGACGATGCTCAGGTCGCCGGGAATGGACAGCCCCACGGCGCGGGCATATTTCGCCGCGCCGATGCTCAGCACATCCTCCGAGGTGAGCACCGCGTCAAACGCGAGCCCTTCCTTGCGCAAGGACAGCAGATGATCGCGCACCTGCGGGAGGCTGGTTTTGTCCTCGCTGAAGAACTGAATCAGCGCCTCGCTGGCGGCAATGCCCCGGCTGGCCAGACCCGCATGGTAACCGGCCAGCTTCTTGCGGCCACTGTAGTTTTTGCTGTGATACAGATACAGGATGTTTTTACGGCCCGTGTCGATCAGGTATTGGGTGGCCTCCATGGTGGCGAGCTGGTCGTCGCACATCACGCAGTACACATTGTCGCAATGAAAGGCGGCATTGAGCATCACCACGGGCATGGAGCGGGCGACCTCACGGATGTAGTCGTTTTTGGCATCATCATCCTCAAGAAAGGTGGAGCCCATGAGCACCATGCCGTCCACGTGCCGGTTTTTCATGCGCTCCGTGCCCTGGGCGCGCTCGGCAAGGTCGGTACCGGTGCAGCTGAACAGACAGTCGTAGCTGTGACTGCGGAAGGCGCGCTCAAGATAGGTCAGCGCCTGCGACAGATAGGGGTCTGCCGCGTTTGGACAAAGGAGGCCCACCGTTTTCATGGTGTTCAGCCCCAGACCGCGCGCAAAGGCGTTTGGGACATAGCCGCAGGCCTCTATCACAGAAAGCACCCGTTCCTTGGTCTTTTGACTCACATGCGGGCTGTCGTTTAATACGCGGGAGACCGTGGCAATGGAAACACCGGATTTTTCGGAAATATCGTAGATGTTCATGACGCGTATCCCTCTCTGTGATGTAAATGCTTACTTCAATGAAACCGCTCCTATTATACACATATCGAACAGGGTTATCAAGCTGATGTTTCTTATAAATAAAATCATTCATGAGATTATGAAAAATGAAAGATTTCTGTGCGATGGATTGACCCAACGTCCAAAAAGGGGTAAGATAACCGAGCATTTATGTAACTATTTACATAATTCAGAACCTGGGGATGCTAGAAAAAGACGAGGAGGGATCCCAATGGATCGACTGAATGCCGGTATGCTCAAAGCCCCCCGGACGGCCCGTTCGTGTGCTGCAATTCGGAGAAGGCAACTTTCTTCGTGCCTTTGTGGATTACATGATCGATATCGCCAATGAAAAAGCAGACTTCAACGGAAACGTCGTGCTGGTTAAGCCCATATCCTTTGGTAACCTGGACGCCTTTCACCAGCAGGACTGCCGCTACACCGTGCTGCTGCGCGGACTGGTGGACAGCAAGCCCGTGGAGATGAGCCGCGCGATCACCTCGGTCAGCGATGCGGTGGACGCCTATGGCGAATATGAGAAGTACGCGGCCTATGCCAGGCTGGACACCCTGCGCTTTATCGTAAGCAACACCACCGAAGCGGGCATTGTGCTGGACGAAAGCGACCGCCTCGATCTCTGCCCGCCCAACTCCTATCCCGGCAAACTGTGCAAGTTTCTCTACGAGCGCGCCGAGGCATTCGGCTATGCCGCCGACAAGGGCCTGATCATCCTGCCGGTGGAGCTCATCGACGATAACGGTATCGCCCTCAAGCGCTGCGTCAAGGCCCTGTCCCGGCTGTGGAAGCTGGGAGAGCGCTTTGAAACCTGGCTTGACGAGGCGTGCGTCTTTACCTCCACGCTGGTGGACCGTATCGTTACCGGCTATCCCCGCGACGAAGCGGAAGCCATCTGGCAGAAGCTGGGTTATGAGGACCGGCTGCTGGTAACGGGCGAGCCCTTTGCCCTGTGGGTGATCGAATCTGAAAAGGACATCTCCGGCGAGCTGCCCCTGCCGGACTGCGGCCTTCCGGTAATCTTCACCGATAACCAGAAGCCCTGCAAGCAGCGCAAGGTGCGCATCCTAAACGGCGCGCATACCTCGTTCGTGCCTGCGGCATTCCTGTGCGGATATGACTACGTGCTCGACGCCATGAACGACAGCATGATCCAGACCTTCATGCAAAAAACCCTCTACGACGAGGTCATCCCCACCCTCAGCCTGCCCAAAGAGGACCTGATGGCTTTTGCCGAGGCGGTCACGGGCCGGTTTAAGAATCCCTATATCAAGCACGCGCTGCTTTCCATCTGCCTCAACAGCGTTTCCAAGTGGCGCGCCCGCTGCATGCCCAGCCTGCTTGGCTATGTGGAAAGGGAGCACAAGCTGCCCGAGCACCTGACGTTCTCCCTGGCTGCGCTGATGGCCCTCTACCATGGCGGCCACCTCAAGGACGGCGCGCTGGAATGCCTGCGCGACGGGCAGCCTTACACCCTGCGGGATGACGCGGCAGTTCTGGCCTTCTTTGCCGAAAATGATCAGAAACCCGCCGCTGAATTGACGCGCATGTTCCTGAGCAGCACCGACTTCTTCGGACAGTATCTGACGCAGGTGCCCGGACTGGAGACGGCTGTGGCCACCGCGCTGGAGGATGTGCTTGCCCGCGGCATGCGTACCGTGATGACGGAACGCTTTGGAGGCTGACCATGCGTAACGTGCTTAAAATCAGCCCCGACGATTCGGTCGCCGTAGCGCTCACCCCCCTGAAGGCGGGCGATGCCATCGAGGTTGACGGGAAAACCATCACGCTGCTCGATGACATTCCCGCCGGCCACAAGGTGGCCCTCAACGCCATGCACAAAGGGGAGCATGTGATCAAATACGGCTTTCCCATCGGTAAGGCCAAAACCGATATTCCTCAGGGAAGCCACGTGCATGTGCACAATCTGCGCACGCTGCTCTCCGGCGAGCTGGAATACCAGTACCACCCGCACGGAAAGCCGCTTGCCGCCCGGCCGGCCGCCACCTTTGCGGGCTATCCGCGCAGGGACGGGCGTGTGGGCGTGCGCAACGAGCTGTGGATTTTGCCCACCGTGGGCTGTGTCAACGACGTGGCCCGCGCCCTGGAGCGTCGTGCGCAGACGCTGGTGGGGGGAGGAGTGGAGGGCGTATACGCCTTCCCGCATCCGTATGGCTGCTCCCAGATGGGGGAGGATCAGGAGAATACCCGCCGGCTGCTGGCGGATCCGGCCACACATCCCAACGCGGGCGGCGTGCTGCTGTTGGGGCTGGGCTGCGAAAACAGCGGCGTTGACCAGATCCGTCCCTATATGGACGAATACGATCCTGACCGCGTGCGTTTTCTGGTATGCCAGCAGGTGGAGGACGAGGTGGCTGAGGCGATGCGGCTGCTGGAGGAGCTGGCCACCCATATGCGCGGAGAGACGCGCGTGCCCTGTTTGTCCAGCAAGCTGGTGGTGGGCCTCAAATGCGGCGGCTCGGACGGATTCAGCGGCATCACGGCCAATCCGGTCATCGGCGGCTTTTCCGATTTGCTTATCGCCCAGGGCGGCAGTACCATCCTGACCGAGGTGCCGGAGATGTTCGGGGCCGAAACGATTCTGATGGACCGCTGCGAGAACGAGGAGATGTTCCGCAAAACGGTGGATTTGATCAACGACTTTAAACGCTACTTTGAGGAGCACCATCAGACCATCTATGAGAATCCCTCACCTGGCAACAAGGCCGGGGGGATCAGCACTCTGGAGGACAAAGCCCTGGGCTGTACGCAAAAAAGCGGTTTTGCGCCCGTCAGGGACGTGCTGGCCTATGGCCAGAGAGTCAAAACCGCAGGTCTCAACCTCCTTTCCGCGCCCGGCAACGATCTGGTGGCCTCCAC